>Ga0134128_10001961_pt1 | contig 25887 bp, 20 predicted proteins | sample KB31754_FD_96462 | JGI IMG/M metagenome (GOLD analysis project Ga0134128, IMG submission 96462) | Terrestrial soil microbial communities with excess Nitrogen fertilizer from Kellogg Biological Station, Michigan, USA - KB3-175-4 | ecosystem: Environmental > Terrestrial > Soil > Unclassified ...
AGTCAATGCCGTTCGCGGTGTGGGTCACGAACAGGTTCGACACATAACGTATCGGGGGCGACCCGCAATTCGACTCGTCAAGACTGTCGATCTGAACGGACTCATGTACGTGGACAGCTCCACTGTCCTTGCCGGAGGGCTTGCGCCACAGCTGGAAGTGTCTATTCTGGGACCGCGACGTACGACGTATGTATACGACGGCGCGAGAGTACATCGTTCGGTCACACAGCCTGACTCCGCGACGAAGACGACGGAACATGACTTCGGAACGTCAATGTTTCATTTTGAAGGACTCGACGAGGTAATACGCTCGATACCATTGCGACCCGATTATCGCACCATCGTCCGGCTCTATTCCGAGGGCGACGACGCGATCGAGACGGATACCATAAGCGTGGAGGGGCGGGATCGCTCGGGGATATGGAACGTGCGCTTCGCCGATCCGGTAATCATCGCGCACTACGGTATCGACGGGACCACACGCAGGATCGTGCACTACGACATCGCGCGGCATGCGGACCGTGCGCATTTCTTATATGTATTCGCTCAATAGCCCACTGAAAGCCGGCGGGGACTGAATACCATCCTGGACGCAAACAGGCGAATTGTCTCCAGACTTCGATTTACCGATGTGCTGGGATACATGGACGGTCGCTGCCAGGCCCTCGCACCACAGGAGACGGTGGTACGGCGATAGCGTCGCGCGAGCCGTGGATGCAGCGAATGGGCCCGTTCGCCGCAGGGCTGGTGCACCTCGCCGCAATGGAAGGACCGCTGCGAGCATTGTACGGTATACGTTAGCGTTGCGTGTAATAGTTCACACCGAACGGAGCTGACGGATGACGAGTCCAGCACAGTGCATCACAATCATTGGCGCGGAACATGGAGCCGCGCTCGGTATCGACAGATTGATGGCGGCCGCCGGGTACGATGTTCAGATGGCCGATGACCTGAAAGCTGCCACTGGTACGCGCGCGAGTCGACCCGGCGCGATCGTCATTGCGTCATGCACGCCCAACGCGCCGCCCCTCTCCATGATCAGCACCCCGCGCTCGGCGGGCCGCGAAACACCGATTCTGATACTCGCACCGTGGGCATCCGGAACCGGGTCGTCCGCGCTCGGCGCGTCCATGGGCAACAGGTGCACGGTCGAGCCGTTCGCTCCCACGGAGTTTCTGGCGCGACTCAAGACGCTGGTTCAGGAGTCGGCACCGGGCGACGACGATGCCGCGACTACAATTGCATTCGGCGACGTCGAGATCGACGTTCCGGCCTGCGCGGTCAAAAGGAACGGCGTACCCGTCGCCCTTACCACCAAGGAATTCGATCTGCTGATCGCGCTGATACGGATGCGCGGCGCCATCGCATCCCGTGCCATGTTGCTCAAGGCAGTCTGGGGCTATCACTCAGAGGTGGTCACACGTACCGTCGATATCCACATCGCTGAACTCAGGCGCAAGCTGGAGCCGGTACCGTCCGAACCGCGCTACCTGATTACAGTGCGCAAGCGCGGCTACCGGTTCGCAGGTCGTCACGTCAGCTGACAGCACTCGGCTGCTTGCCGAGCGCTCCAACCCGCCCCGCCGACCGTTCACTGGACCGAACCGACCGCTCGGCGCGCCTGTTCGCACTTTGCGCCGTCGGATGGTATTCTCAAGGACATGATCTCCGACGAGTCAAAGCCGAACGCGGCGCCTTCGGCGACACCCGCGGCACACGCGACACCGGCGGTACTGACCGCGCTGGTCGTGGACGATGAAGCCATCGCGCGCGACGGGCTCGGTCACATTCTCGCCGCGCTGGACGGGGTGGAAGTCCTTCCGGGTGCGAGGAATGGAAGAGAGGCGATCAGGACGATCCGCGCTCGCCGCCCCGACGTGGTTTTTCTGGACGTCGAGATGCCCGACGTCAACGGAATTGACGTCGTCCGCACATTGCAGGAAGAAGCGACGCAGGATGAGCTTCCAATTTTTGTGTTCGTCACCGCGTATTCAACCTACGCCATCGAAGCCTTCAACCTTGCCGCGTCGGACTACCTCGTCAAGCCGTTCACCGATGCGAGAATCGCCCGCTGCATGGACCGTGTGCGACGACTGCATGCCCGCATCGGCGCGGAGCGATTGAGCCGGGCAGTCCTGTCACTTGCACGAAATGACTTTGCAGCGCCGCTCGCACCTGCAATTATGCCAAAGGCGTACGTGCAGCGTATCCTGATTCCGCATGGCGTACGTACCATCATCGTGCCAGTGAACACGATCGAGTGGATCGGCGCCGACAACGACTACATCGTCGTCCACACCCAGGGCAAGGCTCACCTTCTGCGCGGCACGCTGGGCGCGATCGAACAGGATCTCGATCCGAACTGTTTCGCCCGCGCACACCGATCGATCCTGGTGAATGTCGATCAGATCGCGGAGTTGAGGCGTGAGCGTGACGGATCGGCCGCGATGGTGCTGCGCGATGGAACCCGACTACCTGTTGGACGTAGACGTTACGACGAGATCAGGGTGCGTCTCGCGAGTCACGCTGTACCCGGTGTAGGGAGCGACCACTAGCATCGCGTCATCAGCAGGCGCTTCAGCATCGACCGTCCGCCAGGGTGCACACACCCGTACGCTCACGCCACCACGTGGATCGTTGGTGATGGTAAGGCGCCCCGCATCGCCATAGAGTCTGTGCAGACGCTCCTCGGTGTTCTGCAGCCCGACGCCGCGGCGACCGATCTTGCCGTCTCGCAGAGTTGGTCCGTCATTCCACACGGTGACGCATACGCTGTTCTCGGAACGCTTCGCGGAAACGACGACCGTGCCACCGTTCACGCTCCGCGCAATGCCGTGCCGGAGTGCGTTTTCCACGAGCGGCTGGAGCAATAGCGTGGGAACCATCGCGTCCTGTGTTTCATCGTCGATTTCCCACACCACCTGAAGCCGGTCAGCAAAGCGCACCAGCTCGATTGCCAGATACTGTTCGATCAGCGATATCTCTTCGCGCAGCGGACGCTCGTCCGTGCCACCGCTGTCCAGCACGCTCCGCAACACGTTGCCGAGGAGCACGGTTACCCGGATCGCTTCATTGGAATCGCGACGTGCGAGCAGTGCGATCGTGTGAAGCGCGTTGAACAGGACATGCGGATGCAGCTGCGCGCGAAGCGTGTGCAGTTCCGCGCGCGCAAGCTGTGCTTCCAGCTCGAGCGTGCGACGCTCACGCTCGCGATCGCGCATGGCATAGTCCAGCGCGAGACTGGTAGCGTGTGTCGCCGCGTACAGCACCAGCGTCATGACAATGGAGCCGATGAGTACCGACTTGACCAGCGCCGGTGTAAGCGCGAGCGGCGATTGCCTGAACTCGATGTTGGCCCAGACGTAGACCGTCGTGTATATCACGAGCGCAAGAATCAGAAACGCCACATGCACGCCGACCGTGCGTATGTGTGGACGCCGATCGACGGGGAACTTTCTCGCAAGCGCGAACACGATGGGTGTGAGCGGCACCCACACGTACCATCCCGGGCACTGCATGGCGAGAGCTCGCCAGAACTGTATGGGGTGACCCTGAGTACCCGCCGCGACATACGACGAGTACGACGCAACGAACGCGGGCAGCGACCAGATCGCGATTATCGTCCACCAGCGAATGCCTCGCATCGCCGTTTCGGATGTGACGCCAGACGCCGGTGTCGCGCTGCTCTCCATGACTCGGGTGCCGCTTGGCATGATCGAATAATAGCATCCTGCGCCGCCATACGGTGAATGGCGGATCTGCACGCCCGGACGGCGGCTATGGTACTGTCAACGGTGAATGAAGATTTTCCGTGAACGTGACGGCGCGAATTATCGCGACGCGAGGATTGTCTCGCGGCGCCACCACCGCACGTATTGGAAAACCAGCATTTGCACAACTGCATCGCGCTTTGCACATCGTTGACCGACGATCGCATGCGATTCACCGTGCTGAGAGCGCGCTCCCTCGCAATTGAGTTGTTACGTACATGTCCGCCGGGCAGATATCCATATGCGACACTTCATCTTTCCAATATGAGGTACCTACAATGCGCCCTGGACACCTGACACTCGGGACCGTACTACTCTCCGCGGCGCTTGTCGCGTGCGGATCGTCAGGATCGAGCGGAAGTACTACAACAGCTCCGCCGGGACCCTCTCCGCAACTCGCGACCGTAGGTGCAACGGCACAGCTGGCCTTCTCGCCAAACTCCGTTACGATCGCTCCCGGTGGGACCGTTACTTTCGTCTTCGGAACTGTAGCCCACACGGTGAAGTTCGACACCGGGACCAACCCGCCCGCCGACATTCTTGGCAGCAATGCCAACACCTCGATATCGCGCACATTCAATACGGCGGGAACGTTCACGTTCCACTGCATCATTCATCCGCAGATGACCGGCACCGTTATCGTTGCGGCATCGTCCACGACGACCAACCCCGCTCCACCGCCGGGCTACGGTCCATAACCGAGATGGGGGATGGAGGATGGGGTTGGTCTGCAGCCAGGAACCAGGCCGCGGATCAACCCCATCTGACATTTCGCGCCTCACGACGCTAACTCCGGCCGCTCGCTTTACTTCGAGTGCCCGCTCACCCAATCGGCGATAGTTCCGAGAACATCGGCTCCAATCACCTTGGACGGCAACCGCGGATAACCGCTCGGATCGCCGGTGGGGTCCACCAGAAATAGATGGTCCAGCTCCGGAAAGACGTGCACTGTAACATCCTTGTCGCCACCAGCCCGTAGCGCTGCCGCAAGCTTCTCCGCCTGATCCGGACTGACCTGTCGATCGTTGCCACCCTGGAGCACCAGAGCGGGAACGCGCACGGTCTTCGCCGTCGCGATCGGATCGTATGACAGATAGTACTTCACCCAGGGTTGGCGGGTGGCGGCGGAATCCAGCATCGCGTCCTGCCCATTCAATATCGAATCGCGGCGCACGGCGCTCAACGTTGTGTCACGCGTAACAGCATACTCGAGCTGCGCATGGCTGATCTCACGCCCGGTCAACGCGGGACCGGCGAGCGTCACGATTCCCGCGAGCGATGGGTCGGTTGCGGCGATCATCGGCGCGATCTCGCCGCCCTCGCTGTGCCCGATCAGGAAGAGGTGCCTGTCATCTATGTCCGGACGCGCCTTGAGATACGCGAGCGCGGCGCGAATGTCGTTGGCGAAATCAGCCGTTGTGGCAGAAGCAGCGTCACCGCCGGACTCGCCGAAGCTCCTGTCATCCATGCGCAAAACCGCGATGCCGCGTCTGCTGAGCGTATCGGCAATCTGTCGAAACGGACGGTAGCCGCTCACACCTGGAACTGTCTCGTCCCGATCCTCGAGTCCAGAGCCGGTGATCATCACAACCGCGGGAACGCGTGCGTTCCGACCCTTCGGCATTGTGAGAGTTCCGGCGAGTACGAACGATCCGGGAGTGTTTACTCTCACGTTTTCGCTGGTGTACGGTGCGCTGGCGGGCGCGGAATAATCCGGCTTGGCGAGCGCGACACCGGTCGCTGAATAAGGGATCGTACTGCGCACGATCTCGGTGCGCTGCGCGGGAACCGCGCCGCCCAGCACTTCTCCGGTGGGTGACGTGTGCAGTCGCAACTCGGCGCCACCAACCTGAACGATTGTGGAATCCGTGCCAAGTCGCGTAACCGTCGCCGATGCGGTGCTACCGCCTTCGATGAGAAAGAGCGGGATAGTGGCGGGACCGGTTCCGAGCCGGTGTGCTCGCTGAACCAGAACCTGCAGCAGCGCGAACGATGGGTTGACCCACGGAATTGCGCCGACCTTGGTGGTAGCGCGTTGTATGCCCGGTCCCACCTGCGCGACGACACTGTCGCCGAGGATGGCGACTATTGCGTGCGCAGTCGGCGTCGTGCTCGCTTCACCGTACGCCTTGATCTCGAGACGCGACACGAGACCCTGCGAATCAACCTTTATGTCCAGCGTGTAACGACTGCTGCCACGCGCATCCATCGCGGCGGTGATATCGCTGCCGTTCTGCTGCATCGTCTCGACCGCGATGGTATCATTGCCGCTCTTCAGCACGAACATCTCAGCCGTCTTCGCGGCCGCGAGCGTGGCCGGTACGGATTTGACAGGCGCTGGCTTGCGAGGCGCGGATTTGCTCGACACCGGTTTGGTGGATTGCGCGAGCGCATTTGGTCCGGTGCACAGGCAGAGCGCCATCAGAACAGCAAAGCAGCCTGCAACGGCCGCACGCGTTGAACCAGCGTGCGTGCACGATCCGGGTTCATCAGTCAAACGAGACGTCCATGTTATTGGTGAGCATTGAAGATGCTCTGGTATCGCGGTCCCGGCCAGCAAGTTCCACGCGGTGCGCTCTACAGCAGACCCTCCAGACCGGGCTCGTCACCGCGCGGAACGCCTGGCGGCGGTTTTATCAGCTCGTGCTCTTCGCACGGGTCGCAGGGCCCCTTGTCGGCTACGTACGGCGTCGGCGGCTCGATCTCGGTCAGTACCACGAGCGGCGAGCCATCGCGCCCCACGTCGCTCCCGGCGCCCTCGTCCCCAGGCATGTCACCGAGGTGCTGCACTCGCTCGGCGATCCCCACGGCGTTTTCGGCATCCGGGGTAGTGAGCAGAATGTGGAAGGTGTCTCTGCCCTCCGACGCGATGAGATCGGAGGTTCTCAGTTCCTGGCACAGCCGCCACAGCAGCGCGCGACGCGAGACGTCGGTACCGCCATCCACGGCGACCCGAATCACCCTGACCAGGGTGTTTCTGCGCCGAGCCCGCCGTTCCTCCCAGTTCTGAATTATCCTGAAATAGGGGATGTTCGGCAGGCCGGTCGCGGCGTCAGTAAGTGCTCTTCCCAGAAACGTATCCACCCGTCGATGCTCCTAATGTGCTGGCGAAACCATCCTGCTCTTGCAGGAAACGGGCACAGCCGGGCGATTCACGCAGGTCTGGCAGGTAAATTCGTCGAACGATCGTTCGACCAGAGATTCCTCCACATTTTATGGCTCAGTGAAGCCGATGCGGAGTACTATAGAGGTAGGTTTAATCGATGATCCTGTGGAGGATGCGGTGAAGACACGACGTTCGGCCTGGCTATCCGGTTTCACGCTGATCGCTGTCGCTGGTGTGGCGGCGTGCAGCGCGCCGGCGAAGCCGTCTTCTGATTTGAGCAGAGATCTGGACGCGGCATCTTCGACGTCGTCCTCGCTCACGCTTGCCCCCACATCCGGGAGCCGCGACGTGGTTTCCGCCGTCGAGCGCGCACCCGACGCGCAGCGAGCACCCGCTCCAGCGCAGAAACAGGTCGCAGAGCACAGGACGCCACCGCCACCCAGAGTGCAGCCAGTAGCCGCGGCTCCGCAACCTGTAACGCCAACGCAGGCAGTTGCAGCGGCGCCGACAACCGTGACACCCGCCCCTGCGACCGGCGAGGCGGCTCGTCGACCGACTCCGGTGCAACAGGCCCCGCGCGGCGGCTACAAGACCGAAGCAGAAGTCTTCCGCGACGCACCTTTCCCGATCCAGCCGTAGACCGCCTGAAAGTGAGGGGCACGGATGCATCCGTGCCCCTCACTCGCTAGTCGCAGTACATCTCCCGCTCTCCCCCTCCCCGTCGTATGCTTGGAAGCGCCACCGGCGTCATTCCAAGGAGAGCACGATGTTCCGCCCTCGTTCGCTGTTGATCACCGTCGGTCTCGCGGTGATATCCGTTGCGCCGGTCACCGCCCAGACTGCCGCAACAGCACAAAATCCGCTTCTCACGGCGAGTACCCTTCCGTTCGAGGCGCCGCCGTTCGACAGGATCAAGGACTCCGATTTCCAGCCGGCGATCGAGGAAGGAATGCGGCAGAGTCTCGCCGACGTTACGAAAATCGCCGATCAGAGCGCGGCACCAACGTTCGACAACACCATCGTCGCGCTCGAACGATCCGGCCAGCTGCTCGCTCGCGTTCAGCGCGTGTTCGGAGGTCTCACACAATCCAACACGAATCCGACGCTGCAACGCGTGCGGCGCGAGGAAGCTCCCAGGCTCGCCGCGCACAGCGATGCGATCAATCTCAATCCCAGGCTCTTCGCACGCGTGAAGGACGTTTACGACCACCGCAAGAGCAGCGGGCTCAACGCCGAGCAGCAGTATCTCGTCGAGCGGTATTACATAAGATTCGTACGGGCAGGCGCAAACCTGTCGGAAGCCGACAAGGTCAAGCTCCGTGCTCTGAATCAGGAAGAATCGAAGCTGCGCAACGAATTCTCGAGCAAGTTGCTTGCAGCGACCAAGGCCGGGGCTCTCGTAGCGGATGACACCGCGAAGCTCGCCGGCCTCAGCCTGGCGGATCTCGCAGCGGCAGCACAGGCGGCGAAAGAACGAGGACTTACTGGAAAGTGGGTCATCCCGCTGCAGAACACGACGCAGCAGCCGGCTCAGGCATCGCTCACCAACCGCAGCGTGCGCGAGCAGCTGTTCAACGCGTCGATAATGCGCGCCGAGCACGGCGACTCGAATGACACGCGCGCGACCATCGCGCGCATCGCACAGATTCGCGCGGAGCGTGCAAAGCTGCTTGGCTATTCCGACTACGCCGCGTACGTGCTCGACAATCAGATGGCGAAGACTCCCGCCGCGGCGCTCAAGTTGCTGACGGACCTCGTGCCAGCGGCGACGGCCAAGGCGCGCGGCGAGGCGGCAGACATGCAGAGGCTGATCGACCAGCAACATGGCGGATTCAAGCTCGCGCCGTGGGACTGGCAGTACTACTCCGAGCAGGTCCGCAGGAAATCGTACGATCTGGATGAAACCGAGCTCAAGCCGTACTTCGAGCTGAATCGTGTATTGAAGGATGGCGTGTTCTTCGCTGCGAACAAGCTGTACGGAATAACGTTCACCGAGCGGAAGGACATTCCGGTGTATCAGCCGGACGTGCGCGTCTTCGAGGTGCGCGACGCCAACGGCAAGCCGCTGGCACTCTTCTATTACGATCCGTTCAAGCGCGACAACAAGGCCGGCGGTGCATGGACGTCCAGCTTCGTAGCCCAGTCAGGCCTGCTCGGCGCCAAACCAGTCATGTACAACGTGGAGAACTTCACCAAGCCTGCGCCCGGTCAGCCTGCGCTGCTGACCTTTGGGGAAGTGACGACGATGTTTCACGAGTTCGGCCACGCACTGCACGGGATGTTCTCGAACGTGGAATATCCTACGCTGGCCGGCACCAGTGTGCCGAGAGATTTCGTGGAATTTCCATCTCAGTTCAACGAGCACTGGGCGCTGGATCCGACCGTGTTCGCGAACTACGCCAGGCAGTACCAGACCGGCGCACCGATGCCGCAAGCGCTGGTGCAGAAGATCCGTCGTGCAGGCACTTTCAATCAGGGCTTCGCCACTACCGAATATCTTGCCGCGTCGCTGCTCGATCTCGCGTGGCATACGCTTCCACCCGACGCGCCGCTCCAGAACGTCGACTCGTTCGAGACCGCGTCGCTGCAGCGCTTCAAGGTCGACATGCCTGACGTGCCGCCGCGCTACCGCTCGACATACTTCTCGCACATCTGGGACAACGGCTACGCGGCTGGATACTACGCGTACCTGTGGAGCGAGGTGCTGGATGACGATGCGTACGCGTGGTTCACCGAGCACGGCGGAATGACGCGCGCGAACGGACAGCGATTCCGCGACATGATACTGTCGCGCGGCAATACAGAGGACGTGGGCGCGATGTATCGAGCGTTCCGCGGAAGGGATCCACGCATCGAGCCGTTGCTGGAGCAGAGAGGGCTGACCGAGAAGAAAGCCACGCCGTGAAAACGGCCGTAAGCCCTCTGACAGGTTGAAGCTGTAAGATTTCAGCTCGAATGCAGTCAACATGCGGGAGCACGGCGTCCACCTGACGCAGGCACGCTCCCTGGCCTATTCGAGAGTCCTGAAATGACACTACACGGTATCAGTAAGCTTGCCCTGATGGCGGCGCTTGCGGCGCCGCTCGCGCTCGCCGCCCAGGGTGGTCAGTATCACATCACCAATCGATTCAAGCTCGGGGGCGAGGGCAGTTGGGACTACCTCGCCTTCGATACAGCCGGAAATCGGCTGTTCATCGCTCGCGAAAATCGCGTCATGGTGGTGAATCCATCCAACGGAAAGCTCATTGGCGAGATCAAGGGCCTCAATCGCGCACATGGTATAGCGTTCGCGTACCGCGCCGGACATGGCTTCGCGACATCCGGCGAAGACAGCACAGTGTACATGTTCGACCTCAAGACACTTCGTGTGCTCGGCAAGACGGTCGCTGCCACGGACGACGATGCGATACTGTACGACGGCGTATCGAACAGGATCTTCACGATGAATGGCGATGCCGGCTCATCGTCGGTGATCGACCCGGTGACGGGAAAGCTGATAGCCAGCATTCCGCTGGATGGGAAGCCGGAGTTCGGCGTCAGCGGTGGCAATGGTAAGGTGTACGCCAACATCGAGGACAAGAGTCAGATCGTCGAGATCGACACGCACGCGATGAAGGTAGTGCGTCGCTGGTCGCTGGCACCGTGTCAGTCACCGAGTGGCCTGGCAATCGATCGCGCGCACCTGCGGCTGTTCAGCGGATGTCACAGCAAGGTGATGGCGATCTCCGACATCAAGCGCGGTGCGGTGGTTGGTACAGTTCCGATCGGATCCGGCGTGGATGCGAACAAGTTCGATCCGGGTACCGGGTTGGCGTTCAGTTCGAACGGTGATGGCACGATAACCGTCGCGCATGAGACGAAGCCGGGAACGTTCGCGGTGTTGCAGACCATCAAGACCATGCCCGCTGCGCGCACGATGACGGTCGATCCAAAGACGCACAAACTGTACACCGTGTCGGCAGAGTTCGGACCCGCGCCGGCGCAGGCGGCTGGTGCACCGCGGCGACGTCCGCCCGTGATACCGGGCTCGTTCGTGCTGATCGAGATGAGCCGGTAATCGTGTCAATCAGGAGCCCGGTCGACCACTTGGCGACCGGGCTCGCGCTGTAACCACCACGACAGGTTGCGTCCATATCGTTATCCATATCGTTAATTGATCGGCGCGGTGCATGCGCCGCGCCCAACCATCATATGGAGATGACCATGAAGCTCGCACCAATCGCGGCAGCAGCCGCTACTCTGATCGCGGCACCACTGTTCGCACAGGGAACGACACCGAAGACCGATATCCCGCCCGCACTTGCGAAACAGGCGAAGATCTCACTCGATTCCGCGCGTGCCATCGCAACGAAGCGGCTGCCAAAAGCATCGATTCAGTCGCAGGAGCTGGAACAGGAGAACGGACGGCTGATCTACTCGTTCGACATGAAGACGACCGGCAAGAGCGGAATTGACGAAGTGAACGTCAACGCGAAGACCGGTGCAATTGTCGGAAGAGTCGGGCACGAGACACCGAAGGACGAACAGAACGAGGCGAAGGCCGAGAAGAAGAAGCCATAAGCGTGATGGTGGCCACTGTGGTGGCCGCTGTGACGGGGTGACGGGGTGACGCTCTTCGCGTCGCACGAAATTATTCAGTGAGAGATGCAGGGAGCAGGAAGCGCCATCCTGCTCCTTGCGCGCAATCTGAACCCGCGCGACATTCGAGCATCGTCAGATCCCTCTCACATCGGAGCTTCGCCATGTTCACTCGCCCTGCGATGGTGTTGGCGTTCCTTGTTGCGCCGCCTTTGTTTGCCCAGGCTCCTGCTTCATCGATGCGTTCTCCGGATTCTGAAGTACGCGACCAGTGGAGCACGGTCAGCAAGTACCTGACTCGCGCAGCGACTGCGGTTCCCGAATCATCGTACTCCTACAAGCCGGTGCCGACTGTCCGTAGCTTCGGGCAGCTCGTGGCACACGTCGCCGGTTCGCAGATGATGTTCTGCGCCACCGCACTCGGCGAAAAGGTGCCAGCCGAAGATGACTTCGAGAAGCGGACAATGTCCAAGGCCGAGCTCGTCAAGGCACTTGATGAGTCAAATACGTACTGTGCCCGTGCGTATGCGGTGCCGTCGGCAAATCTGGGTGGACCGGTCGAAATGTTCGGACAGCATTTCACTCAGGGCGGCGTACTGCTGGTGAACGCGACGCACGACAATGAGCACTACGGAAACGTCGTGACTTACATGCGCATGCTCGGGCTCGTGCCACCCTCGAGCCAACCGGCTCAGTAGGAATTGTGGTCAGATGTTGCCCCGTGCGCGCTTGCAGTTCCACGCGCACGGGGCAACATCTGATCCCCACTCAGGGAACTCGCTCGTTCGCGGCCGGAAATGCCGGCGCCGGATAGGGACCGATCAAATCGACTGTGTAAACGCTCGCCCAGAAGTCGGGCGGTCCTTCGCTCTCCGGAACCTTGTTGTTCACCGGCTTGATTGCGCGCTTGAGATATGCGGCGATCGCTTGCAACTCCCTGTCGGACATGTAGCGCCACCCCGGCCACGGCATCGGTGGAGCGAGATAGTGCGGATGCTGAGGAAAGTTGCCGACACCAGGAGTACCCGAGGTGATGTCGACGTCAGGCGTGTCTTCCGGACGAAGGCCATAACGCAACGCGTTGAATATCTGTCGCTCCGAGAACCGCCCCAGACCTGTTGCATTGTCTGGTGTGAGATTGCGCGGACGCGTTCGCCAGCATGGCTTCGCATCAAGCTTCAGTGCACAAGGCCCGATTAGAAACTCCTGGTCGGGACGCGTCATGCCGGCGAGCCACTCCGCCGATGCGGGGCTGACGCCGCCGTGACACCCCGAGCAATCGTGATTCAATACCAGGGATCTTCCCAGTAGAATCTGATCGTCGGGTGACGATGCCGGGTGATTTGACGCGAGAGCCACGCGCGCCGATTCCGCCGGCTTCTGCTGTATCCATCCCACTATTGCGACAGCGGATATTAATGAGCTGAAAGCAAGCAGCCGCGTAAGGAAGGTTCGCGTCACTTTGACCTCCTTGTAGGGGTTATCGCACTTCCAGAACCGCCATCATGCCGTGATCCTCGTGCGCGAGAATGTGACAGTGGAACATCCACTTTCCAGGAAAGTCGGCGTAGCGAACGATGAATCGCACGGCTTCGTGTTTGGGGATGTTGACGACGTCCTTCCAGCTACGGAACGGCTCCGGCACGCCGTTCCGGTCCAGCACCTGAAATTGAAATCCGTGAAGATGAAATGGATGATCCATACCAACTACATTCTCGACATCCCATATCTCGGTCGCACCGACGGATGCATGCATGTCGACGCGTGACATGTCCATCGTGTGTCCATTGATCATTCCCTGGCTCAGTACAACGGTGCGCGTGACAGTAGCGCTGGCCGTATCGAGTGCCGGAACGACTCGAAACGTCGCAGGCAGCGTGACGGGCGTCCGCACCGCCTGCTTGCCGTATCGCAAGTCGAGCAGAACATGCGGCGTGTTCCAGTCTGCCGGCCTGGTCTGCGGCATGTAGCGATCGTAGGGCAGATCGGTGAGCTGTGCAGTGCTCCCGGGTTGCCCCGTTCCGCGAACGAGCAGCTCCACGCGCTCGGAGTTGGCGACGAGGATGTCCTTCCTCTCCACAGCGTGTTCGAACAGACCGTCGTCGCTTCCGACGTGCAGCACCGTCTGACCTGAAACAGCAAGCCGGTACACGCGCGCCGCCGACGCGTTGATCACGCGCCAGCGTTGCACCTCTCCGCTGCGAATTGGGATGGACGGTCTGATCTGCCCGTTCACGAACAGCACTGGGCCTTCCCGCCCGTTCTCCATGTCGACGTCTGCCTGCGTGGAGTTCGAATCGGCGAACTCGATCGACCCGTCCGGTCGGAAACGGTTGTCGGACAGTACGATCAGTTTTTCCGGAAGGTTCGCTACAGGATCATCAGCCGCGCGGACGATGAACGCTCCGAACAATCCCATCGCAGCCTGGTACTCACTTCGTCCATCGGGATGCGGGTGATACCAGTACGTTCCCGCAGTACCGCGCGGGATGGTGAAGATGTAGTCGTAGTGTCCACCCGGTGCTACAGGGTCGAACGGACTGCCGTCCATGTTCGCAGGCAGATGCACGCCGTGCCAGTGTACGGTTGTCGCTTCCGGAAGCTTGTTGTGAAAGTGGATGATGACTCGATCACCTTCGCGCGCTTCCAGCGTCGGGCCCGGAATGGATCCATTATATGCATACACATCGGTCAGACGGCCCGGCAGGACAGAGATTCGTGCGGGCGCTGCAACGATGTTTACCTCGACGGTGTGTGGCCTGGACGACAGGTTGCGCAGCACCGGCGGGTTCCTGAGCGTGTCTGCCCCCGGATTGGAGCCGACCTGTTGAACCACCACGGGTTGCGCATGCAGCGCAGCCGGTGGCAGAATGGGCATCACGAGTGATGCCACGATCACACTCCGGGCAACGGAGCGCAGGTTCGCGATGCGCCCAAAAGGAGTACCCAACGATGCCTCGTTGTGCATGGGAGAGCGACAGACTGCGCAACGGAGTGCGCAGATGCGAACGGCCTGGCTGTGGACCCCCCAAGATAGGGAGGCTTCGCGCAACCGCAAGAAGCGAAATGCGTATCCCGGGTTCCACGCAGCTGCGTCGATGCGTAGATGGGTTATGCCTATCGCGGCACGATCCGACGTACTAGGCTCATGTACCAATCGCACTCCCATCACCGACATAGCATGCCTGACCACCTCCCGATCACACCCAGCGGCTCAGTGACGCCCGTCGGCCCTTACTCTCCCGCCACGGGGTTCCAGCAGGCGGTGTTCTCCATGGAGATCACGAAGTGACGTTTCCACTCGCCGCCATTCTGCTCATCCTCCAGACTGTCGCCGGTACCGGCTCGCCAACCAGCGAAATACAGGACGCGGCCTACGGACCGGATGGCCGGCTCGCACTCGCCATCGACGGCGATATCTGGGTGCAACGGTCTTCGCGTGACACCGCGAGCTGGATCCGGATCACTTCGGGAGCGGCATGGGACCGCGAGCCGGCGTGGAGCGCAGATGGCAACTCGCTCGTATTCGCATCCAATCGCGACGGCGGCTCCCGACTCTACAGGGTGCAGCTCGGCGCCGCGGGAAACGCGACCGCGAGTGCTCCGCAGCGTGTGACCGATTCCAACACATGGGAAAGCAATCCAGCGCTCGCAGCGGACGGCACCCTGGCCTTTGTCCGTGGCAGCGGGCCGACCGCGCGCATCTATCTTCGCTCACCAGACGGGCACGAGCGACGCCTCACGAAGTCGAAAACTGGCGCCGAGGGCTGGCCAGCGTTCGCGCCAGATGGCAAGCAGCTCGCGTTCGTGGCAATCACGGAGAAAGGGCGAAGACTTCGCGTCGCCCTGATGCATCGCGATTCCACCTACACCGTGACAAGCAACCGCGACGTCGAGCATCCGGCCTGGTCGCCGGATGGACGCCGGCTCGCGTTCGGCACGAGCGGCGGGCCGGCTGGCGTATGGGTTACCACGCCGGAGAATGATTACGTGAATCTCGTGAGCGCGCGCCGCGCGGCACCGTCCTGGTCGCCTGACGGAAGCACGCTCGCCCTCGTGGAGCTGCCGCCACCACCACCCGGCTACAACGGCGATCCCGACCGTCTGGGCGAGCGCGCGGCCGGCTCGGTGCGGAAGGGCTCGGGCGAGTTATGGTACGTGCCTGCTCCACCAGCGCCCGACAGTGGAAACTCCGCAAGGCTGGCGATAGCGGTGAATCAACGCGATCGCAACGCGATACGATTCGACGCCGCGTGGCAGCGCACGGCGCGATTGTATTACTCGACGCCCGATGCGTCCCCGCGCCGCGCGCAGTGGGAAGCGCTCCGCGATACTTTCCGTCCACGCGCACTCGCAGCGAAGTCTGACAACGATCTCGCGAATGTCGTGCACGAGATGCTGTTGCGCCGTCCACCGCTGCGTGAACCAGCTACCGGACACGCTGCTGTCTCGAGCGCGAACCCGGTCGCGACCGAGGCTGGTCTCGAGATCCTCCGCAAGGGTGGAAACGTCGTCGACGCAGCAGTAGCGGTGTCGTTCGCACTTGGCGTCGTCGAGCCCGATGCAAGCGGGATCGGCGGCTACGGCGAGATGCTCATCCGGCTCGACTCGATGCCGCGCCCCGTCGTCATAGAGTTCATGACGCGGCTGCCGCAGGATGTTCTCGCCAACGAGCACGCGATCCTCGCGGACGGCGGCTACCCCGATGATGGCCCGGTGCTCCCGAACGTACCGGGCACGATTGCGGGCATGCACAAGGCGTGGAAGGAATACGGCAGCCACAAGGTGACATGGGCAGATCTCGTCGCACCTGCGATCCGTGCCGCTACGAACGGATACGTGGTGAGCGACGGTCTTGCCACCACGCTCGCCACCGAGCGAGAACACTTTCTCAAGTACGAGGGGAGCCGGAAACTTTTTTTCCGCAACGGCGAGCCACTCCACGCCGGCGATACGCTCCGCAATCCCGATCTTGCATGGTCGCTCGAGCAGATCGCCGACAGCGGCGCCAATGCAGTTTACCGCGGTGCGGTCGGCCGGCGAATGGTGGCCGATCTGCGCGGACACGGCAACGCGATGCGCATGAGCGATCTCACGCGTTACTATGCAGCCGAGCGTGAGCCGGTTGTCGGGAATTACCGCGGCTTTACTGTCTATTCGAGTGCGCCTCCGGTGTCGGGTGGTGCTACCCTCGTTGCGCAGCTCAACATGCTCGAGCAGCTATCGCGGCTCCCCTCATATACCGAGGATGCCGCCACGATACACGCGATGATCGAAGCGTGGAAGCTCGTTCCATCGGCGCGCAACCGCATCGCCGATCCCGGTCTCTGGCCAGTGAACATCAGCGCATTCACAAGCAAGGACAGCGCGCGCGCGAGATGGAAATGCTTCAACGCACAGCGCGTACTCACGAGCAATGATCTGAGCGGAGACACACCTAAGTGCGCGCGGACAGGCGCTGGCGGCGCCGCTGCCAGCGACAGCGGCGGTAAGCAACGTGGTGCCGACGTGAGCAGCGCGCCGACGACAGAATGTGGCGGCACGGAGGCCGAAGAGGGCGAGCAGGATTGTCACCGCACCGGCACGACCGCGTTCACCGTCGGTGATGCGGATGGCAACGTTGTGGCCGTTACTCAGACACTCGGCACCTGGGGTGGGAACTTCTACGTGACACCAGGACTCGGCTTCCTCTACAACGACAAGGTCACATCGTACGGCAGCGACAGCGCCGCGTTCGGAAGTCGCACTCCGTATGCTCGCAACGGCAGCACTCTCGCGCCCACGATCGTCTTCAAGGGATCCGGCACCAGGCTCCGCCCGGTGCTCGCAGCCGGCGCCGCCGGCAACTCATGGATCACGTCCGCTGTGTACAGCATCGTCGAGGGAGTGCTCGATCAGAAGCTTGACGTGCAGCACGCCATCGAGCTCCCACGTTTCCTTCTCACACGCGAGCGTACCGGCAATCGCAATGATTTCGTGATCGAGCTCGAGGATGGATTCGCGCCTGGTGTCGATCGCGACCTCGAGCGATTCGGCCACCATCTCCGCTTCATCTCGCTGCCAGGCGAGCTTCGGATGGGTTACGCCGCCGCGATCACGTTCAGTGACAGTACTGTTACTGCGGGCGCAGATCCGAGGAGAGCTGGTGAAGCGGGAGCGGTGAGGCGGTAGCGGTTGACGAGGGGCGTAAGACCGTCTTCAAAAGCAAGACCGCGCACCCACCTCTCAAAACATCTGCCTGAGTGTGTGTGCGCGGTCCATGTCATTCAGAAACACGGGCACCGTTCTCTGAATCAGATACTTCAGCTCGGTAGTCTGCGTCGCGCGCATCGCGGCGACCAGATAGTGGAGCGTCGCCTTTGAGCGACGCTCCACTCCGTCCAGAAATACGCGATCTATGTCGCGCCCGCGAGGCGCTATTTCATCTTGCTCTGAATGTCCTTGATTCGGTCCAGGTGCTTCTGAACCTGCGGCTCGGCCGCGGTCAGAGCTGACTTCAGATCGGCGTTCTGCGCCTGACCCTCGGCACGCTTGATCATGTCGAGCACGTACTCGTGCCCCGCCACCTGAGCGTTGACGTACGCCGAGTCGAACGCCGCTCCCTTCGCCGCTGCGGTAAGGGTCGCAGCGGTCGACTGATTCATGGCGTTGATGGAATCGGCAGCGGCCGTGTCAGGCGTGATGTTCAGCTTCTTGGCCAGTGCGTTGCCGTCGTTCAGCATCCTGGTGTGCGCAGTCACCATGTCGCGCGCGAATGACTTGACCGATGCGTTCGTCGCCTTGGTCGATGCCATCTTGCCCGCGTCGATCTCTCCCTGGTTCGCTGCCGCCAACATTGCGAAGATCTGGGCGTCCGTCATGGCCGCGGCGGGCGCCTTCATCGACGTGCTCGATCCCGTACCGGCAGCCATCGACGTGTCCGCGGCGGCGGCCATGGTCGTATCGGTCGCGTTATTTCCCTTCTTGCATGCTCCGAGCATCGTTACCGCGCAGAGCGCGACCGCGAATGCGCTGCTTCTGGTCCCACGTACCATGATTGCCACCTCTCTGGTTCGCTGTGTGCCGTATTGGCCTCGCGAGCCAGAAAGGGGCAAAATCCGTGCTACATGCCGGCTCTACTGCGGCACATGCGTGAGCTCAACGTCTATTGTCACCTTCACCTCGTTGGACACCATCACGCCACCAGCCTCCAGCGCCTGGTTCCAGGTGAGACCGAAGTCCCGCCTGTCGATCCGGAGCGCCGCACTGAAGCCAGCGCGGTCGTTACCCCACGGGTCCCGCGTCAATCCCTCGCTCGTGACCTTCATCTCGATCGGGCGCGTCGATCCGCGGATAGTCAGGTCCCCGGTCACGATAAACTCGTCGTGTCCAGTCGATTTCACGGCAGTGCTGACAAACCGGATCTTCGGATACGTTTCAACATCGAAGAAATCCGCCGACCGGAGATGCGTGTCCCGGCCCGCATCGTTGGTCGTGATGCTGGCGGTGCCGATTTCCGCCTCTATCCGGGAGCCCTCAGGCGTTCCATCGGTCACGACCGTTCCCGAAATGTCGGAGAACCGCCCGCGAACCTTCGATATCATCAGGTGGGTGACGACGAACTCGACCCCGGAATGCGCGGGATCGATCTTCCACGTTCCAGCCAGCTTTTCCACGGCGGACGCGGCATCATTCTTTGCAGTAGCGAACATCAAAACATCTCCGGCAGGGGGATAGGAAAAAAATGCGGCCACCAGAGTCAGATTAATAACTCTAGATAAGTTACTATATTTTGATAAGTAACTATTGTCAATGCCCGCATCCCCACTTACATACAGTATATGAGCCAGGAGTCGGTTTGCCCCAAGTATCACAAGGCGATCGAGCTGATTGGTCGCCGCTGGACCGGCGCGATAATCAGCGCAATGCTCGCCGGCAAAACCAGATATCACGAGATCAGGGAAAACGTCCCCGATATCAGCGATCGCATGCTCGCCGAGCGGCTGCGGGAGCTGGAGATCGAAGGTGTGGCGAGACGGAACGTGTTTCCCACCACCCCGGTGCGCATCGAATACGAGCTGACCGATAAGGGTCGCGCGCTCGAGACGGCGATCGTCGCAATCGGCAACTGGGCCAACGAATGGATCCAGCCGGCCGACCTTGATGCCGCTGTACCGGCCGGCGCTGACGGGCGCTGATTCGGGTCGCGTCCTGCAAGAGCCGCGGAAAGCCGGCGCGGCGTGCTCCTTGAACAACCGAACTGCGGCATGACAAGATGACCGCACCCGTCCCCGCACCACCACCTGCCGCCACGCCAGCACCTGCGTCCCGCAGACCCGGCATCGGGCGCGCACTCAGCAGCCGGAACTACCGCCTGTTCTTCGGCGGACAGAGCGTATCGCTCGTCGGCACGTGGATCACAAGAATCGCGACCAGCTGGCTGGTATATCGACTTACCGGCTCCGCATTCCTGCTCGGTGTCGTCGGCTTCTGCAGTCAGATTCCCACACTGATTCTCACACCGTTCAGCGGAGTTCTGATCGACCGGTGGAACCGGCATACGGTGCTCGTGATTACCCAGGTTCTGTCGATGCTGCAATCGCTCGCGCTCGCGATTCTCGCGTTCGCGGGAGTGATCACCGTCACGGAGATCCTGGTTCTTCAGCTGGTACAGGGGAGCATCAATGCGTTCGATACTCCGGCGCGGCAGGCATTCGTGGTCGAGATGGTGGAGGATCGCAGCCTTCTCTCCAACGCGATCGCGCTCAACTCGACGATGGTGAACGCGAGCCGCATCGTTGGTCCGTCGATCGGCGGGATGATCATCGCGCTGGCCGGAGAGGGCTGGTGCTTCATGCTCGACGCGATTTCCTACATCGCGGTGATCGCTTCGCTGCTTGCGATGCACGTAACGCGAGCCGAACGCGAGCCGATAAAGACGCGCGTGTCGGAAGAATTTCGGACGGGGCTGCAGTACATCAAGGGCTCGCTGCCGATTCGCACCGCGTTGATACTGCTCGCGATCGTGAGCACGATGAGCATGCCGTACACCGTGCTAATGCCTGCGATCGCGACGCAAACACTTCACGGCGGCGCACACACACTCGGCTTCCTCATGACAGCGTCTGGTGTGGGCGCGCTCATCGGCGCGCTGTATCTCGCGTCACGGTTGTCGGTTATCGGACTCGAAGACGTGAGCGCCGCGGCAACCGTCACGTTCGGACTCGGACTCATCGGATTCGCGTTGTCGCGCGAGCTATGGCTGTCGCTCGCGATACTACCGATCGTAGGAGCCGGATTCATGGTACAGATGGCGTCGATCAACACCATAATCCAGACGATCGTGGAGGAGCGTCTCCGCGGGCGCGTCATGGCATTCTACGTCATGGCGTTCCTGGGCACCGCGCCAATCGGCAGCCTGCTCGCGGGAGCCGTCGCCGCACGAATAGGATCGGAGTACACGATCCTGTTTGGCGGCGCTGCCTCGGTCGCGGCCGGGGCCTGGTTCGCGTCGCGGCTCCCGAAGCTGCGCGCGGTGATGCACCCCATCTACGAGACGCGTGGGATACTTACCCCGACACCGCGCGCCAAAGTCGACGCAGCCGGCTGAGCTCTTCCTTTCCGCGTTGGTCCCCGACGTTGCTACGGATGCGGAAGACGTGGCGACGGCAGGCTCACGAGTACTCCTGTCACGACGAGCACCAGAGACGCAAAGAACAACTCTGCCCTGGCGCTCCGGCGCAGTTCGTGCGCAGCCTGTTCGGCGCCCAGACGCGGACGCATACGCCGCCAGTTCCACGCACCCAGAGCAACAACCGTTGCGACCACCAACAGCTTGACGTCGAGCGCGTAGCCGTACGGTGTGGTCCACAACGCGGCCACGAACTTGAGGTGTCGCCACGCCGTGGTGATGCCGGTTATCACAAGCAGCAACGCAGCTCCGATCGCGACTGGCGAGAAATCGCCAATGAGATCGGCGACCAGCGCTCCGCGCCGCTCGGACGAGAGCGTGCTGCGAAGAATCGCTGGAAGTCCCGCGACAACCACCACGAACAGCGTGCCGATCCACAGCGAGGCCGCCACTTCGTGCAGCGGATTGACGAGTGACGTCCACCTGCCCGACAGAATGCCCTGCAATGCGTATATCACGCCGGCGAGCGCAGCAATTATCCACCCCGCACGCACGCGCCTGATCGCAAGTACAAAGGACAGGAGAAACACGGCGATGAACAGGAACGCCACCATCGTCCGTCCGCCGCCGGCCGCAATCGCGCTTCCGAAGGATATTCCCTTGTCGGATGCTCTGGCTGACAGCGCCATCAACAGATTCAGCAGCATGAAAAACGCACCGATGACGCCGATGCGCGCCGCGCCGATTTCCGCCGATTGCAGCAACAGCGCGACGGGACTCCCGGTCGCGCCGATCTCCGGTTGGCGGGCTGCGGTGCGGCGCAACACGAGCCAACGGAAGCCAAGGGCTCCGAATACGCCGAAGTATGCCAGGAAACCAGCGTATTCCGTCGCGAGGCCCGAGGCGGTTATATGGATTTCGGCGGCCTGCAGAAGAGTGTATTGGGTCAGCATAGCAAGCTTACGGTTGGGCTCAATGAGATGTTGGTAGCTGTTCGGCAGTCCGGGTGGTCCACTCGCGCTGTCGGAAACACAGGGCTAAAGGTATCGCTCCGAAACAGCTGTCGCCGGCAGCCCGCGCGCTATAGGTTCACATGAATGGGCGGTCACGTATCCGGCCTCCTCGAAGGAAACCGCCTACACGGAGGTAAGGATGAAGTCGTCCGCGATAATGGGTGTGCTGATCGTCGTGGCCTGCGCGAGTGGTGGCGCGGGCACACCTAACGATGTGGGAGGGGGCACCAACGTCAAGCAGGTCGAGGTCGGCAGCTCGAACATCGATTTCATTCCCAACTCTCCGACACCGCTCGCGTGGCACAATATCGAGGCGCCAGCCGTCAGCACGTGGCAGTATCTGCCGATCGCTTACAGCAAGCTTGGCTTGCGGATCACGAAATACGATTCCACGGCGCACGTGATTGTCGGCGAGCGCGATCGTTCGCGCGCCGATTTCGGCAGCAAGCCTCTGACGTCACTGCTGCAGTGCGGCGACGTTGCCGGAATCCCGAATGTGACGCGCTACGATGTGACGATCGAGGTAACCACGGCACTGCGCGGAAACGACAAGAGCAGTGCGGTTGCGAGCGTCGCGAGTGCGTCGGCGAAGGCGAATGGCGTTTCGAGTGATGTATCGCCTTGTGTCGCTAACTCCGGAATCGGCGATCAGGTCGCTGCAGCAGTGGCGCAGGCTGTGAAGGATGGAACGAAGTAAGCGCGGCGCTGGCCGGCACTCGTGATGACGGCGTCGCGTCAGTGCTTCCGCGCCTTCGCCAGGATCTGACTCAACTCGACCGCGCGCTCGTTCGTCAACTTCGCAAGACAGTTCGCGCGTGGCACGGCCCACTGTTCGCCGCCCTTGCCGCGCGTGACTCGCTCGCATTCTGCGTCGCGCCACGAAGTCCACGTCTTCTCGGCCCGGCCGAGCGTGGTCGCATAGGGAGGATCCGCGGCGCCGGCGGCGACTCGCTGCTGTTTACGCACGGCTTTCACAATCATTCGATAGATCGAATCGAGCCGCGCATCGGAACGATGTGTGCTCGACGACAGGCACGCGTGCTGATCTTCAGACTCGGATGACGCGCAGGGGTCGGCCGGCGTTTGCTTCGCGGGCTTGCGCACTCGATCTGGAATTTTGCGCGACGACGCTGTGCGCGACGACACTGTGCGCGACGATGCTGTACGAGCGGATGCCGCGCGAACCACCGGATTCCGGACTGTAACGGGATCGGCAATCCGCGCTGCGAGCGGGTCGTTCTCGCCCGAGCTGTTCGCAACACTATCCGAGTCCGACGCGACGCGACCTCCCGCGCTCGCAGATGAGCCAGCGAGCTGTGCCTCGGCGAGATCACGCGCGAGTGCGACGTCACCGCCGGAGTCGGGCGAGTGACCGCGACAAGCTGTGAACGAAAACAGCGCGATGGTGGCCACCGCGGCATGTCGAAGCAGGTTGTTCACGGTAGTGATCACGCCAGGGTAGCTGTAAGTAGCGTGCCACACCCATGACCCGCTCCGGCGCCGTGCCGTTCGCCGTCCTCACGAGCCGTTCCGGAATTCGCCAGATTATCGTGCCGCCACCGGCATCTCTTTGCGCCCGGCACAATCCATCGAATACATGTGTGCGATAGCGTACATACTTATTCCGGTAACCATTCTCACCATGGTGTTTCCTTCGCGCGTCATCCTCGCTGCGTCTGTCGGCCTAGCCGCGTTTCCGAATGGTCGGATATCGGTACAACGCAATTCCAGTGATGTCGCGCCGACAGCTCTTTCTTCGTTCGCGGAGCCGAGCCTGTCGCCCGACGGGAGCGAGATCGCGTTCGTGTCCGGCGGCGACATCTGGACGGTGCCGGCGCAGGGTGGCGATGCGCGATTGCTGGTGTCAAACGATGCGGACGAATCGCGGCCGCTGTATTCGCCCGACGGAACGCGCATCGCGTTCGTATCCACGCGCACGGGAAACGGCGACATATACGTGCTGACGCTGGCGAATGGGCAGCTGCAGCGAATCACCTACGACGATCAGGCGGAACAGCTCGACGCGTGGTCGCACGATGGCGCGTGGCTGTATTTCTCATCCGGCCGTAGCGACATATCGGGAATGAGCGACGAATTTCGCGTCCGCTCGGACGGCGGCACTCCCATGACGGTAGCTGGTGATCGCTATGCCGCGGAATTCTGGGGTGCTCCTTCGCCGGACGGCAACACGCTTGCGATCACAGCGCGCGGCGTCTCGCGCGGACAGTGGTGGCGCAAGGGTCACAGCCATCTGGATGAGAGCGAGATCGATCTCGTCCGCGATGTGCATGGAACACCGACCTACACGCCGATCGTTCCCATGGGCGCGAAGAGTGGCTGGCCGATGTGGAGTCCCGACGGTGCGACCATCTACTTCGTATCGGACCGCGGCGGTGCCGCAAACCTGTGGGAACAATCAGCATCCGCGAACGCCACGGCCCGGCAAGTGACGACGTTTACCGATGGCCGCGTGATCTGGCCGTCGATATCGGCGAACGGCAAGGCAATCGTGTTCGAGCGCAATTTCGGGATCTGGCGTTACGACGTCGGCACGCGAAAGGCTGCCGCAGTCTCGATCACTCTGCGCGGATCGCCGGCTGCGGCCGGCACCGAGCATCGCACGTTCACGAACGATATTCAGCGATTTGCTCTGTCCCCTGATGGCAGGAAGGTAGCGTTCGTGGTACATGGTGAAGTGTTCGCCGCATCATCGAAGGATGGAGGGGACGCGGTTCGGGTAACCAACACTCCAGCCGCGGAAGATCAGATAGAGTGGGCGCCTGACAGCAAGCGGCTGGTGTACACCAGCGATCGGGACGGCCCACGGCATCTCTTCATTTACGACTTCACCACGGACAGGGAAACTCAGCTGACGCGCGGCGCGTCGAGCGACGTGTCTCCCGAGTGGTCGCCGGATGGCGCGCACATCGCGTACACTCGCGATGCACGCGAGCTGCGAGTGCTCGACATGCCGAGCCGGGCCGATCGGCTGGTCGCGACGGCGTCGCTCAGCCGGCCACCGTTCCTCGGCCGTTCGGACATTGCGTTCTCGCCGGACAGCCGCTGGATCGCATACACACCAGATGTCGGTCCACGCAATTTCTCCAACGTGCAGGTGGTGCACGTCACCGGTGGTGAGAGCAAGCCCGTGAGCTTTCTGGCGAACACGTCGAGCAACGCGATCGCATGGAGCAGGGATGGCACGTACATTCTGCTCTCGACCGGACAGAGAACCGAGATGCGTCAGCTTGCGCGCATCGATCTCATTCCGCGCACGCCGCACTTTCGCGAAGACCAGTTCCACGATCTCTTTCGCGAGGAATCGCCACGTGTTCCGGCACCACAAACACAGCCGCCAACGCAGCCGCCAACGCAGCCGCCAACGCGGCGCCAGCAACCGGCGACTCCGCGGGACTCGGGCGACACGACCAGGGTGGCACGCACCACGCCGGATTCGCAACCAGCGCGACGCAACGGAGCGAAGGCCCCGCCAAAGCTGACGAATATCGTCTTCGAGAAAATCCGTGACCGGCTATCGTTGCTGCCGGTAGAGGTGGATGTATTCGATGTGTCCATAAGTCCCGATGGGAAAACCGCACTGTTGACCGCTGGCGCGGCGGGCCAGACGAATCTCTACACATATTCACTCGATGACCTGGCGAAGACTCCGGTAGTTGCCCGTCAACTGACGTCCAGCTCGGGCCGCAAGTCGGACGCACAATGGTCGCCTGACGGAAAGGAAGTGTTCTATCTGGAGTCTGGCAGGATGAACAGCATCACCGTCGAAACGCGCACGGTGCACCCGCTCGC
>Ga0134128_10001962_pt1 | contig 25885 bp, 22 predicted proteins | sample KB31754_FD_96462 | JGI IMG/M metagenome (GOLD analysis project Ga0134128, IMG submission 96462) | Terrestrial soil microbial communities with excess Nitrogen fertilizer from Kellogg Biological Station, Michigan, USA - KB3-175-4 | ecosystem: Environmental > Terrestrial > Soil > Unclassified ...
CCGCGCTGATCGCGCTGAGCTCCGCTGAGCACGTAGACTTCCTCGACCGCCTCGTGACGGTGCGCCGGAACCATCCCGCCCGGAGCGTAGCGGAGCAGCACGCCCGATTCGCCGCTGCCGTCGCCCCACAGCCGGTGAATCTCGACCCCCTCGCGGAACGCCTGCCAGGCGAAGTCGGGCGCTTCGGCGCGCGCCCGGAGCTCGTCGAGACGGAGGTCTTCACGTTTCATCCCGTGGGAAGTCCGAAGGGTCTCGCCGTGCGGTCAACCGTGTCCTGCCATGTGGCGTCCGATGACCCCCAGGTCGGCCTCCGCGATGGGCGTCTCGTGCACCGCGCGCCCCTCGCTGATGACCACGATACGATCGCTGAGCGCGAAGATCTCGTCGAGGTCGGCGCTGATGAGCAGCACGGCCGCTCCCCGATTCCGCGCCTCCATGAGGCGGGAGCGTATCTCCGCCACCGCGGCGAAGTCGAGCCCGAAGCAGGGGTTGGAGGCGATGAGCAGCGCAACCTCGTCGGAGAGCTCGCGCGCCAGCACCGCGCGCTGCACATTGCCGCCCGAGAGGCTCCCGATCGGCGCGTCGGGCCCGGGCGTGCGGATGCCGTACTCGGCGATCAGCGACTCGGCCCGCTTGCGCAGGGCCCGCCGGCTGACCAGCGCTTTCAGAAAGGTGAACGGATGGCGGTCGAAGCGGCGGAAGCCCATGTTCTCGGCGACCGACATCGCCGCGACGCAGGCGTTGCGCAGCGGCTCGTCGGGGAGGCAACGGACCTTGAGCGCGCGCATCTCCGCCCGCCGGGCGCCATAGGCGACGCCGGAGACGGCGATCTTCCCCCCGCGGGCGTCTCGCTGGCCCGCCAGCACCTCGACCAGCTCCTCCTGACCGTTGCCCGATACGCCCGCCAGCCCGACGATCTCGCCGGCCCGCACCTTCAGCGAGAGCTTGGTGACGGCTGGCGTTCCGAGGTCATCGTCGGCCGAGAGCGCGTCGATCTCCAGCACCACCTCCTCTCGCGGCGGCGCGCTGCGCGTTCCGCGCGCGCGGGGCGGCTCTTCGCCGACCATCATGCGCGCCATCGCCTCGGGGGTGAGCTCGGCCACCCGTCCGCGGCCGGCCGGGCGCCCTCGACGAAGGACGGTGACCTCGTCGGCGAAGGCCATCACCTCGCGGAACTTGTGCGAGATCATCAAGATCGTCAGCCGGCGGGCGCCGTCCTGCTTGGCCATCCCGCGCAAAAGACCCAGAACGTCGTCGGCCTCGTCGGGTGTCAGGACCGAGGTCGGCTCGTCGAGGATGATGATCGAGCTGCCCAGGTAGAGCTGCTTCAAGATCTCCAGCTTCTGCTTCTCGCCCGCGGCGAGCGTCCGCACGGGCCGCGCCGGATCGAGTTTGAAGGGCATCCGGGCCATGAACTCCCCGACCTTCTTCCCTTCGGCTGCCCAATCGAACACCAGCGGGTGAGCGCGACGCGACAGCACCAGGTTCTCGGCCACGGTCATGTTGTCGACCAGCGTGAAGTGCTGGTACACCATCCCGATGCCGAGCGCGGCCGCATCGCGCGGGCTCTTGATACGCGCGGTGACGCCGTTCACCAACACCTGACCGGCGTCCGCCGGGTAGTAACCCATGATGCACTTGACGAGCGTGCTCTTGCCGGCTCCGTTCTCGCCGAGCAGCGCGTGCACCGACCCCCGCTCGAGCCGCAGTGAGACGTCGTCGAGCGCCAGCACCGGTCCGAACTGCTTGCCGATCCCGATCGCCTCCAGCACCGGCGTGGCCGCGTCGACGACCGCCCGCGCGCCGTCGTCGAGCTCGAGCGTCACGGCAGGGCCTCGAGCAATGCGCGCGAGCTGGAGATGGTCCCGAACACGCCGTTCTGCATCTTCACCATCTTGATCGCCGCCGCGTGGTTGCCGGAGTCCGTGGCGGCGCAGCAGTCCTCGAGCAGCAGGCACTCGTAGCCGCGGTCGTTCGCCTCGCGCATCGTCGTATGGACGCAGACGTCGGTGGTGATCCCAGTCAGCACGAGGTTGGCGATCCCCCGCTGGCGCAGGATCAGATCGAAGTCAGTCGAGCAGAAGGTCCCCTTGCCCGGCTTGTCGATGATCGTTTCACCGGGCAGCGGCCCGAGCTCGGGGATGATCTCCCAGCCCGGTTCGCCGCGGACCAGGATGCGCCCGCAAGGACCCTGGTCGCCGATCCCGACCCCTTCGTTACCGGGCGTCCGGCGCGAGCGCCAGCGCTTGTTGGCCGGCAGGTCGGCGAGATCCGAGCGGTGCCCCTCGCGGGTGTGGATGATCGGGTAGCTCCCCGCCCGCATGCGGGCCAGGACCCTCCGGATCGGCTCGATGCAGGCCCGGGTCAGGCCGATGTCGTAGCCGAGCAGATCGATGTAGCCCCCCTTGCCGCAGAAGTCAGTCTGCATGTCGATGACCACCAGCGCGGTGTTCTCGCGCCGCAGATCGCCGTTCCAGGGCCAGGGATAGGGATCGCCGGGCACATAACGAGGGTTCTCGATGGTCTCGTGGGCCATCTCTTTGGCTCTCTCTTTCATCTGGCCACCTGCAGCTCGGCCGGCTGCCCGACGAGCGCCCGATCGCGCGAGCTGGTGAGCACGATGATCAGCAGCGTCAGCGCGTAAGGCGCGGCGTTGAAGAGGTAGTACCCCGACGTCACCCCCACCGACTGCAGCGCCGGCCCGAGCGCGCTCGCGGCGCCGAAGAGCAGCGAGGCCCAGAGGCAGCGCACGGGATCCCAGCGCGCGAAGATCACCAGCGCGACGGCCATCAATCCCTGCCCGCTGGAGAGCCCTTCGTTCCAGCTGCCCGGATAGAAGAGCGAGAGGAACGATCCGCCGACGCCGGCCAGAAAACCACCGGCCATCGTGGCCAGCAGGCGTACCCGGGCCACGTCGTAGCCCATGGCGCGCGCCGTGTCGGCGCTCTCGCCGACCGTGCGGAGGATGAGGCCCCAGCGGGTGCGCCGGAGCAGGAACCGCACCGCCACCGTGGTGACGAGGCCGAGCACGAACAGCGCGTTCACCCGCAGGGCAGAACGGACCGGCGCCGAGCCCGACCACCACCCGAGCGACACCGCCGGCAAGTGCGGCGCGGTCGGCCCCACCAGCGGTTTGCCGAGGAAAAAGGCCAGGCCGACGCCGAACAGCATCAGCGCGATCCCCACGGCGATGTCGTTCACCCGCGGCCGCGCGCAGAGCCAGGCGTGCAGCGCTCCGAAGACGACGCCGCAGGCGCCGGCGGCCAGGACGCCCAGCCAGGGCGAGTTGGTCAGGTAGGAGACACCGTAGGCCGCCATCGCCCCCATCACCAGCGTCCCCTCGAGGCCGAGGTTTATGCGCCCGCTCTTTTCGGTCAGGCACTCGCCGAGGCTGACGAACAGGAATGGCGTGCTGATCCGGATCGCGCCACCGACCATCCCCAGCGCGACGCCGCCGGCCGCGCTCATTCCGTCACCGCCCGGGCCGGCAGGCGCCGCCACCTTCGCCCGCAGAGCGAATCGGAGAAGAGGATGGCGATGAAGATGACGCCCTGGAGGACGTTGACCGTCGCGTCGGGGAGCTCGAACACCCGCTGCAGGAGGCCGCCGCTGGCGCCGATGCCGCCCAGGAGGAGCGCGACCGGGATGACCCCCAGCGGGTTGGCGTGCGCGATGAACGCCACCAGCACGCCCGTGTAGCCGTAGCCGGTCACCAGCGCCGCGTTGGCGTTGCCGTGAATGGCCGCCACCTCGACCGCGCCCGCCAGCCCCGCGCCGAGGCCGCCCACAAACGTGGCGACGACGATGAGGCGTCGCACCGGGAGCCCGTTGAGCAGCGCCGCGCGCACGTTCCCGCCCACCATGCGGGCCGAGAAACCAAACGTCGTGCGCTGCATGAGGAACCAGGCGATGAGGCAGGCGATGAGCCCGAACCCGAGCCCCCAATGAACGTCGAGGCCGGGCAGGTTCCCCAGCATGTTGTCGTCGCCGATGGGGAACGTCGACGGCTTGTTGAGGCTGGCCGGATCCCGCAGCGGCCCCTCGACCAGATGATTCAGGAGCGCGATGGCGATGTAGTTCAGCAGCAGCGTGCTGATCGTCTCGTTCACCCCTCGGTAAGCGCGCAGCGCGCCCGCACCGGCCGACCAGAGGCCGCCCACGAGCGCGCCGGTCACGAACATCGCCAGCTTCACCGAGAACGGCGAGTGCAGGTGGATGCCGATCGCGGCCGCCGCCAGCCCGCCCAGCACCATTGCCCCCTCGCCGCCCAGCACCACCAGGCCGAGTCGCAGGGGAATCGCAGTCGCCAGCGCGGTCAACATGATGGGCGCCGCCCGCTGGAGCGTGTTCTGGAACGAGAACCAGGTCCCGAACGAGCCCCGGTACATCTCGTGATAAACCGCCAGCGCGTTGCGCCCGGTCAGCGCCACGAAGATCCCGAACACGACCAGCGCGGCGGCGATGGCGCCGAGCGGGATGGCGACCGACTCGATCGCCCGGCGTCTGGCGGCGCGACGACCCTCGGCGGAGGCAGCGGCCTGCGCCTCCGCCTCCGGCGACTTCTCCGTCGCCGGCGAGAGCGCGCCGATGGTCACGCCGATCCCCACGCGGGCCCTCCTAGTGGGTCTTCCCGACCACGCCCTCGACCAGGTAATCCATCTTCTCGAGCGCGATGTCGGTTTGCTTCTCCTCGGTCCCGGCCGGGATCACGATCTTGCCGGCGTTGTCCTTGAGCGGGCCCTTGTAGACGACCATCGTGCCGGCCATGAACTTGGCCTTGGCCGCGTCCGCCTTCTTCCGGGCGGCCGCCGAAACGGCCTTGCCATAGGGGGAAACCTTGACGAATCCCTCCTTGAGACCGCCGCGCAGCAGGTGCGGGTAGGTCTGGCCGTTCTGAATCATGTGGACGTAGTCGGTGTAGACCTTCGCCCAGTTCCACTCGGCGCCGGTCAGGTAGCCCTTGGGGGCCAGCGCCGACTGGTTGGCGTGGTAGCCGGTCACGAAGACGCCACGGCGCTCGGCCGTCTCGACGATCACCTTGGGAGAATCAACGTGCATGGTCAGCACGTCCGCGCCCTGATCGATCAAGCTGTTGGCCGCCTCAGCCTCCTTGACGGGCATCGACCAGTCGCCGGTGAAGATGACCGTCGTCGTCACCTTCGGGTTCACCGAGCGGGCCCCCAGGGTGTAGGAGTTGATGTTGCGCAGGACCTGCGGGATCGGCTTGGCGGCGATGAAGCCGAGCTTGTTCGACTTGGTCGTCATCGCGGCCACGATCCCCGAGACGTACTCCGCCTCGTCGATGTACCCGAAGTAGCTGCCGACGTTGGTGGGGTGCTTCCCCTCCTGGTAGAGGCCGCCGCAGTGCAAGAAGGTGACGTTCTTGTTCTTGGTCGCTTCCTTGAGGATGTGCGGGTCGAAGTAGCCGAACGACGTGGGGAAGAGCAGCGTCGCGCCGTCCAGGTGGATCATGCTCTCCATCGTCTTCTGGACGGCGACGGTCTCGGGGACCATCTCCTCCTCGCGGATCTTGACGCCCGGCAGCTTGGCGACGGCCGCCGCTCCCTCGGCGTGCGCCTGGTTGTAGCCGTAGTCGGTCTTGGGACCGACGTAGATGAAGCCGATCGTCAGCGGGGCCGCCGCCACCGCATCTCCGCGGCGGCCACCCTCCGGCAGGAGGCCGAGCACCAGCGCCAACGCGGCCCCCGCCGCAAGCCTCTTCGCGATCCAGCTGCCGAACGGTCGGGTTTTCCTCATGGATTCCTTATAGGCGCGCCAATGTTTCTTGGACTTTTCGAAGAGCTGGGACATTCGTAACTTCGTCCGGATCGGCCGCCTCATCCGTTGTCGAGGGCGATCCGATCCGTCATCCTGCCCAGCCGAGATGACGCCCGGCCCCGATTTGCCGCCCCCGGTCGAGACCATAGAGCGCGCGCTGTCGGAGATCGCGCGGCGAGGTGACAACGGCGTCTGGATCACCGTCACGCCCCGCGAGCGCCTGCTGGCGCGCGCGCGCGAGCTCGAGCAGCGGCAGAGCGCGGGCGACGCGCTCCCGCTCTTCGGGCTGACCTTCGCGGTCAAGGACAACATCGACGTGGCGGGGCTTCCGACGACGGCCGCCTGCCCGGCCTTCAGCTACCTGCCCGTGACGGACGCGCCGGTGGTCCGCCGCCTGCTCGACGCCGGGGCGCTCTGCCTGGGCAAGGTCAACCTCGACCAGTTCGCCACCGGCCTGACGGGGACGCGCTCTCCCTACGGGGTCTCGAAGAACCTCTTCGACGGCCGCTTCATCGTCGGCGGATCGAGCTCGGGCTCGGCGGTGGCCGTCGCGGCCGGTCTGGTCGACTTCGCGCTCGGCACGGATACGGCAGGGTCGGGCCGCGTTCCAGCCGCGTTCAACAACGTCGTGGGTCTGAAACCGAGCCGGGGACTCCTCAGCACGACCGGGGTCGTCCCGGCCTGCCCGTCGCTCGATTGCCTTTCGATCTTCGCGCTGACCGTCGAGGACGCGGTTCGGGTCGCTGCCGTCGCCCGCGGGTACGACGACGTCGATTGCTTTTCGCGCCCAGAAGCGGACACCTTCCAGTTCACGATGGGCGCCCGCCCCCCTCGCTTTCGGTTCGGCCTTCCCCGAGCGAGCGCCCTCGACTTTCTGGGCGACGGCCACGCTGCCGAACAGTTCGCCCGCGCCGTGGCGGGGCTGGCGGCGCTTGGCGGCGAGCAGGTGGAGGTCGACTTCGCCCGGTTCCGCGAGGCCGGCGAGCTGGTCTACGGCGGCGCGTTCGTGGCCGAGCGGCTCGTCGCCGCCGGACGCCTGCTGGCGGAGCACCCGGACGCGCTCGTCGCCCCGGTTCGCGGCATCCTGGAGGGCGCAACGTCGATCCGAGCCGGGGCGGCGCTCGAGACGGCTCGGCAGCTCGCCCGCACCCGCCGCCACGCCGCCCGCGTCTTCGCCGGCCTCGACTTTCTCTTCGTCCCCACGACACCGACCATTTTCCGTATCACGGAGGTCGAGACCGATCCGCTGCGGCTCAACACGGCGCTCGGCATGTACACGACGTTCGTCAACCCGCTCGATCTGGCGGCCGTCGCGATCCCCACCGGCATTCGCGGCGACAACCTCCCCGGGGGAGCCACGCTGATCGGACCCTGGGGCAGCGACGCACGCCTGGCAGCTTTCGCGTCGGCGCTTCACCGCGCCACGTCGACCAAGTTGGGCGCCACCGAGAAGACATTCCCGGCGGCCCGAGCAACGATGGCACCGTCCCCGCCCGACTGGATCCCGATTGCCGTTCTCGGCGCTCATCTGTCAGGAGAACCCCTCAACCACCAGTTGACCGCGCTGGGAGCAAAGTTCGTGCGCGCGGCGCGCACGGCGGCGCACTACCGCTTCTACGCCTTGCCCGACACGATGCCCCCCAAGCCGGGCCTGGCGCGTGTTCCGGCCGGGGGCGCGGCGATCGATCTCGAGATCTGGTCGCTGCCGCCGGCAGCCTTCGGGACCTTCGTCGCCGGCATCCCCGGTCCTCTCTGCATCGGTCGGATCGAGATCGAGGACGGCTCGCTGGTGAGCGGGTTTCTGTGCGAAGGCCACGCGCTCTCCGGCGCCCGTGACATCTCGGAGTTCGGGGGCTGGCGGGGATACCGCCGATCGCTCGTCCCATCACAGCTGGGCTAACAGGCCCGGTCCAGCGGTCGAGTAGCGGGGGCCCGTCCGCTCAACGGTGCGCTGGATGACGTCGCCGCTCGGTCCGCGACAGACCCGAGGTATGTTAACAAACGGGCAAACCACGACCAGCGGCTTGCGACGGCATGAGTTGTCCCGACGCCAATAAGATCATCGCTTTCGCGGAAGGATGGCTGCCGGAGCCGGAGCGGCTGGCCGTCGCCGTCCACCTCGACACCTGCGAGTTGTGCCTGGCGGTGGTGGCGGGCATTCACGCGTCGGACGCCGGCGAGCGGCCCGTCGCCGCCAAACGACCCGAGGTGACCCCGGGAACCGCGGTCGGACGCTACCTGCTCCTCGAGCGCGTGGGCGCGGGGGGAATGGGGGACGTCTACGCCGCTTACGATCCCAAGCTCAGCCGAAGGGTGGCCCTCAAATTGATGAGCGAGCGGGTCGCATCGCCGATCGCTGCCGCACGATTCGCGCGCGAAGCCCAGGCCGTCGCGCGGCTTTCGCATCCCAACGTCATTGCCATCCACGACACCGGCGAGTTCGCCGACCGCGTCTACCTGGCAATGGAGTTCGTCGAGGGTCAGACGGCGGCCGATTGGCTGACGGCCAACCCGCGGCCCTGGCGCGAGATCCGAGACGTCTTCGTCGCGGCGGGAGCGGGGCTGGCCGCGGCGCACGAGGCGGGGCTGGTCCACCGGGACTTCAAGCCGCACAACGTGATGGTCGGGCGAGACGGCTCGGTCCGGGTGATGGACTTCGGGCTCGCCGCCGACGTCTCCGAGGTCGATCCAGACGATGCCCCGCTTGGTTCCGACTGGTCCACGTCGGAGCAGACGACCCACACGCTGGTCTTGACCCGCACGGGCGTGCTGATCGGGACGCCCGCCTACATGGCCCCCGAGCAGTTCCTGCGTCAGAAGGCGAGCGCGCGGACCGACCAGTTCAGCTTTTGCGTCGCTCTTTACGAGGCCCTCTACGGCCAGCGGCCCTTTCCCTCGGATTCCCTGGCGACGCTCGTCGACGCCGTGACCGCCGGTCGGGTGCGAGAGCCGCCGCGCGGGGCGCGCGTTCCAGCTTTCTTGCGCCGCATCTTGCTGCGCGGAATGGCCGTCGATCCCCAAATGCGCCATCCCTCGATGACCGAGCTGCTGAAAGAGCTGCGGAAAGATCCGCAGCGCAGGCGCCGGAACGGGGCGCTCGGGGCGGCGCTGGCGGCGCTGGTCGTCCTCGGCGCGGTTGGTGCACAGCGGGCGTCGACGCGCGGCCAACGCATGTGTCGCGGGGCCGCCGACCGGTTGGCCGGCGTCTGGGAGCCGGGCGGCGCCGGTCCCCGACACGACGCCATCCGGAGGGCCCTCTTGGCGACCGGCAGCTCGTTCGCCGAGGAGACCTGGCAGCGCGTCGCGACGTCGCTCGACGACTACGGCCGGCGATGGGCCGCCATGTACACCGACGCCTGCGAGGCGACCCGCGTGCGCGGCGATCAGTCGGAGGAGGTGCTGGACCTGCGAATGAGTTGCCTCCAAGGGTCCCGCAATGCCATGCGGGCCGTGGGCGACGTGCTGGCCCGCGCCGATTCCTCGACGGTCGTCCACGCGGTCGACGCCGTGCAGAGACTCCCCTCCTTCGAGCGCTGCGCCGATATCGCGGCTCTCCGCGCGGTGGTGCCGCCCCCCACGGACCGCGCGCAGCGCGCGCAGGTCGAGGCGCTGGAGACCCGCCTCGCGGATCTGAAGGCGCTCTTCGCCAGCGGGCAATGGGCGACGGCACGCGCTCAGGCTGCCCCGCTGGTCGCCCAGGCGCGCCTGGTCGGCTATCAGCCGCTGCTGGCGGAAGCGCTGGCGGCGCGCGCTTGGGTCGAGACAGAGTCGACCAATTCCGGAGCCTCGCCCGAGTTGCTCGAGGAGGCACTCTGGCTCGCGCTCGCGGTGGGGCGCGACGACATCGCCACCGAGTCAGCCGCGCAGCTGGTGGCGCTCTCGGGCTATCGCTTGGGCCGACAGGAAGAGGCCTCCCGCTGGGAGCGCGTGGCAGCCGCCCTGCTCCAGCGGATCGGTCCAGGGCACGAACGGATCGCGGCTTGGTTCTATCAGAACCGCGGGGCCGTCCTCGAACGGCGGGGAGAGTACCAAGCGGCGCTCGCCGATTTCAACAAGGCGCTGGCGCTGAAACGAATGGTCGTGCCCGCCGACCCTCCCGACATTGGCGCCACGTTGCTGTCGATTGCCAACACCGACAACGACATCGGCGAACATCAAGCCGCGCTCGTTTCGGCGAACGAGGCCATCGGCGACTATCGGAAAGCCTACGGCCCCAACAGCCCTCAGGTGGCCCATCCGATGGAGATTCGGGGCGAATCGTTCGAGGCCCTGGGCCGCTATTCGGAGGCCGAGAAAGATCTCCGCGAGGCTGCCGATCGGTGGAGCGGCTGGCTGGGCCCGGATCATGTCTGGGTCGCGTACGCCCTCACCCCGCTCGGAAAGACCCTGCTCTCCGAAGGTCGTCCTGCTGACGCGACCTCGACGCTCGAACGCGCCCTCCGCATCCGAGAACATTCGGAACCGAACCAGGACGAGATCGCGGAGACGCGATTCGCGCTCGCCCGCGCCCGGTTGGCGCTCGACCAGAAGAACCGGGTATCGGCCCGGAAGCTGGCGCTGGCAGCCCGGGAGGCCTACCAGAAGTTCCCCCATCACGGGCCGGAGATCGCCGAGATCGACGCCTGGCTGGCGGGGCCGACGGAAACGACCACCGCTGTACGGAAGTGACTGGTGCTCGTCCGCGCGAGCCCGGCGGACCAACCGAGACCGTAAAAGCCCCCGGGTTGCTCAGGCCTGAGCGCAAATCGACCGCTCGGCCGGGCTGCAAGGGGTGGCCGCGGGGGGATCCGTCTCCAACATCCTCGGTAGGTGGCGGGAGCCATCCGTGGAGGTGTCTCATGAGGAAGCAACTGATCGGGTTGGGTCTGGCGGGCGCGCTGTCGCTCGGGTTCGGTTGGGCGACCGCGGCCCACGCCGACGACAATCCGGCGTCCGACACCGCCAATTCGGCGTCCGATACGGCCAAGAGCGCCAACGATCAGGCGCAGAGAGCGGCCGGCAGCGCCGACGAGGCGGCCAAGAACGCCAGCGACCAGGCGCAAAAGGCCTCCGACAAGGCCGACGAGGCGGCCGGCAAGGCCGACGACGCTGCGAAGAGCGCGGGCCAGGCGACCGACAAGGCCGCCCAGGACACCAGCGACAAAGCCAAGGGGGCGACGGACAAAGCCAAGGGGGCGATGGCCCCGTCGGAGTGACGGACCGCGAGGAGGCCGACCTCGGGTCGTCCCGGGTGGGCGACCCGAGCGTGGCCTGATGGCGGCGGTGACTGCTCGCCGCCGTCAGGAGCGGCGGAGCGAGAGGCCGGCCCACCTGGGGCCGCGCCCTGGCGCGCGCGAGACCGATCCGATCTCGCGCTCCAGCGCGCGCCCCTCGTCCTCCCACACGACGGCCGACTGGTAGGGGGCGAGGATGTCGTTCAGGCGCCGGAGCCGCTCGAGCGCACGGCGCATACGCTCCGCCTGCGGACGCAGGTCGTCCTCGACGAGCAACCGCTGCCGGATCAACTCCAAGGTCTGCACCGGCGTGTTGGCCAGGTCGCGCAGCGCCATCGCCAGGCGCGCCACCCTTTCGATGGCCACCTTCTCCGAGCGGGCGCGTTGCAGCTCCGCGCGCAGCGTGTAGCCGCGCTGCTTGAAGGCGAGCAGCACCAGGGCGAACGCGCCGTACGCCAGGACGCCGAACGGCTCGCCGGCCGACATCCGGGCGCGCACGGCGCCCGACAGGCTCGCGTGGTGCAGCAGCGACGAGCCGATGAACATCAGGATGGCGACCACGCCGGTCGGCCATCCTGGCGGCGCGATGACGGCCAGGGTCAGCGCGGAGAGCTTGGCCGGCTCGTAGGGAACCCAGTGCGCGCCGTGGGCGGCGCGCGCGTCGTCGACCAACCAGACCATCACCAGCGTCGGCAGCAGGACCAGCAGAAACAGCGCGTTCGCTTGCAGCCTGGCGTACGGCGGGGGCCGCCCCCGCAGGGTGAAGAACACCGTCCCGCTGACCAGCAGCCCGGCCGCTTGAACGGCGCGCAGCAGGGGTCCCGAGATCTCCCAGAAGCCGGCCGCGCCCAGCGCCGTCCCCACGATGCCGAGCAGCGCCGCGACGACCGCCGCCCGGTGCGCTTCGGCGGCGTCATCCATCACCTAGCGCGCCTCCGCCCCGGGCGGACGACCGAGGATCCGGTCGAGCAAGGCGCCACCGTCGATCGGCTTGTCCAGGACCGTCGCGCGCTGCAGGCGCTCGGCGCGCGCCACCAGCGGGTGGGCGTGTGCGTGGCCGGTGAGAAACAGCAACCGCCCCGCGAAGCTCTGGCTCATGAGCCAGTCGTAGGCGTCGATGCCGGTCGGCTCGCCCGAGCCGAGGTTGATGTCCAAGACGGCGACGTCGGCGGCCAACACCGAGGGCCCGAGCGCTTTCAGCTCGGCCAGCGAGCGCGCGACCAGGCAGCGGCAGTCGTGGTCCTGCAGCAGCTCGGCGAGGCTTTCCAGGAGATCGGCATCGTCGTCGAGCAGCGCGGCGGTCACGGCAACCGTAGCTAGAAGGCTAGCGCCGGCGCCGGCGGAAACAATGTCAGCCCGCGGACGACTGTCGCGTGCGCGGCTCGAGGCTGATGACGATCGACTTCGAGGCCGGCTGGTTGCTGCCCGCCGCGACGGCCGCCACCGGCACCAGCACGTTCGTCTCCGGGTAGTAGGCCGCGGCGCAACCGCGCGGGATCTCGTAGGGCACCACCTTGAAATGCTCGGCGCGCCGCCGCTCGGCGCCGTGGTGGCTCACCAGATCGACGATCTGGTCGCGCTCGATGCCGCGCGCGCGCATGTCCTCGGCGTTGAGGAAGACCACCCGCCGCCCGCCGTGGATCCCGCGGTAGCGATCGTTGTCGCCGTAGATGGTGGTGTTGAACTGGTCGTGGCTGCGCAGCGTGGTGAGCAGCAGCCGCCCGTCGCCGAGCGCGTGGGTGGGGAGGGGGTGGACGGTGAAGTGCGCCTTCCCCGAGGGCGTGGGGAAGATCCCCTCGCGGGGGCCGTTCGGCAGGTAGAAGCCGCCCGGCTGGCGGACGCGGCGGTTGTACTGCGAGAAGCCGGGGACCACGTGCTCGATGTGGTCGCGGATGCGATCGTAGTCGTCGATCAAGCCCTGCCAGTCGACGGTGGTGCGGGCGCCCAGCGTGGCCATCGCCATCCCGGCGATGATGGCCGGCTCGCTGCGCAGCTGCTCCGATCCGGGCGGCAGCACGCCGTGCGACTGGTGGACGACCCCCGTCGTGTCCTCGATGGTGACGAACTGCTCGCCCGTCTTCTGCAGATCGCGCTCGGTCCGCCCGAGACACGGCAGGAGCAGCGCCGTCTGGCCGGTGATGAGGTGCCCGCGGTTCAACTTGGTCGCGATCTGCACGGTCAAGCGGCAGCGCGCCAGCGCCTCGGAGGTGTAGTGCGTGTCGGACATCGCGCTGAGGAAGTTCCCCCCCAGCCCCACGAAGACCTTGACCCGCCCGTCGTGCATCGCCTGGGCCGTCTTGACCGCGTCGAACCCCTGCCGCTCCGGGGGCGAGAACCGGAACTCCTGGCCCAGCGCCTGGAGAAACGCCGGGCTCATCTTCTCCCAGATCCCCACGGTGCGGTCGCCCTGCACGTTGCTGTGCCCGCGCACCGGACAGAGGCCGGCGCCGCGCCGTCCGATCTGCCCGCGCAAGAGCGCGAAGTCGACGATGCTCTGCACGTTGGCCACGCCGTTTTGGTGCTGGGTGATCCCCATCGCCCAGGAGCAGATCATCCGCTCGGAGGCGAGCGCGATCTTGGCCCCTTCGGCGATCTGCTGGCGGGTGCAGCCGCTGGCCTCGACGATGGCGTCCCACGAGGTGGCCTCGAGATCGCGCACCAGCGCCTCGAAACCCTCGGTGTGATGAGCGATGAAGTCGTGCGCCAGCAGCTTGCCCCCGGCGGCGCGATCGGCCTCCAGCATCTCCTTCATGAGGCCCTTGAGGAGCGCGACGTCGCCGTTCACCCGCACCGGCAGAAACAGGCAGGCGATCTCCGTCCCCGGCCCGAGCAGCGACAGCGGCTGCTGCGGATTCTTGAACCGGATCATCCCCGTCTCGGGGAGCGGGTTCACGCTCACGATCTTGCACCCGTTGCGCGCCGCCTTCTGCAGCTCGGTCAGCATGCGCGGGTGGCAGGTCCCCGGGTTCTGGCCGATGACGAAGATGCTGTCGGCCTCGCTGAAGTCCTCGATCTTCACCGTCGACTTGCCGATGCCGATCGTCTCGGTCAGCCCGAGCCCGCTCGACTCGTGGCACATGTTCGAGCAGTCGGGGAGGTTGTTGGTCCCGAACTGCCGCGCGTAGAGGCCGTAGAGAAACGCCGCCTCGTTGCTGGCCCGCCCCGAGGTGTAAAACGACGCCTCGTCGGGCGAGGCGAGCCCGTTCAGCGTCTCGCCGATGAGGGCGAACGCCGCCTCCCAGGAGATCGGCTGGTAGTGCGCCGCGCCCGGGCGCCGCACCATCGGGTGGGTGAGCCGCCCCTGCTTGTCGAGCCAGAGGTCGCTCTCGGCCAGAAGGCCGGCGATCGAATGCGCGGCGAAGAACTCCGGCGTCACGCGGGCGCGCGTCGCCTCGGCGGCCACCGCCTTGGCGCCGTTCTCGCAAAATTCGGCCGTCTTGCGCTCGTCGTCCGGATCGGGCCAGGCGCAGCTCGGGCAGTCGAAGCCGTCCTTCTGATTGAGGTTGAGCAACGTCTTGAAGCTCCGCTTGACCCCCATCTCGCTGGCGCCGCGGTGCACCGTTTCCCAGATCGACGACACGCCCGCCGCGGCGCGATCGCGCTTGCCGGCCCGCGGCGCGCGCTCCTCCGGGGGCGGCTCCGCGCCCGACACGCCCTTTGCGAGGTGGGCGTCCGCGATGGACGGGGCAACGTCCTGCTGGTTCGGCGCGCTGTTTTCGTCCTGGGGAGGATGGTTGGCCAAGGAGATCCTCCTATTGCTCGAGCCTAATTGTTTACCCCATCAAAAAAAACCGTACCCCAGCCGGAAACATAACCATCATTTATCGAAGGAATTCCGTACCCGCAGGTCCCGTACCTCAGGAGGTCGACCATGGCTGGATTTTTCGCCAAGGAACGGACGGTCGCCCGGCCCGGATTCAACCGCTGGTTGATCCCGCCCTGCGCGCTGGCCACTCACCTTTGCATCGGGCAGGCCTACGCGCTCAGCGTGTTCAATCTGCCGCTCGCCCGGCAGCTCGGCGTCTCGAAGCCGATCGCCGGCGACTGGAAGCTCACGCAGCTCGGCTGGATCTTCACCATCGCCATCGTGGTGCTGGGCCTCTCCGCCGCCCTGTTCGGCAAGTGGGCGCAGGCCGAAGGCCCGCGCAAGAGCGGCACCGTCGCCGCGCTTTGCTGGGGGCTCGGCTTCTTCGTCGGGGCGCTGGGCATCCACCTGCATCAGATCTGGCTCATCTATCTCGGCTACGGCGTGCTCGGCGGCTGCGGCCTCGGGATCGGCTACATCACGCCGGTGTCGACGCTCATCTCCTGGTTCCCCGACCGGCGCGGGATGTCGACGGGGATGGCGATCATGGGCTTCGGCGGCGGCGCGCTGATCGCCTCGCCGCTCTCCGACTTCCTCATGCGCCACTTCGCCTCGCCGACTTCGACCGGCGTGACGCCGACCTGGATCGTGCTGGGGCTCGTCTACCTCGTCTTCATGCTGGGCGGCGCGCTCGGCTACCGCGTGCCGGCGCCGGGCTGGCGGCCCGCCGGCTGGACGCCGCCGCCCGAGAACGCCAAGCTGATGACCAGCCACAACGTCACGCCGGCCGACGCCGTCCGCACGCCGCAGTTCTGGCTCCTCTGGGCGGTGCTCTGCCTGAACGTCACCGCCGGCATCGGCGTCCTCGGGCAGGCCTCGGCGATGATCCAGGAGATCTCCAAGGGGCGAATCCACGCCAGCGCCGCCGCCGGGTTCGTCGGCCTCCTCAGCTTGTTCAACATGCTGGGACGGTTCTCCTGGGCGTCGCTGTCCGACAAGATCGGCCGCAAGCCGACCTACATGTGCTTCTTCGTGATCGGCACGGTCCTGTACGCGCTGGTGCCCGCCATCGGGCGGATCGGCAGCACCGCGCTGTTCGTGGCCTGCTTCTGCGTCATCATCAGCATGTACGGCGGCGGCTTCTCGACCGTGCCCGCCTACCTGGCCGACGTGTTCGGGGCCAAGTACGTGAGCGCGGTGCACGGCCGCTTGCTCACCGCCTGGTCGGCGGCCGGCGTGCTCGGTCCGGTGCTGGTCAACTACATCCGCCAGTTCCAGATCGATCACGGCATCCCCAAGTACGAGGCCTACAACGTGACGATGTACGTGATGGCCGGCCTCTTGGTGATAGGTTTCTTCGCCAACCTGGCGGTGCGACCGGTCAAGGATCGCTACTTCGAGCACGGCGACGAGCCGCTCGGCGGTCTCAAGCCCAGCCACGCGACGGTCTAGAGGGGGACACCATGACCCAAAACGAAAACAAGACCGCGAAGAGCACGGTCGTCCTGGCCTGGCTGGCGGTGGGGCTTCCGCTGCTCTGGGGCGTCGTCGAGACGCTGCAGAAGGCGATCAAGCTGTTCGCCCGGGTGTGAAGCCCGGCGGAGACAGCCGGCGCGCCCCCCTGCCGATCTGGTCGCAGGCCGGCGCGCGCACCGTCGAGCGCGCCGTCGAGCGCCGGGGAAAGGCCCGGCCCGCGGGACCCTTCGCGGCCGACCGCGACCAGATCGTCGCCGAGGAGCCGCTCGAGATCCGGATCGCCGGCGAGAGCCTCCTGGTCACGATGCGGACGCCGGGCGACGACCTCGACCTGGCGGCGGGCTTGCTCTTCACCGAAGGCGTCGTCGCCGCGCTCGACGAGGTCGCCGCCCTCACCCACGGGGTGCCGTCCGCGGGCCGCGATCGCGACAACGTCGTCGAGGTGACGGTCGCGCCCGGCCGGACGCTGGAGGTCGCCGCCGCCCGCCGCGTGCTGCGCGCCACCGCCGCCTGCGGCCTCTGCGGCAAGGAGAGCATCGCCGCCGTCCGCCGCCGGATCGCCCGCCTCGACGATCCGACCACGGTGCCGCTCGAGGTGGTGCTGGGCCTGCCCGACGCCATCCGGGCCGCGCAGCCGGTGTTCGCGGCGACGGGCGGCTTGCACGCCGTCGGGCTCTTCACGCCCGACGGGACGCCCCTGCTCGTGCGCGAGGACGTCGGCCGCCACAACGCCGTCGACAAGGTGATCGGCGCGCGCCTCCGCGACGGACATCGTTCGCTCGCCGGCGCGGTGATGCTCCTCTCCGGCCGGGCCGGCTTCGAGCTGGTCCAAAAGGCGGCGGTCGCCCGGGTCCCCATCGTCTGCTCGGTCTCGGCGCCCTCGGCGCTGGCGGTCGACCTGGCCGACGAGGTGGGGATGACCCTGGTCGGCTTCGTGCGCGGCGGCTCGGCGAACGTCTACACGCATCCCCGCCGCGTGGTCTGATTCGGGACTCGGCTAACCGCCGACGACGTGCATCTCGACCTTCGGGCGCCGGGTCGGCGCGCGAACCAGGGTGGCGCGCTCTTCGCTATAGCGATCGCCGCGCACCGCCCAGACGCCGCGAATCAGCTCGGCGAGCGGCGCGTCGCCGGCGCCGGCGCGCAGAGGATCGCGCAGGCTGGTCCCGCGCGTGGCGAAGAGACAGGTGTAGAGCGTCCCGTCGGACGACAGGCGGGCGCGCCCGCAGTCGCCGCAGAACGGCCGCGTCACCGAGGAGATGAAGCCGATCTCGCCGGCGCCGTCGGCGTAGGCGTAGCGCGAGGCCACCTCGCCCGGCGCGGTCGGCGCGCGCGGCTCGAGCGGCCAGCGGGCGCCGATGCGGGCCTGGAGCTCGGCGCTCGGGACCACCAGCGCCGGATCCCAGCCGTTGCAGTTGCCGACGTCCATGTACTCGATGAAGCGGAGCACGATCCCGCTGCCACGAAAGTGCGCGCAGAGGTCGGTGACGTCTTGGTCATTGACGCCGCGCTGGACGACCGCGTTGACCTTGAGGGGCGCCAGCCCGGCGGCGTGCGCGGCCGCGATCCCCTCCAGCACGTCGGCCAGCTTTCCGCCGCCGCTCATGCGCGCGAAGATCTCGGGCTCGACGCTGTTCAGGCTGACCGTCACCCGGCCGAGCCCCGCCGCGCGCAGGGCCGCGGCGTGCCTGGCCAGCAAAGCCCCGTTGGTGGTGAGCGCCACGTCCTCGACACCGGGGATCGCCGCCAGCCGCGCGACCAGCTCGGGGAGCTGCGGGCGCAAGAGCGGTTCGCCGCCGGTCAGGCGCAGCTTGCGGACGCCGAGCGAGACGAACAGCCGGGCCAGCCGCGCGATCTCCACGAAGTCGAGCTGATGGGCCGGCGCGAGAAACTGATGACCTTCGAAGCGGTCGCGCGGCATGCAGAACCGGCAGCGGAAGTTGCACTTGTCGGTCACGGAGATCCGCAGGTCGTGGAGGGGGCGACCGCGGGTGTCCCGAAGAGGGACCGCGCCGGCCGTCGCCTCTGTCGCGGGCGTCTCGGGCATGGCCTCGGAGATCACCCCGACAGTCTACGCAGCGCAGCGCCGGCCGCCATCCCTGCGTACTTTCATTTGTTTCGCCCGCGTACCAAAATTGCCTGGATCGCCCCTTACACTCGAGGGGAATCAAGATTCACGTCCCGTCGTCCCACGCTGCCCCAGGGACGCGCACGCTGCCGGAGAGACGCATGAACCGAGAGAAGATCCTCGCCAGGTCGTTGCTGGTCGTCGCCTGCACCCTGGCCTGTTCCGGGCTGCTCGCGTGCGCCAACGCCGGCTCGACCGACACGGAGATGGGCTCCGGCGGCGCGACCGCCTCGGGCGGCTCGAACGGCTCGGGGGGGGCGAGCGAGACCGGCGGCAGCGGAGCCGGAGGCTCGACCGGCCAGGGTGGTTCGGCCACCTCGACGGGCGGCGCTGTCGGCGGCGGTGGCACCACGGGCACCGGCGGCGCCTCGGGCGGCAGCGTCGGCACCGGCGGCGCGGGTGGGAGAGCCGGGTCGACGGGGACCGGCGGCAGCACGGCGACCGGCGGCGCCACGGGGACCGGCGGCGCCACGGGGACCGGCGGCAAGGGCGGGACCACCGGAACCGGCGGCGCCGCGGCGACCGGCGGCGCCACCGGAACCGGCGGCAAGGCCGGGAGCAGCGGAACCGGCGGCGCCGCGGCGACCGGCGGCGCCACCGGAACCGGCGGCAAGGCCGGGAGCAGCGGAACCGGCGGCGCCACCGGCCAAGGTGGCTCGACGAGCTGCACGGTCGCGCCGGGCGCGGAGATCGGCAGCTTCACAGATCCCGACACGGCGACGCCGATAGCGCCGCCGAACCCGCCGGGCATGAGCTTCAACGACACCGACGGAAAGCTGATGAACGCCCATGGCGGCGGCATCATCAAGGTCTGCGACACCTATTACCTGCACGGCGAGTTCTTCAACAGCGCGACCACCGACAACAACTTCAACGGCTTCTCGATGTACTCGTCGAAGGACTTCGCGACTTGGAAAAACGAGGGGATCATCCTGCCGCAGCAAGCGAGCGGCCTCCTCGGCCCGAACCGCAAGGGCGAGCGCCCGCACATCATCAAGTGCCCGGCCACCGGCGAGTTCGTGCTCTACGCGCACTCGGCTGACACCACCTACCAGGTGGACAAGGAGGTCGTCTACGCGACGAGCCCCACGGTCAACGGCCAGTACACGTTCAAGGGCGTGCTGGCCAGCTCGGGCGCCTCGTCGAGCTGCACGGTGACCACCGTGCCGCCGTCGTCGTGCAGCGGCTCGATCGCCGCCCACAGCGACATGAGCGCGCTCACCGACGGCAGCGGCGCCTGGGTCGTCACCGAGAGCGGCGTCGTCTACACGCTGGCCAGCGACTGCCACAGCTGGACCGGCTCCAAGTCCTTCTCGGCGATCAACGGCACCACCGGCGGCGCGGAGGCGCCCACCGTGTTCAAGGCCGGCAACACCTTCTACTGGATCGGCTCCGACAAGACCGGCTGGCGCGCCAACGACGACTTCTATTCGACGGCCACCTCGATGACCGGACCCTGGACCTACCAGGGCTACCTGGCGCCGCAGGGCGATCTGACCTGGATGACCCAGACCACCTGGGTCATGCCGATCGCCGGCAGCTCGGGCACGACCTACGTCTACTGGGGCGACCACTGGTACGGCGACGAGAGCACCGCCCACCCCGGCCAGCACAACTACCTCACGACGTACGTGTTCCAGCCGCTCGTCTTCACCGGCACGCAGATCGGGCTGCCGACGTACCAGGTGAAGTGGAAGCTGGACGTCGGCGCCGGGACCTGGTCGGCGAACTAGCGTTTCACGGTCACTCGAACTGGAACACGACGACGCTGGAGGTGCTCACGTTGCTGGCTGGCGCGTCGACGACGCCCAGCTTGATGCGCCCGAACCCGTCGCTGGTCACCGATGGGTTGGACGCGATGTCGTTGCTGCTGCCGATCAGTTGCTGCGGCACGCCCCAGCCCGTGGCGGGCGTGAAGCGATCCACGACCACCCCCGTTCCGATCCCCGAGGTGAACCGGTTCCAGGACGCCAGGGCGTTCCCCGCGCCGTCGACGGTCACCACCTCGTTGAACATCTGATCGCTGCTGGGCACGGTGACCAGCACCTGCGTCGGTCCCCAACCGGTCGCGGGGACGAAGCGGTTCGCGCTCATCTGCGTGTCGTTGCCCTGCGTGTAGACCACGACGGCGTCGCCGTTCGTGTCCACTCCCAGCGTCGGCCCGAACGAGCCGCCCGTGCTGGGCGTGTCGATGAGCTGCGGCGTCCCCCAGCCGACGGCGGGGACGAACCGATTGGCGAACATCCGGAACACGTTGTTGACGTCCTCGTTCCAGACCGCGATCACGTTCCCGGCCGGATCGGCCCCCACCGAGGGGGTGGCCGGGCTCTGGCCGTCGTCGTTGATGAGCTGGGGCGCCGCCCACCCGCTGGCCGGCACGAACCGGTCGGCCCACATGGCGTTCGACGTCCCCCAGAGCGCCGTCACGTTGCCGGCGGGATCGGCGGTGATCGCCATGGCGGTCGTCTCGAACCCCGGCTGCAGCGCCTGCGGCGTCCCCCAGCCAACGGCGGTCAGCTGGCTGGCCAGCACCGCGTTCTCGCCGAAGCTGGTCCAGACCGCCGTCACGATCCCTGCGCCGTCGACCGCCACCACGGGCGACACGCCGTCGGGGTCGAGCACGGCAGTAGCGCCCCAACCGCCCACCGGCGTGAAATGCGCGGCCACCACCCGCTCGATCCCGGCGGGTTCGAACTCCGTCCAGGCGACGGTTGCGTTGCCGGCCTGATCGACCACCAGCTGGGGTGAGAAACCCGAACCGTTGGTGAAGACGTCGGCGATCACCTGCGGCGCCGACCAGCCGGTGGTGCGCGAGAACTGTGAAGCGAACACCTGCCCGGTCGCGACGTTCGAGATCCAGACGGCGAACGTCTGGGAGCCGGGGCCCCTGCTCGAGGCGACGGCCACCTGACCGATGTTGCCGGTGCCGAGGAACTGGCTGAACGTGGACCAGGCGCCGTCCGCGGTCCGGAAGGTCCAGCTGGCGCCGGTGGCGAGCGCATTCCCCGCCAGGTCCTTGATGCCGGGGCTGATCTTGGCCGTGTAGGTCTGCATCGGGCCGAACGGCGGGGAGGGCGCGAACGCGGCGGTGTTCCCCAGCGTCGTGGTGTTGCCAGGGGCCGGCAGAGCGCCGTCCGTGACCGTGAACGTCGCCGAGGTCAGCGACGTCAGGCTGACCGGCTCGGAGAAGGTGCCCACCACGGGGCTCGTCTCGGCGACGTTGGTCGAGCCGTTGGGCGGCGTGAACGAGACCAGGGTCGGAGGCGTGGTGTCGGGCGGCGTGGTCGTCGTCGGCGTCGGGAAGTTGACCTGCACGTTCGCCATCCCGTTCGGCGTCATGGTGAGCGGGATCGTCGAGGTGACCCCCGCCACCAGGGTCGCCGACGCGGTGTTGCTCAGCCAGGCGGGCGTGTTGCCGTTGTTGACCGCGTTGCAGGCGGTGCTGAACCCTTCGGCGTGCACCGTCACCGGGCCCGTCGGCAGGCCGGTCAGCATCAGCAGCGTGCTGGCCCCCGGCGCGACCGAAACGAGCTGCACCGAGGTCACGTTCCCCGTCACCGTGACGCGCAGGCAGCTCAGGTTCGACGGCGCCTGAACGACCGCGATCTGCACGGCCGCGTTCATGTCGCCCGCGGCCGCGGGACCGCCTGCGCCGACGTTGTCCCCGCAGCCCGCCGCGTACGCCGCGGAAACGATCACCGCCAGAAGCCCGAAAGCACGCTGCCGCATCGCCGTCTCCTTTTCCCGCGCGCGCCGAAGGACGCGCGTCCGGGCCGGAGAGTAAGCCCGGCGGACCAGAATGCGAATGTTAAATTTTCCGCCCGCCGCCGAGGCAGGCGAACGCCGGCGTTCCGGCAGCTCAGTGCCGAAACGAGCCGGCGGACCCGGTCAGCCCGGGACCTTGGAGGCCATCACGTCGAGCTGCTCGATCTGGGGCGGCTTCGCCAGCAGCTCCGAGGCCTTGGCCATCAGCGCCGCGGCGATGGGCCCGTTCAGGTGGGCCTTGCGCCCGGCGTCGCTCGGGAAGGCGTCGAAGATCCCGAACGTCGACGGTCCGAGACGCAGCGCGAACCAGACCGTCGTCTCGGCTTCCTGTTGCGCGAGCGGCAGCGCGCCCGAGAGAAACTCCGCCACCGCCGACTCCTTGCCCGGCTTGGCTTCCAGCTTGACCCACAGACCTACGCGCACCATGGGGAACCTCCTTGGATGCACCCCTCATGGATCCGCTGAAGCCTCGCGGCAAGGGCGAATCGACGAGCGCGCCAATTTTTACCGGCGCGCGAGCAGGCGCCAGTCGACCGTCCAGACCGCTCCGCGCTTGATCCAGCGCAGCGGGCGCCGCTTCTCGAGCGGCGTGCCGAGCGCGTGGTGATAGAGGTGGTCGATGCGGACGAAGAACCCGCGCGTGTGGAAGCTCTCCGGGCAGGCGAGGCGCGTGCAATCGAGGTGGTGGCAGAACTCGTGCAGCAGTGTATTGAGGAGCGCCTTGGGGCTGGAGACCTTCTCCTGGATCGCGGTGCGCATCCAGACCCGGATCCGTTGTGTCTTCGGCGTGTAGTCGCCGAACAGCTGGTAGGTGCAGACGCCCGCGGTGAGGCGGTGGGGGCGCACCCCCAGCACCCGCAGCGGCGGCTCGGGCACGCCGTAGAAGCCCGACAGGGCCGCCAGCAACTTGGTCCCCGCACGCTGCACGGGCGCCGTCTGGCCCGCGGCCATCGCCTCGGCGAGCCCGCGCGCCAGCGCCGGAATCTGGCCGTCGGTGGAGAGCGGCACCGCCACGATGGCGTCGCTGCGATCATATTCGCGGCGCTTGGCCGCGCTCCGCGGAAGTGGATCCGTGATCACCCGGGCCGAGTCTAGCGCGTTGGCGGAGTTGGAATCGCGCGGTTACTATCGACCCCGAGCATGGCGAAGACGGCGCTCATCACCGGTGCCTCGTCGGGGTTGGGGCTCGAGCTCGCGCAGCTGTTCGCGGCCGACAAGCACGACCTCGTGCTGGTCGCCCGCCGGCGCGACCGGCTGGAGGAGATCGCCACCCGGCTGGCGGCCGAGCAAGGCGTCGTCGCCGGCGTGATCTCGGCCGACCTGGCCGACCCGGGGGCCCCGCAGCGGATCGTCGACGAGCTCAAGCGACGCGGCGCCGAGATCGAGTTCCTGGTGAACAACGCCGGCTTCGGCACCACCGGCGCGTTCCTCGAGCGCGACCTCCTGCGGGAGCTGGCCATGGTGCAGGTGAACGTCACGGCGCTGGTCCACCTGACCGGGCTCTTGCTGCCGTCCATGGTCGCCCGGGGGAGCGGCCGGATCCTCAACCTCGGCTCGACCGCCGGGTTCCAGCCCGGCCCGTACATGTCTGTCTATTACGCCACCAAGGCGTTCGTGAACTCGTTCACCGAGGCGCTGGCCCACGAGCTGCGCGGCACCGGCGTCACCGCCACGGTGAGCTGCCCGGGCGCCACCGCCACCGAGTTCGGCAAGGTGGCCGGCAACGAGCTGACCGCGCTGTTCAAGATGGGCGCCATGAGCGCGCGCGAGGTCGCCGCCCACGCCTATCGGGCGATGATGGCGGGCAAGGCCACCGTCATCCCAGGGACGCGAAACAAGATCCTGATTCAGGGACAGCGTCTCCTCCCGCGCGCGCTCACCCGGACCATCGCGGCGCGCCTCAATCAGCCCGATCGGCGGCTCATCGTCCGAAAGTCATCGGGAAGGTGAGCACCGACTCGCCCCCCGTCGGCGACGGCGGGAACGTGAGGTCGCGCAGCGCCTCCACCATGCAGAGCTCGGGATCGCCGCCGCCCAGCGTGGAGCCGAGCACCTCGGCCAGCGGCACGCGCCCGCGGCCGTCGATCGAGAGCCGGAACGTCACCCGGCCGGCCAGCGACGAATCCCTGGCCTGCTCCTTCGCGTAGCAGGCGTCGAGCTTGCCGCGAGCGCCGCGCAGGACCGTCTCCGCGTCGGCTCTATTGATGCTCCCCACCACCTGCAACCCGCCACTGGCCGGCGGACGAGGCGCCACCATCCGGTGGTGGCCGTGCGGCGGTCCGGACGCGTCGGCGGGCGCGTCGACCGGCGCGTCGATCGGGTGCTCGGCGGCCGCGTCACGCACCGCGGCCGCGAGCGGACGGTGGGGCGCGGCGTCGGTCGCGCCCGGGGCCGGCGCCGCCGCGTGGCGCGTGCAGGCGACCGCGGCGAGCACGAGCGCCGCCATCACCGCGGGCGCGAAGCCACCCCGTCGAGCCGACTGCCGCACGACTGCCGAGATCGACATCCCTCACCTCCCGCCCGCCGAATCTGGTCATACTAACCCGGAGGTCAAATCATGAGCGCATCCACCGCCCCGGAGCCGATCGCGCTCGTCATCGAGGCACGGCCGCGCGATCTGGGCGGCTTTGGCGTGCGCCGCGCGCTCCCCTCGGGGCGGCGTCGGATGGTGGGGCCCTTCATCTTCTTCGATCACCTGGGGCCGACCGCGCTGCCGCCCGGACGGGGCATCGACGTCCGCCCGCACCCGCACGTCGGCCTGGCGACGGTCACCTATCTGTTCGCCGGCGAGATGGTCCATCGCGACAGCCTCGGCTCGCACCAGCCGATCCGCCCCGGCGACGTGAACTGGATGCTGGCCGGCCGCGGGATCGTCCACTCCGAGCGGACCGGCGACGAGGTCCGCCGCCGCGGCGGCCCGCTGCACGGGATCCAGTCCTGGGTGGCGCTGCCGCGCGCCGCAGAGGAGAACGCCCCCTTCTTCGATCACCACCCGGCCGCGACCATCCCCACGGTCGAGCGTCCGGGCGCGGCGCTGCAGGTCGTGGCGGGGACCGCCTACGGCGCCCGCTCGCCGGTCCGCGTCTCGTCGCCGACGCTGTACGTGGCGGCGACGCTCGAGGCGGGCACCACGCTCCCGCTGCCCGACGAGCACCCCGAGCGCGCCGTCTACGTCGTCGAGGGCGAGCTGGCGGTCGGAGGGCGTCATTTCGGACCCGGCGCCCTGGTCGTGCTCCACCCCGGGCCCGTCGAGGTGCGGGCCGTCGCTTTGGCGCGGCTCTGCATCATCGGCGGCGCGCCGCTCGACGGCGAGCGGCACATCTGGTGGAACTTCGTCAGCAGCTCGGCCGAACGAATCGAGCGCGCCAAGGCCGACTGGCGCGAGGGGCGGTTCGGCCTCGTCCCGGGCGACGAGCGCGAGCTCATCCCGCTGCCCGAAGGCTGAGCCCCTTTTTCCGCCAGCGCGACGCAGATTGCCGCCAGCGCGACGCAGATTGATCGTCATGAGAGCGATCGGCCTGCCCTTGGTCGCCGCCATCGCGGCTCTGCTGGTGGGGGCCGGGGCCGCGCGCGCGCAAACAGCGACGTCGACCGCGAGCCCGCTCTCCACGACCACCGGCCCGCCACCGGGGACGGGGCCCGGCGGCTACACGGGCGGCGGCCTCGGCTCGAGCAGCTTCTCCCTGGCCGCGCCGGCAGCCGGCAGCACGGCCGCCGGCG
>Ga0134128_10001967_pt1 | contig 25854 bp, 30 predicted proteins | sample KB31754_FD_96462 | JGI IMG/M metagenome (GOLD analysis project Ga0134128, IMG submission 96462) | Terrestrial soil microbial communities with excess Nitrogen fertilizer from Kellogg Biological Station, Michigan, USA - KB3-175-4 | ecosystem: Environmental > Terrestrial > Soil > Unclassified ...
CAGAAAGGATGTTTTCCGGATGCGTCAAAACATCCCTCCGCCCCCGCTCGACTCCCGACAGTTCGAACTCGATTTGGCGTCAACATGAGCCGGACAGCCGTGCGCTTGTCGCGGGCATGACGGAGAGGGCCTTTCGGCTCCTCCGGCTTGGCAATTACGCTCGATGTAAGATCTGGGTTCAATGCAGGATCTGGCTTAGGAACTGCCGCGTCCGCTCGTGCTGCGGCGCCGCGAAGAACGGCTCCGGCGCGTTGACCTCGACGATCTCGCCGCGGTCCATGAACACCACGCGGTCGGCGACTTGGCGGGCGAAGCCCATCTCGTGGGTGACGACCAGCATCGTCATGCCTTCGCGCGCCAGCCCGACCATGGTGTCGAGCACCTCCTTGACCATTTCCGGGTCGAGCGACGAGGTCGGCTCGTCGAATAGCATGATCTTCGGGCTCATGCACAGCGCGCGCGCAATCGCCACTCGCTGCTGCTGGCCGCCGGAAAGCTGGCCCGGATATTTGTTGGCCTGCTCGGGAATCTTCACTTTCTCCAGGAAGTGCATGGCGAGCGCCTCGGCCTCGCGCTTGGGCGTCTTGCGCACCCAGATCGGCGCCAGCGCGCAATTCTCCAGGATCGTCAGGTGCGGGAACAGGTTGAAGTTCTGGAACACCATGCCGACCTCGCGCCGCACCTCGTGGATCGAGCGCACGTCGGGCGTCAGTTCGACGCCGTCGACCTTGATGATTCCGCGCTGGTGCTCCTCCAACCGGTTGATGCAGCGAATCAACGTCGATTTGCCGGAGCCGGAAGGGCCGCAAACGACGATTCGCTGGCCGCGCGCCACTTCGAGGTCAATATTGCGCAACACGTGGAACGCGCCGAACCATTTGTGGACGCCGCGCATTTCGACTGCCAGTTCCGCCATTCGCCCCTCCGTAGCGTCCTTATGGCGGGGCTCGGCCGCTTACGCCATCGGCGCGAGCTTCGGCAGGTCGCGCACGGTGACAAAGCGGGGCGGCGCGTCCTCTTCGATCGGCGCCGGGGCAGGCAGGGCGGGCAGGAAATAATTGTCGCTGCGGTCGTCGTTGGCGAGCGACACTTCGCCAGCCAGCGTCGCGCCGCCCTCGGCCCAGAAGGCGTGGGCGATGAAGGGTTCGAGCGTCAGGCTTTCGCCGGGCTCCAGCGTTACCCGCGCGCCGGGCTGGAGGTCGAGCGTCTTGACGTCCTTCTGCGCGCGGAAGCGCTCGTTCAGCGGCGCGCCGGCGCGGTCGACCTTGACGAGTTCCACGACGAACTTCGCGCCGCCGCGGTTGACGATGTCCTCGGTCTTGACGATGTGATAATGGTGCGGCGTGCGTTGTCCGTCGTCGGCGAGCAGCGCCTTTTCCGCATAGAGCCGGCCGCGCCCAAAACTGAGATGGCGCCAATCGCCCATGCGCAGCGTGAACACGCTCAAGCCGGCATGCGCGAACGCTCCGGGGTGGAACTCGACGATATTCCAGCCCAGGCCGCCTTCGAGGATGCGCGCGGCGGCGGCGGGGTCGGTGCGATAGTCGTCCTCGCCCCATAAAGCGAAGGGCGGCAGGCGGACGCCGCAGCGTTCGCAGAAACCGAGCATCGTCTCGATGCGTGCGTCGATGAACGACCGCTTCACGTCGCCTCCGGAGGGCTTAAGCCGGCTTGCCTGCCTTGGCCGCCTTGGCGCGCTCGATGCCTTCCGAAACCAGCTTGCGCGCTTCCGCCGCATCGCCCCAACGCACGATCCGCACCCATTTGTTGGGCTCCAGATCCTTGTAGTGGGCGAAGAAATGCTCGATCTGCTTCATCGTGATGTCAGGCAGATCGGTGTAGTTGGCGATCTTGGCGTAGCGTTGCGTCAGCTTAGGGATGGGCACCGCCAGCAGCTTCTCGTCGCCGCCGGCCTCATCCTCCATGATGAGCACGCCGACGATGCGGCATTTCATTACCGCGCCGGGGATGATGGCGCGGGTGTTGGCGACGATGACGTCGCAGGGGTCGCCGTCGTCCGACAGTGTGTGGGGGACGAAGCCGTAATTCCCGGGGTAGCGCATCGAGGTGTAGAGAAAGCGGTCGACGAACAGCGCGCCGCTCGCCTTGTCCATCTCGTATTTGATCGGCTCGCCCCCTATCGGCACCTCGATAACGACATTGACCTCCTCGGGAGCCTTGTCGCCGTAGCTGATGGCGTCCAAATTCATCCTGTAAATCCTGTAATGGCGCGCTATTCAAAACCGAAGGCGATGCGCTCGCGCGATTCCTCGCCGAAGCGCTCGCGGGCGCGGCGCACGATCGTGCCGCCCCGGCGGCGATAAAACTCGATAGCGCGTTCGTTGCCGCCGAGCGCCCAGACGACGAAGGTCGGAAAACCATGCGCCGCGAGATCGGCGCGCGCCGCTTCGAACATGCGCTTGCCGAGGCCGACGCCCTGATATTCGGGGGCCAGATAAAGCTCGAAAATCTCGCCGCCATAGCCGAGCGCCGGCATCCGGTTGCGGCCGTAGCTGGCATAGCCGGCCACCGTGTCGGCGAAATCGAGCACCATCAGCCGCGTGCCGGCGCGGATCGCCTGGCGCCACCAGGCCGGGCCGCGCCGCTCGACCATGCGCTCCAACTCACGTCCGGGGATGATGCCGCGATAGGCGTCGCGCCACGCCGCGTCGTGCACGCGCGCGATCTTGTCCTCGTCGCCAAGGCGCGCCACCCGAACGGATATGAGGGTCTCCACCATGCTGGCGAGGTTACGTCCGGCTCTGCCCAAGTCGCAAGGTCTTGACAGCGGAAGCGCGGCAAAATTTTCGTAACGGCGCCACGCTTCGGCTTTTCCTTGCTTGCATGTATGGCGTTGGCAAGGTCCGAATCACGGAGTTTGGGGTATGCGACGTCGCCTGGGCGGCGCCATTGCGGCGTTCGCCGCGTTGATTTCGTTCGCCGCGCCGGCTCAGACGCTGCGGGCGACTTACGCCATCTCGCTGCTCGGCCTACCGATCGGCGCCGGCTTTGTGAAGGCGGTGATTACACCGACCAGCTATGCCATCGACGGCCGCGCCAAGCTCAACGCGCTGGCGAGCCTGGTCAGCAGTTCGCGCGGCGCTTCCATCGGCCACGGCGCGATCGTCGAGCGGCGCATTTCGCCGACGACTTTCGCCACCACGGCGGCCAATGCCCGCTCGACTCGCACCATCCGCATGGCGCTGAAGGGCAATGCTGTCGTCGCGGTCGACATCTCGCCGCCGTTCGCCGAGTATCCCGACCGCGTGCCGCTGCGCCCGCAGGACACGCACGACATCATCGATCCCGTCGGCGCTTTTGTCTTCCTCGCGCCGCCCATCGGCCCCGCCGTCTCCCCGGCCGCCTGCGACCGCACGCTGCCGATCTTCGACGGCTACACCCGTTTCGATCTCAAGCTCAGCTACGCCGGCGAGCGGCGGGTGAAGGCCAAGGGCTACAGCGGCCCCGTCGCGATGTGCAACGTGCGCTACGCGCCGATCGCCGGCCATCGCAAGGACCGCCCGGCGACGAAATACATGGAGGAGAATCGCGGCCTCCAGATCTGGCTCGCCCCGGTCGAGGGGACAGGCGCGCTGGTCCCCTTCCGCGTCTCGATCAAAACCATGGTTGGCGTGCTCGCCATCGAGGCGACGGACTTCTCGGTCAGTAAATAGCCGGCGTCAGCGCAGGCCGAGCGCGTTCTCCAACTGCTGCTTGGTCATTCGTGAGCGGCCGTGTACGCCCTTGCGCCGCGCTTTGGCGTAAAGTTCCTGGCGGGTGTGGCCGTCGCGCCGACGCGCCCGCGCGGTCGCCGCCTTCTTGCCGCGCGCTGTCGGCGCGCGGGCATCGAGGCCGCCCATCGCGCGCGTGCTCTCGCGCTTGCCGCGCGCACCAAGGCGCGACTTGCCCTCGCGCTCTTGCTGGGCCGTCTTGCCCTCGGCTTCCTTGCGCTCGGTCTTGCGCTCGTTGCGCTGGTTCTTGCCGGGGCTCTCATACTTGGAGGCGCCGGATTCCTTCAGCGCGATCGCGATCGCCTGGCCGCGAGTTTTGACCGGACCGGCCTTGCCGCCGGGGCCGCTTTTCAGCTCGCCGTGTTTGTACTCATGCATCACGCGTCCTGTGATGCGCTTCTGTCGGGCTGTCTCAGCCATCTCGGGCTCCTCACATAAGAGTGCTTGGAGTCAACCACAGCGACGTCAACGGGTTCCCGGCGTCAGCCGGATCGGCAGCCGCGCGAACTGGCGCAGCGTGTTGTTGAGCTTGCGCGTAGGCTCGCCCACCAGCGCGATGCCGGCGAAGCGCTTCACCAAAGCGGCGAGCATGACCTCGGTCTCCAGCCGCGCCAGCATCTGCCCCACGCACATATGGATGCCGGCGCCGAAGGCGGCGTGGCCGCCAGCCTTGCGCGTCACGTCGAAGCGCTCCGGGTTTTCCCAGCGGCGGGGATCGCGATTGGCGCCGGCGAGGAACAGCAGGATCTTAGCGTCCTGCGGCAGCGCCACGCCGCCGAGTTCGGCAGCCCGCGTCGTGGTGCGGAAGAAGGTCTGCACCGGCGATTCGAAGCGCAGCATCTCGTCGAAGGCGGGGCGCAGCAGCGCCGGGTTCTCCCGCAGCTTGCGCCATTCCCCGGGGTTGGCGGCCAGCGCATAGAGCGCGTTGCCGATGCCGATGATGGTGGTGTCGAGCCCGGCGGTCAGCATCGAGCGCACCAGCAGCGGCGCCTCCTCAGCGGTAATCTCGCGGCTATCGACGGCGGCCCAGACGACGGCGCCGAGCCCGTTCGGCGCGAGCGCTTCGCGCGCGCATTGCGCCGTGATCCAGCCGACGACGCGGGCGGCGTCGCGCATGGAAGTCTCGAAATGCTTGTTGCGCGGGCCGAAGGCGTTGAACGCCATCGAGCCGTAGGGCAGCAGATTTTCCAGGCCATCCGGCCCGAGCCCTATCGCGCCGGGAAACACCGAGAGCGGATAGGCTTCCGCAATGTCGGGAATGGCGTCAATCTTACCGTCGGGGAGCGCGTCGGCGAGTTTTTCGGCGGCGGCCTGGAAGCTTGCCCGCAGTCCCGCCATCGCCTTGGCCGACAGCGCGCGGTTGAGCACGGTGCGGCTGCGGCTGTGCAGCGGCGGGTCGGCCTCCAGGATGAGGCTTGGCGGCCGCCACGGCTTGGAGCGGCGGAAATCCTCCAAGCCGACGCCGGCGGCGGAGGAGAAGGTCTCCCAGTCGCTGAGCCCGGCGGTCACCTCGGCGTGGCGGGCGGAGGCGTAGATTCGATAGCTGTCGAGAAACACCACCGGGCCGGCGTCGCGGATTTGGGCGTGGAAAGGATAGGGGTCGGTCAGGAAGGCGTCGTCGAAGGGGTCGAGGTCGAGCCTCGGCGCAGTCGTCGTCATTCCGTCCTCCCGCTTGGCGTCGTTGCATTTAAGCCGGTCGGCGGCAGGAAATCGAGCCCCTTGCCAGCGGTTGCGATTCGGCTTACCGCTGGCCGCGATGGGGATGGGGTTCCCCCGATAACCGCCCGCGAGGGCTGATGACTCCTACCGCAGACGTCGCGGTAGGGGTGTGTCCGCAGCCCGCCGCCAGGCGGGTTTTTCATGCCCGCCGCCTTGAAGGAGCGCGCATGAACTTTTCCTCCGTCCTTGCCGTCGCGCTTGGCGGCGCCCTTGGGAGCCTCGCCCGCTATGGCGTCTCGGCGCTGGCGCTGCCGATCAGCCGCGAGTTGCCGCTGGGCACGCTCATCATCAATATCGTCGGCAGCGTCGTCATCGGCTTCTTCGGCACGATGACGCTGGCGCATGGCAAGTTTCCAGCGCCCGAGCCGTGGCGGCTGTTCGTTCTGGTCGGCGTCTGCGGCGGCTTCACCACCTTTTCCTCGTTCAGCTTGCAGACCTTCGATCTGATGCGCTCCGGCTACATGAGCCGGGCGCTGTTCTATGTCGCGGCCTCGGTCGTGCTTTGCGTGCTCGGCGTCGGTTTGGGCCACATGCTCGCCGCGCGGCTGAACGGCGGCGCCGTCGCGGTCACGCAATACGTGATGGAGGAGGAGGCTTAAGGGCGCGTCTGCCCATCTCCGCGCACCTCATATTTGAAGGTGCAGAGCTGTTCGACGCCGACCGGCCCGCGCGCGTGCATGCGCCCGGTGGCGATGCCGATTTCGGCCCCGAAGCCGAACTCGCCGCCGTCGGCGAATTGCGTCGAGGCGTTGTGCAAGACGATGGCGGAATCGACTTCGCGCAAGAAACGCTCGGCCGCCGCCTTTTCCTCGGTGAGGATTGCGTCGGTGTGGTGCGAGCCGTAGCTCTCGATATGCGCGATGGCCTCGTCGAGCCCGGCGACGACGCGCACCGCGATAATGGCATCGAGATATTCCGTCCGCCAATCTTCCTTAGTGGCCGGCGTCGCCCCCGGCCACAGCGCGCAAATCTCCGCGTCGCCGCGAATCGCGCAGCCGGCGGCAGCCAGCGCTTCAAGCAGCGGGCGCGCCAAGCGCGGCAGGGCGGGGCGGGCAACGAGAAGGGTCTCGGCCGCCCCGCAGACGCCGGTGCGGCGCATCTTCGAGTTGACGACCAGCTTCACCGCCTTGTCGAGATCGGCGGTCTCATCGACATAGACATGCACGAGGCCTTCGAGATGCGCGAACACCGGCACCCGCGCCTCGCGCTGCACGCGCTCGACCAGCGACTTGCCGCCGCGCGGCACGATGACGTCGATGGCGCCGTCGAGGCCGGCCAGCATCTCGCCGACCGCCTCGCGCGCCGTGAACGGCGCCCGCGAGATCGCCGCCGCCGGCAGGCCGGCCTCGACCAGGCCGGCGACCAGACAGGCGTGGATCGCGGCGGAGGACTGGAAACTATCGGAGCCGCCGCGCAGTAGCACGGCGTTGCCGCTCTTCAGGCACAGCGCGCCGGCGTCGGCGGTGACGTTCGGCCTGCTCTCGTAGATGACGCCGACGACGCCGAGCGGCGTCGCCACGCGCTCGATTTTCAGGCCGTTAGGCCGCTCGAAGCTCGCCAGCACCCGCCCAACGGGATCGGGCAAAGCGGCGATCTCCTCGACGGCGCGGGCGATGGCCTCGATGCGGGCGTCGGTGAGCGTCAGCCGGTCGAGGAATGAGGCCGCCAGGCCGCGCGCGCGCGCTTCAGTGAGGTCGCGCGCGTTGGCGGCGAGGATATCAGGCGCGCGCTCGCGCAGAGATCGGGCGGCGGCGGTCAGGGCGCGGGTCTTCTGCTCCGCCGGCGCGTTGGCGATGACGCGGGCGGCGGCGCGAACGCGGCCGCCGATCTCGCGCATGGCGGCGCGGACGTCGGTTGCGGCGGTGAGGACGGCGGACATGGAGCGGCACTCGGGCGAAATCGGGCAGCCCCATAACACGCTCGCCGCGCCGGCGCGACTTCGGCTATGCTCGGCGCTCGCCAAGGGAGCCCCGCCATGCGCATCAATCCGGTGTTTCTGTTCGACCTCGACGGTACCCTCGTCGACAGCGTCTACGAGCATGTGCTGGCCTGGAAACAGGCGCTCGACGCGGAGGGTCTGGCGCTTTCCGTCTGGCGCATCCATCGCAAAATCGGCATGAGCGGCGGCCTGTTCACCAACCAGTTGGCGCGCGAGACCGGGGTCGATCTCGACGAGGCGCGGCTGGCGCGGGTCGGCGCCGCCCATGCCGAGGCCTATCGCGGCATGGGCCGGACAATCCGGCCGCTGCCCGGCGCGCGCGAACTCCTCGCCTATCTATCCGAGAAGTCCATTCCCTGGGCGATCGCCACCAGCGGCAAGATGGAGACGGCGGCCGTCAACCTCAAGGCGCTCGGCGTCGATCCCGCCAAATCCATAGTGGTGACGCGCGATCGGGTCGCCCGCGCCAAGCCTGACCCGGATTTGTTCCTGGCCGCCGCGGCGCGGCTCGGCGCGCCGATCGAGACCGCCTATGTCGTCGGCGACTCGATCTGGGACATGCTGGCGGCGGCGCGGGCGCGGGCGCTCGGCGTCGGTCTGCTCAGCGGCGGTTATGGCGAGCGCGAGTTGCAACAGGCCTCGGCGTTGCGGGTCTACGAAGACCCCGCCGACATGCTCGCCCATATCTACGAACTCGGCGGCGGCCGCTGAACGGCTTCACCCGCCGCTCACCGCCGTCAGCACATAGACGTCGGCCCCCGGCGCGAGCGCGGTGTCGAGCCGCGTCCGTCGGCCGTCGACGAACACGTTGATGTGACGGCGGATCGCCGGCGTCGTGTCGCAAAGGCGGTCGCGCATGCCGGGCCAGCGCGCCTCCAGCCCGTCGATGACGTCGGCGACGGTCTCAGCCTCGATGCGCACGACGCGCTCGGCGTCTGGAAACAGCGTCGTCAGCAGCAGCGGCAGGCGAACGACGGCGGGGGCGCGCATCAGCGGCTCGTCAGCGTCTCGACCGAGGAGATCGCCGGCAGGTCGCGCACTATGCAATCCCAAGTCTCGCCCTCGTCGGCGCTGGCGTAGACCGAGCCGTTGCTGGCGCCGAAATAGACGCCGGCGGGATCGAGCGCGTCGGTCGCCATCGCCTGCCGCATGACGCCGAAATAGGCGCCGCTCTGCGGCAGACCGGCGCGCCGATCCGACCAGCGCGCGCCGCCGTCGCGCGAGCGCCAGACCGCGGCGCGGGCGTCCGGCGGGTAGCGGCCGGCATCGGCGCCGTTGAGCGGCAGGAAAAACAGCGTGTCGGGGTCGCGCGGGTGGGCGGCGACCGGGAAACCGAAGCTCGACGGCAGGCCCGCCTCGATGCTTTTCCAGTTAAGGCCGCCGTCGTCGCTGCGGTACATGCCGCAATGGTTCTGCTGATAGAGCCGGTTGGAATGTCCCGGCGCGAGCGTCAGATTATGCACGCACTGGCCGAACTCGGGATAACGTTGGCCCTCGGGCAGGTAATCGCAGCGGGTGCCGGAATTGCGCGGGCTCCAGGTTTCGCCGCCGTCCTCGGTGTAGAAAACGCCGACCGAGGAAATTCCGACCCAAAGCCGGCGCGGGTCGGCGGGATCGGTGACGATCGTGTGCAGGATGAGCCCGGCGCCGCCCGGCTGCCACTCCGGCCGCGACGGATGCCGCCTGAGGCCGGCGACCTCGCGAAAGCTCGCGCCGTCGTCGTCGCTGACGAACAGGCCGGCGGGTTCGACGCCGACATAGAGCCGGCCGTGCGCGGCGTGTACGCTCCAGGCGCATTGCACCGGCGTCTCGCCTTCGGGGTAGGCGAGGCCCTGGCTGGAATGGGTCCAAGTGGCGCCGAAATCGCGCGATCGCCACACCGCCGGGCCGAACCAGGCGTTGCCGCCGGCGCCGTAGATCGCCCCGGAGGCGGGATCGGCGGCGACATGGGTCAACGGCCAATGCTCGCAGTATGGCCCTCGGAGCCGCCAGTCGCGACGGCCCGCGTCGCTCTCCAGAATGAAGGCCCCCTTTTTGGAGCCGACCAGCACTCGCACGTCCATGCCGTCCTCCCGTTCTCAAACATCCAACAATGCCGCGAAAGTCGGGCTCGTCAAGGGGGTGCGCGGCGGCGCGGCCCGCGTTACAACGCTGCGGTCCGACGCTGCCGGGGAGCCCGCCGCTTTGATCGCCGCATCAGCCAAACCCATTCGCCGCCGCCCGCTCGGCGCCCGCACCGGCGTCGAGGTCACGGAACTCGGCCTCGGCACGGCGCCGCTCGGCGAGACCTTCGACGTCATCGAGGAGGACGAGGCCCGCGCATTGCTCGACGCCGCCTGGGATGGCGGCGTGCGCTATTTCGACACCTCGCCGTGGTACGGCAAGGGGCAGGCCGAGCACCGGCTCGGCCGCGCGCTCTACCGCAAGCCGCGCGGCGATTACGTCATTTCCTCGAAGATCGGCCGCGTGCTGCGTCGGCCGCTGAAGGCGGGGCCGTTCCAGCGCGATTCCGACTGGATCGGCGGCCTCGAATTCGCCCACGACATGGACTACAGCTACGATGGCGTGATGCGCTCGTTCGAGGACAGTCTCCAGCGATTGGGGATCAACCGCATCGACGTGCTGCTGATCCACGACCTCGACACCTGGCATTTCAAGACCGAGGCCAAAGTGGCGCCGTATTGGAATCAGCTCGCGACCGGCGGCTGGCGGGCGCTGGAGTCGTTGCGCGATCAGGGCGTCATCAAAGGCATCGGCGCCGGCTTCAACACCATGGGCACGATCCCGAAATATCTCGACGCCTTCGACATGGATTTCTTCCTCATCGCGATGCGTTACACGCTGCTGGAGCAGGATGTGCTCGACGTGGAGTTCCCGGCCTGCGCCGCACGCGGCGTCGGCATCGTGATCGGCGGCACGTATAATTCCGGTATTCTCGCCACCGGCGCCACGCCGCACGCCCGTTACAACTATTCGCCGGCCGGCCCGGAGATTCTGGCCCGCGTCGCCCGCATGGAGGCGGTGTGCAGGCGTCACAATGTGCCGCTCGCCGCTGCGGCGCTGCAATTCCCGCTCGGACATCCCATCGTCGCTTCGGTGATCCCCGGCGCGATTGCGCGGCGCGAGGTCGAGGGGAACATCGCCGCGTTCCAGCACCCGATCCCCGCCGATCTGTGGGCGGAACTCAAACACGAGAAGCTGATCCGCGCCGACGCGCCGGTTCCGGACTCATGAGCCTCGAAGCGACCTATCGCGGCTATCTCGCCTGCCTCAACGCGCAGAATTGGCCGAGCCTCGGCCGCTTCGTCGCCGACAACGCCCAACGCAACGGCGAGTTGCTGGGGCTCGCCGGCTATCGCGCCATGCTGGAGGCGGATTTCCGCGCCATCCCCGATCTGGCTTTCGTCGTCGAACTGCTGGCGGTCGATGCGCCCTATGTCGCGGCGAGGCTGCGTTTCGATTGCTCGCCGCGCGGCGAGTTCCTGGGCCTGCCGGTCAACGGACGGCGCGTTATCTTCGCCGAGAACGTGTTCTATCGCTTCGAGGCAGGCAAGATCGCAGAGGTCTGGTCGGTGATCGATAAGACGGCGATCGAGGCGCAGTTGGGCAATGGCGAATAGCGGTCGCGCGAAACCGCGAAGCTTGAGGCGGCCAACGATTCTATCTGATCCGATAAGTCGCACCGCCATATCTCTTTGACGCCGCACCTTTACAACGCTCCCTATTACGGATAATAAATATCCTTATGGATGTTTGATATCCGTAACGTGCAAGGAGTACCCCATGCCTCGGTTCGACTACTTCAAGCTGTCCACGGAGTTGGCGAAGAAATACAGCGATTTTTCCCAGGCCGTGGCGAAAGGCGCGATCGACGCCAAGCTCGTTCATCTCATCGAGTTGCGCGCGTCGCAAATCAACGGCTGCGCCTTCTGCGTCGATATGCATGTGAAGCAGTTGAAGATTGCCGGCGAGAGCGAGTTGCGGCTGTATCATGTGGTCATCTGGCGTGAGTCGCCGCTGTTCGACGCGCGCGAGCGGGCGGCGCTCGAATGGGCTGAAGTCTTGACGCAACTGCCGGCGCATGGCGTGCCGGACGAGGTCTACGAGCGCGTGCGCATTCAGTTCTCGGAGAAGGAGATCGCCGATCTCACTTTCGCTATCGTGGCCATAAATGGCTGGAACCGGATCAACGTCGCCACACAAACCGTCCCTGGGTCCAGGGACGCGCTCTTAGGTTTGACCAAAGCGGGTTTGAACGTTGCAGCTTAGAAACCAGGTTGAGTGGGCGCTGCATTGCTGTTCCGTCCTCGCCGGCTTGCCGGCGGGGCGCTATCTTTCGACCAAAGCGCTGGCGGAACTGCATGGCGTCCCGAAGGAATATTTGTCCAAGGCGATGCAGGGCCTCTCGCAAGCCGGGCTCGTTCAGGGCACGCTCGGCCCCTCGGGGGGCTATCGCCTGGCAAAGAGGCCGGCGCAGATCTCCTTCCTGGACATTGTCGAGGCGGTCGAGGGCAAGTCATCGAGCTTCGTGTGCGCCAATATCCGCAGCAACAATCCCTGCCTGCCGCGCAGCCATTGCTTCGATGGCGCTTGCGCGATCGCGCGGGTGATGTGGGACGCGGACCAAGCCTGGCGTGACAAACTGCGAAGCGTCACGCTCGCCGATCTGTCGAAAGCCATGCGACAGACAGTGTCGGCGGATTTGCTGGAGAAAATGCAGCAATGGGTGATGGAGCGCAGCTAGAGGTTCAAACCTAACGGTTGATGCCCAGCCACCGGTCGCTTGCAATGCCCGACTTCGAACCGAGCGGGCCGTGTCTGCGCCACCCCCCTCATCCTGAGGAGCCCCGAAGGGGCCTCGAAGGACGCTCGTTGGCCCGACCTTTTCTACAATCAACCGCTGCCTCGCACAACCGGCGGCGCAAGCTGGAACGCCCTTCGAGGCTACGCTTCGCTTCGCGCCTCAGGGCGAGGTCGGTGGATTGCGCGAGGAGTCCGCAAATTGCCGATCGTGTTGAACTACCGCCATGGCGAGCGCGCTCTCATGGCTGAAACGCGCTCTTATAAGCTTCCCGCAGCGCCGACTTCTGCACTTTGCCCATCGCGTTGCGCGGCAGCGCCTCGACGAAGAATACGCGCTTGGGTTGTTTGAACTTGGCCAGCCGGTCCTCCAGCGCGTCGCGGATGGCGAATTCGTCGATCGAGGCTCCGGGCACGCGCACCACCACCGCCGCCACGCCTTCGCCGAAATCGGGATGCGCGAGGCCGACGACGGCGCTCTCGACGACGCCTTCCATCGCGTCGATCTCGACCTCGACCTCTTTCGGATAAACGTTGAAGCCGCCGGAGATGATGAGGTCCTTGGCGCGGCCGACGATATGGACGTAGCCGCGCTCGTCGATCTCGCCGAGGTCGCCGGTGATGAAGAAGCCGTCGGGGCGGAATTCGGCGGCGGTTTTCTCCGGCATCCGCCAATAGCCCTTGAACACGTTCGGCCCCTTGACCTCGATGACGCCAACCGCGCCTTGCGGCAAGATGGCGCCGGTGGGCTCAGCGACGCGCAAGCTGACGCCGGGTAACGGAAAGCCGACGGCGCCGGCGACGCGGTCGCCGTTGTAGGGGTTCGAGGCAATCATGTTGGTTTCGGTCATGCCGTAGCGTTCGAGGATGGCGTGGCCGGTGCTCTCGCGCCAGCGCTGATGCGTCTCGGCGAGCAGCGGGGCCGAGCCGGAGGTGAACAGGCGCATGCGCCGCGTCGCCTCGCGCGTCAGGCCCGGATGTTCGAGCAGGCGCGTGTAGTAGGTCGGCACGCCCATCAGCGAGGTGGCGCGCGGCATCGCCGCCATGATCGCGTCGGCGTCGAATTTGGGCTGGAAAATCATTGTCGCGCCGGCCAGCAACGCTACGTTGGTGGCCACGAACAGGCCGTGCGTGTGATAGACCGGCAGAGCGTGGATCAACACATCGTCGGCGGTGAAGCGCCAGAGGCCGACCAGCGCCTCGGCGTTGGAGGACAGGTTCTCGTGCGTCAGCATGGCGCCCTTGGAACGCCCGGTGGTGCCGGAAGTGTAGAGGATGGCGGCGAGGTCGTCGGGCGCGCGCGATACGCTCGGCAGTTCCTCGGACGTCGCCGCAACGCGGGCGAGAAACGTCCCGTCGCCGTGGTCGCCGAGGCTTTCGACGGCGCGCAGCGTCAGTCGCTCGCCCAAGGCGCGCATGGCTGCGAGCTGTGGCGGGCGGCAGAGGGTCAGCGCCGGCTCGGCGTCGCCGAGGAAATATTCGATCTCCGCCAGCGTATAGGCGGTATTGAGCGGCAGCAGCGCGGCGCCGGCGCGAAAGCAGGCGAGCGCCAGCGCGATGGCGTCGGGCGATTTGTCGATTTGCACCGCCACCCGGTCGCCGGGCTCGACGTCGAGGTCGACGAGGGCGCGCGCCATGCGGCCGGCGCGGGCGTAAAGCTCACCATAGGAGATAGCTCGGCCGTCCGGGGTCTCGATGGCGATCTTTGCGGGGTCGGTCGCGCGGGCGCGCAGGAGATCGTGGACATTGGCGGACATCGGCGGAACCCTCGGACGGCGTTGGCGGGTTTATAGACCTGCCCAGCGCAGGTGAGAAAGCGTGATTTGCCTTAATGAGCGCTTGGCTAAAAAGAGAGCGCTTGGCCGCAAAGGGCGCGAGCGCGAGGAGGAAGCCATGAGTGTGTTCGAACGCGGCAATGTTGCGGTGGTCACCGGCGCGGCGAGCGGCATCGGCCGCGCGGCGGCGCAAATATTCGCAGGCCGCGGCATGAAGCTGTGCCTGTTCGACCGCGAGGCCAAAGCGCTTGCCGAACTGGCCGCGAGCCTGCCGGGGCAGGTGCGGGCGATCGTCGGCGACGTGTCGGTCCACGAGGACGTCGAGCGGTTGCGCGACGCGGCGTATGACGCCTTTGGCGCGGTGCATGTGCTGATGAACAACGCCGCCGTCGGCCGCGGCTCGAAAAGCTGGGGCACGCTGGCGCGTTGGCAAGCCATCCTCGACATCAACCTGTGGGGCGTCATCCACGGCGTCGACGCCTTCGCGCCGCGCATGTTGGCGCAGGGCGCGCCCGCCGCGATCGTCAACACCGGCTCGAAGCAGGGCATCACCAATCCGCCGGGCGACCCTGCCTATGCGGTGGCCAAGGCCGGCGTGCGGACGCTGACCGAGCAACTCGCCCATACGCTGCGCAACGAGCCCGGCGGCCAGGTGAGCGCGCACCTGCTTGTGCCAGGATGGACCTTCACCGCCATGACCGCCGGCGACGACACCGAGAAACCCGCCGGGGCCTGGACGCCGGAGCAGGTGGTGGAGCGCATGATCGGCGCGGTCGAGGCCGGGGAGTTCTATGTCTACTGCCCCGACAATGTCGTCTCCGAGCCGCTCGACGCGCTGCGGCTGCAATGGAGCGTGGGCGACATCATCGACAAGCGCCCGGCGCTGTCGCGCTGGCATCCCGACTGGAAGGACAAGTTCGACGCTTACGTCGCCGAACGGCTGCGCTAAGCTAGGCCCATGTCCTGCAACACTTCCGTCGCCAGGCGGAAGGCGTCGAGCGCGACCGGAAAGCCGGCGTAACCGCCGAGATGCATGAGGATTTCCTGCAACTCGGCGACGCTGACGCCGTTGTTGACGGCGCCGCGCACATGCGCCTTGAATTCCTGCGGCCGGTTCATCACCGCCAGCACGCCGAGCGTCAGGATGCTGCGCGATTTGCGGTCGAGGCCGGGGCGGCCCCACAGGTCGCCCCAAGCCTTTTCCGTCGCGATCTCCTGGGCGGGCCAGTTGAAGTCGGTCGCCGCGTTCAGGCTGCGCTCGACATGGGCGTCGCCGAGCACTTCGCGGCGGATTTTCAGGCCGCGCTCGAAGCGCTCGGAGCGGGGACGGTTGGACATGGCGGAGCCTCCCTGGGACGGCGCCGCCGATAGCACGCGCCGGGCGCGCCGCAGAAATCTTTTCGCCGGGCGCCTTGACGGAGGGCGCGCGCGCCCCTACTTTGCGCGCCCAACCGAAGCCCGATGAGGCCGAAACGTGGCTATCCTTATTGTACGCTGTGCGCCGCGAGGTGGACGAACCTGAGGGTTCGCATCCACGGTAACGGCGCATGACCAGGCCCCTTCGAGGGCCTTTTTTATTGCCCTGAATACCCGAGCGCTTGAGGAGACGAGGATGACGAAGCAGATGACCGGCGCCGAAATGATCGTCGAGGCGCTGAAGGACCAGGGCGTCGAACATGTGTTCGGCTATCCCGGCGGCGCGGTGCTGCCGATCTATGACGCGTTGTTTGGCCAGAATCAGGTTCGTCATGTGCTCGTGCGTCAGGAGGGCGGGGCGGGCCATGCGGCGGAAGGCTACGCCCGCTCGACCGGCAAGGTCGGCGTGATGCTCGTCACCTCCGGCCCCGGCGCCACCAACGCCATCACCGCGCTGGCCGATGCGCTGATGGATTCGATTCCGCTCGTCTGCATCACCGGCCAGGTGCCGACGCATCTCATCGGCTCCGACGCCTTCCAGGAATGCGACACCACCGGCATCACCCGCAACTGCACCAAGCACAATTACCTGGTGCGCCGCATCGAGGATCTGCCGCGCATCCTGCACGAGGCGTTCTATGTCGCCTCGCAAGGGCGGCCGGGGCCGGTGGTCATCGACGTGCCGAAGGATATCCAATTCGCTACCGGGGCCTATCACTTCCCGCGCAATATCCAGCACAAGACCTATCAGCCGAGGCTGAAGGGCGACCAGGACAAGATCAAGCAAGCCATCGAGATGATGACGAGAGCCAAGCGACCGGTGTTCTACACCGGCGGCGGCGTCATCAACTCCGGGCCGAACGCCGCGACGCTGTTGCGCGAACTGGTGAAGTTGACCGGCTTCCCCATCACCTCGACGCTGATGGGCCTGGGCGCCTATCCGGCCTCGGACAAACACTGGCTTGGCATGCTCGGCATGCACGGCTCGTTCGAAGCCAACAACGCCATGCACGATTGCGATCTGATGATTTGCATCGGCGCCCGCTTCGACGACCGCATCACCGGCAGGCTCGACGCCTTCTCGCCGCACTCCAAGAAGATTCACATCGACATCGACCCGTCCTCGATCAACAAGAACGTCAAGATCGATCTCGGCATCATCGGCGATTGCGCGCATGTGCTGGAGGACATGGTGCGGCTGTGGCGTTCGCTGGCGGCGCGGCCGGAGGCCTCGGCGCTCGCCGATTGGTGGAAGAAGATCAACCATTGGCGCGAGCGCAACTCCTTCGGCTTCCGCAATTCGAAGGAGATCATCAAGCCGCAGCACGCGATCCAGCGGCTCTACGAACTGACCAGAGACCGCGACGTCTATATCACCACCGAAGTCGGCCAGCATCAGATGTGGGCGGCGCAGCATTATCGCTTCGAGGAGCCGAACCGCTGGATGACCTCGGGCGGCCTCGGCACGATGGGCTACGGCCTGCCGGCGGCGATCGGCGTGCAGATGGCGCATCCGAAATCGCTGGTCGTCGACATCGCCGGCGAGGCATCGATCCTGATGAACATCCAGGAGATGTCGACGGCGATCCAGTATCGCCTGCCGGTGAAGATCTTCATCGTCAACAACCAATATATGGGCATGGTGCGCCAGTGGCAGGAACTGCTGCACGGCGGCCGCTATTCCGAGAGCTACACCGATTCGCTGCCCGATTTCGTCAAGCTGGCGGAAGCCTATGGTGCGCGCGGCATCCGCTGCGCCGATCCGGCCAAGCTCGACGCGACGATCCTGGAGATGATCGAGACGCCGGGGCCGGTGGTCTTCGATTGCATCGTCGATCAGAAGGAGAACTGCTTCCCGATGATCCCGTCGGGCAAGGCGCATAACGAGATGCTGCTCGCCGAGTTGGAGGACGACGCCGGCGTCGAACTCGGCAACGTCATCGACGAGCGCGGCAAGATGCTGGTGTAAGACCTGCCGTCTCCGCCATTCCCTCTCCCCGTTCTTCACGGGGAGACGGTGAGGGGCGGCCGCCGCTCCAGCGCCCTTTCCTGAAACACCCCTCGCCCCGACCCTCTCCCCGCAAGCCGGGAGAGGGAGGCGAACCGCCCGGACCGCCCATGTTTAGCCTCGCAGAACTCGAAACCGCCCACGCGCTGGTGCTTCAGACCTTGGCGCCGACGCCGGCTCTGCGCTGGCCGCTGCTCAGTGAGCGGCTCGGCGCCGAGGCGATCGTCAAACATGAGAACCACAACCCGACCGGCGCTTTCAAAGTCCGCGGCGGGCTGACCTTTGTCGACGCGCTGATGCGCCGCGCGCCGGCAACGCGGGCGCTCGTCTGCGCCACGCGCGGCAACCACGGCCAGAGCCTTGCGCTGGCTTGTCGCGGCGCCGGCCTGGCGCCGATCATCTATGTCCCGCACGGCAATTCGATCGAGAAGAATGCGGCGATGCGGGCGCTGGGCGCGCGGCTCGTCGAGCACGGCCGGGATTTCCAGGCGGCGCACGAGGAGGCGGGGCGCTTTGCGGCGCGCGAAGGCCACGCCCTCGCGCCGTCGTTCCATCGCGATCTCGTCAGCGGCGTCGCCACCTACTCGCTGGAGCTTTTGCGCGCCCATCCCGATCTCGATGTCATGTATGTGCCGATCGGTCTCGGCTCCGGCATTTGCGGCGCCATCGCCGCGCGCGACGCACTGGGGTTGCGCACGCAGATTGTTGGCGTGCAGGCCGAGGGCGCGCCGGCCTATGCGCTGTCGTTCGCCGCCGGCCGCGCGGTGACGACCGCCGCCGCCAACACCCACGCCGACGGCATGGCGACCCGCGCCCCCGACCCGGAGGCGCTCGACCTCATCATGCGCCGCGTCGCGCGCATCGTCGTCGTTAGCGACGACGAGATCGCCGCGGCGATCCGCGCCTATTGGACGGACACGCACAATCTCGCCGAAGGGGCGGGCGCGGCGGCGCTCGCCGCGGCTTGCCAAGAGAGAACGCGGCTTGCCGGCCGCAAGATCGGCCTCGTTCTCTCCGGCGGCAACATCGATTTCGAACTCTTTCAACGCTGGATCGCTGGGGAAGCCTGACATGAGCAAAGTCTATCCGCCGTCGCCCTATTCCTCGCCGATCGGCAAGCACAACCCCGAGAGCCACACGCTGTCGGTGCTGGTCGACAACGAACCGGGCGTGCTGGCGCGCGTCGTCGGGCTGTTCTCGGCGCGCTCGTTCAACATCGAGAGCCTGACGGTCGCCGAGGTCGCGCACGAGAACCATCTGTCGCGCATCACCATCGCCACTTCCGGCACGCCAGAGGTGATCGAGCAGGTGCGCCATCAGTTGGAGCGGCTGGTGCCGGTGCATTCCGTCACCGATCTCTCGCACGCCGCGCGCGCCATCGAACGCGAACTGGCGATGGTGAAGGTGCGCGGCAAGGGCGACAACCGGGTCGAGGCGCTTCAACTCGCGGAAGCCTTCCGCGTCAAGGTGATCGACGCGACGACGGAGAGCTTCATCTTCGAGATCACCGGCGCGCCGCGCAAGATCGACGATTTCGTCGATCTGATGCGCCCGATCGGGCTGGTCGAGGTGTCGCGCACCGGGGTGGCGGCGATCTCGCGTGGGCCAGAGCCAATCTGAGGCGCCGCGATCCCGGCGCTATTTGTAGAGTCGATCAAATTCCTCTTGCGATCTGACGACATGGAATTTTCGCGCGAACTCGATCAATTGCTGGTGCGGGTTCCAGTTCGGCGGAGGAGGAGTTCGGCGCGAGTGCCAGGCCATTTTCTTCTCCGTCACCCACCGTCGGCGCCATTCGTCGTAAGAAAATCCCTCGCTATTGTCATGGTAACCGAACTCAAAGCCGCAACAGTGGCAAATCTCATGGGAGCCTGCCTCGGAACTTGAACGTGGCGGCTCTTTCAGGTCGGGGTAACCGCATATCGGACAGAAGAATCTTGACGGGTAATTCACGGAGTTGTTGGTCTTTCCATCTATTGTGTACTTTCCGATTCGCGCGGGCCGGAGCCGATTTGGGGGTGACCTACGGGTCTTCAGGGACGCCGCCGGGCGGATCGGCGCGAGGCTGGACTTTCGCCAGGCGGCGTAATTGTTCGGCTGGGTTCCAGTTCGGTGGCGGGCCGTGGCGGGTGGACCAGGCCAATTTCTTCTCCATTATCCAGCGCCGGCGCCATTCGTCGTAAGTGAACCCCTTGTCGCCATCGGTATAGCCGAATTGAAAACCGCAGCAGGGACAAATCTCGTGCGACGGCCCCCCGGAACTTGAGCGCGGAGGGTGCTCCAAGCCTGGATAACCGCATATTGGACACATGAACCGCGACCAGCTATCCATAGCGTCCTCTTCTGTCTTTACTAGATCTAAGATTTCCATATTTTTTACACGAAATCCTGGTTGGTCATTGAAATAATTCTTAGATGTTGGTTTATAAAATGTAATCGTTTTTCCGTCAATAGTGTACATTCCGAATGTATTCGTCTTTGGTTCGTATATATATTCCGATCCATCGGGCTGGACCTTCCGTTGGTAGCCCATCCTCAGCTTCCATATAAAATTTGTTGGCTAGGCCAGCATAATCTTCCTCGTTTCTCGCGCCGAAATCGTCGCCATGATCGTCGAAATGTCGGTCAAGAGACTGTTGGTTCACCCACGTATCCGATGCGGTGGCGCTCAAATAGGTCTGTTCCGGCAGATCGGGAATTCGTATCCAAGGGGGACCGAGTGTGACTCCGGACCCGGGTGGAAGCTCCTGCGTTTTCCCGGTATCCGGATTGAAATAAGTCCCGCCTTCGTCTTGTTCGCGCTGCTCCTAGGGGAACGGCTCATCCACTTCAGCGGCGACATGAATAATCGACGCGCCCTCGACGCCGCCCGGCTTGGCGGGCGAAGCGGCTTCCGATCCGCTCTCTGTCCCGCTGCCGCCGGTCGGCGCGAATCAACCCGGATTGGGTGGCGCTCCCGCTCTGGGGTGTTTCGCTGGGTCCCAATCCTTTCCGATCCAGCCTGCTTCGGCGAGCGCGCTGAATTTTCGTAGCGCGCCACCGCCTTCTGTCTCGAAAGATTGCGGATCGGGCAGCTTCAACAGCAATGTCGCGATTTGGGCGCGCGCGATGTCGCCCTGATTGAGCGCGTCCGCGACAGCGGCGAGGCCGCGCAATTTCAATGAAACATCGATGGGAATCGCGAAAATCGAGGTCAGCGCGCTTGTGATTTCCGATGCCGGTCGCGGCCGCCAGCCAATGGCCTCCTCTTTGACCAGAAGCGGGACATTGGCCACGCGCGGCCCTTGTGCATCGCACTCAACGCTGCCAACCCGAAGCCGGAAGATGCGCTCTTCGTCCAACATTTGGCGTCCATAGATCTCGCAGAACGCCCTGTTGTGAACAAAAAGAGAACATAAGTCAAGAATTTTTGCCCCTCCAGTCTCAATTCTCGTCTCGGCCCTTCCCGATCCTGAGCAGTGTGAACATCGCCAGCGGTGGCAGTTCTCGCCGCTCGATCAGCCGCGCCTCCGGCCGCCCGGCAAGCCAATCGCCGACGGCGGAATAGGGGAAGCGCGGGCGCCAGCCGAGCCAATGGGCGGCGCTCTCCATCGCCGTCTCGACGCCGACCCGCCAGCCTTTCTCGGCGGCGAAATGGCTCATCACCACCAGTTCGCCCCCCGGTCGCACTACGCGCCACATCTCGTCGAGCGCTTGCGCGGGGTCCGGCACGACGCTCATCACATAGGGGGCGAGCGCAGCGTCGAAGACGGCGTCGCCGAAGCCGAGCGCCTGGGCGTCCATCTCGATCAGCGCCTTGACCTGGGCGAGCCCGAGCCGCGCCACGCGCTTGCGCGCGACATCGAGCATCGCCGGGCTGAGGTCGACGCCGGTGACGCCGGTGGTCGCCGGCAGCAGCGGCAGTTCAAGGCCGGTGCCGACGCCGACGACGAGAATTTCTCCGCCCGGGCCGGTTGCTCGGGCGGCAGCCTCCGCCGCCGCCCGCCGTCCGGGCTGGAACGGCAGGTTGAAGATCAGGTCGTAGACCGGCGCCCAACGATCATAAGCTGCGTCGGAGGCCCGCTGGTCCAGAGGACGGGCGGCCGTACTCATCGAAATTTCCCCTGACTCCATAACATCGCGATATATGCGTCATTTGCAAGACGTCTCAGGGGCGTTTTTGTTTCACCGCGTCCTCAAGCCGCATCTTGGCCGAGCCGGGGGCGAGCGGCTTCTGCTGGCTCGGATGCGGCGCCCAGCCGGCAAGCCAAAGGATTTCAAAGGTCGCGCGCACGCGGCCGTCGGCGTCGGCGAAGCGCTCGGCATAGGTTTGCGCGGCGCGCAAAAATAACTCGCGCGGCGCGAAACGGCGCGAGCGTTCGATCAGCGGATTGGTCGCCCCGAAGGCGCGCAGATCCCGCATCAGGGCGAACATGTCGGCATAGCGCACTGTGAAGCGGTCGCTGTCGACGACCGGCAGCGCGAAGCCGGCGCGCTGGAGCAGGCCGCCGAGAGCGCGCGCGTCGGCAAACGGGATGACGCGCGGGCTGGCGCCGCCGGTCAGTTCGCTCTCGGCAGCGAGCAGGCTGTCGCGCAATTCGCTCAGCGTGTCGCCGCCGGGCAGGGCGCCGATCAGCAGGCCGTCGGGCTTCAGCGCGCGGCGGATCTGGATCAGCGCGCCCGGCAGATCGTCGATCGCGTGCAAAGCGAGCAGCGAGACGACGAGATCGAAGGCGGCCTCGCCGATCGGCGTCTGTCCGGGATCGCCGATGCGGCCGTCAAAACGCCCGGCGCCGAGGCTCGCCGCAGTCGGCGCGATGCGCGTCACCCGCGCGGCCTTCAGCGCCGCCGCGGCATGTGGGCCGGGGGCGCCGAGGTCGAGCGCGTCGGCGAACTCGCGTTTAATCAGCGCCAACCGCTCTTCGAGGTCGTCGACGACGCGGCGGAGCAGGAAATCGGCGGGTGTGGCGGCCAGCGCTCGGTCGAGCCGGCGGGCGATCAGGGGGCGGTCGAATAGGTGGGGCGCGGACATGCCCGACGCTATGGCGCAATGGACCGTCCGCGCCAAGCCGCCTCACGCAGCGTTGTTTTCGCTGCCCTCGCGGGCGCAGCCGTTATAGGTTGCGTGCATGGACGCAACCCCGGCCCCGCCCTGGCGCGCGCGCGCCGCCGGCTGGCTCAACGCCGGCCGGCGCGCGGCGCTCGATATCGTGTTTCCGCCGAGTTGCCTGTCCTGCCGGGCGGCGGTGGCTGAGACGAATGCGCTTTGCGGCCGCTGCTGGGGCGCGATGCGCTTCATCGAGCGGCCGTTCTGCGACCGGTTGGGGCTGCCGTTCGAGCACGAGATGGGCGAGGGCGTGCTGTCGGCGCAGGCGGTCGACAATCCGCCGGTGTTCCAGCGCGCCCGCGCCGTCGTGCTGTTCGCAGAGGGGCCGGCGCGGCGGCTCGTGCATCGGCTCAAGTACTCGGACCGCATGGAGCTTGCGCGCCCGCTCGGCGCCTGGATGGCGCGCGCCGGCGCCGACGTCCTCGCCGACGCCGACGCGCTGGCGCCGGTGCCGCTGCATTACACGCGGCTGTGGCGGCGCCAGTTCAATCAATCGGCAGCGCTCGCCCGCGTTATCGGCGGGCTCGCCGGTAAGCCGGTGGAACTCGGCCTCGTCGAACGCGTGCGGTCGACGCGCTCGCAGGTCGGCCTGAGCCGGGCCGAGCGGGCGCAGAATTTGCAGGGCGCCTTTCGTTGTCCCGAAACGGCGCCGTTGCGCGGGCGGCGTATCGTGCTGGTCGACGACGTGCTGACCTCGGGGGCGACAGCCAACGCCACGGCGCGGGCGCTGCTGCGCGGCGGGGCGAAGGCGGTCGATGTGCTGGTATTCGCGCGCGTGGCGAAATGATTTGATTTATCGGGCGTTGCGCCGGTGCAAAGTCGTCACATATATTCGACCGTCAGGAGAATCGACGTGCCGCCGATCGTCATCTACACCAAGTCGAGCTGCCCCTATTGCCACGCCGCCAAGGATCTGCTGCGTCGCAAGGACGCGGCGTTCGAGGAAATCAGGGTCGATGGCGATCGCGCGGCGCAAGCGGCGATGGCGGTGAAGGCGGGCGGGCGCCGGACCGTGCCGCAGATTTTCATCGGCGATGCCCATGTCGGGGGTTGCGACGACCTCTACGCGCTGGATGAGGCGGGGCGGCTCGATCCGCTGCTCGCCGCATGATTAAATTCACCCTCGCCTGCGATCAGGACCACGAATTCGAGAGCTGGTTTCCCGACGGCGCCGCCTATGAGGAGCAGGCGCGGCGGGGCATGGTGGCCTGCCCGCAGTGCAATTCGCACCGCATCGCCAAGGCGCCGATGGCTCCCGCCATCGTCGCGCGCGGCAAGCCGGTGGCGTTGGTCGACGACAAGGCGCTGGCGATGCGCGAGGCGGTGAGGGCGCTGCGCCGCGAGATCGAGGCGCGCACCGACGACGTCGGCGAGGCGTTTCCCGCCGTGGCGCGCGCCATCCACGCCGGCGACGAGCCCGAGCGGGCGATCCGCGGCCAGGCCAATGTCGCCGAGGTCAAGGCGCTGGTCGAGGAGGGCGTGCGCATCGCCCCGCTGCCGGCGTTGCCGGACGAGGCGAACTGACCGCTGGCAATTGAAGCGGCGCCGCCCCTCACCCGCCCTCTCCCCCGTGAAGAACGGAGAGAGGGAAAGAAAGTGCGACCCTCACACGTGGCCGAGGATCGGCTTCGGCTTATAGGGCGCCTCCAGCTTGGCGATCGTCTGCGCGTCGAGCTTCAGCGCCAACGCCGCCACCGCATCCTCCAGGTGATGCGGCTTCGAGGCGCCGATGATCGGCGCGGTGACGAACGGCTTCGACAACACCCAGGCGAGCGCCACCACCGCTGGCTTGGCGCCGAGATCGCGCGCCGCCTCGACCACCTTGAGCCGGATTTCCTCGTCCTGCGGCGTGCCGAGGCCGAGCGTGACGCTGAACGGATCGCTGCGGCCGCGCACGGTGGCGGCATTGGCGCCGACGCCGGAGCCGGCGAGATAGCCGCGCGCGATCGGCGACCAGGGGATGACCGCGATGCCCTCGCTGGCGCACAGCGGCATCATCTCGCGCTCCTCCTCGCGATAGACTAGGTTGTAGAAATTCTGCATGGATGCGAATTCCACCTGCCCCCGCGCGCGCGAAATCGCCAGCATTTTGGCGAATTGCCAAGCATACATCGATGACGCGCCGACATAGAGCGCCTTGCCGGCGCGCACGACGTCGTTGAGCGCCTCCAAGGTTTCCTCCATCGGCGTCGCGGGGTCGAAGCGGTGGATCTGGTAGAGATCGACATAATCCGTGCCCAGCCGCTTCAGCGAGGCGTCGATGGCCTCCAGAATGTGCTTGCGCGACAAGCCCCCGGCATTGGGATATTCGCCCATTTTGCCATGAACTTTTGTGGCGACGACGACCTCCTGGCGCTTGGCGAAATCCTTCAGCGCCCGGCCGGTGATCTCCTCGCTGACGCCGATAGAGTAAACGTCGGCGGTGTCGAAGAAATTGATGCCGCGCTCGATCGCCTCGCGGAAGAACGGCCGCGAGGCTTCCTCATCCAGCACCCAGTCGCGCCATTTGGCCGAGCCGTAGGTCATGCAGCCCAGGCACAGGCGCGACACCTTGAGCCCGGTCTTGCCGAAGCGGACGTAATCCATTTGGGTCTCCGATTGCCTCGCGTGGCGTTCCGTTCGTATACGGCTGTCGGCCGCGAATGCGCAGGATAGTTTGGTCCTTCCGGCGAGCCAAGCTGAAGCGCGTGCAAGGAGTTCAAATGGCCGTCAAGCCGAAGACCTGGGACTTCTGGATCGACCGCGGAGGCACCTTCACCGACATCATCGGCCGCGACGTCAAGGGCGCGTTGCATGCGCGCAAGCTGCTCTCCGAGAGCCCCGCCTATAAGGACGCCGCCGTGCAGGGCATCCGCGACCTGCTGCGGCTCGCCGATGGCGCGCCGATCCCGGAAGGCGCCATCGGCTTCGTCAAGATGGGCACCACCGTCGCCACCAATGCGCTGCTGGAGCGCGCCGGCGAGCGGGTGGCGCTGCTCGCGACGCGCGGTTTCCGCGACGCGCTGGAGATCGGCTATCAGGCGCGGCCGAAGATCTTCGCCAAGGAAGTCGTCAAGCCGAGCCAGCTTTACGCCGAGGTCGTCGAGATCGACGAGCGCGTTTTGGCCGATGGCGCGGTCGAGCAGGCCCCGGACACAGTCGCCGTGCGCGCGACGCTGGCGGATTTGCGCGGGCGCGGCTTCGATGCGCTCGCCATCGTCTTCATGCATGCGTGGGCGTACCCCGAGCACGAGCGGCTGGTCGCCGGCATCGCCCGTTCGCTCGGTTTCTCGCAGGTCTCGGTCAGCCATGAGTGCTCGGCGCTCATCAAGCTCGTCGGGCGCGGCGATACGACAGTGGTGGACGCCTATCTGTCGCCGATCCTGGCGCGCTATCGCGAC
>Ga0134128_10001970_pt1 | contig 25839 bp, 34 predicted proteins | sample KB31754_FD_96462 | JGI IMG/M metagenome (GOLD analysis project Ga0134128, IMG submission 96462) | Terrestrial soil microbial communities with excess Nitrogen fertilizer from Kellogg Biological Station, Michigan, USA - KB3-175-4 | ecosystem: Environmental > Terrestrial > Soil > Unclassified ...
CGAAGATATTGGCTGGCAAGGACTTTCCCCATTAGCGGTTTTGATGACATACCACGGACCATCCCCTCAGGGTCTGAATCCGCGCGGCAATAAAGATCGCACTCCCGCGGATGATGTGCAGGACGCATATTTGGCCCTGATGAGTCAGTCGCAAGGATGGATGCCCTCTCAAATCCTTCGGCTTGAATACACATGTCCGGGTCAGCCGGTTGAGTCAAAACTTCAGAAGCTGAGGCGTATCGGCGAGAATGTGGGCCGTGTTCGCTACTATCAGCATCTTCGCATTGCCAGGGTTCATGTAGCTGGGTGGATACACCTACCGTTTAGTGATGGCGAAATTGATGAAGAAAAAGCGGCATAGATGGCTTGTGTAATTACAAAATCTCTATAAAACTTGCCTCAGTGAAAGTTGACACTAATTAAAGCCCTGGCCCAGCGCCGGGGCTTTTCGTTTGCGAGTCTGGTCTAACGGCATGACGCAACCCTTCCAAGGTTGTAGGTGCGGGTTCGAATCCCGCGACTCGCTCATCCAGGAATCAACATGGCACAGACCAAGCTCGGTAGCTTCGTCGAAGCATGGGCGAACATTTTTGTGGGGTTCGCCATAAACTTCGCGGCTAACATGTTGATCCTTCCGCATTTTGGCTTTACAAGCCTGAATGCAGCAAAGGCTTTTAATATCGGTTTGGTGTTCACTGCTATCAGCTTGGCGCGAAGTTACGTTTTGCGCCGCTGGTTCAACGGCTTGCGCATTGGTAATGCCAAATGACGGCCGGCTCACTTCCGGATGATGCCGAAGCGCGTAATCGCATCCCTCTAGCCGATGGATTGCTGTATTACTTCCCCAATGCGTTGGCAGCTGTTGCGGAAGTGAGCCGGATAGGTAACGAACAGCATAATCCTGGGCAGCCGATGCATTGGGCGCGCGGTAAATCGACCGATCACGCCAACAAGATCATGCGTCATTTGGTCGATGCTGGACAAAAAGATGGTAAGGGCGTTCGCCATTCCGCCTATCTTGCTTGGCGGGCACTAGCCCTACTCCAGGAGGAGATCGAGCAGGAAGAAGGCGCTCCGTTACCGCGTAACGCCAAGCTCAACCCACCGGTTGAATCTGCGCGAATCAACCCGGAGGTTGAGAGGCGGCATCCGATGCATGCTGAAGTGCTTCGCGCGGATCTGATCCGTAACTGACGTGAAGACGCTTCGCCATATCATCCTGCCTGACACGCAGGTGAAACCAGGAGTGCCGCTCGATCATCTGGATTGGGTGGGGCAGGCAGTTCAGGACTATAAGCCGGACGTAGTTGTCCATCTGGGCGACCATTGGGATTTCCCCTCGCTTTCGGGGCACGCAGTACCGGGCGCCGCGCAGCTGGAAGGTAAGCGCTTCGAAGATGACCTAGAGGCCGGCAACGAAGCCATGCGCCGGCTGACGAAGGCGATGGGCTCCTTCAAGGGTCGCAAGGTCATCCTGCGCGGCAACCATGAATACCGCATGGACCGCGCACTGGACGCGAATCCGAAATGGATGGGGGCGATCGGCTATCACCTCTTCGCCGATCGCCCCTTGGGTTGGGAGGTGGTGGATTACTTCATGGGCTCACCGCAGCCCATCGTGATCAATGGTGTGACCTACGCCCACTACTTCGCCAACCCGAATACGGGCAAGCCCATTGGCGGGACGATCACTAATCGTTTAGCCAAGATCGGCACGACCTTTGTTCAGGGTCATGTGCAGGGATTGCTGCAGGGCAACGTTCAATACGCCACGGGTGTCATGCGACACGGCATCGTCGCCGGAAGTTGCCTTACACCAGATCACAGGGTACTAACTGCGGATCTTCGATATGTACCGCTTGGCTCCGTTTGTACGGGCGATAAGCTGGTTAGTTTCGATGAGCAGTTGGGCGAAGACGGAAAACGTTCACGGCGCTACAAAACCGGAACTGTTGAAGCTGTAAAGCGAGACATTGATGATGTTTTTGCTGTAACGCTATCCAGCGGAAAGGTTTTTAAGGTTACTGGCGATCATCTTTGGCTTGCTCGAAAGGCCGGAACTACCACACAGTGGTTGCGTACAGATCAAATGCAGGCAAGGAATGCCAAAGGCGCGACGCATGTCCCAATTTTGTTCGATGAATGGGAGCAGGCATCGTCGTTTGATTGTGGATGGCTATCAGGGCTGTATGACGGTGAGGGAAGTTTGTATGCCCGCACGACTACCGGAGGCAATGTCATGCAGCTTACTTTGGCGCAGAAGCTTGGGGCAGTGTTAGATCGCGCCAGGGAAATACTCGCAACACTCAGCCATCCAAGTACATGTGACGTTAATCAGCGTGGTGTAGCCGGCCTTCGTATTCGCGGCGGTCGTCGCGAGATAGCTAGACTGCTTGGTATTCTGAGACCCATCAGGCTTCTTGCGAAATTCCAGCCTGAGTTGTTGGCTCGCATGAATATTTCGCAATGGGATGCGATAGAAAAAATCGAGCCGATCGGTCGCCGAGAAATTGTCCGCATCGCGATTGATGCCAAAACAATGGTTGTGGAAGGCTATGGCCATCACAACTGCTACCTGCATGACGAGGAATACAAAGGGTCGGCTAATACTCATTGGCGCGGCATTGTCGTGCTGAATGAGGTGCGCGGCGGGACGTTCTGTGAAATGCCCCTGACCCTTGATTATCTGTGTCGCAAGTATGAGCGGCGCAGTCTGTCGTCCTTCCTGCGACGGAAGTACAAGAACGCTGAGCACCGATTCACCTTGGCGAGGACAGCATGAGCGACGAAGCCGAACGCGAAGCTGAGCCCGAAGTCCTTGGCGACGGCGACATCTACATCGAAGACATGCCGGATTTCCTGGAGAAGTTCGGCGCCATGGCTGTGCAGAACCGAGACGGGCAGTTATTTGTTCTCCTTGCAGAAACGCTGCAATGGAAAAGCGTCGAAACATCCGGTAGCCGGAAACCACGAGCCGTAAAATGATGCAACCAAGCAAAGACGCCATTGACCTAGTCAAGGCGAGCGAGGGCTTGCGCCTGGATGCTTATCAGGACGATGGTGGCACTTGGACCATCGGGTGGGGCCATACGGATGGCGTCCACGAAGGCATGCGCATCACGGAGCAGCAGGCAGAGGAGTTCCTCGCCGCTGACCTCGCGACCGCTGGGCGTTGGGTGTCGATCCTAGTCAAGGTGCCGCTGACGCAGCCACAGTTCGATGCACTGATAGACTTCGTGTTCAACGAAGGGCAGGAGCATTTGCGCACATCGACACTGCTTCGCCTGCTTAATGCTGGCCAAGTGCAAGCCGCTGCGGCGCAATTCAAGTACTGGAACATCGCTGCTGGCCAAGTCGAACAAGGTCTCGTCAAGCGTCGTGCGGCAGAAGCTGTGCTGTTTTTGTCCAAGCCATCCGTGAATACCGTAAGGGTTGATGCATGAGCACAGGTGATTGGATTGCCCTTGCCGCGCTCATCATTCCAAGCGTCGGCGGCTTTGCTGGCCTGCTGAAATGGTTCGGCAACCATTCCGAGCGACTGCGCACGGCTGAGGTGCGTATCGATCACCTGACCCAGCGCCAGAGCGACGACACGGCATGGATCCGCAACACATTGCAGCGGATCGAAGACAAGCTCGATCGGAAGGTTGACCGGGTATGAAGATCACGCTTGCCACGCTTGACCTAATCATTCGCATAGCGGCGAAGTTCAACGAGAAATCCAGCATATGGGCCTATTTGGTCGCCTTCGCTGGACAGTTCCTTGCCGCCAAGTATCAGGCCGATGTCCATATGGGGATTTCAATTGCCTCCATGGGGGCTGGCGCCGTCCTATGGCTGCTCAGCGATGAGCAAGTGCGATTCCTGCTCACCGGGCAGAAGCAGACGCCATTGCCGCCAGTGCACACGCCGGCTGATATCGAACCCACCACCAAAGGGTAATCCCATGAAATTCCTCAAAGCACTGGCTGCCACGCTGGTGGTGGTACTTATTGGCTTGGGCGTATGCGCCTCTCTATCCGGATGCGGCGTCAAGCCTCAGCCGCTTACACCGAAGCAGATCGCCACCATCGCGTGCCCGCAGCTGGACTTGGTGCATACGCAGCTGTCCGTGCTCAATGCCACGCTGGAGGCCAACCCCGCTACAGCAGCCATCGGTGCCAAGGCTGATGCGGATCTCGCCATCGCCCATACCGTAGTGACGAAGGTCTGCAAGGGTGCGCAAGCCGCTCCAACCGTGGATGCATCCAGCATCCAAGCGTTGATCCAGACCGGATTGCCGGCGCTCAGTTACTTGGCTGGATCGCTTCCGATACCTCCGGCGCAACAGGCGCAGGTACAGGCGGCATTAGTGATTGCTGAGACTGCGGCTGGTGTCGTTGGCGTGGTCGAGGTACAGGTCGCGGCTGCAAAGGCTGCCCCAGCGAATGCATCGAGTTCCCACTGATGGGCAGCAATAGCAAGGGCGGTATCGATCGCGATGGCCTGATCGACAACGACACACAGGGCGGCTAAATGGCTCCCATCGACTACGCCGTCCTGGCGAAGCGCGCTTATACGGACGCGCCAACGATCGGGAAGGCGGATAGCGCCTCGCGGATGCATGTGTACGGCGACGTGCATGTGTTTCGGGGTAGCGATGACATTGCATCGTTCCTTGCCGACGCGAATTGCTCGACAACTGACGTGCATGGCCTAGGTAAGGTCCATGCCGGCTTCTATGGCGCTTTGGCCGCAATATTGCCGGCTTGTCTTGCAATGCCGATGCCGTCGGCGGTTGCTGGACACAGTCTTGGTGCGGCCATGGCGATACTGTACGCAGCAGTGTTGTCTCAAATCGGCGCGCCGGTTCCTGTCTATGCGTTCGAGCCGCCGCGGTTGTGCTGTGATAACACTCTGCATGAGCTTTTGGCGGCCAAGCGTGTGCCGTTCTATGCGACGCGAAATGGCCGCGATTTGGTGACTCAGGTGCCACTAGGCATGACGTTGCCTGGATCGTTGACGCAGATCGGTAAGGCAGTGTTGCCGTTCGACAACATCGAAGACCACAGTATCGACCGGGTTATTGAAGCCCTGGCGGCATGAGCTATGGAAATCATCCTGCGCGCCTTGTGGGTATCCGCATGGGCCATACCGGTGGCAGGGGTATTCGGTCTGATTGGCTGGCTGGGTGGAGTGGCGTAGGTGGAAGGGTAAATGACTGAAGAACACGTTGAGCACCGATTGCTCCATGACTTCGCCATTGACCCGGATCATGCCGATCGGACCGAGTCGGCGGAGTTCCGAGCCGCCAAGGCGCGCCTGAAGCAGGATGGGCATTACAGGTGCTACATCTGCGGAGCTACTGAGAATTTGCAGGTTCACCATCGCGCCTGCGAGTACATGTTCGCCCAAGTGGTGGACTACAACCTGCTCAAAGAGTTTTGCGAGGAGTGGGACATCTACGGGTACGGCAGGCTCCTGAAGGCCCAGCCAATCACAAGCCCGGATGATGTGCGCAACCAGATGGTCCTGTGCCAGCCGCACCATACCGGTGTCAATCACCAAGATGGCGGCGGCGGCACGGGCATCCATTCCTGCAGCTTCCCGACATGGATAGCGCAGAAGGTGGCCTTGTCCGGCGCCAACCCAGTTCCGCAGGAAGGTGAGACATTCGCCCAGGCTGAAGCACGCATCAAGGCCCATGAACGGCAGGCATGATATGGACGAGCGCACAGCCATCCTTAGCGAGCTGGAGCAATGCGGTGCCGATATCGTCCAGCACGCTTTTGCCCTTGAGAAGCTGTGCATCTTTCTGCGGGCCGATGGCGAGGGTTCGGTTAGGTGCATAGCACCCGACGTGGATCCGGCGTCTATTGCCCGCATTCTTTACGTAGCGGCAGACACCTACGCCTCTCATGCCGCTAAGCAGATACCGGCTAGCCAGATTAAGCGGATGCGCTGACGGTCGTGCGCAATGTCTCTTACGCCTAAACAGGAAAGGTTCTGCCAGGTCTACCTAGAAACAGGTAATGCCAGCGAAGCGTACCGGCAGTCCTACGACTCCAACGGGAAGCCTGCAACGGTCAACCGTAGGGCCAAGGAGCTACTCGATAACGGCAAGATCGCGGCAAGGCTAGCGGAATTGCAATCCGAGACACGCCAGCGTCATGACGTGACAGTTGACAGCCTCCTAAAGGAACTCGAAGAGGCTCGTGTCGTGGGGAAAGATCGTGGGCAGGCATCGGCCATGGTCCAGGCAACGATGAGCAAGGCAAAGCTACTCGGCATGGAAGGCGCGACCGATGAAGACGAAACGCCTCAGTCCGTCAAAGTAACCGTGGAAGTAAAGGACGCCCGTCGTGACAGCCAGCGAGATAAGGCCACGACTAAACGTCCCCCAGGCTGAATTTCTGGCCCTCCCGCATAAATTCCGCGCCTTCGTTGCTGGCTTCGGCTCCGGCAAGACGTGGGTGGGATCATCGGGACTTTGCAAACACTTCTGGGAGTTTCCCAGGGTGCCAGCCGGATACTTCGCACCGACCTACGGCCAGATACGCGACATCTTCTTCCCAACAATCGAAGAGGTTGCCCATGACTGGGGACTTCGGACGGTCGCGCGGGAGGCAAACAAAGAGGTCCATCTCTATTCGGGCAGGCAATACCGCGGGACGGTGATCTGCCGTTCGATGGAGAAGCCGGAAACGATCGTCGGCTTCAAGATTGGCCGCGCTCTGGTTGACGAGCTCGACGTCCTCAAGAAGGCGAAGGCCAGGCAGGCGTGGCGAAAGATCATCGCCCGTATGCGTCACAAGGCTGATGGGCTGATTAACGGCATCGACGTCACGACGACGCCGGAAGGATTCCAGTTCGTTTGGGAGCAGTGGGTTAAGGAGATTCGGCAGAAGCCGGAACTAGCTGCATTGTATGGCTTGGTCCAGGCCAGCACCTACGACAACGAGCTGAACCTGCCTGACGACTACATTCCATCGCTGCTGGCAACATATCCGCCGCAGTTGATTGAGGCGTATTTAGATGGGCAGTTCGTCAATCTGTTATCTGGAACGGTCTATCACCAGTTTGACCGAAGGGCTAATGGGTGTCATGACGTTTTACAGGATGGTGAAGCGATACATGTCGGTATGGACTTCAACGTCGGCAAGATGGCCGCGATTGTTCATGTCGAGCGGAATGGGCAACCACGCGCCGTAGACGAATTGATTGACGGCTATGACACGCCGGACATGATTAGGCGCCTCAAGGACCGGTTCTGGCGCCATAACGGCAACGCGTTCGACAAGACGCGAGACATCACGATCTATCCGGATGCATCGGGTGATTCACGCAAATCGGTAAATGCATCGGAAACGGACATTGCATTGCTGAAGGCGGCCAACTTCAGGGTTAAAGCGCCCGAGGCTAACCCGCCAGTGAAAGACCGCATCAATGCGATGAATGCGATGTTCTGTAACGCTCAAGGCGAGCGTCGCTACCTCGTCAATGTGGAGAAGTGCCGAACCTACGCCGACCATCTGGAGCAACAGGTCTGGGCTGACAACGGTGAGCCGGACAAGAGTTCTGGTGCAGACCACACCAACGATGCAAGTGGTTATTACATCCATTCACGCTGGCCGATCATCAAGCCGGAATCGCGAGTGACTTCTCTCAAGCTTTGAGGCTTCCATGACGATCAATATCAAACCAAGTCACAAAGGCCTACTCCACAAGAAGCTTGGCGTGCCAATGGATAAGCCAATTCCAGCTGGCAAGCTTTTGAAGGCCGAGCACTCCAAATCCGCAGCACTGCGGCGCGAAGCTCAATTCGCCGCCAATGCTCGGACGTGGAAACATAAGTGAGTACAGTTCGCGACCTCTCGCCCTTCATGAAGAGGGTGAGTGAAGGATGGTCCATGGTCCACGCGCTCATTGGCGGCACCGCAGCCATGCGCGCTGCAGGCAAAGCGCTGCTTCCTCAATGGCCGCAAGAGGACGACGATAGTTACAAGACGCGATTGTCCGTCGCTACGTTGTATCCAGTATTCCGCAGAACGGTCGAGGTCAATGCGGCGCGTCCGTTTTCACGTCCCGCGACGGTCACTGCGAAGGGCATTCCCGAAGAATGGCTGTGTGACGTCGATCTCCAGGGTTCGAACATCAATGCATTTGCCAATTCGATGTTGTATGAGGGTCTTGCCTATGGCATGGGCGGCATTCTGGTGGACTACCCGCCCGTCGCCAACATCAAGACCAAGGAACAGGAAAAGGCAGTCGGGGCACGTCCCTATTTCGTCAAGTATTCCGGCACGCATATTCTTGGGTGGAGAATTGAGAGGAGTAAGCTGACACAGCTTCGCCTGCTTGAAAACGTTGAGATCGAAGATGGTCAGTGGTCCACCGAGATCATTGAGCAGGTTCGCGTCCTGGAGCCAGGAAAATGGCAGACCTACCGTCTCAACGAGAAGTCGAAAGAATGGGATCTCTTTGATGAGGGTCCGACAACCTTGGATTGCATTCCTTGGGTGTTCGTCTACGGGCTAAAGATTGCTTTTGGTCATGGTCATACTCCGCTCAAGGATCTCGCCTACCTCAACGTCGAACATTACCAGAGCAGCAGCGACCAGCAGACCATTCTGCATGTCGCCCGTGTGCCGATTCTGTTCGGGAAAGGCTTTGGTGATAGCCAGATCACGATCGGCGCATCTCACGCCGTGATGGCAGACGACAAAGACGCTGATCTTTCGTACGTGGAGCACCAAGGCACGTCAATCGAATCTGGCCGGCAATCGCTGCTTGACTTGGAAGAGCGCATGCGCGCCACCGGTGCCGAGCTTATTAGTCAGAAGCCGGTACAAACCACGGCGACCCAGGTCAACTCCGAGGGCGAGTCCGCTAAATCATTGCTGCAGCAGATCGTCGAGAACCTGGAGGAATCCATTTGCCAGGCGATATGCTTCATGGGGCAGTGGGCTAAGAAGCCTGTCGAGCCCACCGTGGAGTTCTTCAAGAGCTTCACCTCTCTGCCGCCGCACGACAAAGACATGATCAGCAATGCCAAGAAGGCTGGCGTCATATCAGGTCAAACGATGTTTGAAGAACTGCAGCGTCGCGACGTGATTTCGCTTGACCGCAACTGGAATGACGAGAAAACCAGACTGCAGTCAGAGCGAGACACCGTGTCTGGGCCACAGTCTGACGACATCAGGACCGACGACCTCTTAAACGAGTAGGCGCAGGCCGATTCAAAGCAGGCTATGCGCGGATGCGTATGGCCGTTTCGCCCCGGATGGGGTCACATCAACCTGTTGGATGACAGACGATGAAACTGAAGCTCGATGAACAGGGTCACGCCGTCCTCGCGGATGGCAAACCCGTGTATGTGCATGACGATGGCAAAGAAATTCCCTTCGACGCCGCGGCGACTATCGCGACGATCAGCCGCCTCAACGGCGAGGCGAAGGGACACCGCGAACGCGCTGAACGTGCCGAGGAGACCCTAAAGGCCTTCGATGGTATCGAAGACGCCGAAGCAGCCCGCAGGGCACTCTCCACCATCAAAAACCTGGACGACAAGAAGCTGGTCGATGCCGGCGAGGTCGAACGGGTGAAGACGGAGGCCATCAAGGCCGTCGAGGAGAAGTACGCACCGATCATCAAGGAGCGCGACAAGCTGCAGTCAGCACTCGTCTCCGAAAAGATCGGCGGTAGCTTTGCCCGTAGCAAGCTGATCACCGACAAGCTGGCCATCCCTGCTGACTTGGTGCAGGCCCGCTTCGGTGAGCACTTCAAGCTCGATGGCGAAAACGTCGTCGCCTACGATAAATCCGGCAACAAACTCTACAGTCGCGCCAATCCCGGCGAGCTGGCGGCGTTTGATGAAGCCCTGGAAATGATCGTTGAGCAGTACCCCTACCGCGACAGCATCATGAAAGCATCGGGTGCAAGTGGTGGTGGTGCGCAAGGCGGTAGCAATACCGGTGGTGGCGGCAGCAAGACCATCTCACGTACGCAATTCGAGTCGATGTCGGATACCCAGCGCGCGGCCCACTTCAAGGCTGGCGGCACGATCACCGACTGACATCCAGCAACACATTTCCTGACCAAGCCGCGCAACGCGGCTTTTTCTTTGCCGAGCCTCGGATGAGGTGCAGGCGTTCGGGCCGGATGGCTCACGAAATCCATTTCTTGACCCAATCCGATTCCCGGAGAGATATCCATGAGCAATACCCTGACCAACCTCATCCCCGACCTGTACGAGGCGATCGACGTCGTCTCGCGAGAAATGGTCGGCTTCATTCCGTCTGTCACCCTGAGCGCGACCGCCGAGCGTGCCGCACTCAACGAAAATGTCCGCGTGCCGATCACCCCCGCCGCTTCGGCGGAAGACGTCACCCCGGGCCAGTTACCACCCGATGATGGCGACCAGAGCATCGGCAATAACGTGATCGTCATCAGCAAGTCGCGCATGGTGCCGTTCCGCTGGGCTGGTGAAGAGCAGAAGGGCGTGAACAACCAGGCGCCGAATGGCGGCTATGCCAAGATTCGCCAGAATCAGGTGCAGCAGGCGATCCGTACCCTGGTAAACGAAGTGGACGCCAATATCGGAACGCTGTTCTCGACCGCATCGCGCGCCGAAGGCACCGCCGGCACCACGCCATTTGCCTCCAGCCTCAGCGACACCGCGCAGCTACGCAAGATCCTGTCCGACAACGGCGCTCCGCTGTCCGATATGCAGTGCGTAATCGACACCACCGCCGGCGCCAATCTGCGCACGCTAACCCAACTGACGAAGGCGAATGAAGCCGGCACCACTGAGCTGCGCGCCCAGGGTACGCTTCTGGAGCTGCATGGCTTTACGTTGCGTGAGTCCGCCGGGGTTGCCGAGTCGGTGGCCGCAGGCTCCGTGACGGGCGCTGTGACGGCATCGGGCGCCAAGGGTGCCACCAGTGTCACCTTCACCACCCCATCCGGTGGTGCGGTTGCCCTGGTAGCGGGTGATATCGTGACCTTCGCCGGTGACTCCAATAAGTATGTGGTGGCTGCGGCGGCGACCATTGGTGCCTCCACCAGCGGCTCCGTAACCATCGGTGCCCCTGGCCTGCGTTCCACGCTGTCCAGTGCCGCGGTGACTGTCGTGGCTACCTCGACACGCAACCTCGCCTTCGCCCGCTCGGCACTGGTCCTGGCGACCCGCCTGCCTGCACTACCGGAAGAGGGCGATATGGCGGAAGACCGCATCGTCATCACCGATCCGCGCAGCGGCATCGCTTTCGAGTTCGCCATGTACAAGCAGTATCGCCGAGTGCGGTACGAAGTGGCGCTCGCCTACGGCTGGGCCAACATCAAGCCGGAACACTCGGCGGTATTGCTGGGCTAATCCAAACCGGCGCCGGGTCTTCAGGCTCGGCGCCCCCTTTAGGAACAGACATGTCCGATCTCGTTACCGTCGAAAAAGACGGCAAGCAGTTGCGCATTCATATCGACGCACTCGCGCAGCATCAGAAACTCGGCTGGGCGCATGTCGAAGAGGCGCAGGAAGAGGCCAATGAAGCCACTCCGCGCCGTGGTCGCAAGCCAAGGGCGCAGGAAGAGGCTGAGTAAAAGACCATGGCACTGACCGCCCAGCAAATCGCCGATGTCCGCCGCTTCGCTGGATACCCCATGCTTGGCACGGATACGCCAGCGGATGATTCGCGCGACTTTGCTTATGGGTTCGTGTCGCCAGGTGTATGGCAGACCCTGTTTCACCGGCTGAACAACTTGACGCCGGAGAACGAGACAACACTGACGACAATTTACCTCACGAATCTCTACACACTGGAAACGGCAATCGTGAACGCCACGGCCAATCTAGATACGGCTGAGGCGGGTCCGTGGGTGCATAACGCCAACGAACTATCTGATCGGCAGAAGCTTTTCGATACATGGCGTAGGCGCATGTGTGCCTTTATCGGTATTGCTCCAGGCCCATCGCTTGGTAACGGCAATGGCTGCGCGAAGATTTCGAGGGCGTAATGAGCACAGTCACGCCACTGGCCAAGGTTGTAAGCATCAACCTGCCCAATGAAGAGGTCGTAAAGAAGCTTCGCGATCTCTTGGCGCAGGCTGAGAATGGCGCAATTAAGTCGGTGATGTACTTGGCTGATCGCTTCGACCAGACTTTTGATGTCGCATGGACTGGTTGCGATGACCTGATAGCGATCGCCGGTCAAGCAGCACGACTGCAGCATTACATCCAGATCCGCATGGACGGAAAGATCGAATAATGGACGGCCAAACGCTTCAATCCCGTATTTACTACGGGTACAAGCAGGCGGCTGCCCATATCGGCCTTTCGTATAGTCAATATCGCCCGTCATCGGCGGTGAACGCGTTGGCTGGCGCCAATCTCGTCCAGTCATTGAAAGCCAGCTTTACCGTCCGCGATCCGGCATGGCAAAAAGCCAGCGATTACGGTAAGGCGACTTGGTATTGCTACGCGGATGGCTCGCAGCTCCAGCGTGGCGACTACCTGACTGGGAATGGGTTCACGTACTTCATCAGTCAGATGGAGTCGCTATTGCCCATCACGGCGGTGTTGTGCAATCGCACGGTAAACGTATTCCGGCCGCAGCAAACCACCGGTGTAGGCGCGCAGCCTTATGGCGGCAATACAGCGTCAAACCAGACGGAGATCGTCACGGCTTTTCCGGGCTCCATCCTGGTGTCGAGTAAGGCCGAGAAATCGCCCGTAAATCTGCCTGGCGACGTCCGTTCTGGGTGGTGGACGATGCTTCTGCCTCCCATTCCTGGCGGTGTTGTGATCGAGGATCACGATATCGTTACCGACGACATCAACAACCGCTACGTCATTTCCACAGCCGAGCTTTCCGAGCTTGGATGGCGCATTGAGATGATGGAGGCAGAAACGTAATGGCCGACATCTCCGACGTGCTGACCGCGATCGTGAACGTCATCGCGGCAGCCATCTATCCAAACGGTACGGGACAGCCATCAGCCACCGGTTTGGCGACCGCTATCTATCCCGGCTGGCCGCAGAGTTCACAGCTTGATGCAGACATGGCCGGATTCACGAATGGAAAGGGCGGCAAGATTCATGTGACCGTCTTTCCACTGGGGCGTGAGAAGAACACCACACGCTATCCGAAACAGTTTCGGGTGACGTCAACAACGACCGCAACGCTGACCATGACGGTAGCAAGCCAGACGGTGACGGTGGGTGGAGCAGTCTCCACGCCTCAAAACGTTGCCATTGTGGCGTCGAACAAGGCTTACACCTACGCAGTGCAGGCGAATGACACATTGGCCACGATTGCGGCAGCACTAGCCAGTCAGATCACTGGCGCAACCTCTTCTGGCGCAGTGATTACGATGCCATCCACGGCACGCATTTCGGCGGCAAGAGCGGGCGGTTCCGGCTCCATGGCTGCAATGACCAAGCAGCAGCAGCGAGCCATCCAGATCACGGTGTGGGCCGATACGCCGGCTCATCGCGATCTAGTAGCGCCATTTATCGACTCAGCATTGTCGAATATCGATTTCCTGACCTTCCCGGACGGAACGGCGGGGCGACTGATTTACGAATCCTCGCCACTCGATGACATGGTTCAAAAGGCCAATGTGTATCGGCGCGATCTGATCTACACCGTGGACTGGGCGACGCTCGCAACAGCATCCTCGACGGAAGTCATCGTTGCCGAACAGGTCAATCACCTAACCCAGGCCGATGGCTCGACGATCACCCTTTCGACTACCTATCAGTGAGCAACCCATGAAACTTGTCGTTGTCGAACCCTTCCACGATTACAAGCGTGGCGACGTGATTGCGGATGACGATTCCGTGGAAACCGTGCTCGCCGCGCATCCGCGTCATGTGGTTGTAACGCCTGACGATCCTGAACAGATTGCCGACTCAGTTACCAAATAAATCCCATCCCATCGTTTACCTCGAGCCGCCGAAAGGCGGTTTTTTGATTCCCGGAGACCCGCCATGACGCAGATCACCCAGGCTGGACAGCTCAACGCCACTGCTCTGGTGGTGCCCGACCTTTACGTAAACATTCTCCCGCCACAGGTGGCAGCGCTTAACGGCGTGCCGACTAATGTCCTTGGCGTTGTCGGTACGGCCCAGTGGGGTCCGGTCAATGCACCGACCATCGTCGGTAACGCCGCTCAGTATGCGCAGAACTTCGGCGCCATCCAAAACCGCAAGTACGACATGGGTGCGGCAGTGGCAGCGGCGCTACTGCAAGGTGCCAACAACTTCCGCTGCGTGCGCGTGACGGACGGCACCGATGTGGCTGCCACGGGTCAGCTCAAGGACACGACCACTCCGACCGCTGTAACTGGCTTGACGTTGACGGCGAAATACACGGGCACGTTGGGTAACTCATTGCAAGCGACCGTTTCGGCAGGCTCCGCTGCCAGCACCTTCAAGATCGTATTGGCGCTTCCTGGCCAAGCACCGGAAGTGTTCGACAACATTGCTGGCATCGGAGCCACGTTCTGGACGAATGCTGTGGCGGCCATCAACAACGGTAATGGACCGTTGCGTGGACCATCCCAGCTCTGCACCGCAACCGTAGGTTCTTCGACGGCATCGCCCGCACTCACCACCGTCACGCTGGCAAGCGGCACGGATGGCGCCACGACGATCACCGGCACGGTGCTGGTTGGCACGGATGGTTCGACGACCGCACGAAAGGGCATGTATGCGTTGCGTGGTACGGGTGCTTCCGTGGCCATGCTGGCGGACTGCGACGATTCCACGACGTGGACCACGCAGGTGTCCTATGGTTTGTCCGAAGGCACCTACATGATTGCCGTGGGACCGGCCGGACAGTCGGTCACGGCTGCTGCGACCGCGAAGTCCACCGCCGGCATCGACAGCTACGCAATCAAGGTTCTGCTTGGTGATTGGGTCTACTGGAATGACACCGTCAACCAGTTGACTCGCCTGATTTCGCCGCAGGGATTCGTGGCTGGCTTGCTTGCCAATCTGGCGCCGCAGAATTCAGGCCTCAACAAGCAGGTTTATGGCGTTGTTGGCACGCAGACGAGCTATCAGAACCTTACCTATTCGTCCGCTGACCTGCAGGCGTTGGTGCAGGCAGGCATCGACGTGATATGCAACCCGATTCCTGCCGGCGCTCAGTTTGGCGTCCGTATCGGACACAACTCCAGTTCGAACGCAGCCATCCAGGGCGACAACTACACTCGTATGACCAACTATCTGGCTGCCACATTGGCATCCGGCATGGGTGTCTATGTGGGCAAGCTGCAGTCCACGCAGCCCAACGATCCGTGGCGCCGCAGTGTCAAGGCGACCCTGGACAACTTCCTGCAAGCCATGGACGACCAGAGCCAGATCGACAGCTTCAGCGTGCAGTGTGATCTCAACAACAACACGCCGTCACGTATCGCGCTTGGCTACGGTCAGGCCGATGTCACGGTGAAATATCTGTCCGTGGTCGAAAAGCTGATCGTCAACATGCAGGGCGGTCAAAACGTCTCCGTCGCCCGCGTCAGCACCGTCCCGGCCTAATCAACCCGTCATTCCTCATCGAGCCCGCCTAGCGCGGGCTTTCTTTTTGGAGAACCGCAATGCCTTTCAATAGTTTTTCAATCGGCAAGGACGTCACCATCGACGTCATGACGCCGAGCGGGTTGCTGCCGCTCCCGGTGACGGTGACGGCGTTCGACATGAAGCCGCAATACAACCGTATCAAATCGATCGCTCTGGATGGCGTGAATCGCGAGGCGGCGCTGCCTACTGGTTGGGATGGCACGATCACCTTGGATCGCCAGGACGGCGCCATTGACGACTTCTTCGCTCAGTACGAAGCCGGCTATTACGCAGGCCAGAACATCCTGTGGTCGCAGATCACGGAAACGATCAACGAGGCAGACGGCAGCGTCAGCCAGTACCGCTACACGAACGTCTCGCTTCGATTCGAGGATGCTGGCTCCAAGAAAGGCGACGACAAGATTGCCCAGACTATTGGTGTCTTCGCCTCCAAGCGTATGAAGGTGGCGTGATGAGCGACGCAATCGAAGGTGGCGCGGCTGAAGCGATCCTGCATAAAGCTGCTGCAGAAGCCCAAATTACCGATACGGCAGGGCGTGTTTTTAAGCTCAAGAACCCAGGTCCGTTAGCTCAATATCGCCTAGTCGAAAAGCTTGGCGGTCAGGTGGCATCAAACCAGGTTTACATGAACATGGTCATGCCGCTGATCTTTATCGCCTCCATTGATGGCGATCCCGTCAGGATTGACTCGAAGGCGCAGCTTGAGGCATTGATTCAGCGTCTTGATGAGCACGGTATTACCGCCGTGATGGAGTGCTATCAGGAGAACTTCCTTCCCAAATCGCCTGAAGAGATCAGGGAAGAAGTAAAAAACTAGCCCAGGCCGCATCCATCAGGGACTGCCTTTGGTTAGTAAGAAATGGCGTCCCGTTCGATGTGGCCTTTGGCATGGATGACGCAACGAGAATCGCGTTCTCGATCATCTTTAGTGAGTTTGAAGGGCGCGAGTACGACTGGTCGAGCATGCGATTCAAGGACCCACCCAAATGAGGTCATTCGATAGCTTCGGCGATTTCGCGATGCATTTGCTTGCCGTGAAGGGAGCAACGGAAATAGCCCTGCATCATGCGGTTAAGGATTCCGCTCGCATGATTGAGAAGACCGCCAAGGAAGAAATCGGGGTATATCAGCACGAAGTTGGAACGGCGCAGGATGACATTGGCGTGTACCCGGCGTGGGCTCCCTTGGCGGAATCGACTGAACGCCAAAAGGAGCGCATGGGTTATCCGTTAGACGCGCCGCTTCTTGCCTCTGGTGACTTTAGGGATAGCATCAAGAGCCAAACGATTGGCTTAAAGGCAGTCATCGGATCAGATGACCCTGTTGGCGTCTACCATGAGCTTGGCACTGACAAGATGCCTCCGCGTCCCGTCTTTGGTCCGGCCGCAGTGCGCAATGAAGAAAGGGTGCTTCGCAACCTGTTTGAAGCAGCTGGCGCCGCACTCATTGGCGGCGATTGGATGCTAAGGCCATTGGGTGGGCCTAAATCAGAAAGCTAAATGTCCTGCTCAAAACTGCGCATAGCAATGCAATCAAAAGCAATGCCGCGACAGGCAACTTGCCGTCTCGCGTAGCAAGGTTTTTACCGCCCCACACAATGGCCATGAAGGCGATTCCTAGCGCCTTGCTAGTGGTCTTCACGAATTCAACAAAGAAGTTTTCCCACTTCGACAGTTGCCGCGGCCCCTTGGGTTTTACGCGCGGCACAGCGTATTGCGCGCCGAAATGATCGGCGAACCAGTCCCTAATCCGCATTCCGATAGGCAGGCGCATGTTTGAAGCATACAAGATCGGCGTACGGATTGGCGTGGTGGATGCTACGGCCGGGGGCATTCTCAAGATTGCCTCGCAGTTCGCAAAGGCACAAAAAGAAGCTTCCGCATTCCTCAATACCCTGCGAAAGGTCAATGAGGAATTGAAGAAGACAGCTTCCGGTTGGGCGGGTGATGCCGCAGGAGACTTCAATAGGGCCCGCAGGGCGGCGGATGATTACGCCCAAGCCGCACGCAGGGCCTCAAGGGCTGCTTCGCCCGAAACCGGCATGGCTGTGGTGGCCGGCTATGCAGGCGGGCGCTATGCCGCAGGCTACTTGCCTGGACTGGCGATGCTACGCCTGCCAGGAGCCTCTGGCGGGTCATCCCCATCGCTGGCCATGCTGGGGCTTCCTCGCGGTTCTTATGATTCCTTTCCTGCCGTATCGATGCTTCGACTTCCCGGATCTTCCGGTGGCGGTGCGTTGCCGCCTGGAGGGTCCATTCCGCTGCTGGGGGGGGGCGGAGCATCTGGCCCCATCATGGCGGCAGCCGGGTTCCCCATGGGATTTGGCAGCGGCTCCGGAGGCGGAGGCAATAGGGGCGGCGGCGGGAATGGTTTTAGCTATGGCCCACTTGGCGCGATGGCTGGCGGCTGGTTCCTGGAGCAAGAAGGCAAGCAAGCCCTCGGCATGCTCGGCGGCCCCATTGAAGAGGCCGCCAGATATCAGTCTGCGGTCGCTCGATTCCAGCTCTATGGCCTTGGCGATCAATTGAATGCTGAGGCGATTAAGTTCGCCACGAGCATGCATATTGTCGGTACATCAATGACAGATGCCGTCAATTTCATGGCTGAAGCGCAGGGCGTTTTTCGCGAATCAGGATTGAATGGATCAGCATCTCTTGCTGGTGCCAAGCTCGCCGCGCCCATGCTCGCAAAGATCGCCTTTGCCACATCTGGACTTGATGAGGACACCAAGGCAAAGATCCATACGCAAAGTCTTGCCATGCTGCGCTTTGTTGAAATGCGTGGCGGCCTTTCTAGTCCAGCCAGATTCAATGAGTTGGCGAATGAGGGGTGGAAGGCGATACGGTCATCGGGTGGAAACGTCGCATGGGAACAATTGCGGCAATTCATGTCTACGGGTGGCGTTGCTGCGCAGGGCCTATCTGACAAAGCCTTGTTTGGCGAGATGGAGCCCATCATCGGCGAAATGAAGGGTGGCGGCGCGGGAACGGCCTTTATGACGGCCTTTTCTCGCATGAACGGCTTGCAGCGCCTAATGCCGCGAATCTTTCAGCATGAAGTTTTGCGACTAGGTCTATGGGACCGGTCCAAGCTGACTTTCAATAGTCAGGGCGGCATCAAGGATATGAATGGAAATCCGCTCATCAATGCGAATGCTTTCAGCAAGTCGCCATTTGAGTACTACAGGGATGTCATTCTCCCCGCATACAAAAAAGCTGGCATTACGAATGACTCGGACGTCTTCCGCGAAAACGCCATATTGTTTGGCAACACAGGCGGAAAGATGTTTAGCATCATGTACCGACAGCAGAATCAGATTGCGCAGTCGGTTGATGCGCAGCGTAAAACGCTCGGGATTGATGCTTCGGTAGGTGTTGCAAAAGGCACCTTTCAAGGGCAGATGCTCGATTACCAGAAGAAAATGCAGGATCTCCAGATCCAGCTGGGGAAAACCATTTTGCCGATGCTTATTAATGGCCTTAGATGGCTTAATCCGCATCTCCAAAGTGCGGCCAATTGGATTGGGCAACATTCCACCTTGACGAAGGGTCTAGTGATTGCATTCGCGGCCTTTGGTGGTCTAGCCATGCTTTCCGGATCCATCCTAGCTATGGCTGGCGCATTTAGCTTGATTAGCGGCGCAGTTGCGGCTGGCGGTGGACTGGCTGCCGGATTGGGAGGAGTCGCGGCGGGGCTGAGTGCGCTTGGTCCGGCAATCGCAGTAGCCTCGGCTGCGATTTTGGGATGGAAGGCGGGTGGGTACATCAACAAACACTTTGTTGAAGGTACAAAATTTGGTGATTGGCTTGGTAGCGCAGAAGCACACACGCTTGCATTTTTCGGTAATAAAGAAGCGAAAGATGCCATCGCCATGGAAAATAAGGCGAAAAGCGTTACTCATGTGCATCTGCATGTCGATGGTCGTGAAATAGCCCACGCAGCCGTACCACACATCGCAGACATGGCCTCCAAGCCCCAGACCGGCATGTCTGGCTGGGATAGCTCCATGTTTCCGAGTCCGGTCGGCATCAACTACGGTAACTAACGATGCCTCAAGTGCAGCTAGCTCTCGGCGAAATCACCTTCGCCGATCTTGAGGTGCCCGAAAGCCTGAATTGGGGGGGTGATCAGGCCCTTGTCATCCAAAAACTCATCGGCGGCTCGCGCGTCATTGATGCGATGGGCCGCGATGACGACGCCATTCAATGGTCTGGATGGTTCTTGGGGGCTTCGGCGTTCGACCGCGCGCAGTACGTCAACACGCAGCGCATCATTGGACAGCCATTGTCGCTGACGATGGGTCCACTGAATTTCACGGTGATTATCCGTAGCTTTAAGGCTACCTATGAATTTCAGTTCCGTATCCACTACAGCATCAGCTGTGAAGTTGTTCAGGACAATGTAACGCCGACAATGCTCGGTGCTGTGCCAAGCATCGATGACCAAATGAATGGCGATATGAATACGGCCAATGGGTTGGGCTCGCTCATCGGCGACGGGGCGCTCTCAGGATTGCTTGGAGCGCTCAATACGGCAATCAGTGGCGTATCTACTTTTGCCAATGCGGCACAGTCAACTATCAGCAGTGTCTTACAGCCGGTCGCCGCGGTGCAGTTGCGCGTGAAGACATTGCTGGCGTCTGCCATCAATACAACCTCGAATATCGCCACCGTGGGTGGCGTACTCCCTTTTACGCCAGTGGCGCAGGCTGCGGCGAGTTTAGGCAGTCAGGTGGTGGCCTTCGAATCACAACCATCCTTGCTCAGTCTTCAAGGGGTCATGGGGCGCATGTCGGCGAATCTGAATAGCATTCGCAGCAATGCCACGACCGTAACGACTGCGGGTGGAAACCTGCAGCAGATCGCGGCCAAGCAATATGGCGATGCGACAAGCTGGACAGGCATCGCCAAGGCTAATGGCCTCACTGATCCAGTAGTGAGCGGCGTGCAGACACTTACGGTGCCTATCCAGCCGGATTCGGCGGGAGGCGTCCTTGGCGGATAATGCGCAGGCGGCACAGCAGATCGTATCGGGTGCTCGACGGCCACGGGGTTTAGTCAAAGTCAACGGGCAGGTTTTGCCGGCGAAAACACCTGCTGGCCAGGGCTGGACTTACTTCGAGGTAACGAACACGTCATATCGCGAGGCGGGAACGTTTCGTGTGTGTTTTGCGTTGTCCGGACTTCCTTCGTCATACAGCGAAGCATGGTTTGCAAGCCAAACGACGATTGGTATCGAACTGTTCGCCGGATTTCCCGTTGACCCAACCAATTACGGCTCGTCCGAGCTTCAGAGCCTCATTCTTGGCAACGTCGATAGCGTCGAATACAAGCCTGCTGAGCGCATTCTTGAGCTTTCCGGCCGAGATCTAGCCTCGCTATTGATTGATGCCAAGACGGCCGAGAAATGGCAGAACCAGACAGCAAGTGGCATAGCCAAGACATTGGCGGCTCGGCATGGGCTGACGCCTGTTGTTACGGCGACTACGGACAAAATGGGCCGCTTCTACCAGATCGATCACGTCAATACGACGACGGCTCAGACGGAATGGGACTTCCTGTGTTGGATTGCACAACAGACGCAGAACGTCGTCTACGTGAAAGGTAACGAACTGCATTTTGAGCCTGCGCCAGATCCGGCCACGGCGCCGCAATATCCGGTTTTTTGGGTGCCAGCGACAGAAAGTGCGCCATTTCAGTCGAATGCAAAGACACTCGGTTTCTCGCGAACCCTTACGGTAGGAAAGACGATTACCGTCACGGTGCGGTCATGGAATCAGAAGCAAGCAAAAGGCTTCACGGCGACGTACCCGACAAACCATGCCAAGGGCATACGGCCCGGAAGCGCCACGGAGCCAGCCCAAAATTACAGCTATGTGATCGGCAACCTGACGCAACAGCAAGCCATTCAGCGCGCTCAGGCGATTTACAACGAAATCATCAAGAACGAGATGCGAATGACAGCAAGCTTTCCCGGGGACGGAACGCTGGATGTCGCGCACGTCATTCCGGTTAGTGGAACAGGTACAGCCTTCGACCAAACCTATTACCCGGAAACCATCATTCGCCGAATGACCTATGACGGTGGCTACTCCATGGATGTCACTGCACGCAATCATTCCAACGATGTGGAGCCGGCCATATGAGCATGAATCGCTTGCTTGGCGCGGTACGTGCTCAGGCGACTATGGCGGGGCAGGGGCGTTTTACGTCTCGTGTCGGCCAGGTGTCCAGTTACGACCCCAATAGCTATAGCGTCAAGGTGACATTCCCGCCCGACGAAACCGAAAGCGGATGGATTCCGATCGGCGCACTGTCGGTGGGCAATGGTTTCGGCATATTTGCCGCTCCAAACATCGGCGATCAGGTGGTCATTTTGTTCCAGGATGCCGCTCCGGACGCACCAATTGCCGCCCTCCGTCTATTCGACAATGTGCGACCAGCGGCCGTCGTACCTGCCGGTGAAATGTGGATCGTTCACGCAAACGGCCAATACGCGAAACTTACCAATGACGGGAAGCTATCGTTAAACGACGGACATGGCGCAAGCGTCGTTCTGGATGGTGCGGGGAATATCGCGAGCGCCGGCAATTGGACCCATACCGGAAACCTGACCATTCAGAGCGGCACAACCGCTGTGGCAGCGATCACTTCCAATGGGCATGACATTAGTAGCACGCATAAGCATACCGGCGTCACAACGGGCTCCGGTATCACAGGCGCACCCCAATAAACCATGTCCACGCTTAACGATGTCTTCCAGTACTGGGGCAATGATCTCAGTGCGGCGGCGGGTGGCGACCTTTTGCCAGCTACGGCGATTGATCGCAGCAATCAGCGCATCCTTCGACGTCTACTGACCAATCCTGGCGACTACATCTGGCACCCGGACTACGGCGCAGGGCTTCCGTCTTTCGTTGGCTCGACTGCATCAAAAGATGAAATCGCAGCCGTTATTCGTGGGCAGATGTTGATGGAGGCATCCGTTTCACCAAGCCCGGCACCAGTCATAAAAATCACCCAAAACGGCACTTCATTCACCGCCCAGATCACTTACACCGAAGCATCGACTGGCCAGCCGGCCGTATTGACAGTGCCTGTGGGGCAATAAACGATGGCCAACCTTTCCCAGAAAGATTTCAACACCCTTGTCAGTGATTTTGCGACAGCGGTACAAGGCGCAGCATCGGCACTTCTAGATTTCACGGTAGGTTCTATCCTGCTAGCCATTGGTGAAGCGGTTAGCTCCGTAACGGTCTGGCTGGAAGGTCTAATCCTTATCCTGCTTCAGACGACGCGCTTATCGACCTCATCCAACGGTGATGTGGACACGTTCGTCAATGACTTCGGTTATAAGCGGTTGCCTGCTGTAGCGGCTGATGGATCTGTCACGTTTGCCCGCTTCACGCCTACTATGCAGGCACAGGTCCCTGTTGAATCGATCGTGCAAACGGCGGACGGCACGCAGTCCTATACGGTCATCGCTGACACCACGCAGAGCGCCTATAGCTCAACGCTGAATGCCTACGTTCTACCAGCGGGAGCGTCGAGCATTTCCGCCACAGTTCAGGCGGTGAATGCCGGCACGCAGGGCAATGTCGGAACCAATACGATCACGGTCATAACCGGGTCGATACCTTATGTGGACACCGTAACGAATGCCGCTGCTTTCACGTCAGGCCAGAACGCGCAGACGGATGCTCAAGTGCGGACAGGCTTCATTGCCTATTTGGCAAGCTTGGCAAAAGCTACCGCTGCAGCCATCGTCAACGCCGTACAAGGTCTGCAAGTCGGTGCGACGTGTGTCATTACCCAATTCTATGCCTATAACGGCACCTACCAGCCAGGTTATTTCTATGCTGTGGTAGACGACGGTTCCGGAAATCCACCTTCAGGGTTTCTCTCGAATGCCTCTAATGCGATTGATGCGACGCGGGCATGCGGAATTCAATTTAACGTGTTCGCCCCCGTAACCGTCACGGCCAATGTGGTGATGACTATCACTGCAGCGAGCGGTTATGTCCTGGCTACCCTGGAATCGCAAGTTCAGTCCGCCATTCAAGGCTACATAGGATCTATCGCCCTAGGTCAGACATGCGAATGGTCCAAGCTTGCCGCCATCGCATACGGAGTTTCTGGTGTAGCTAATGTCACAACATGGACGCTGAATGGTGGATCGTCAGATCTCGTCCCGACATCTCAGCAACGCATCATTGCCGGCACGGTGACGGTGAACTGACGTGGCGACCGGTGATAAGCAAGACATCTTTACGCGCCTAAAAGGTGCAATGCCTGTTCGCTGGTTTGGGACGATAGCGGATAGCACGCCCATACTGGATGCCATTCTGACGGGTATCGCGGCCGTTCTAAGTTGGCTCTATTCGCTTTATGCCTACGCCAAGCTTCAGACTCGCCTCGCTACGGCGACGGATGGCTGGCTTGATCTCATTGCCTATGATTTCTTCGGATCGACTCTACCTCGGCAGGATGGCGAGTCGGATGGGTCCTATCGCTCGCGTATTCGTGCCGCACTTATTCAGGCCAAGGCGACGCGCAGCGCAATCATTCAGGCCGTTACGGCGCTTACTGGACGGGCGCCCAAGATATTCGAGCCATTTCGCCCCGCTGACACGGGCGCCTACAACAGCGCACAAAGCCTTGCATGGAATACGGCGGGAGGATGGGGCTCTACCCAACTTCCCGCACAGTACTTCATCACCTGCTACCGGCCACATGCTGCAAACGGCCTAGCCAATGTAATGGGCTGGGGTGTGTCGGTGGGTGCGTGGAACACGGGAAGTCAAATCAACTATGCCACGCTCGCGAACTGGGACGCCAATGTGCCGGACAGCGCCATCTACGACTGCGTAGCAAAGACGACTGCGGCAGGCGTTATTGCCTGGACACAGATTCAGAACTGACGAAGTAGCCAACACCCCTTTCGCGACAAGCCGGCCATGCGCCGGCTTTTTATTGCCTGGAGCAACCATGCGCCGTCAAACCGTATACCCCGGATCGATTCCGGAAGACACCGATTTCCTTAACGCCAACAAGAATGCAATGGTCGCTCTGGGGCGATTGTGTAATGCATTACTCGGTACGGGAGGCCTTTTTTATGGTCTAAGCGTTTCGCCTACGTCGCCGGCAAGCCTTTCGGTAAACGTGGCTAATGGCGAGCTGTATCAGCTTGAGAACGTAGACAACACCGCATACGGCTCTCTCGCAGCAGACACCACCAACACGATCGTCAAGCAAGGCATTTTGCTTGCCTCAAATGCACCCGTGGCCCTTTCGTGCCCCGCGCCTTCCGCTGCCGGATTCTCGATCAATTACCTGATCGAGGCTACATTCGCAGAGGTGGATGGAGGCAATGCGGTTCTCCCGTATTACAACGCAGCTAACCCATCTCAGCCGTACGCGGGTCCCAATAATACGGGTGCGGCCAACTCCACGTATCGCGATGGCGCCATCACCATCCAGGCAAAAGCCGGCGTGGCGGCAACCACGGGAACGCAGACGACGCCAGCGCTTGATTCGGGTTACGTGGCGCTTGCTGTGGTGACCGTTGCAAACGGTCAAGCCACCATAACGGCCGGCAATATCGCAGCCATCACGACAAACAAGCTGCCCACGGATCTGCTGCATATCATGCAACAGGACGCAGCGAATTATGCGATCGATACCGGAACGGCGAACAACTATGCCATCGCATGCGTGCCGGCAATCAGTGCGCTTACTGATGGTATGCCGCTCACTTTCCGCGTCCTGAACTCGAATACGGGCGTGAGCACGCTTTCTGTCAACGGACTTTCGGCCCAGTCTATCGTCACGACGGGACATAGCGCGCTTTTCGGAGGCGAGTTAAAGGCAGGTAGCATTGCCACCGTTGTCTGGAATGCGAATGCATCGGTCTTCGAGCTTCAGGTTCAGCAGCAAGGCGGCCGCCTTCTTCGCACAACCGTCTACACCATCAATGGTGGCGTCCAGCAGGTTTCGGTCAATGGCGGTGCGTTCACCTCCACGGGCGCCTCTACATTCACCTCTCTGGCGCAGACGAATTCGATCATTGTCGAAGGTGTTGGCGGCGGCGGGGCTGGCGGCGGATCTCCCGCCTGTACGCGCAGCCAGGCAACAGGGGGAGCCGGTGGCGGCGGCGGGGCTTATTTTAAGTCGCTACTGACTAGCGGTTTTTCCGGCGGTATCGCAATCACTATTGGATCTGGCGGTGTTGGCGCTTCCGGCACCATAGGGGCGAGCGGCGGCACTACGACATTCGGC
>Ga0134128_10001972_pt1 | contig 25830 bp, 18 predicted proteins | sample KB31754_FD_96462 | JGI IMG/M metagenome (GOLD analysis project Ga0134128, IMG submission 96462) | Terrestrial soil microbial communities with excess Nitrogen fertilizer from Kellogg Biological Station, Michigan, USA - KB3-175-4 | ecosystem: Environmental > Terrestrial > Soil > Unclassified ...
GCTTAACCCTTACCCGCTGGCAACTTCGTCTGCTGCGACTGCGGCCATCCTTTTGAGCAGTTTTTCGTGAATGCCACCGAACCCGGCATTGCTCATGACGAGTACATGGTCACCTGGTTGGGCGTATGCCACAATCGCGACTATCAATTGGTCCAGCTCTTCAAAGGCAACCGCTTTTTCGCCCAGTGGAAGCAGTGCTTGCGACAGGTCCCAGCCCAGGTTGGCGGCGTAGCAGAACACCACGTCCGCCTCTGTCAGGCTGTCTGCCAGACTCTCTTTCCACACGCCCATTTTCATGGTGTTCGAGCGTGGCTCAAGCACGGCAATGATGCGCGCCTCCTTCACCCTGTTGCGAAGCCCATCGATCGTTGTACGAATCGCTGTCGGGTGATGGGCAAAATCGTCATAGACCGTGATGTCCCTTGTTACACCCCTTACTTCCATGCGGCGCTTGACATTCCTGAATTCCGACAGCGCGGCAATGCCTGTCTTTACCGGTACACCGGCGTGACGAGCAGCGGCCAGTGCGGCGAGCGCATTCATCCGGTTGTGCTTTCCCAGCAATTCCCACAGCAGTGTTCCCTGGGGTTCACCCAAAAAGGATACGGCAACTGCACCATCCGTGAGGACGTTTGCCTCCCACCCATTGGCGACGCCTATCCTTTCGAGGGGCGTCCAGCATCCCTTCCGCAAGACCCGCTCCAGATTCTCTTCCTGGCCATTGCTGACAATAAGACCATTGCCGGGGACGACACGCACGAGGTGATGGAACTGCTGCTCGATCTCCTCCAAGTTCCTGAAAATATCTGCATGATCGTATTCCAGGTTATTGAGAATGGCTGTTCTGGGGTGAAAATGGACAAATTTGGAACGCTTGTCAAAAAAAGCCGTGTCGTATTCGTCAGCTTCAATGACGAAAAAACCTGAACCACCCAATCTGGCCGAGATTCCGAAATTCTCCGGTATGCCGCCAATGAGGAATCCGGGTTCCATCCCGGCATATTCGAGAATCCACGCCAGCATGGAACTGGTTGTGGTTTTGCCATGCGTCCCCGCGACCGCAAGCACCCACTTGTCTCGCAGGACATTTTCAGAAAGCCATTGAGGACCGGAAATATAGGGCAGGTTGCGGTCAAGAATCTCTTCCATGAGGGAATTGCCGCGACTCACCACATTCCCTATCACGAACAAGTCAGGATTCAGCCTGGTTTGCTCCGGGGAAAACCCTTCGATCAACTCGATACCCCGCGATTTCAATTGCGTGCTCATTGGGGGATAGACTCCCGCATCGCACCCGGTAACCCTGTGACCCGCTTCCTGTGCAATTGCCGCAATGCCTCCCATGAATGTGCCGCAGATGCCAAGAATATGAATATGCAAAGCTTGCTCCTGATATATATAAAATGAATTACGCATTCGCCTGCTTGGGGCTAAAATATACCCCCTGATGTGCCCGCCCGGAATTGGCCCGTTCCATCCTGTCAGCGTGCTTCGATTGTGCGTTCGACCTCATCCCTGCTGGCTTGTCACTCTTTTTTGTTACACTTACGGCTTTTGTTTGCTTGCAGCCCACTACTGGTGCCGGTTGAGCGGCGGACTGCATGCAGGAGCAGCTTCCATTTGCACGCGTGGCGTCCCACTATTCCGCGCTCATGCTTCCATACGCGGCTTCCATACAGCGGCTTCCATACGGTGACGCGAGACTTATGAGCTTGAAAATAGGCATTCATCCATTTCTGGATGATATCGTTTTCAGGTTGAAGAATTTCACATGAAATTGCGTTTTATCCGTTCCGCTGGCTGGTCTTTTTTGCTATTTTGCCTTGCCTGCGATGTGCGTGCCGAGCCGCTTCTTTCTTCCAGACCAGAGCAGGAACGCGCAACCCCTCCTGATGAGGATGGCGATAAACCGGTAGTTATCGATACGGAACGCATCCGGGGCCATCATGAATACGAGTCTGGCGCCAGAAACGAGAGTGAATTGCGCAGTCGCTCGACCATTTCAACTGATCAGATAAAAAAACCCAATCAAAAAGCGGGCCCCGCCGCTAAAGATGCGCCCTCCGGGCCTCAGCAGAACTATACACTATCCCCCGCAATAAAAACCGACTCCCGGACAAGCACCTCAGCCCAGGAATCGGAGAAGACGGAAAGCATGGTTTTACCGAGCGGTATGGAACACCTTCCCGGACCCGTCGTAGAAGAAGGAGAGCCCAGGCTGCGCACTACGACCCAGGCTGCGCCGCGCAGTTTATCCGCACAAAAGCGCGGGGAGAAGTCCGAGAGGGCAGCGGCGGCGGCAGAAGCAGACGAGGGCAGACCGGGGTTTGCAGAAGGCGAGCGCATTGGAGGGCACAGGGAAGAAGCGGGCGAAGCAAGACTGCGTCTTGCCGGCGAGGCTGAGCCCGAGGCGGTTGAGCAAAAACTGGCAGAAGTTGAGGCGGAAACGGACAAACAGCCCCCTGTGTTCGTCGTTGCAGATCGCTTGCAAGGTCACGCGGAGCAGGAAATCGAAGCGATAGGCAAGGCGGAACTGTCTGCCGGCGCTCAGTTTATTTCTGCCGAGCGGATGAAATACAACCAGAGCACCAACGATGCCGAAGCCCAGGGCAACGTTCGCATGGAAAAGGAAGGTGACATACTGGAAGGCTCCAATCTCAAGTTCAATCTGCTGAGCAAAACCGGTCAGTTAAGCGAGCCCAGCTATCGTTTAAAGGATGCGAGCAGTCGCGGCTATGCGGGCATGCTTCTGTTTGAAGGCGAGAACCAGTACCGCCTGCAGAAGGCCAACTACACCACCTGCCCTGTGGGAGACGACAGTTGGATTCTCCAGGTAACTGACCTGAAGCTCGACAATGACAAGAAAGTGGGTACCGCCAAAAATGTGAAGCTCACCTTCAAGGATGTGCCGATACTATATACCCCCTGGATGAATTTCTCATACAGCGGCGAGCGTAAATCAGGATTGCTGGCGCCGACCTACGGCACCGGCAGCAGGACCGGTCTTGAACTGGCCTTGCCCTTCTACTGGAACATCGCGCCCAACTATGATGCCACGTTTTCCGCACGCATGATGTCGAAGCGGGGCTTGGCGATCAATAACGAATTTCGCTTTCTGGGCAGAAACTCGAGCAGCAACCTGCTCGCCGACATCGTGCCTCATGACCTGGATACGCAAACGACGCGGTGGCGCACGTCGTTCTGGCACAATCATTATCTGGGCGCTGGCTTTTCCGCTCGCCTGGATTACAACAGGGTGTCGGATGATACCTATTTTCGCGACTTTGGCAACAACCTGAATCTTACTTCCCGCACCAACCTGCTGCAGCAGGGATTGCTGTCTTACTATCGCGGGCTGGGAGATGACGGCATATTTAACGTAACCTCGCTTGTCCAGAGCTTCCAGACGATTCAGGATCCCTTGGCCACAATTGTCGAGCCTTACAAGCGCCTGCCGCAGGTGATATTGAACGCGAATAAGCCGGACGTCCTGGGAACGGGGGTCGATGTCAATCTTTCTGGGAGTTGGACCAACTTCTCCCATCCCACTCTGATCAGCGGCCGCAGGATCGTGCTCTTCCCAAGCATGAGCTACCCTCTTCGCAATTCATTCGGTTTCATCACGCCCAAGGTGGGGGTGCACTATACCCGTTACAGCCTCGGGGAGAATGCAGCCTCCCCCGATGAAACCCCCACCCGCACCTTGCCGATATTCAGCCTCGACAGCGGCCTTGCCTTCGATCGCAAAATGTCCCTGGGCGGAGAAAGCTTTACACAGACGCTCGAGCCGCGCATGTTCTATGTTTACGTCCCGTTCCGCGCGCAAGATCAGTTGCCGAATTTCGATTCCGCCAAGACTGACTTCAGCTTTGCGCAGATGCTGTCGGAAAACCGTTTCAGCGGGAGCGACCGTATCAATGATGCCAACCAGGTGACTTTTGCGCTGACGACCCGCCTGCTGGAGTCCAGTACAGGAAGGGAGCGTTTGCGCTTGGCTGTTGGGCATCAATTAAGCTTTATCGATCGCCGGATCATACTGGAGACCCCGCAAACCATTGATCGGCGACCTGATTTTATTGCCGCAGTGTCGGGTTTTCTCACACCGACCATCAGTACCGACAGCAGTTTTCAATTCGATCAGAGACGCCTCCTGGCAGAGGTGGTCCGCTCGGGTGTGAGCTATCGTCCCGAGCCTGGTCGTGTGTTGAATTTTGGTTACCGTTTTACCCGCGACGTGCTGCATCAGGTGGATGCTTCCAGCCAGTGGCGATGGTCGGAAAGATGGCAAACGGTGGCACGCCTGAATTACTCGCTACTAGACCACAGAATTCTGGAAGGGCTGGCAGGAGTTGAGTATAATGCGTGCTGCTGGTCGTTGCGATTTGTGCTTCAGCATTTGACCCTTGCTACGCAGAAATCGACCACAGCGGCTTTTTTGCAGCTTGAGTTGAACGGCCTGATGCAAATCGGATCGAACCCATTGACCGTATTGCAACGCAGCATTCCCGGGTATATCAGGACGGGTAGCCAGGGAAGCAGCTTGATAGAAGGGCCATAGACCTCACATCTATCACTGTTCGCACGTCACGATCACGCCATCTCTCCCCTATTCCAGAAGCTTATTGACATGGGCACGAAATTGTCGTCGCGTTCTCCCATTTCCTTTCCCCTTTTAACGCTGTTTGCCGTAATGGCCATTGCCCCGCAACCGGCACATTCCGGGGTGGAAACCATCGATCATATCGTTGCGGTTGTGAATGAGAACGTGGTTACCCGCCATGAACTGGACGAAATGCTCAGCGCCATGCTGAAACAATTGCAAAAGCAAGGCGTACAGCCTCCCCCGCCTGCTGTACTGGAAAAGCAGCTTCTGGAGCGAATAATCCTGAACCGCGTGCAGCTGCAACTTGCGAACGAAACCGGACTGACCGTAAGCGATGCGGAACTCGACCAGACTTTGCGTCGTATCGCGCAGGAAAACAAGATGTCCCTGCATGAGTTCGACAGGGCGCTGGCGGAAGACGGGGTCAGTTTCAGTAAATTCCGTGACGAGATTCGCGAGGAAATCATCCTGGTCAGGCTGAAAGAGCGTGAGGTAAGCAATCGCGTGAGCGTGACCGAAGGGGAAGTCGATCATTTTCTGGAAACGCAGGAAGATTCGCCCAGTCAGAGCGACGAATATCGCATCGCCCATATTCTGGTGCAGGTGTCCGAAGGGGCCGACCCTTTGAAACGTGACGCGGCACAGCAGCGGGCAGAAAGCGTCCTGGCAAAACTGAAGGCGGGAACCGAGTTTGCTCAGGTAGCCGCCGAGTTCTCGGATGCGCCCGATGCGATGGAAGGGGGTCTGCTTAACTGGCGCCCCGCTGGCCAGCTCACAAAAAAGTTTGCCGAAATACTGGCTCCAATGAAACAGGGAGAAATCACCGGGATAATTTCAAGCCCGAATGGATTTCATATCCTCAAGCTGGTCGACCGCCGCAGCCAGGATACAGTAACCACCCTGATAGACCAGACGCAAGCGCGCCACATTCTTATAAAAATCAGCGAGCTCACCTCGGAGGCCGACGCCCACAGACGTGTAGCCGAGTTGAAAGAACGCCTGGATCATGGCGCCAAGTTCGAGGAGCTGGCGAAGCTTCATTCGGAAGACGCCAGCGCCCCCACCGGGGGTGATCTCGGCTGGGTCTCGCCGGGCGATACGGTTCCGGAATTTGAACAGGCCATGAGCGCTCTTAAACCGGGAGAAATCAGCGGGCCTGTCCAATCTCCTTTTGGATGGCACCTCATTCAAGTCATTGAGCGCCGCACGCAGGATGTAAGCCAGGAGCGCAAGCGTCAATCCGCCCGCCAGGCGATCCGCGCCCGCAAAGCGGAGACGGCATTCCAGGAATGGTTGCAGCGGCTGCGGGACCGGGCGTATGTCGAGTACCGGCTGGAAGAAGGCTAGCTGCAAGCCTTGAAAAAACGCTGTGGACTGAGGCAGCCAAACATTGAATAATCCTAAGCTCGCTCTCACCGCGGGGGAACCTGCCGGAATCGGTCCCGATCTTTGCGTGCAGATCGCCCAACTAGGTTTACCTTTCACGCTTGTTGTTATCGCCGATAAGGAACTGCTGCAGGAGCGCGCGCGCTTGCTGCGGCTTCCATTGACAATAACGGACTACTCCTCCCGTACCGAATTAAAGCTGGAAAAAGGGGATCTGAACGTGCTGCACATCCCTCTGGCACAAGTCACAATGCCAGGTAAGCTGAATGCGACTAATGCACCCTATGTGCTCAGGACGCTCGAGCGGGCTGTTGCCGGATGCGTCAATGGCGAGTTTGATGCAATGGTAACGGCACCGGTGCACAAAGGCATCATCAATGATGCCGGCATTTCTTTTACTGGTCACACTGAATATCTCGCGCAACTGACAAACGGCCGCCCCGTCATGATGCTCACCGGCGGGGGGATGCAGGTAGCACTCGCCACCACCCACCTGCCCCTGAAAGACGTCGCGGCTGCTATTACTGGTAACCTGCTGGAGCAGAAGCTGCGCATCATCAAGCATGATCTGGTTAATCGCTTCGGTATTCCAAAACCACGCATTGCCGTAGCGGGCTTGAATCCTCATGCAGGGGAATCTGGTCATCTGGGCAGGGAAGAAATCGATATCATCATCCCTTTGCTCGACAAGCTGCGCGCCGAGGGGATGAGTCTGATCGGCCCACTGCCTGCCGATACACTTTTCAATCCATCGAAGCTGAAGGATTACGACTGTATATTCGCTATGTACCACGACCAGGGGCTGCCGGTGCTCAAGCATGCGAGCTTTGGAACCGCCGTCAACGTCACACTGGGCTTGCCTATCATCCGCACCTCTGTGGATCATGGCACCGCACTTGAATTGGCGGGAACAGGTAAAGCTGATCCGGGCAGTCTGGTGGCGGCTATCGAAATGGCGGCATCGCTGGTTGCGCATCAGCGATAACTCTCAACCCTGCATCCTCGTTCGCCTGAGCTTCTCAAAGGGTAAACGAACCTGCAAACTCTCATAAACCATGCAGCACATCCCCCGCAAGCGCTTCGGCCAGAATTTCCTGGTTGATTCCCAAACCGTAGCCGACATTATTCGTGCCCTCCACCCGCGTCGGGGGGATGTAATGGTAGAGATCGGCCCAGGACTGGGAGCATTGACACGGCCCCTACTCCAGTCACTTGAACATCTGCACGTGGTGGAGATCGACCGGGATATCGTGAAGCGGCTAGGTGATGAATTTTCCACGAAAAAGCTGACAATACATGAAGGGGATGCGCTCAAATTCGACTTCTCCAGCCTCGGTGAAAGTCTGCGGGTAGCGGGCAACCTGCCCTACAACATTTCTACTCCGCTCCTTTTCCACCTGAGCCAATTTGCAGACAACATCCGCGATATGCACTTCATGCTGCAGAAGGAAGTGGTCGCTCGCATGGTAGCCAAACCCTCCACCTCGGATTACGGACGGCTTTCAGTCATGCTGCAATACCGCTTCGAAATGGAGCAGCTCTTCATCGTCTCCGCCGAATGCTTTCGCCCGCCGCCAAAAGTCGAATCGGCGGTGGTTCGCATGATTCCACTCAAGAAACCGCTGATCGAGGCGAGCCAGGAGAAACTATTTGCCGAGGTTGCTTCCGCCGCCTTCTCGCACCGCCGCAAAACCCTGCGCAACACACTACGCAATTATCTCAAGCCTGACGATTACCTGAAGCTGGAGATTGATCCTAACCTCCGAGCAGAAAATTTATCAATCGCGCAGTATGTAGCGATTACAAACCACTTCAATGGAGTCAGACTCGATAGAAGTTGATAGAAAGTAGCAGAAGTGTTGTGCGAAGCACTGAACTGAGATCAGAGTAAAAAATCAATCGGGCCTGATCCCATCGATCTCCGGCTTCTCGTTAATAAACAGGCAAAATACTTGTTTATGAAGTAAATCTTTAACATGAGCATGAGTATAATCTGGGAGTCATTTCTGGGTATGCAAAAAGGCGAAAGAGTAGACTCCTCGGTTTTATGAACGTGAAACAATCGATACTGCCGACCGTGGCATTGTTACTGGGTTTCGGATTAATACAGTCAGCGTGGGCGGAGGTCATCTACTCATTTACGGATGACCATGGCGTAGTGCATTTTACCAATGTACCGACGGATGAACGGTATGCTCCATTCATCGGGAGCAGCACCAACCCCAGGAAATCACGAACAGCTTCAAATAACGGGCATAGGATCGCATCGCTCAAGACGCAATATGGGCCGGCAATCAAGGAAGTCGCCCGCGCCCACGCCCTCGAAGACGCGCTGCTCCACGCCGTGGTCACTGTTGAATCGGCCTATAACCCCAGGGCGGTTTCAAAAAAGGGCGCGGCGGGCCTGATGCAACTCATGCCGGAAACTGCCCAGAGATACGGTGTAACGGATCGTTTCGATCCCGTGCAGAATCTCCATGGCGGTGCGAGATATCTCACTGAGCTGCTGAGAATGTTCAACGGCAACTTGAGTTTGACTTTGGCCGCCTACAATGCCGGCGAAAACAACGTCGTCAAGTATGGCAACCGGATTCCGCCGTTTCAGGAGACGAGGGCTTATGTGCCGAAGGTTCTCGATCTCTATCGCAGATATCAGTCAAGGAAGAGGCTCTAGGAAGGGGACATGGGATTTTAACGGGTGGCGAGAGTTGATTGGAGATGTCTTATTTCACCAATCAGGAGTCTCACAGACTCTATCGACGCCGTCACGCCGTTCGGTCAGTTCTTCTTCCACGTCATGATGGCCAGCCTGGCCGAGATGGAGCGAAAGCTGCGGGTCAAGCGCGTTTAGATATCGCAATATACTCTAAATGATGAGTATCTTCTTTCTTCAGTATCAGGAACTATTCTATCTGTCAGAAAAGTATTCAAGGTCTCTTTACAACTATTATCCTTATATAATCTTTATTTTATTGCTATTTGTTGCCAGCCACATATAACTGTCGACTCCGGAATTTGTTTTTATGTTGTAACATTTGCTCCATGTATTATCAGCGCAACTGCCTTCGTGCCCGGATCCAATGATATCGATACAATCCTTTTTCGCATAAGCAGAAAATCGCCAAGTGTGGTTTTCTCCTAAATTAGGTTTACATTCTGCTTGAACATTTGTAGTAAAAGAAATGAAACAAAGAAAACATAAAGGCCACAGATCAAATTTTGAATTTCTTTTCATCTCCGAGACTCCGATAGTCTAAATGTATAGTGCAATCAGCGCGTCAAAACGGCCTTGCCGTCGCACTGCGCGAACTCGGACGCATTGAGCGTACCCCTCTTCATCTTAGACCGCAACGCATTGGCCGGCGTGAAAATACCTTTCTCCACCTGAAACGCTGGTAGGCATTGCCACCGATACGTAAAAACAGTGCCTCATTTCTTGCCACCATCCAGATCAGGTGCATCGCCCTTTGGCTCAAAGTCTCGTGACTGCACTGTCCAGCGAGATGCCATCTGCTGTTTCGATCCTCAGAGTATAGAAGTCAGACATTTTTCGTCTCGTCCCTCTTGAATTTCGCTACACAACCCTGCTCTTCTTCACCTCCCATACGACACATTTAGGATCAATACAGCCTGCTCCTGCTGAGACTTTGAAGCCTCGGCATCGTGTTTCTTTTTTTAAATTAAAGTCCGTTTACTTTATTGAAATATCCCTATTGTACTTGAGGCTATTGAGGTTCACACTGTGCCTGGGCAAGTCAGATAACCGTAAACGATATGGGGGGAAAAATGAAAAAAAGTCTCTGCATGACGCTGTGTGGCACAGCCGGTTTTTTTCTGCTGTATTTAAGTGCCTGGGCGAGCGAGGGGGGCACCGCGCCCGAGCTTAACGAGGCGCGACAGGTAGCTCAATACAATTATGTAATTCATATCCTCGCCATGTTGCTGGTGGGTTTCGGCTTCCTCATGGTATTTGTCAAAAGATATGGATTTGGAGCGACGACCGGAACATATCTAGTGGTGGCTGTCGGTCTTCCGCTTTATATGCTGCTTCGCGCAAACGGGGTATTTGCCCACGAGATTGCTCCAAACACGGTCCAAGCATTGCTTTTTGCTGAATTCGCCGTGGCGTCCGGGTTGATCGCCATGGGCGCGGTCCTCGGTCGTCTCCGAGTTTTCCAATACGCACTGCTGGCGCTGTTCCTGATTCCCGCTTATCTCTTGAACGAATGGCTGGTGCTGGATAACGGAATGGGTATGACTGAGGGATTTCAGGATACTGCTGGGTCGATCATCATACACGCCTTCGGTGCATATTTTGGCCTGGGGTTATCCCTTGCGCTGACCACGGCGCGACAACGAAGCCAGCCGATCGAATCGGACCCGACTTCTGATCGATTCGCAATGCTTGGTTCAATGGTCCTGTGGCTTTTCTGGCCTAGTTTCGCCACTGCCATCGTTCCCTTTGAGCAGATGCCGCAGACAGTGGTCAACACCGTACTCGCACTGTGCGGCGCCACGATCACCACGTACTTCTTGAGTACATATTTCCATAAAGGCAAAACCTCGATGGTCGATATGGCGAATGCGGCGCTGGCCGGCGGAGTAGCGATCGGTTCGACCTGCAATATCGTGTCACCGACAGGTGCTTTTGGGATCGGTCTGCTCGCGGGAGCCGTCAGTGTCATCGGGTTTGTGTTCATTCAACCTGCACTGGAGAGAGGCTTCAAGATCGTTGACACCTGTGGAGTCCATAATCTGCATGGAATGCCGGGATTGCTCGGTGCATTCGTTGCTATCCTGGTCGTGCCCGGCATAGCAGTTGCCCAATTTATCGGCATCGTCTTCAGTGTCGTGCTCGCCCTGATAACGGGACTCGCCGCCGGTGCGCTCATCAGGGCTACCGGCACAACGCACTTGGCTTACGAGGATAGTGAGGAATTCACACATACTGAAGGACCGGAAGCTACGGAAATCGATGCAATGGCACTTGAAGCCAAGACTTCAACTTAAAAGGACGGTGGCCCTGACGCAGCAAATGCCGGAACGGTATGGTTAGGACATAACCTGCGCAAGGGCCGCCTCTATCTCTGTTGCCTCAGTATTGCAAGTACCAGATCAATCGCGTCAAAATCTATTTCTTCGGCATATAAAGATCGGTAATCGTCCCCTCGGCAATCTCAGCGGCAAAGAATACGGTTTCGGACAGAGTCGGGTGCGGATGGATGGTAAGGCCGATGTCTTCCATATCCGCACCCATTTCCAGCCCCAGTACGGTTTCGGATATCAGTTCGCCGGCATTGATGCCTACGATGCCAGCGCCGAGAATGCGCCGCGTCTTCCTGTCCAGCAGTAGCTTGGTCATGCCCTCGTCGCGGGCCATTGCAAGGGCGCGTCCGCTGGCGGCCCACGGAAATACCGCTTTTTCGAATTCGATACCTTGCTTTCTAGCTTCGGTTTCGGTGAGGCCCATCCAGGCGATCTCGGGGTCGGTGTAAGCTACGGAGGGAATGGCACGGGCGTCGAATGCTGGGGACTTCATCTTATCGCCGCCGGCGATGATTTCCGCCGCCAGCTTGCCTTCATGCGATGCCTTGTGCGCCAGCATCGGCTCGCCGACAATGTCGCCTATGGCGAAAATATGCGAGACGTTGGTTCGCAACTGCTTATCCACCGGGATGAAGCCACGCTCGTTCACGGTGATACCTGCATTTTCCGCGCCAATCTCGCGGCCATTTGGCTGGCGTCCTACCGCCATCAGGATCCTGTCATATACTTGGGGTTCGGGTGTTGCAGTGCCCTCCGGCGTTCCTTCGAACGTGACTTTCAACCCTTCTTGCAGCGCTTCGATTCTGGTGACTTTGGTTTTGAGGTAGATGGCCTCGTAGCGTTTCTGTATGCGTTTGTGCAGCGGCCGGATAAGGTCGGCGTCCGCGCCGGGAATCAATTGATCCATCAATTCGATGACGCTGATCCTGCTGCCGAGCGCATCGTAGACCGTCGCCATTTCGAGGCCGATAATGCCGCCGCCGATGATGAGCATGCGCTTGGGGATGTCCTCCAGCTTGAGTGCGCCGGTGGAATCGATGATGCGCGGGTCATCGTAGGGGAAACCGGGAATGCGAGCGGCAGTAGAACCCGCGGCAACGATGCAGTGCTCGAACGACACCGTTTTTTTTCCGTCCGATGTTTCCACCTCGATCATATTTGGCGAAGTGAGCTTGCCCGTTCCCCGCACTACCTTCACCTTGCGTTGCTTCGCCAGCCCCGACAATCCCTTGGTGAGTTTGCCGATAATGGATTCCTTCCATCCCCGCAGCTTGTCTATTTCTATGCCAGGCTTGGCGAAAGCGATACCTTGCTGCGCCGTTTCCTCGGCATCGGTGATGACTTTCGCCACGTGCAGCAATGCCTTGGATGGAATGCAGCCCACATTGAGACAGACGCCGCCAAGCGTGGGATGGCGCTCGATCAAGACCACATTCTTGCCGAGATCCGCAGCACGGAAGGCGGCGGTATAGCCACCCGGCCCTGCCCCCAATACCACTACGTCGGCGTGAATATCACCTTGTGGAACCGAAGGCGCAGCGGGTGGCGTTACAGATTCAGGGGCAGACACAGTGACTGAGGCCGGTGCTTTCCCTTCTTCCTTTTTTTCCGATGGAGGAGCAACGTCGGAAGCGGGCTTCTCTGCGGGCTCTTCCTGCTTGCTCACGCCAGCAGGATTGCTGGCAAATTCGGCGGTTTCAGCAGGCGCAGCCGCTTCTGCTGCTGTGGGCTCCAGCATGAGTATGACCGAGCCTTCCGAAACCTTGTCGCCGACCTTGACCTTGAGTCCTTTTACCACCCCGGCTTGCGGCGAAGGAACTTCGATGGATGCCTTATCGGTTTCCAGCGTGATAAGCGATGTTTCCTCTTTCACCGTATCGCCGGGTTGCACCAGCACTTCAATCACTGCGACATCCTTGAAGTCGCCAATACCCGGTACTTTGATTTCGGTAAGCTGAGCCATGAAAACCTTATTAGTTTAAGGAAATAAAATTGAACCTTATTCCTGGAAACCTATTGCCGGATATGCCCGTCACCCAGGACGATGAATTTCTGGCTGGTCAATCCTTCCAGTCCCACCGGGCCGCGAGCATGGAGCTTATCGGTGGAGATACCGATTTCCGCGCCGAGGCCATACTCGAACCCGTCCGCAAAGCGGGTAGAGGCATTCACCATGACGGAACTGGAATCCACTTCGCGCAGAAAACGACGCGCGTTGCTGTAATTCTCGGTAATGATGGAATCAGTGTGTTGGGAGCCGTAAATCGTGATGTGCTCGACGGCCTGATCGAGACTGCTTACCACGCGCACGTTCAAGACAGGCGCAAGATATTCCGTATACCAGTCTTCCTCCTTTGCTTCCTTCATTTCCGGAATGATCGCCTGCGAGGCCGGATCGCCGCGCAATTCCACGCCCTTGTCCAGATAGATTCTGCACAGCGGCGGCAGCACTTCCCCGGCGATATTCTCATGCACCAGCAATGTTTCGAGCGTGTTGCAGGTGCCGTAGCGCTGGGTCTTGGCGTTGTCAGCAACGCGAATGGCCTTTTCCAGGTCCGCACCTTCGTCGATATAAATATGGCATACGCCGTCCAGGTGCTTGATGACGGGAATGCGCGCTTCATTCGAGATGCGCTCGATCAACCCCTTGCCGCCGCGGGGCACGATGACATCGACAAATTCTTTCATGGTAATGAGTTCACCCACGGCAGCCCGGTCGGTTGTTTCGATAACCTGGATCGCCGTTTCAGGCAAGCCGGCGGTCTTAAGCCCTTCCCTGACACACGCCGCGATTGCCTGATTGCTGTGAATGGCTTCCGACCCGCCGCGCAGTATCGCTGCATTACCCGCCTTGAGGCACAACCCCGCGGCATCGGCCGTGACGTTGGGGCGCGCTTCATAAATGATGCCGATCACGCCTAGCGGCACGCGCATTTTTCCGACCTGTATGCCGGAGGGGCGATAATTCAAATCGCTTATCTCGCCCACCGGATCGGCTAACGCTGCAATTTGCAGCAAACCTTCGGCCATGCTCGCTATGCTTTTGGGCGTGAGCGTCAACCGGTCTATCATTGCCGGTTCCAATCCCCGTTCTTTCGCATTTTCCACGTCCCTGGCATTTGCTGCCAACAGCTGATGCTCGTCCCGTTTTATAGCCATCGCCATCTGTGTAAGCGCCCGGTTCTTGGCTGCGGTTTCCATTTTGGCAACCAGGCGGGAGGCGGCTCGGGCTTCGCGGCCGATGGATTGCATATAGGTCTTGATGTCGATGATGTCCATATCAATGGTTCCATTTAGACAGTAAATTAAAATCGCAGGAGTAACCGGTGGTTCCGGACCTGATTCCGGGTCAAGCCCCACTATTGTCCGGAATAAAATTAGTGAAAATCTGGAGAGCTGCATCGGCAAAAACGATGGCTTTGTAATAAGGACAGAGTCCTTTGGGCAAAACCTTGATCGTCTTGATGGGTCCAGTGCCAGAATTCCTCACTCCGGCGTTCGCGGATGGGAAGTCCAGTAGCGGTAGGTCGGGCTTTGCCCGACAATCAAAAGCAAAACATCGGGCAAAGCCCGACCTACGCCGGCTATCCTCCGTTTGTGTCATCGTTTTGCCATGCTTTAACTACTGCCGCTATCCGATCTTCGCAAAACGCAATCCCAGTTGCAGCAACTCATCCCAGGGATCGCCGCTTGCAGCGCCCTTGCTGACTCTGTCTATTTTAGCGGCATGCGACAAGGCCGATGTCAACTGTTCAAGGTTCAGGCGGCGAGCGGCGTTCTCCATTATTTTCTGTCGGCTCTGCCATACTCGAGACTGGCTGGTCAATTGCCCCGGCGGTTTCCCTGCATCGAGTCCCTTGCGAATCGCGACAAGAAGGCGGATCTGCCCCGCCAGCGTATTGACGACCAACGGCAATGCCATGCCTTCACCCTGCAAAACCTCCAGGATGCGCGTATAGCGGGCAGCATCCCCAGCAACCATCGCATCGGATAATTTGAATGCATCATAGCGGGCGACATCGAGCACGGCATCCTTCACCTGCTCGAACGACAGCATTCCGGGCGGATAAAGCAACGCAAGCTTCTTGAGTTCCTGATAGGCTGCGAGCAGGTTGCCCTCTACCTTGTCGGCAAGAAATTGTAGCGTGTCGACGTCGGCATTCTGCCCTTGCATGGCCAGCCGTTGGCCTATCCATGCAGGCAATCGGCCGCGTTCTACCGGATAAACCGTAATGACTGCCCCTGCTGCATCAAGCGCCTTGAACCATCTGGTTGCCGCACCTTGCTGGTCGATCCGGGGCAGGGTGACGAGTGTGACGGTATCTGGCGGCAGGGCGCGGCAGTATTTCTCCAAAACGGCGCTGCCTTGGCTGCCCGGCTTGCCCGAGGGGATCCGCAGATCGATTATACGTCTTTCGCCGAACAGCGACAGGCTGTTGCTGCACCGTTCCAGCTCTACCCAGTTGAAGTGGGTATCGACGTTAAAAATCTCCCGTTCGATATATCCGTCCTGACGCGCTTTTGCACGAATCAGGTCGGCAGCTTCGATTGCCAGAAGTAATTCGTCCCCGGATACCGTATAAAGCGGCGCAAGCTGTTTCTCGATATGCCGCGCAAGCTGTTCGGGCGCAATACGCATGCCTTCGCCTTCAAGTTACCGCAACACAGGCGCCGACAGTCAGGGATTCACCTGTGAAGACTTATTCAGTTCCGCCATCTTAACTGCTCCAAGGCGTCGCACGATCTGATCTGCCGAATCACCCTGCATTTCCCGCACGAGCATTGCCTCTTCCCCTTCCTTCGCAACCACCTGCTGATTGGTAAAAGGTATGATTCGGCGCAGGGCCAGTTCAGTGGTGGGAATGAGTTCCCCCCCTTTGGCATCGACCAGCCGGAAGGAAACCCGGTACCGCAGTTCAAACTCCAGAACGCGCCCCCCTCCTGATACGGACATGATTTGCCTGTCATTGGTGACGCTGAGAATCTCCAGTATGGCCTGGGCCTTTTTCCGGTTGTCAACGAGGCGGGTGCTGGTGCCCGTCCGGACGAGGCGCTTGAGATCCGTACCGATGGGATGTCCTTGCGGGAAGGAAATATAAAGCGTATCAAACGGAAGCGCCGCGGTGCCGCGCAACTGGAAGCCGCAAGCCGCGAGCAAAAGACAGCATGTAAGCAACAGGATTCTTTTCATCGGCAATCCTCGAGTTCGGGTTTCATATCTTCAAGTGACGATATTGATCAGTTTCCCTGGCACCATCACCACTTTTTTAACCGCTTTTCCATCCATGAATCTTCGCACCTGTTCATTCTCCAGCGCAAGCTGCTCGATGCCTACCGGTTTTGTATCTGCGGCAACCCGTATCTTCCCGCGCAGCTTGCCATTGACCTGAACGATCAGTTCAATTTCATCCTGCACGAGCGCAGCAACGTCTGCTTGCGGCCACGGCTGATCGAGCAGTTCGGTTCCCGGCCTAAGTTCATGCCAGAGGGCATGGCAGATGTGGGGAACGATAGGCGACAGCAGCAGGACAATATTTTCCAGTGCTTCCTGCATCAATCCGCGTGCAGGGGGACTCGAATCCTGCAATTTTCCGAGAGCGTTCATCAACTCCATTACGGCCGCAATGGCAGTATTGAAGGTATGCCGCCTGCCCAGATCATCGCCCACCTTGGCGATGGTCTGGTGCAGTTGAAAACGCAAGGCCCTGAGTTCAGGACTGAGACCTGCAACCGGAGTTGGACCAATCACTGGACCGCTTTGTTGCAGATGATCGTAAACCTGTTTCCATAATCGCTTCAGAAAGCGGAATGCGCCCTCTACTCCGGCATCCGCCCATTCAAGGGTCTGCTCGGGCGGGCTGGCGAACATCATGAAGAGCCGGGCTGTATCCGCCCCGTATTGCTCGACGAGTTTCTGCGGATCGACGCCGTTGTTGCGGGATTTCGACATCGTGCCGATGCCGCCTGCTTCAACCGGCTGGCCGTCGGCGCGCAGCACTGCTCCGATTTTTCTTCCCTGCTCATCGGTCTGGATGTCCACATCCGCAGGGTTGAAGTAGACGATGCGCCCGCTTTCCGTTTTCCGGAACATGATTTCATTGAGCACCATGCCCTGAGTCAGCAGATTGGCAAACGGCTCGTCGAACAGCACCAGTCCGAGATCGCGCATGACCTTGCTCCAGAAGCGCGAGTAGAGCAGATGCAGGATGGCATGTTCGATTCCGCCAATATATTGATCAACGGGCAGCCAGTAATCCACGCGCGCATCCACCATAGCGTGGTGCTGGTCGGTGCAGGGGTAACGGATGTAATACCATGACGAATCGACGAAGGTATCCATCGTGTCGGTTTCCCGGCGCGCAGGCTGCCCGCAGCGCGGGCAGGAACACTCGTAAAACGATGGCGTTTTAGCAAGCGGGTTGCCCGAGCCGTCGGGCACCAGATCTTCCGGAAGCACCACGGGAAGCTGGTCATCCGGCACTGGCACCACGCCGCATGCATCGCAATAGATGAGGGGAATGGGGCAGCCCCAATAACGCTGCCGGGAAATACCCCAGTCACGCAGGCGGTAATGCACGCGTTTCTCGCCCAATCCCTTCTGTTGCAGCGCGACAGCGATCGCATCCACTGCAGGCTGGAACGCGAGACCGGAGAATTCGCCGGAATCGAACGTAATGCCGTGTTCCACATACGCCTGGGCAAGCGGTGCTGGCAGACCGGAATCGGCAGGCTTGATCACGGGCCTGATCGGCAACGAATATTGGGTGGCAAACTCGAAATCCCGTTCATCATGGGCGGGAACCGCCATCACCGCCCCTTCCCCATAGCCCATCAGCACATAGTTGGCTATCCAGACAGGCAATCTGGCCCCGGTCAGGGGATGGATAACGTACAACCCGGTATCTCTGCCCTTCTTTTCCTGGGTAGCGAGTTCCGCTTCCATCATCGCGCCCTGCCTGCATTCCTCGATAAATGCAGCAAGGGCCGGATTGCTTTTCGCTGCGTGCTGAGCGACAGGATGCTCAGCCGCGACAGCCACATACGTTACGCCAAACAAGGTATCTGCACGAGTCGTAAAAACCTTCAGGTCCTGCGGCATGCCGGACTCGGCATCAGCAGGAAACCGGACTTCGACACCGAAGCTCTTGCCGATCCAGTTGGCCTGCATGGTTCTCACCCGCTCCGGCCAGCCTGGGAGCGTATTCAGCGCTTCCAGCAGCTCATCGGCATACGCGGTGATCTTCATGTAATACATCGGGATTTCGTGCTTTTCCACTAAAGCCCCGGTGCGCCAGCCGCGCCCGTCGATTACCTGCTCATTGGCAAGCACTGTCTGGTCGACAGGGTCCCAGTTCACGATACCCGTCGTTCTGTAGGCTAGGCCCTTTTCCAGCATGCGCAAAAACAGCCACTGATTCCACCGGTAGTAATCCGGCTGGCAGGTGGCAAGCTCGCGGTCCCAGTCTATTGCCAGCCCCAGGCTTTGCAATTGCTTGCGCATATAGGCAATGTTGTCATAGGTCCACTTTGCCGGTGGCACATTGTTTTGCATTGCCGCATTCTCTGCCGGCAGGCCGAACGCATCCCAGCCCATGGGCTGCAACACGTTGTAACCCTGCATGCGGTAATAGCGCGACAGCACATCGCCAATGGTATAGTTGCGCACATGCCCCATGTGCAACTTGCCGGAGGGATAAGGAAACATCGAAAGGCAGTAGTATTTCCGCTTTTCCGGCGCCTCCACAGCCTTGAATGCGGCGGTTTGCTGCCAGTACTGTTGCGCTTCCGACTCGATTTCCTGTGGGTGATATTTTTCCTGCATAAGCTCGGCTTTCTGCCATAAAGCTGGGGATTATACCGCGAACTCGGGCATTCCCGTGGGTGAGGCCACCTCCAGCGAGCCTGGAAGGAAAGCGAGAGATCTGTGTATTTTGAAGCGTCGCTGGACGGCTAAAGGGACTGTTGTGAAACGATTCAGCGATTCAGTTCAGGATGTTTCAGGAAACGGTTTACCTGATCCTGATAGTCACCCTGAAATCGCCCCGTATCAGGCTTAGGGTAAGGCGCCCCTGGCTGGGCTTGAGAGCAGCAAGCAACTCCTGAACCGAACGGACCTGCCGGCGATTGACGGCAATGATGAGGTCACCCGGCCGAATGCCCCGCTGCCAGGCAGGACTATTGACTTCCACATCTGTTACCATCACGCCCTCAACTCCCCGGCGGGCGCCAGGTTTCAGGTTCGCCACGGTTGCGCCTGAGACCTCGGGTACGATTTCCGCCCCCGCACTGGAAACCTCCGCCAGCTTGGCGATCTTTACTTTGGCCGTCAGCTGCTTCCCATTCCTGATCAGCCCGAGATTGAGCGTCTCCCCGATTGGCATCAGTCCAACCTTGTTGCGCAGATCTATCGAGTTCCGCACGGGTTTTCCGTTGACAGTCGTTATCACATCGCGCGGTTTCATCCCGGCTTTTTCGGCCGGCGAGCCCGCCTCAACCGCGCTGATGATGGCGCCTTCCGTGGAAGGCAACCCTAGGGAGGCCGCCAGGTCGTGCGTAATGTCTTCGCTGCTCGCGCCCAGCCTGCCGCGGCGTACCTCGCCGAAGCGCAGAATCTGATCGAGGACTGCCTTCACCATCACACTGGGGACCGCGAAGCCGATGCCAACGTTGCCGCCCGCGGGACCGATGATGGCTGTGTTGATACCGATCAGCTCTCCCTTGAGGTTGACGAGAGCGCCACCGGAGTTGCCCGGATTGATGGAGGCGTCGGTCTGGATGAAGTCTTCATAGCCTTCGATATCCAGTCCGCTTCTTCCCAATGCGCTGACGATGCCCGAAGTTACCGTTTGCCCCAGGCCAAACGGATTTCCGATCGCGATGACAAAATCCCCCACGTTGAGCAGCTCGGAATCACCGAGGCGCAGCGCCTTCAGGTTCTTGGCATCGATTTTCAGCAGGGCAATATCGGTGCCCGGGTCCGTTCCCACCAGCTTTGCCTGGAATTGACGCCTGTCCTTGAGTGTCACCACCACCTGCTGCGCATCCTTGATCACGTGGTAGTTGGTAACGACATAGCCGTTGCCCGCATCCATGATCACCCCCGAGCCCACACTGCGCTCCGGGCGGGCCTCCTGCTCGGGAAGATTGAAAAAGCGGCGGAAGAAAGGATCCCGAAACAAGGGATTCTCTTCAATGGCCGAACGCGTCACCACGGAAATATTGACGACCGCCGGGGTCACATCCTGAAGCACCGGCGCCAGGGTCGGCACGCCATTTTTGGTGTCACTGAAAGGTAAAGCGGAGTAGGCTGGCAGCACAATGACCAGCAAGCCGATAAAAACCAGCCAGAGTGAAACTGACAGCGAAGCTGGTTGCGAAACTGATCCGTGCGATTTTCTCATTTGAAGGATGTTTTACTTGGTTTATCCACCAGTTGCAGGGTTGGCTGAATTTAATGGATTTTTCACCCTTTGTTCAGATTCAGGAGCTCTTCCACATCCGGCTCGAAGGGCTCGGGGTCGAATGCCCTGTCGCCATCGACAACCGGCCCGTTCCCGGTTTTGAGTCCATGAAAATCGTAAAGCGAGGAATCGAGCAGATGCGAGGGCTGGATGTTCTGTAAAGAGCTGAACATGTTTTCCAGTCTGCCGGGAAACTTTTTATCCCATTGCTGCAACATTTCCTTTACTGCCTGGCGCTGCATATTCTTCTGTGACCCGCACAGGTTGCAGGGAATGATCGGGAAATTTTCCATCTCCGCATAGGCAGCCAGGTCCTTCTCCTTGCAGTAGGCAAGCGGCCGGATAACGATATGCTTGCCATCATCGCTTACCAGTTTGGGTGGCATGGTTTTCAGCTTGCCGCCATGAAACAGGTTGAGAAACAGGGTTTCAAGAATATCATCGCGATGGTGGCCCAGCGCGATTTTCGTTGCGCCTAGTTCGCCCGCCACGCGATACAGAGCCCCGCGGCGCAAGCGTGAACAAAGGCTGCAAGTGGTTTTCCCTTCCGGTATCAGGCGCTTCACCACACTATATGTATCCTGCTCGACGATGCGGAAAGGCATGCCGACGGAAGTAAGATAGTTCGGCAACACGTGTTCCGGAAAGCCCGGCTGCTTCTGGTCCAGATTTACCGCAATCAGCTCGAATTGTATGGCTGCGTGCGCCTGAAGGCTGCGAAGGATATCGAGCAGGACATAACTGTCCTTTCCGCCCGAGAGACACACCATTACCCGATCTCCAGGCTCGATCATGTTGAAATCAGCTATCGCCGTGCCTACAAGCCGCCTCAACCGCTTGTGCAGTTTGTTGACGTTATGTTGCTCCTTCCTGGACAGCATTCCCATTCCTGTTTCTATTCCCATTCCCGTCGCGACCTCTTCTCAGGATACTCATCGAGTAACGGCGCCCCTTTCATACGTTCGCGGCTCAGTCTCGATTTCTGAAAAACTGCATTAGCAATTTTCCCAGATTGGATGCAGTTTGGACAGTGCTGCCACAGCCGAACATACATCGATCGGCTTTCCTGCCCCCTCGGTCCAGTGCTCCTGTTTCCCACCCTCGGTAACGCTGTATATGCAAAAAACAGATAAGTAAATCAAATGATATTAGTTTGAATTATAAGAGGTCACTGATAACGTATCGCTTCCACAAACTCTGCAACCGTTTTGACCATGTCGGCCAGCACCGAAGTTATTGATCTGGAAGAAAAGCATTATGGGGCCGGACAATCAGGCAGACGGATACCGGTGGACGTTAAACAACGGATTCTGCATGCCATTGCAAATATCGAATATGGCTCGGTGGAGGTGGTAATTCATGCCGGCAAGATTACCCAGATAGAGTGCCGGGAAAAAATCCGGATGGGGCGTACCGAGGCTGGCCAGAGAAAGTGAAGGGAATAATGCAAGAGCGGGAAGCCGCGGGCATGAAAGCCGACCAAATGACTGGAGGCCCACTAAAGCAGATTAAAGATTATATCGCTTCCTGACCGGGCGACCGGGAGGACGATACAGGAGAGAGGAATGAAGTTTTATCTGGGAACAGTCATTGCGTTTGCTCTCACGATACTGCCATGGAGCGGAGCTCAGGCAGAGGCAAACACGATCGGCACCGAAAAATTCAAAATGACGGAACAGGAAAACAGGTTTGTTCAGAACGGTGGGGTCCCTATTGAGGAAAAAGCCAATCCCTCAGGAGCAAGCAGTAAATCAGATGGAAAAACAGCGGCTGGAAAAACAGCGGCAGCGGCAACACAGGAGGAAAAAAAATCGACGGGCTACTTCAGGCCTTCCAGCAGCTACTCGACCCAGCCCGAATCCGATCCGCCGCGCTATGTGCGCACCCTGAGCAAAACCGGGATTGAAGCTTTCAAGGACCTCTACTGGCTGGATGTGGGCATCGATCATCGTACCCGCTACGAATTCCGCAGCAACGATATACGGCGCACCGAACTCAGGCTGGACCAGCCCTTCCTGCTGCGCTCCCGCGCCTACTTCGGAATCCGCGAAATATTCGATCCGCTGCGCGGCGCGGTGGAATTCCAGGATTCGCGGCGCTACAACGGCAATTTCCCTCACGATAACCGTGATTTCAATGAACACGACCTCATCCAGGCCTATGCCGAATTGTATTTCAAGGGCGCGCTGGGTCAAGACGACTTGAAACAGCAGCGCCCGCTCAGGTTTAGGGCAGGCCGCATGGCCTATGAAGCACTGGATCGGCGTCTGATCGCTCGCAATCCATGGCGCAACACTACCAATAATTTCGAAGGTTTCCGTATAAATCTAGGTCAGGAAGTAAATGACTGGGAATTGGATTTATGGGGGTATCAACCTGTTAAGCGTCTGCCAACTGCTTTTGACCAGCGTATCGAGAACCAATGGTTCTACGGCGCTATCGGTCATTGGCGCAAATGGTCGGACATCATCACGCTGCAGCCTTATTACATGGGCCTCATGCAGGATGGCAGCAAGGGTGGTCCCGGCCAAATCGACCGTGAAATTCACGCACCCGCCTTGCGCGGCTACGGAAAAATTCCCAGTACCAACCTGGATTATGACTTCAATCTGATCTACCAGTTTGGCCGAAACGCCGGGCAGCGCCATGAAGCGCATGGCTATACCCTTGAGGCGGGGTATACCTTCCAGCATAGCTGGAAGCCGCGCTTAAGCGTCTTTTATGGTTACGCCACCGGCGATCGTAATCCCAAGGACAACGTAGACAATCGCTTTGAACGTTTTTTTGGAGCCGGGCGGCCTTGGGAGCAGGATAATTACATTGAGTTTGAAAATATCAAGGCACCTAAAATCAGGCTCGAGTTTCAGCCGGCCAAGGATCTGCGCTTCGACGGCGGCTATAGCTGGTACTGGCTCGCGAGCAGCACCGACCGCTTCAACACCCTCCTCAACGGCAACAATAGTGCCGTCAAAAATCCCGGTTTCAATCGCGATCCCACCGGAAGCAGCGGTGATTTCATCGGACACAATTTCGACATCCGGGCACGCTACAAGCTGGCGAAACACATCGACACAACCATCGGTTATTCGCATTTCACCAGCGGGGAGTTTGTGCGCAACCGGCAAATAGCGGCCCTGGGCAGAAGCCCGGGAGGTTCGGACTTTTTTTACGTTGAAGTTGTATTGAGCGCATTTTAATTATTTGACACTTATTGATTTCACTTACTGACTTCACTTTGCCTAAAGGAAGAGTACGAAAATGAAAGCATGGATAACGACGACGAGCCTTGCCGCAATCCTCCTATTGGGAGGCAATGCATGGGGAGATAAAACATTATTGAATGTGTCCTATGACCCGACCCGCGAGCTGTATCAGCAGTTCAATTCGGCATTCGCAAAGCATTGGGAGGGCAAGACCGGAGAAAAAATAGCCATAAAGCAGTCTCATGGCGGCTCCGGGAAACAGGCACGCTCTGTCATAGACGGACTTGATGCCGATGTCGTAACACTCGCGCTGGCGAAGGACATCGATGAAATCGCGGAAAAGGCCAGACTGCTGCCACCAGACTGGCAAAAGCGCTTGCCGCACAACAGCACGCCTTACACCTCAACCATCGTACTGCTGGTGCGCAAGGGTAACCCCAGGAACATCAAAGATTGGGACGATCTGGTCAAGCCCGGTGTAGCCATAATCACCCCCAACCCGAAAACCTCGGGGGGCGCTCGCTGGAATTACCTCGCCGCGTGGGAATACGGCAAGCGAACGTACGGCGACGACGCCAAGGCGAAGGAGTTTGTAACGAAGCTCTACCGGAATGTCCCAGTGCTGGACTCGGGCGCGCGTGGCTCAACCACGACATTTGTGGAGCGCGGCATCGGCGATGTCTTCATTTCGTGGGAAAACGAAGCATTCCTCGCTATCAGAGAACTCGGACCCGACAAATTTGAAATTGTGGCACCGTCCATCAGCATTCTTGCCGAGCCGTCAGTCGCGGTGGTGGACAAGGTGGCCGACAAGAAGGGCACCCGTGTCGTCGCGGAGGCCTATCTCCAGTATCTCTATTCGGACACAGGCCAAGAGATTGCCGCGAAGAATTTCTATCGTCCAACCAATGCCGCAATTGCGGCGAAATATACAAGCCAGTTTCCCGACATCAAGCTGTTCAAGATCGACGACGCGTTTGGCGGCTGGAAGAACGCGCACAAGCTTCATTTTGCCGATGGCGGCACTTTTGATCAGATTTATCAGAAATAACAACACAAGTTGTACTGTCTGCACTGAAAACTGCAAAAACACCATGCTGATGCCCAGGAAATTTTTGAAAGGAGATGGAAAGTGAGCATTTCTTCATCACAGGAAAAGGATGAATTGGCGCGCATCCAGGAGGCAACCGATTATGCGGTGACGCGAGCGGAGAATGGTTTCATCATGGGACATTTTTTCAACTGCTCGCTGTCAAGCGTATTTCAGCCGGTATTCGATGCAAAAACACGCAGTGTGGCAGGACATGCAGCTTATATCCGTTCTGTCATGAATGAGGAAAATCCATTATCACCCTGGAAAGTCCTCTCTCTCGGGGAAGGAGACGCCCCATTGGTACGTTTTGACCGGCTGTGCCGCGCAGTGCATGTACTTAACTACTTCAGCGGGCGCTCTCATGAGGGCAATCTTTTTGTCACTGTACAGCCCCGCCTTCTTGAAGCTGTGAAGGATGATCATGGCCGAGCGTTCAAAAGAATTCTCGACATCATCGACATGGAGACTTCCCGGGTGGTAATCGAAATTCCGGCTGAGGTGAACCGCAACTGGAAGCTGCTCAAACACGTGATCAGCAATTACCGCTCGCACGGCTACCGCATAGCGATCAATCACAACGGTGCCGGCGACGATTGGGTAGCGGAACTTGCCAGCCTGTACCCGCTGTATCCGGACATGGTACGGTTAGAAGCCTCGGTTCTTCAAAGGCTGGGAGATGCAGAACCGCTGGTGGATGCCATTCATCACTTTGGGGCGCAGGTTCTATTCCGTGAGATCGAAACAGCGCGGCAATTGACAGGAGCTGTTCGCGCAGGCGCCGATCTTCTCCAGGGGCGCTTTCTCGGCATCCCGGCGCAGGCGATTGAGTTTGACTTGCTTCTATCTGCTACGGCAACAGGGTACCGGAGCGCGGAGGCTTCCCCCGGAAGCGTCAGAACGCTTCAACACTATATTGACGCGGCGGGAATCTGAGATGGGCACGTTCAGACAACACAGCGTTCTGCCCGGATTCAACCTCGCGCTTGGATTTACGTTGCTTTATCTGAGCCTGATTGTTCTGATTCCAATCTCGGCGAC
>Ga0134128_10001973_pt1 | contig 25828 bp, 24 predicted proteins | sample KB31754_FD_96462 | JGI IMG/M metagenome (GOLD analysis project Ga0134128, IMG submission 96462) | Terrestrial soil microbial communities with excess Nitrogen fertilizer from Kellogg Biological Station, Michigan, USA - KB3-175-4 | ecosystem: Environmental > Terrestrial > Soil > Unclassified ...
CAGCCGTACTCCCGGCCGGCTGCTTCATCCGAATGAGCTATTTACTGGCACATCTATTTCCCTCCTCGCCCCGAGTTCCTCATATACTTGAAAAACTCCGAGTTCGGTTCCAGTACCATGATATCACTCTTGTTTTTGAAGCTTTGTTTGTAGGCGTCGAGGCTGCGATAAAAAGAATAGAATTCCGGATTCGACTCGAAGGCGCTGGCATAGATACTCGACGCTTTCGCATCGCCTTCACCCTTTGTTTCCTGGGCTTTCCGGTAGGCTTCGGCAAGAATGACCTCGCGTTGGCGATCCGCATCCGCGCGAATCTTCTCAGATTCCGCGGCGCCAGTCGAGCGCAGTTCATTCGCCACACGTTTCCGCTCGGCTTCCATTCTACGGTAGACCGATTCACTTACTTCCTGCGGCAGGTCTACTCTCTTCAAACGAACGTCTACGACTTCCACTCCGATTTTACGCGCGTCCGCATCGGCCTTTTGCCGCATGATTTCCATGATTTTGTCGCGCTCGCCGGACACGACGTCATGTACCGTCCGATTACCGAATTCATCACGCAAGCTTGAGTTGACCGTTTGCGACAGACGCGTCTGGGCGAGCATCTCGTCCCCGCGCACGCTGACATAGTACTGCTTGACGTCCACGATACGCCACTTAACGAACAGATCCACCAGAACGTTCTTTTTTTCGGACGTTATGAAGCGTTCCGGCTCGGCGGTATCCAGAGTCAGAATGCGCGAGTCAAAGTAACGCACGTTCTGCGCCAGCGGGATTTTGAAATAAAGGCCCGGAGATGTCTTTACATCCACCACTTCACCCAACTGGAACAGGATTGCCTGCTGCCGCTGGTCGACTATATACAGTGACGAGCTTGCCACAAGAAACAGGACGATGAGGACAGCCAATAACATTGGGGTATAGTTTTTCACTTATCTTGTCTCCCGTTCGCGGCCACGAAATGCTTCCCGGGTGCGGGCAGCGGCGTCTGCGGCAGGTTCCGGCGGCGACACAGGCTGTGCCTCCGGCACAGTGCCAGACAAGGAAGAAGGTCCGCTCATATGAATCAGCTTGTCCAACGGCAGATAAAGCAGGTTATTGCCATTTTTCTGGTCCACGATAACTTTGCTGGTATTGGAAAGCACCTGTTCCATCATGTCCAGATAAAGCCGGTCCCGTGTCACGCCCGGCGCCTTGCTGTATTCAACGAGAACCTGCCTGAAGCGGCTCGCCTCACCTTCGGAACTCGCAATCACCCGTTGCTTGTACCCCTCAGCCTCTTCGAGGAGGCGGGCTGCATTACCTTTGGCTTTCGGAATCACATCATTCGCATAGGCCTGGCCTTCGTTTTTCTGCCGCTCCCTATCCTGTCCGGCTTTGACTGCGTCATCGAACGCCGACTGTACCTGCTCGGGCGGTTGGGCATTCTGCATCGTCACCTTGCTGATGGCGATGCCGATCTTGTAGCGGTCAAGGATATCCTGCATCAGCTCCGTGGCTTTTGCCGCCACCTGCTCACGCCCTTCATAGAGCACGAAGTCCATTTTGCTCTTTCCGATGATTTCCCGTATCGCGGTTTCCGCTGCTTGTAGCACGGCGTTTTCGGGGTCACGATTGGTGAACAGGAACTCCTCCGGATTTTTCAGGATGTATTGTACGGCGAACTGGATATCAATGATGTTCTCGTCGTCGGTCAACATGAGCGACTCCTTCAGCACCTTGCTCCGGACATTGTTACGATAGCCGATCTCAACAGTCCGCACCTGGCTTACGTTAACGGGTTCAACGACCTCGACAGGGTAGGGCAGATGCCAGCGCAAGCCTGCCTGCGTACTCTCCACATATTTTCCGAATCGCAGCACGATGCCCCGCTGGCCCTCGTTAACGATATAAAATCCGCTTCCTATCCACAACAGCAGAAGCAATCCGGCAAGCAGTCCGACGCCACCGCTGTATTTTTTGGGACCGACCGGAGGGCCGCCTTCATCACCTCCTGAACTGTCGCGCCTTCCTCCACCCTTGCGCTTCAACAGGTTGTTGAGCTTCTTGTTAAAATTTCGCCACAACTGATCCAGGTCGGGTGGACCGGAATTGCCTTTTTTTCTTCCCCACTGAGGATCATTTAATCCCATGATGATTCCTATTTTTTTGTTTAATGGAGCAGCCCATCAAACTCTACCGTGAAAAACCCGAACCAGATTTGTGGAAAGCAAAAATTCCTGCATTATTTGACATTCAGTGATACCCGCTCGTTATATCCCGGGCTTCCGACTGATTATCGGGCTCTCGTAAAGCCGCGCGCTCCCCGAGTTCTTCGGACAATGCCAGATTAATAAATTCCAGCCCTTCGCCGGTTTTGGCGCTCAATCGAACTTGTACGATTCTACCATACTCGTCCCGCTGGTAACCCGCAGAGCTTCCCGGCAAATCGATCAGATCTGCCTTATTCAGCACCAGTATTTGTGGAATGCGGTCAGCACCGATTTCCTTCAGCACCTTGTTGACTTCATCAATCTGTTCGCTGCGATTGGAGCTGCTGGCATCCACGACGTGGAGCAACAGATCTGCTTGCACCGTTTCTTCCAGTGTCGCCCGGAATGCTGCCACCAGCGTGTGCGGCAGATCCCGGATGAAGCCCACCGTGTCGGAAAGTACGAGCGGACCGCGACCCGCGATAAACAACTTGCGGGTGGTGGCATCCAGGGTTGCAAACAACTGGTCAGCAACATAGGTGTGGGCGCGAGTGAGTCTATTGAAAAGAGTGGATTTGCCGGCATTGGTATAACCGACCAAAGAAACCGACATCACTTGCGCACGCTGCCTGGCGCGCCGTTGCAGGGCTCTTTGGCGCTCGAATTTAGCGAGCTTTTCTTTCAACACTTTGACACGTTTTCCGAGCAGGCGGCGATCGGTTTCCAGCTGTGTTTCACCTGGGCCGCGTAGACCGATACCGCCCTTCTGCCGCTCCAGGTGCGTCCAGCCCCGCACCAGCCGGGTGGCCAGATGTTCGAGCTGGGCAAGTTCCACCTGCAACTTTCCTTCGTGACTCTTTGCGCGCTGCGCGAAAATGTCCAGGATAAGGCTCGTACGATCGATGACGCGCCGCCCGAACCGCTGCTCCAGGTTACGCTGTTGGGCAGGCGAAAGATCATGATTGAAAATAACCAGCGAAGCGCCAGTCTGCTCCACTGCGCTCATTATTTCGTCAACTTTCCCGCTGCCTGCGAAAGTCGCAGGATCCGGGCGAAGCCGTTTCCCCAGTACTACAGCGGAAATTGCAAGGCGATCACTGGCGGCCAATTGCCGTAATTCTTCGAGGTTTTCTGCGGAGTCGCTGTCATTTAGATCAAGGCTTACCAGAACAGCAGAATCAACAGCGGCGTTAGTACCGGGCGCGTTCCCACTAGAGGAATCAAGCATCAGATATAGGGGGCGCCTCAAATGGAATGTTGACAGCTCTTGCGGGGACTACCGTAGAAATTGCGTGTTTGTAGACCATCTGGGTGACGGTATTCTTCAACAGCACTACATACTGATCGAATGAATCGATGTGTCCCTGCAATTTGATTCCATTTACCAGATAAATCGAAACCGGAATATGTTCCTTCCGCAAGGTATTTAGAAACGGGTCTTGTAACAATTGCCCTTTAGCGCTCATACGTGACTCCGTGTTGTAATTATTCAAAAAATAAACTCTACTTGATTTTGAAGCGTAAATCCATATTCCTGCTGAGGGCGGCTGAAGGTCGAATCGGGCAGGTATAAAGAGAGTTATAGGCTAGTTTGCGCCTATTTCCAATATAAATATTCTGCCAGCTATCAGATACGCCATTGCCGAACCTTATCCGGACTGTATAGCAGCCCGGATAAGGTTCGAGCCCTGTTTTCCCTGCCGATGAACAGAGGCCTCTCGCCGATCAATCGAAGGGATGAGGTTTGGGTGTATCCTTGGTCGAGGGGGGAAGAATAGGCAAAGTGAGATGCGGTTGCTTGCCGGTCAACGTCTTCAGAAATGCCACGATTTTGGCATTCTCGTCCTTGGTGAAATTGCGTCCCAATTGTATCCGGCCCATGGTATTCACCGCATCTTCCAGAGTCGCCGCGGCCCCGTCATGGAAATAGGGATAGGTCAGTTCCACATTTCGCAATGTAGGCACCTTGAAGAACAGACGGTCCTCCTCCTTGCCGGTCACGGCAAAACGGCCTTCAGCCTTGCTCTGAGTTTTATAGGCTTCACGTACGCCCATTTTCTGGAACGACGCGCCGCCCACGGCAGGTCCATTGTGGCAACCGGTGCAACCCGCATCCTTGAACAGCTTGTATCCTTCCAGCTCCGTCTTGTTGATGGCGTTCTTGTCGCCTTTGAGCCATTTGTCGAAACGGGAATCCGGCGTTACCAGTGTTTCTTCGAAGGCAGCGATCGCGTCCGTTACCATGCCTATATCGAGCTTGTCCGAACTGTATATCTGCTTGAAGCGCGCCCTGTACTGGGGAATGGATTGCAGGACGCCTACTGCCAATTCATGGCTGAATCCCATTTCCCCCGGATTGGCAATGGGACCGCCTGCCTGATCCTTCAGGTCCTTGGCGCGGCCGTCCCAGAATTGGGCCAGACTCAGGCTGGAGTTCAGTACCGTGGGCGAATTGATCGGTCCCTGATGCCATTTGTGGCCAATGGATGATGGGAGATTGTCGGATCCACCCATGCTCAGGTTATGACAGGAGTTGCACGAGATGAAGCCGGATTTGGAAAGGCGGGGATCAAAAAAAAGCCATTTGCCCAGTTCTACCTTATTTTCATTCTTGGGCTTGGCTGCCTCGATCGGTTGTATGGGTTCGTCCGCGGCAGCGGCCAGGGCAGGCGGAGCGGCAATCGTTCCAGCAGCTAGCAGCGACGTTATTAATGCCCGCAATATCATTGTAATCTCCTAAAAACTCGGCTGTAGTGGCGCAGCCGGTTACGCCTACATCGGAAAACTGAGGGCAGGGCTATCAGCCAGCTAAGGATGGGCACAACTGTTCGCGAATATATCCGATAGCCGCAATATCAATATTAAAGGCAGTGTTTAAACAGCTAGCAGCTTTGCTGTCAGCTGCCTGATACGCATCAGTTCCCGTTGCGGCGGCAGTGGCACCTCTGGCGGTGGTACTGCAACACGCTGGTGCAATGCGGTTGCTTATTCGGACTGCTTGGCAGTGCTGTCTGCGAGTTGCCCGCTGGCGGAATAGTCGTATTTTTCATATCCACTGTACCCGAAGGGAACAGGCGGACGATTCAGCAGACGTGCCAGTTCCGTCAGCGCCTGGCAGTAAACCTGGCGTTTAAACTCGACTACCGACTCCAACTCTACCCAGTACTGATTCCACCGCCACGCGTCAAATTCAGGACGTCCGTTGGTGTGGAGCGAAACGTCGCAATCACTTCCCAACATGCGCAGCAGATACCATATCTGTTTCTGCCCCCGGTAATTTCCCCGCCAGTCGCGCTTTATCCATTGAGCAGGTACATCGTATCGGAGCCAGTCGCGGGTGCGGCCGAGGATTTGCACGTGCCAGGGGCGTAAGCCTACTTCCTCAGTCAATTCACGATACATTGCTTGTTCCGGACTTTCGCCGGGCTTGATACCTCCCTGAGGAAATTGCCAGGAATCCTGTCTGATGCGCTTGCCCCAAAATACCTCGTTCTTCGAATTGAGTAGAATGATTCCTACATTTGAGCGATATCCATTACGGTCGATCATATGATTCACCCATTTGATCCTTCACGATAGGGTTAGATTTTTCCACATTTCGTGCCGGATTGAAAGCTGTCGCTGATTGGGTGCACTGGAGGAGTGGCAACTGCATTATTGTTTGAACACTTTGCTTTTCAGATTCCTCATGGTCAACCTGCGCTGCTTTTCAGAGTAAAATCGGAGATTGGACTTGTTATGGACAGGATATGCGAGCCTCAGGTTTTTTTATTTCGACACTCAAGGAAGCGCCCGCCGAAGCGGAATTGATCAGTCACAGGCTGATGCTGAGGGCAGGTCTCATCCGGCGCCTGGGAAGCGGTCTCTACACATGGATGCCGCTTGGCTTGAAGGTTCTGCGCAAAGTTGAAGACATCGTGCGGGAGGAAATGGATGCGGCGGGGGCACTGGAACTGCTGATGCCAGCCGTGCAGCCTGCGGAGCTATGGCGGGAGACAGGGCGATGGGATGTCTTTGGCCCCCAGATGTTGAAAATTAGGGATAGACACGAGCGCGATTTTTGTTTTGGTCCAACCCATGAGGAAGTCATCACGGATATTGCACGGCGTGAAATCAAGAGTTACCGACAGTTACCCCTCAATTTTTATCAGATACAAACCAAATTTCGCGACGAGGTTCGCCCCCGCTTCGGCGTCATGCGCGCGCGCGAATTCGTGATGAAAGATGCCTATTCGTTCCACACCGATATCCACAGCCTGGAAGAAACCTATCAGGCGATGCATGTGGCCTATTGCCGGATATTCGATCGCCTGGGACTGAGGTTTCGTCCGGTCAAGGCCGATACGGGTGCGATTGGTGGCAGCAGTTCGCACGAATTTCATGTCCTCGCCGATTCCGGCGAAGACGCCATCGCTTTTTGTCCCGATTCCGATTACGCAGCGAACGTTGAAATGGCCGAGTCGTTGCCACCGTCAGCACCGCGGGGACCTGCCGTGAGCGAGATGCGGAAAGTGCGAACCGCCGCCAAAAAGACCTGCGAAGAGGTTGCCGCCTATCTTGATGTTTCCATCGAACAGACGGTAAAAACGCTGGCGGTCGTGGCCAATGGCCGGATGTATCTTCTGCTGCTGCGTGGCGATCACCATCTCAACGAGACAAAGGTTCGAAAGATTCCTTTTCTTTCCGATTTCCGGCTTGCCAGCGAAGAAGAAATTCGCGCAGAAACCGGCTGTATTCCCGGATTTATCGGCCCAACCGGATTGTCTCTTCCGGTTATCGCGGACCGTACCGTAGCGGTCATGACTAATTTCGTGTGTGGTGCCAATGAAGAGGATTACCACCTCGTTAGCGTCAATTTCGGGCGTGATCTGAAAGAGCCGGATCATGTTTTCGATATTCGCAACGTGGTTTCCGGCGACTTGTCTCCGGACGAAAAGGGTAAGCTGGAAATCTGCCGCGGCATAGAAGTCGGCCATATTTTTCAATTGCTCACAAAGTATTCGGAAGCGATGAAAGCCAGTTATCTCGATGAATCCGGGCAATCGCGCCCCATGGAAATGGGCTGCTACGGGATCGGGGTTTCACGCATTGTGGCAGCCGCCATCGAGCAGAACCATGACGAGCGCGGCATTATATTTCCCGTGGCAATGGCGCCATTTCAGGTAGTCATCATTCCGATCGGGTTGAAGAAGAATGCAGAGGTGAGGGCTGAGGCGGAGAAACTATACGCGGCGCTTTCCAGCGCCAGCATCGAAGTTCTGCTCGACGATCGGGATGACCGCCCCGGCGTCATGTTCGCCGATATGGAACTGATCGGTATTCCTCACCGGGTTGTCGTCGGCGAACGAGGCTTGAAGGAAGGAAACGCCGAGTACCGGGGGCGGCGCGACGAAAAATCGGTGGTCATCCCGCTTCCTGAGATTGCAGATTTTATAAAATCAAAACTGGCTGGCGGTTGACAACTGAATCTTCCCGGTTTGCCGCTCTGGAACTGGGTGCTCGACAGCCCGACTTCGGACTGATTCCAGTACGGCAAGACCGGGCAGTCATTGTCCGCCGGGACTTGCTGCTAGCGTCCTCCTTTTTGCTGCACTTTTCCAGCAGGCTGGGAATCAGGGATCTTCGAATTCTCACGCATGAATTCTTCCAACGCTTCGCGAGACACAATTCCGATCTTATAAACTGCCGGCTTGCCTTCGGGATCGAAAACATAGGTAGTCGGCAGCATGGATACCGGGCCAATCTGGCGTGCCAGTTCCTGATCCCCGAGCACGATCGGGTAGGTCACTGAAAGCCGTTTCGCATGTTTGAGCACAACGTCCGGGTTACGATAATCCATCGCCACGCCAATCACCATTACGTCTTTTTTCCGATTTTCATAGAGGGAGACAAGATCAGGAATTTCCTTCAGGCATGGGGGGCACCATGTGGCCCAGAAATTTACCAGCACCCATTTCCCCTTGAAGTCGGAAAGAGACAGTTTCTTTCCGGTATGATCGGTAAAGGTAAAGCCATAGGCGTGTGCGACCGGCACTGCTGAAAGCATGAAGCATAAACAGAACCGGTAAAGCAGAATATTCAAATGGTATCTTTTCATATGACGTCGTTTCATTTTTCCAACAACTCCCCTAGCCTTTGCTAAGCTGACATTTCTGCGGGTGGTTCGGTTTCGCGGAGGCAAAAAGTTGCGACAGCGGAAGGCCCATTTTCTCATCGATCCCCACGGCAATATCATCTAGCAGCTGCTCCAGCCTGGTATCGCCTCCTGCTGCACCCTGCAGTGCTTCGGGGCGAAACGCAAAAAGGCGATAGACGTCGGCAATCCGGATCTCGGCGGGGTCGAGTATTTGAACCCATCCTCCCCCCTGAACCTGCCGCACGAAATTGGCTTTCATCATGAGCTCCAGTATCCGCTCTACTTCTTCAGGACTTAGCATCAGCTGCTGCTGCAGACTGGAGGCGGTTTCAACTTTGCCTGCCTTTAGCGCCTTTCCAAGTACCCCCAATAAACGCAATGCATCAAAAAACTGCTTACCCCTGGCCTTCGGGTCATCGCGCCACTCACGGAAACGCCAGCTTGAAAGGGATGCGGCAATAACCGCCCCGAGCAGCACCATCAACCACGAAAGATAAAGCCATAGCAGGAAAATGGGAATAGTCGCAAAGGTGCCATATACTGCTTGATAAGTCGGGAATCGGGTGATGTAGAACGCGAACCCTGCCTTCATTATTTCGAATCCTATCGCCGCTGCCACCCCGCCCGCTATTGCGTGCTGCCATGCTACCTGGCGATTCGGCACGATGAGATAGGAAGTCGAAAAGGCAATGCTCGTCAACACGAGCGGACCCAACCGCAAAAGCATGATGTCCCCGCCCGGAATATCACGGGTAAATCCCATGGAGGCGGTCATCAGCCAGGACGTAAGCGACAGGCTCGCACCGATCAATAAAGGGCCAATCGTCAGAACGGACCAATATATCAGGAGGCGATGCAGGAGCGGACGCAGGCGGGATACTCGCCAGATGCTGTTGAGCGCTTCGTCTATCGTGAGCATGAGTGCAAGCGCAGTTACGCCCAGGAAGGCGATGCCAATCGCGGTCAGCTTAGCCGCATTATCGGCAAATTGCTGCATGTACACCGAGATGACCTTGTTTGCCGCTTCTGGCACCATGGTGGTGAGAATGAATTCCTTTATCTGGTCTGAAAATTCGGCGAATGCGGGAAATGCCGCCACCATCGATAACCCGATCGCGAGCAGCGGTACCAACGAAAGCAAGGTAGTGAAGGTAAGACTGCCCGCAATCTGGGTGCAGTTGTGCTGGAAGAAGCGCACAAGGACATAGTGCATGAAATCGACAGGGCGTACGGATTTCATTACTTTCGTGACAGGTCGTGAGGATTGAGAGAAAAGCTCCACGCGCAGCCCCACTTTGGAGGCAGGACAGACGGTTCCGGTTTGTCCTGCCGCGTTTTTCAAGGTTTCTACACTTGCGGGTGCGCCCGCTCCAGCTTACTGTGCAGCTTGTTGAGCGCGCTGAGATACGCCTTGGCGGAGGCGACGACAATATCCGTGTCGGCGCCGTTGCCGTTGACGATACGGCCTGACTTCTGCAGCCGGACCGTGACCTCGCCCTGGGAATCGGTACCGCTGGTGATCGCATTGACGGAGTAGAGTTGCAACTCCACGCCACTGTTCAGTATCTTTTCGATGGCGCGGAAAGTGGCGTCCACCGGTCCGCTTCCATCCGACTCCGCACGGGATTCCCTGCCTTCTTCACCGATTACTATACTGGCATGGGGAGTTTCACCGGTTTCGCTGTGTGCCGTCAGTGACAGGAGCTTGTAATGCTCCTGCAGGGCGGTGGCATCATCGGAAACCAGGGCATGCAGGTCTTCATCGAAAATATCATGCTTCTTGTCCGCCAGCTCCTTGAAGCGCATGAAGGTGGCATTAAGGACTTCTTCCGATTCCAGCTCGATTCCGAGCTCTGCCAGCCGGCTGCGGAAGGCGTTGCGGCCCGAATGTTTGCCCAGCAGCAATTTGTTTGCTCCCCAGCCGACATCCTCCGCTCGCATGATTTCGTATGTTTCGCGGTGTTTCAATACGCCATCCTGGTGTATCCCGGATTCGTGTGCGAATGCGTTTGCGCCCACAATTGCCTTGTTCGGCTGTACCGGAAACCCGGTAATGCCCGAAACCAGCTTGCTTGCGGGGACGATATGGACAGTATCGATGCGGGTATCACAAGGAAAGAAATCCTGGCGGGTGCGCACGGCCATGACGATCTCCTCCAGGGAGGCATTGCCGGCGCGCTCGCCCAGTCCGTTTACCGTGCATTCGACCTGGCGCGCTCCGTTCATCACTGCCGATAACGAATTGGCCACTGCCAGTCCAAGATCATTGTGGCAGTGCACCGAGAATATGACTTTATCCGAATTGGGAATCTTCTCGCGGAGGGTACGGATGAGTTCCCCGAATTGCTGGGGCATGGTATAGCCGACCGTATCGGGAATATTCACAGTCCCTGCTCCGGCATCGATGACCGCTTCGAGCACACGGCAAAGAAAGCTAATGTCAGAGCGCCCGGCATCCTCAGGGGAGAATTCGACGTCATCGGTGTATTGACGCGCCCATTTCACCGCTTTCACCGCCTGCTCCACCACCTGCTCGGGGGACATGCGCAGTTTCTTTTCCATGTGAATGGGTGAAGTGGCGATAAAGGTGTGGATACGCGCCGAATTGGCTCCCCGCAATGCTTCGCCTGCACGCCTGACATCGCCTTCGGTCGCGCGCGCAAGGCCGCATATGGTGCTGCCCTTGATCGCATCCGCTACGGCTTTTACCGCTTCGAAATCGCCATTTGAGGCAGCTGGAAAACCCGCTTCAATGACATCAACCCGCATTCGTTCGAGTTGTCGAGCGATGCGCACTTTTTCCTCCCTCGTCATGGAGGCGCCCGGGCTTTGCTCGCCGTCACGCAAGGTGGTATCAAAAATGATGAGATGGTCTTTCAATTGTTTCTCCGTTTTTCAGAAAGAATACTCGAACTCTGATAGGGAATCCAGGAACGGATTCCATCGATAAAAACTGGTAAAGGCTTGAGGGAGGTCGGTAATTAGCGCGCGAGGCGCAGCAGCGGTCTTGCAAGAAGCTGCAGGCGGGGCTGAAGGCAGAATGGAATGGACTGAACGAGGTTTGCGATGTGCATATCCCAAATATAAAGGGTTTCCGGAACGCGTGCAATAGAGAAATTGAATGCTATATTGAAACTGACCGACATTGAAACTGACCGATTGACTCTCCAGAATGGCCCTCAGGAATTTTCGATGCTTCTCAATGAATAAGAACTTTGGGGGAGAACGAAATTTCAGTCGCCGCCGGCTCGCTGCGGGCCTTGTGATTGTGCTCGCCATGAGCGCGTGCGATTCGACGGAACAGGGACATGTAAAGGGGGTAACCGACCACTTGCCGGATTTGAGTTTTTCCCTCACTTCCGACAAGGGGCAGCCAGTTACAGCCAAAACATATGAGGGAAAAGTATTGCTGATGTATTTTGGATTTACACATTGCCGGGAAGAGTGCCCGATTTCCATGGCGCGTCTCACGCGGGTAATGCATCTTCTTGGGGGAGACGCAGATCGGGCGCATATCCTCTTTGTAACCGTGGATCCAAAACGGGACGCCCCTGGGGAATTGCGCCGTTATCTGACGCAATTCGATATCGAGCATGCGACAGGATTGACCGGCACTCCGGATGAAATCGGACGGCTTGCAAAACGATACCGCAACGCGTTCCGGCCGCATTTTCCCCCCGATGGAAACGGCGACATCATGCATGGCGACGCGATCTATATATTTGACACACAAGGTCGCGCCCGCCTGCTGGCAACCTCCGCCGATCCAGAAGAGACTTTGGCGGAAGACCTGCGGGATTTGCTTCCTTCCTGAAGACTTCTCCGGGTCAGTAACGGACATCAATTGTAATGGAATGGTTTTACTGGCTGGTGCCTTGGGAAGAGTCTATTCTGGTGGTTGCCGCCACGGGTAGCGCAGTTCTTTTTTTTCTGAGAGGCTGCCCCGTAGTTCGTCCCTCGCTTCATCGCAAGTTGTGCTTCTGGGGTGGATTAAGCCTGGTATATCTCGTTTCTCACACCCAGCTCGATTATTACTCCGAGCACCAGTTTTTCATTCACCGGCTTCAACATCTTGCATTGCATCATCTCGGGCCTTTTCTGATCGTATTGAGCAGGCCATGCCCGGTTCTTCTTGCGGGCATGCCGTTAAGTATGAGGCAGGCATTTCATCTGATGGCGGGATGGAAGCCAGTTCAATATCTCGCCCAGGCCTTGTGCAATCCTGTCGTCGCCGTCGCACTGTTCAGCATGCTCATCGGTTTCTGGCTGTTACCCTCGATTCATTTTACGGCGATGATCGATTGGCGCCTCTACCGTGTGATGAACTGGAGCATGTTTCTCAGCGGATTGATTTTCTGGGGACTGGTCTTAACTCCCGGTCCGGTATTCACCGTCAGATTGTCGCCCGGGTCTCGCATTGGCATGATGCTTGCCATCATTCCGCCTCAAATCGTCATCGGCGCCATTATTTTCTTTACTTCTCACGAGTTGTATCCGATCTACACCATTTGCGGACGTGCTATTGGCGGTATCAACGCCCTTGCGGATCAGCAGATCGGGGGCATCATTCTGTGGATACACGGCGCGATGATGAGTGCGATCGGAATTCTGGTTGTCATCCTGAGAGAATTGATGCTTGCAGAATATCCAAAGCATGGACAGAAGGTGGCATAAACGTTTGCTTTCCTTTTTTTCCCATTTCCGGGCGGGTAGAAACAAAATCCTTTGCAATTATTCGTTCAGGGCCTCGCGCATTAAATATACGTCGCGAGTGGTCACAGGCGCAGCCTTGTTGCCCCAGCTGTTACGGATGAATGTGAGCACTTCAGCAATTTCGCGGTCGGTAAATTTTTCGGCATAGCCTGGCATTTTCTCCGGTTTCGGTCCCGTCTTTGTCCACGGGCCTTTTCCTCCTTCCAGCATGAGCCGGATCAGGGAAGAGGCATTCTCCGAAAGCACGATCGAACTTCCAGCTAGAGGGGGAAACTTTGGCGGCTTGCCCCTTCCCTCGTCGCGGTGACATTTGGCGCAGAAGCCACTATATATTCCCGCGCCTGGTTTCTCGAAGCGGACCATTCCGACGGGAACGACAGCTGGTGTTCTACGAGGGTTATACGATGACTTTTCTCCGCTGGCAGGGAGCGATTTGAGGTAATGGGCGATCGCATCAAGGTCTTCCTGGCGCAAGTGCTGGGTGCTGTTTTCGATAACAGTGATCATGCTGCCAAATGCAACGGTATGGCCACTATGGCCTGTCTTGAGAAACGCGGCAATCTCCTCTTCCGACCATCTGCCCAGACCCGATGCGGTGCTTCCGGTCAGTTCCGGAGCAAACCAATTATCTATCATCGCACCGGCCAAATAGTCGGATGAGGTTTCCGAATAGGCCTTTGCCTGATAGGCCAAACCGCGCGGAGTATGACAGGCGCCGCAGTGACCGAGCGCCTGCACCAGGTACGCACCGCGGTTCCACTTTTCACCCCGATCAGCACGGGGTTCGAACCGTTTGTGTTCCACAAAGGCAAGATCCCAGAACTTGAGGGTCCAGCGCTGATTGAAGGGGAATGGCAGGTGGGTCTGCGAGGGCGTGTGCCGGACCGGTTTCACCCCGTGCATGAAGTAGGCGTATAACGCGCGCACATCGTTGTCCGACATTCCCGTGAACGACGGGTAAGGCATGGCCGCGTACAACCATTTGCCGTCTTTTCTGATGCCGCTGCGCACGGCCCGGCTGAAATCCTCGTAGCTGTAACGCCCAATACCAGTTTCCGGATCAGGCGTAATATTGGTCGAATAAATAGTACCGAAGGGTGAATTGATCGCCAACCCGCCTCCAAAAGCCGGATGAGCGGATCCTGCCGTGTGACACCCGGTACAGTCCGCGATAGTGGCGAGATAGGCACCGCGTGTAACCAGTGCATGGAGTGTGCTCTCATCCTCCCCGGCAGCATCTGCGGCATGATCGGCAGTGGCAGTCGCAACAGAAACCGGAGTATCCGCCACGATTGCGCCCATGGCAAGCAGGGCAGCACTCAGAAGGATTCCAGTTTTTTTGCCCATCCGGATCATCCAATCGAAAACCGCCATGCGTGGCTTCATGTGCTTCAGATCCAGGCGCTGCATGATCGGATCGAGAGCACGGCAAAAGTGTTGAACAGGATTGCAATGATGAACACAAAGCTCGACATCATCCCCAGCATCGCCAGAAATCGCGTCTGCCCTTCATCTTTCTGAACGGGATGCTGTTTATTCAACGCGTCTTTCGAGTAGCGACCGAGGCTCCGCCAGGAGACCAGAGCGATATAGCCGGAAAAAAGAGCGCCAGCCAGGCAGACAAAGCCTATTGTTGCCAGTATTGCCGTCAATCCGGGCCAAAGCGGAGCAGGGAGCGGAAACTGATGCGGATAGCAGGCATAGGCAGCGATCGGCGGGGTCAGCGCCATTTGTGTTACCCACGCTCCGGGTGCGCCGAAGAGCGCAAGCAATGTCCTAACCCTTGGCAGGGAATGAAGGAAGTGATGTTCTGTGGAAATAGTTTGTCTTGCATCCATTTTGAAGATCATCCGTGCTGGAGATAAGGAGACAAGTACAAGGCGGAGAAAACGAACAGCCAGACGACATCGACAAAATGCCAGTAAACGCCGCCGATGGTGACTGCAACATGACGCTTGTGGTCAAAATAACCCATCATGGTCCAGGCAAGCAGGAGCAAAAGCACTCCCAGTCCGATAATGACATGGCACAAGTGAAAGCCGGTGATCGTAAAGTAGAGTGATCCGTACAGGTCGGAGTTGATGCTGAATGTCTTGTTTTTCCACTCCAGAAGCTGAACCGCGACAAAGGCACTACCCAAAGCAATCGCGGCGATAAATCCGAAAATGCTGGATCGTGCCCCACCTTGCCGGATGCCCCGTTCTCCCGCCCAGAAAGCAGCGCTACTGGCAAGCAGGATGATGGTATGATGCCCGGAATGAGCAGGTTCGGCAATCCGGTCGGAGGCCAGTCCTGCCCGGTTTGTGCCGCGAGGTAGAAGTAGGTGAACAGCAAGTATCCAAACAGGGAAGCCTCGGTTACGATGAGCGCGATCACCCCCCACCACCCGCCGGAGAGCTTACCGGCGCTTCCCACCGGCAAAGGCTGGCTGACGATGCGGGCGGTCTCACTCATGGGCCTCTCCCCCTCTTTCGGCAGAGACTGACCCGCGCCCCGTAGTACGTTGACCAAGTTTCCTGCGGGGCCACATCCAGATGCTCAACGCGGTACAGCTTGAGGCCGCCATTAATGCGGTGAACGTCCATGAATGCAGCAACAGGCCGACGAATAGCAACGAGACGAACAAACCGACAAGGAAAGGCGTATAGGAATCCTCCGGCATTTTGAGGATGACAACCGGCTTTGCATCGATGGGCGAGGTGCCGAGCGTTTCCCGGCCCCGCATCAGCAGGTAACCTTCTTCCAGTTGGGTCCGGCTATGTTCTCTTTCTCCTTCGATCCGCCCCTCCCATAACGGGTGCCGGCTGGCAATCGTAGGAATAGTCGCAAAGTTATAAGCGGGCGGCGGGGAAGACACTGCCCACTCCAGGGTCGGCGCATCCCACGGGTTGGCGCCTGCCCGCACTCCGCGTTTCAGGCTGAGGACGACATTGACGAGGAAGATCAGTACGCCAACGGCGAATATGAAGGATCCGACAGTCGTAATCAGATTGACTTCATCCCACCCCATGCGGGAGGGATAGGTATAAATGCGGCGCGGCATCCCGAGCAGGCCAGCGATATGCATTGGAAAGAATCCGGCGTTGAATCCAATAAACATGGTCCAGAAACTCCACTTGCCCAGTTTTTCACTCATCATGCGCCCGGTGAATTTGGGAAACCAGTAGTAGATCCCTCCTACCACCGGAAACACGTTGATCCCAAGCAGGACATAGTGCAGGTGCGCAACGATGAAGTAGGTTTCATTAAGTTGCCAGTCAAGCGGCACCGCGGCTGTCATTACTCCCGACATGCCCCCGATGATGAACAGGACGACGAAACCGGCAAAAAACAGAAAAGGGGTCTTGAATACGGGCTTTCCCAGCCAGATAGTCGCAATCCAGGCGAAGACGGCGACCGCGCTGGGAATGGAGATGACCATGCTGGCGGCGCCGAAAATCGACAGAGCCACCGTCGGCAGACCCGTGGCGAACATATGGTGGACCCACACTCCGAAACCAAGCAGCATGGTTGCCATGGTGGCAAGTGCCACTGCCGTGTAACCCACGAGCGGCCGGCGGCAGAATGTAGGCAGAGCATCGGAAACGATGCCCATTGCCGGAAGCACAACCACATAGACCCAGGGGTGGCCGAAAATCCAGAACAAGTGCTGCCAAAGCAGGGGCTGACCATTATTTGCCACATCAAAAAAATGCGCGCCTATCTGGCGGTCGAGCCACAACAGGAAGAACGCGAGACTGACGGCGGGGATTGCGAACAGGTTTGCCACGGAGGCGGTGAGCGTTCCCCATACCAGGATGGGGACACGGTTTATGGTCATGCCCGGGGCCCGCATCCTGAATAGCGTAACCACGAAATTAATCGATCCCACCGTTGTAGAAATCCCGAGCAGTACCATGCCGAGCGCAAAGACATCGATATTGGGTCCGGTGTTGTACACCGGACCCGAGAAGGGCACATAATTGAACCAGCCCGCATTCGGTGCCTGCCCAAGAGGGAAGCTGATGTACATGAAGAGGCCGGCGAACAGAAAAATCCAGTAGGAAAGTGCATTGAGGCGCGGAAAGGCCATGTCCCTGGAACCGAGCAGAAGCGGCCAGAGATAGTTGGAGAAACCGGACAGAACGGGCAATGCGTAGAGGAAAATCATGGTCACGCCATGCATCGTGAAAAGCTGGTTGTATTGCTCCGGCGTCAGAAACGCCATATCCGGCCCGGCAAGCTGGATGCGCAGGAACAGCGCTTCGATTCCGCCGATCACGAGGAAAAGAAAGGCCGTAACGAGGTACCGCACCCCGATCGTTTTGTGATCCACTGTGGAGAGCCATCCGCGCCAACCCGGCGCCGTCTCCCAGATCTTCTCCAGCCGTGCTTCGATTGCAGATCCCTCGGGAATACGTCCCACTTCCGGGATCCGTTCGAGGGGGACTTCGCGATGCTGAGTAACGTCGATGGCGGCCATACTCTAATTCAGTGTCGAAAGATAGGAGGCCAGTGCTGAAGCTTCACTGTCCGATAATGCGATGCTTGGCATGCGCGCTCCTGGCTTGTAGTATTGTGCGCGGGTAATCCACTCCATCAAGTGATGCGGTGTATTGGTCAACAGTCCGGCAGCGATGCGACCGCGCGAGTTCAGATGCGTGAGATCAGGGCCGTGCAGGCCTTCCGCTTCTGTTCCGCGCACCGCGTGACATCCCCCGCAGCGATCCATGAAAAGCTTGTATCCATGCTCATTGTGCCCTGACACCGGGAAAGTGTTGCGGCGTTGCGCCTCTTGCCATTTCTCGAAATCCCGATTGCTTTCCGCAACCACTTCCAGATTCATATGAGCATGCGCCACCCCACAGAATTGCGCGCATTGACCGACATAAATGCCGGGGACGTCTGCCTGGATCCACTTCTGATTGACCAGGCCCGGAATCATTTGAGTTTTTCCGGCGAGTACAGGTACCCAGAATGCGTGAATGACGTCTGCGCTTTTCAACTTGAGCAGTACGGGCCTGCCTACAGGTATATGGATTTCATTGGCGGTAACAAAACGTTTCGCCGGATCGGCATGCTCGTATTCAACGCTCCACCACCAGTCGTAACCGGTTACAGTCAGGGTGAGAGCTGGAGTCTCGGTGGGTTTGGCAACCGCATTGAGCACGGTCAGGAAATAAACGGTGAGCCCGGCCAATATGAAGGTAGAAATCCCTGTACCGATATAAACCCATCTGAGTCCCCCGCTCTCGGCACCAATCATGCCGGGATCGGCAGAGCTGCGCTTGCGAACTATGGCAATTACCAGTAGCAGTATGACGATAAGGGTAATGGCGGAGAGCAAAGCCGTCATCAGCCACCCCAGATGCATTACGGGTGTGGCGGCAGGTCCGTAGCTGTACAGGAAATAGTTTAAAGGGGTGTCCAGCGTGTCTGCTGCTTCCGATGGTTTTGCGGCGATCATGGATAGCGCCAGAAACGTTATCCGGAAACGCAGGTTTTTTATTGCCGACCTGGAATCGAAACCTGACTTGGAAGCTTTCATAGGCTTGACCAACTCCAGTGTACGCAGAGATGCAGCGATAAGCGCGATCCTGACTGCAACGGAGTGACCAAAGGCGGAGGGGATTGCAAGGGAATATCGAGGTCCCCGGCCAACCAGTCTGTGCTGGCGTGCGATAAGAATGCACTTTCCAGAATGCAGAGAGCCGACGATGTCGCAGTGTTTTCAAAAATTCTACGCTGCTCATTCCGTGTTTCTGTGCGCTAGCGTACGTAGAGTTTCGAAAAAACCCTGAACAGGTCAGCACTCCTGTTCAGGGGGTTGTTCTCAGCGGCTCTTTCAGCTGGGGAGCAGTGAAACAGACGCTACATTGCTGGAACCGATCGGAGACACGAGTCTGAAAGGCGATTCAAGCTGCCCCAGTTGGGCTTGGCCGGCGCCTGATGCCAATAAAACTGATTACCGCGAGTCCGGCCAGGAGCATGCCATAGGTTGACGGTTCGGGAACGCTCGCCGCAAGTTTGGATAAGTCGGCTGTGACAGCAGCGCTTGCCTCAAGACCAGGGATCAGCGCGCCCAGGAGATTTGGGTTCGAGTGACCAAGGATGCTGACGAAGCCGGGCACGTCGGTGAGCACGATCCGACCGTTCAAATCCTGAACCTCGCGCGAATTGCCTTCGGGGAACAGTGACTTGAAGGCATCAATCTGACTGCCGGATAGGTACAGCGGAGAAGCCAGGTCAATCCAGCTTACCCCTTCTGTAAAAGGCGGTGTCGTCAATGAACCGGAGTAACGGAAAGAACCGAGATAATTCGGCAGAAAACTGTTCAGGTCGAAGTGCTCGATATGGAGTGTTTCCTCAGTGGTTTGCGGCAAATCGGAGAAAATGGGAGCGAGTGCCCGATTCTTGAAGAGACCTTGCTCGATATCCCGACCGACTACGAGAAGATTGTCTGCAGCATCGCTGAAGACGAGGTGCATCTCCATGGGACTGGCTCGACCATTTATCAAATGCTCAGAGGGGGTGTGAAAGTGGAATTGAGCCAGGTTCCATTGGTGTCCTGAAAGCATCAGCGTTCCTTCGCCGGGACTGACATTGCCCCGGATGGTTTTCTCATGATCAGGAGAGCCGTTATTGATCACAGTAAGCGCGGTGTCGGAGCTGAGGTTGAAGTTCAACTTGGGCAGGTTTCCGTAATAGGTGCTGTCCGAGCGTATATCGATCGGACTTTGTGCTTCCATCAGCTCCAGCTTGCTCGCCAACGTATCCGCGTATGCGGTATTGAATCCCGGCAGGAAAAGGGCCAAGATGAGCGCGACCACTCTCAGGGATCGAGATGTTTCATTCATAAGACGACCTCAAAAAAATAGATGTTTATAGGGTTTATAGGATGAAAGTTCTAAAAGCTTGAGAAACCCCGAATGATCGGTTCCAACGCTCCTCTGCTCGGAGAGCAGCCGGTTGGAACAGACGGGGAAAATGAGCTGGTGCTTGGCCAGTCGCTGTTGTTATGAGCCGCCACCGAAGTCGGGGCCGCTCCACGCATGAAACCTGCTGCAGGCTTTAAACCTTGCGAAGAACGACACCGGGTGGTGACGGAATGGCCCTTTTTATGCAGCCGGTGTGTTACGAACTGCACAGGGCGGATGGCCTGCTGTGTCGGGCTTCGTCAGCCTTCTATTGCAGGTTCTTATTGAAATGGGAGTTGATTCAATTCCTGACGCTCGACTCGTCCAGGTCCCCTCCACGCAAGTGAAGGGGACTCATAACGGACGAAACTGTCAAAAGGCAATCTGATATTGCAGGACGAATTGATTCCTGTTTGAAATTTTGTATCCAGCTCCGTTGAATATGGGCCGGTTCTGGATATCGAAAGTCAGTTTGCTGTTATGTCCCTTGATCAGCCAGTTTATCCCTGCATTGAATACATTCATCTGATCATGCAAACGGTCAAAGTCTGCGCTGATGAAAGAGAAGTAAGGCATCAACTGACCATTGTTTCCGCCGAGAAGATCCTTGGGCAGCAGATATCCTATCTGCCCGTACCATTGATTGCCTGTGCCAAACATGGGGAAAGCATTACCGCCGGTACTGGCCGGGTTCACCCCGTTGCCGTTCATGCGCAGATAGTTGGGGCCATAATTGGTATTGAAGTAACCGATATAAGCGGATATCGCAGTTTCCTTCACCTTGTCTACCGGGGCATCCAGATAGGCTGCAACCGACCATAAATTCAAATCGTGAAACTGGGCCGTGGCTTCCGTAAGGCCGGTCCAGGTCGCATTTTTCTGCGTAATGAAACCTGCTTCCAGGTTCAGGATGCTTTTCTTGCCCAGATAAGTGCCTTGCATGTAAGGATTGGTCATTGGCTCCTTATCCCAGAAATTCCACATGAAGAACCCCTGGTATTGTTTCCTGTGGCCGGTTCGAGCAAACTGGGCGTTTACCGGGGAAATGATTTCAACAGGAAGCCCGGCAGTATTGATGGGGAAGGGATCACTTGCCGTGATGCGATAGTTGAGGGGCCCGATCTGGCCTCTCAGGTAGACGCTCAGCCTACGGTTGAACTGGTCGGTACGATCAGCAGTCGCCTGGGCCAGCAGTGGCACATCCATCGTCATGATCGTGCTCACGCTGGGACTGCTGAAGCGGGAGAGACCATTGGCCATGACAAGGCCGCCCCCCACGATCATCTGGTGTCCCTGTGTCAGCCGTAATTCACCGAAAGCGTCATGGAAGAAAGATTGAAGCTTTCTGTTATCGGCGTTCTGGCTCAGGAAATTAAAATTGTTCATCCCGTATTGGGTATAAAAATACACCCGATCGGTCAATTGCCCCTGTAATACAAAACGCGTACGACGCAGGCTGATGTCAGTGACATCGTCCACCGACTCGCCCAACACCGTGGAGCCTGGGTTGGTTTGTTCATATCGCGCCCATACCTGATTCAGGAAGCCGAATTTGATATATTGGCTTCCATCCGGATTCAGGTTGAACTTGAATGGGTCCTTTTCTTTCCAGTTCGCGTATCCAAATCCTCCCTGGGGTTTTTCCTGGGATTTTTCCACCGATTTCGGAACGTCACGCAGAAGCCCGCCTCCCTCGCCTTTTGCCTTGCCGTCAGCAACGGCCCCATCCGGGCTCGAGGTGGCAACAGGTTTTGCCGGTTTCTCCGGGACTTTTTCAAAGGAACCCATACGGACACGTCCTTCTCCAGGCTCGGCATAGATCTGTTTTGTTTTGGTATCGACATAGAGGTCGATGACATAAGACGATGCGGCATCGGAGTCTGAAGACGCTGGTTTTTCTTCGGCATACAGCGGAGCTGCAAGCAGGCAACCGGACAACAACACAAGCGAGGTTTTATATTTCATTTCGATGATTCCATTCAGTTATGCAATATGCTTAATTGCTCATATTTTAAAATTGGGAAATGCTGAGTTTGTGGAAGGGAAAATAACATGGCATATGTCAGGAAAATGTCATGTAAAAGTGAAGAAATAGTGAATTTCCGACGAAAAAGCAGGAGAAAAGGCAAAAATGAAATACAGTGCATGCACGGGGGAGCCGGTATGCAAAACTGCTATGACAATGGCGTTCTTGGAAAAATTACATCTCCTTGAGGGTAGAGGATTGCATCGGAAAGTTGCAACGAGTCCTGGAAGAAGCTGATCCGTTTCATTGGAAATGAACGAACAGCTGAAGGTCCCAGCAGGAAAGTAGAAGAGCGCGCTGTCAGATTCCGTGGGGCGGTACGGGACACGACGACACGAAAACCAGACGCGGGGAAACGAGGTGTGGAACGTCTCGAAAGCGAGAAAAGGGCGCTCGAGTGGGGCCATGATAATAGCAGAAAACAGGCTTCGAGGCCGATTCCGGCTCTCAACCGCCACCCGCCCCCCCTGCTGAAATGTTGGTGTCGACGTCCAGGTTTGGACGGCTGGGGACAGGCGCCACAAAGAAGCGGAGAATCTTATGCAGGAGGTCTTTCCGATGCTCAGTATCCTGCGGACAGGGAGCGGTACTTTCTTCCGCAGCCTGTCTCTTCTCTGACGCATTCTCGTGCCTGAGTGTCGCTTCTCTGTTCGGAGAGACAGTATTTCCAGATGTCGCTTCCTGGCAATCGACCTGCCCATCGTTCTGATGGGATGCAATCAGTGTCGGGGAAGCCGACGAAGATAGGTGTTCATCCGCGCGCGTATCGGCGGCGACCGGAAGGGATAGGCCCGCTGCCGAGAAAAACAGCAAACAACCGAACAGGAAGGAACGGAAGGTGCTTTTCAAGATCAACTACCCTGGGTTGGGGCCTGCGGAGCAGGCGCTCATCTGCTGCTTAAAGTGGAATCAGCCTCCCGCGCCGCCGGCGGAAATGTTCTCGTCCATGTTGCGATTGGGTCCCCGGGGTGTATCAGGGCCATACAGAATGCGTACCATTTTGCAGAGAAAATCCTCCTGCTCGGGCGATGCATATTTGCACGAACCCGATCCGGACTCGGAACCCTGCGCAGGCGCCTCCCATCCCTCGGCGGCATTCGCCTGATCTGTTTGCTGGGGCGCAACGGAAGCCTTATCACTCTCTCCCTTTTCAGTCCTGTTTCCCTTCTCTTCATTGGTCCCCGGGGGAAGCTCCCAGCCCAGCTCATCCTTTTCCAGCGATTGATTTCGCTGGTTTGTATCGACAAATATATCCTGTACCCATCTGTTTGCGCGGTCTGACAAACCCGATTGCGCGTGCGACATTCCTGAAGCACCAGACATGACGACGCCGGCAAATAATGCAGCTTGCATCGCCCGGGTTTTCAGTATCCGTGGATGTTTCATGGTCCGCCTTCGTTCAAATGAGGGATAGAGCGAATGGTGCGCGCTTGAGGGCGCGCGGTCAAGACGGATTTTGCGGACTTGTCGAAATCCTCAAAACTCCGGGGAGAACGATGCAAACAAGACTGTTTGGAAGTGGACGTGTATCTACGCCTCTCTTAGAGTACTCGTCCACTCTTGCTTTCAACTTTCAAAAATGAAAGTCACGGGGATTCAAACAGATGCAGCCTGACTCATGCAACAGAACCAGTTGGTACATCTTGGGTTAACGGCTTGTTTTTACGCCCGGTGACAAACGCCATGAGGCATAACCCTGCCAGCATCATCGCGTAAGTTTCAGGTTCGGGAACGGCAGTGACGAATCCAGGCACATCCGTCAGGACGATGCGTCCATTAAGATCCTGGACTGCGCGTGCATCCCCTTCGGGAAACAGCGAGCTGAACGCATTGATTTGCTCCGAGGACATGAATAGTGGTTGCGATAACATCACCCAGCTGACGCCTTCATTAAAATCAGGCGTGGTCAGCGAACCGGAATAGCGGAAGGATTCCAGGTTGGAGGGAATGAGCGTATTGAGGTTGAAGTGGTCGATATGGAGTGTCTCGGAAGTGTTCTGCGGAATATGGGAGAAAATCGGATCGAGATCGCTGTTGAATGCCCCCGCCTGAACCCAGCGGCCAACCACGAGAAGATCCTTATTGCTGTCGCTGAAGACGAGATGCATTTCCATTGGAGATGCCACGCCATTCAACAAATGCTCGGAAGGGGTATGAAAGTGAAACTGGGCAAGCTCCCAATCATGACCGGAAAGCGCCAGGGATCCTGCACCGGGATTGACGATAGCCTTGGCGGCGGTGCTGAACTCCGTGGAACCATTGTTGATGACATCGAGCGGTGTGTCGGAACTCAAGTTGAAGTTGAGTGCCGGCAGATGGCCGAAATAAGTGCTATTCGGGCGAAAATCGATGGGACTTTGCGCAGGCAGTGCCGCCGTTGCGATCTCCGCATACGTTGACATTCCAAACACCGAAAGGACTGAAAAGAGTACGGCGTGCCGCGATAAACGTAACAATGACATATTCATCAAGTCTCCAGAATTATGGCGCGCATTATGCGCGCCGGGTTATGAAAAATGGATAAGATGTTGTTGCCGCTTTAAACTAGCACAGCAGTTGTGAATTTAATGTCCCTGAATTGTAAAAATTTTGTTAGGAGATCTTCGCATCACAAGGCAAGAAGCCGTTCTCTGAGAATGCAGTATATACATACTGCATTCTCATGAGGATGGGTGACGGGAAAGCATCAGAAGTTCCTTACTGCCCTTCAACAGGCACAGGACGAATGGAGACCAGGGTTCGGGTGAACGGGGAGATGGAGAAGTCTCAGCCGAACTATTAATTCGGCGAGCAGACAGCACAAACGTCATACCGGCGGAAGCCGATATGACGTTTAAAGCACGCCATTATTGGTTTGGACTGGATTCCGGTTTGACTGGCTTCCGGGTCAGGCCCGGAATGACGAGATTCATAGTATTTCTGGTCCTGAAGACGCCTACCCCGGATTGTGCCAGCAGCCATCCGGCTCAATCAGGGCGTCGGCTGCGGGGGGACCCCAACTGCCGCGCTCGTAGGGCAGGACGTGAGGATATGTCTTGAGTACAGGATCGAGTGCGGTCCAGGACGCCTCTACCGCCTCCCTCTTGGTAAACAGTGTGTCGTCGCCAATCATTGCATCATGCAGGAGGCGTTCATAAGGCGATTCACGCCCGAAGTGCTCCTCGACCAGGCACAACTCCTGCTGATCACCTTTGAACTCTTTTCCGGGATGTTTGACTCTCGCTGCAATTGCAACCGCTGAGACCGGAGAAAGGCGGAACCTGAGGTAATTGGCGTCACACGCGGCGCTTGCCGAATCAGCAAAAAGCTTTTGCGGCGGCGGCTTCAACTGGACAAGGACCTCCGCAGCGGTCTTGGCCAGGCACTTGCCGGAACGCAGATACCAGGGGACGCCTTCCCAGCGCCAGGAGTCGATGAAAAGCCGCAGGGCGCAGAATGTCTCGACATCGGAGTCTTCTGCCACGCCCGCTTCCTGGCGGTAACCCGCATACTGTCCACGCACCAGGTCCTCGGGTACAAGTGGACGCATGGCGTGGAATATGTTGATTTTTTCGCTTTGAACCGTTCCGAGACCTCGATAGGCGGGAGGTTCCATGGCCAGCAGCGCAACAATCTGGAAAAGATGATTCTGGATCACGTCGCGCAGGCAGCCGGCCGATTCGTAAAACGCGCCTCGTTCTTCAACTCCGAATTCCTCAGCCAATGTAATCTGCACGCTGGCTACATAATTACGATTCCATATCGGTTCCAGAAATGAATTGGCGAATCGGAAATAAAGAATATTCATGATCGCCTCTTTCCCGAGAAAATGGTCGATGCGAAATATCGCTTCCTCGGGGAACACGGAGCGTGCAATACGATTCAG
>Ga0134128_10001974_pt1 | contig 25824 bp, 30 predicted proteins | sample KB31754_FD_96462 | JGI IMG/M metagenome (GOLD analysis project Ga0134128, IMG submission 96462) | Terrestrial soil microbial communities with excess Nitrogen fertilizer from Kellogg Biological Station, Michigan, USA - KB3-175-4 | ecosystem: Environmental > Terrestrial > Soil > Unclassified ...
ACGCTCACCGATCCCGAGTTCAAGACCGGCACCGAGAAGGCCGACCGCGACCTGCTGAAGAGCCTCATCGTGTTCGCGTGCCTGATGGAGGGGCTCTTCTTCTACGTGGGCTTCGTGCAGATCCTCTCGCTCGGCCGCCAGAACAAGATGACCGGCGCCGCGGAGCAGTACCAGTACATCCTGCGCGACGAGTCGATGCACTGCAATTTCGGCATCGACCTCATCAACACCATCAAGCTCGAGAATCCGCACCTCTGGACGCCCGACTTTCGCAAGGAGCTCACCGAGCTATTCCACAAGGCAGTGGAGCTCGAGTATGCGTATGCCGAGGACACGATGCCGCGGGGAGTGCTCGGGTTGAATGCGCCGATGTTCAAGGAGTATTTGCGGTTCGTGGCTAACCGGAGAGCGCAACAGATCGGGCTCGATCAGCTCTTCCCGGGTGCGACCAACCCGTTCCCGTGGATGAGCGAGCTCATCGATCTCAAGAAGGAAAAGAACTTCTTCGAGACTCGGGTGATTGAGTATCAGACGGGTGGGGCTCTTAGCTGGGATTGACGGAAGAGATCCCTTGCTAGACGGGCGAGCTGGTCTTATCGCGTTAGCCTAAGCTCAGCCGACTCGACTAGAAATTTACCGTATGTTAAAAAGGGCGCCTCCGCGCCCTTTTTAACTTTCCGGAGTATCAAGATGGCGAGACGGTGCTTCTACAGCTTTCACTTCAAACCCGATTGCTTCAGAGCCTCGCAAGTCCGAGAAATTGGATCAATCGAGGGGAATAAGCCTGCTCACGACAATGATTGGGAGGCAATTGTCGGCGCCGGGGACGCTGCGATAGAAAAGTGGATCGATCAGCAGATGGCCGGAAAATCCTGTGCGATCGTCTTAGTTGGTGAGAACACCGCCAATAGAAAATGGATTAACCGCGAGATTGTAAAGGCTTGGGATAAAGGACTCGGCATCGTCGGAATACGCATCCACGGTCTGAAGGACTCAAGTGGTCTAAGTGCGATGAAGGGCGCCAATCCATTCGACTACGTCACGCATAGTCCTACCAAGCGACCGTTATCCCAAATTGTTAAGTGCTACGACCCTCCAGGAGCAGACAGCAAGGCGAAATATGGCTGGATTTCGGAGCATATCGCGGCCGCGGTAGAAGAAGCTGTGGAGATTCGGAACGCTAACAAGTAGGAGGAAAGAAAGTGCCGATCTCAATTCGAACCTTGGAAGAGAAGGCCGCGTTGGGTCGTACTGTAGTCGCGAAGTCCCTGACCGAGGCCCGTCAGATAGGGGTCAAGACCGCATTCCTTTGCCATAGCCATCTGGACGAGCGGCTGGTGGCGGGGTTGGAGCGCCACCTCGGCGACGAGGGATGGCGCCTCTACATTGATTGGCGGGACAACACAATGCCGGTGACGCCAAACCGTGAAACAGCGCGGCGGATCCAACAAAAGATAATCGACTGCAACTACTTCTTATTCTTGGCGACCGCCAATTCCACTCGATCTCGTTGGTGCCCTTGGGAAATTGGATTTGCTGATGGAAGAAAGGATCTTCCAAGTATATTTATCATTCCGACTGAAGATGGGCAGGGCTCACACGGAAACGAGTATCTGCAGCTCTACCGCCGCATTGACTACATGACAAATAACCGGCTCGGCGCCTGGTTTAGCGAGGATCCGGCTGCCACGGCCGTGCGAAATTTGTAGCAGAAGAAGCGAATCGCAATGCAGCCCTTTGCTACAGGTGTCCAAGGCGCTCGCATCTGGCTCTCCGGGTCCGTTCCGGTCGCCGAGGAATCCACAGCTCAACAACGAGAGTCGATTGAAGCGTTCATTGTGCGATTTGCGAGGGCTATTTTTCGTTCCGGCGGGCACATCGTCCACGGTGCCCACCCTACAGTGGTGCCGCTATTGCTTCGCGAAGCCCAGCACCATCAACATAGCGGCGGACGCAAGGATTGCTTAACGATTGCCATTTCGCGATTCTGGTCAAAAGATCGAGAGAGGGAAGTCGACGAGTGGCGTAAGACTGCGTTAGTAAGCGAGGTTCAAGAGGGACACGACCAAGACGAAAGCCTCCGGTTGCTTCGATATTGGCTAGCCGCGCGCGTAGATGCCGCTGTTGTCGTCGGCGGCCGATGGTGGGACATCAACCGCGTTCAAGCTGGGATTCCCGCAGAAATTGTGTTGGCTGTAGAACGCGGTTTGCCGGTCTTCCTGGCCGGCGGACTCGGCGGTGCAGCACACGGCTTCCTCATGGCAAATCCAGCACTCTTGCGCCTTTTGAAGAACGGCCTCAGTGAAGAGGAGAACAAGAGGCTCTCTCTTTCTGATGACGTTGCTTCAATTTCAACCGAAGTCGTAGCACAACTTGAACGATTGCCCCTAGTTAGAGGAGCAGCCTCAGAGGGGGCGACGTTTCGGATTCTCAGCCTCGACGGGGGCGGTATCAAAGGTACATTTGCCGCCGCCGTAATCGCCTCCTGGGAACAGTTGACCGGCTTGCGGGTGGTAGATCATTTTGACCTGGTCGCTGGTACCTCAACCGGAGGCATTCTCGCGCTTGGTCTTGGCGCTGGATTATCCGGCGAAGCGATGCTTAAGTTCTATAGAAGGAAAGGACCACAGATCTTCCCAGTTACAAGCCTCCGTAGCCGCTTCTTGCATGCACTTCGACACGCAGTCCGGCCAAAGTATTCACAACACATATTGTTCACTGCGCTAGAGGAGGGCTTGTACGATGGAGGCGCTGTAAAACGAATGAAGGACGCGAGGACTAGGCTTGTCATACCGTCCTACCATGCGCTAGCAGGCTCGCCTCACGTCTTTCGGACGCCGCATCATCCGGATGTGGCGGGCGACGCTGAGACTCCTTTGGCCTGTGTTGCGTTGGCAACCGCTGCGGCTCCCACTTATTTTGCGTCGGCGCGGATCAAGAACGCCATAGCGGAGACGAGTTTCGTGGATGGCGGGGTTTGGGCAAATAATCCGTCGCTTGCCGCAATGATTGAGGCCGTTACTTACCTTCGCATTCCACTTGAGAGAATTGATCTGCTAAGTATCGGCACCACGGAGGAGCCGTTTACGATAAAGAGCGTCGGGAAATCCGGGCTATTTGGCTGGAGTACTAAGTTGGTGAAGCTTTTGTTGAGCGCGCAGGAGGACGCAGCAACTGAACATGCGAGGCTCCTTGCGAGCGAGCCTCGTTTCATTCGTATCAATACGATGACGGCTCCCGGCGCTTATAGCCTCGACGGTGTTCGAGACATCGAGGAATTGGCATCGCTTGGCAACCGTGCGGCAATGGAGCCAACCGTACTTTCCCAAGTGCGTTCGCGATTTCTGAATGGAGTTAAGACCTCGCCTTGGTGAAAGCCAGCGGTGGATTCGACCGCGCTGGCTCTCGAAACTCTTGTGCGTCGATTTAGCTTGGCGTTACCGCGTAATGCCAACCAATAGGGGGCAAAGGTGGCGAAGAACATCCTCATTTACTCGGACGGCACAGGGCAAGAGGGCGGGCTAAAGCCGGACCAGCGTATAAGCAACATCTATAAGCTCTACCAGGCTTCACGGACTGGGCCGACCAGTCCAATCAATCCGGGCGAGCAAGTGGGCTTCTACGACGCAGGATTAGGGACGAATCGTGACGAAGGACCCATTCACGTCCGCGCACTGCAGTTCATACGCAAAACGGTCAGCGCCGGCCTTGGCGTGGGAATCAGTCGGAATATTGCCGATTGCTATGAAGCAATATTGAAGTATTACGAACCGGGGGACCGCATATTTCTCTTTGGATTTAGCCGGGGCGCATACACCGCGCGCTGCGTAGCTGGGGTAATGAACTTGTGTGGAATACCGACACAGTTACCGGACGGCAGCTCATTGCCCCGATACGGTAAGCGACTCCGCGCAATTGCGGAGGAGGCTGTTCACGATATATACGAGCACGGCGCTGGTCGTGATCGCGTGAAGTTTGAGCCAGAGCGGGAGGAGCAAGCAAGGCGCTTTAGAGAAAAGTACGGCTCTGCCCTAGACGGAAAAGCTAATGTCACCCCCTATTTTATAGGTGTCTTCGATACGGTCGCGGCGCTTGGTGCTAAGGGCGTAAAGAGATTTGTAATTAACTCTGCGATCGTTATTTCCGCTATGGCGTGCGCCGCTTCAATTGCGTGGATTGCAACCATTTGGGGTCAACGGTTTGTTAGCTCATTTGGTGTGCTTCTAATCGCAATTTTCGGTTTGGTTGGTTTCGCTGCCTTGAAGTCCAGCATAAGGGTCATATGGAATTATCCGAAGCCTGGCCGGTTCCGTTGGCATTTCGCTGGGTGGCACTCCGGGTTCTATGATCAATACTTGGACAAGCGTGTTCGGTTCGCTCGGCATGCGCTCGCCATCGATGAGAGTAGGGCCGACTTCTCTCGAGTCCCTTGGGGTATAAGAGGTGATCACCCCCCCAGGGAAGAGGGAGAACCTGAGTGGTTCCAGCAAATTTGGTTTGCTGGCTGCCATTCCGATATCGGGGGGAGCTACGCGGAAGAGGAGTCTCGTCTGTCGGACATTTCACTTTCTTGGATGATCGATCAGGTCACCGCCGTCCCATTTCCCGTGCAGTTCGATTCGTCCAAACTTCGCCTCTTTCCGGATGCCGCCGGAATGCAGCACTCCGAGGTCGAGTCATTGCGCGATATGTATCCCTCGTGGATTCCAAGGTGGGCTCGCCGAAGCTGGGCGGAAAGGCCGCGGATCGAGGCAAGAGGCGCGCCACTGCACCCGTCGGTCTTCGAGCGCTTCAAGGCCCGGGCGGTGCTTCAATATGCCGATTTGAAACCATATCGTCCCGAAACATTGAACGGAGACGAGCGGCTCAGCCAGTACTACGCTTAGCGTGCATCGTTCTTCACAAGCGACTAAGTTTGCCAATGCGCATTAGAACGACCCTGTCTCTCTGAGATGCTTCTAACAGTAGACGTCCAGTGGAGCGCAGATGTTCGCCCCGTCTGTTCAAGGGGGAGGTAACGCTCTCACCACTACACACGCGCCGCCAATATCGAGCCCACAATCACCATCGGAAACCCGACCGCCATCCCCAGCGTGAGCGGCTCCCCGAGGAAAATCACGCCTAATACAATCGCCACCAGCGGATTCACATAGGCGATAACCGTGGCACGAGCCGGCCCCGCCTCAGCGATCAAAGCAAAGAAGATTAGGAACGCCGTCGCGGTGCAGATCACGCCCAAGCCCACGACCGAAGCGAACGCGGCAGCGGTCGCGTGAGCCGGCCAAAGGAATAGCGCAAACGGCGCGTATAACGCCGTCGCGAGCATGAGCGACCCCGTGATCACGCCGAGCGTCGGCGCATCGCGAAGCTTCCGGCTGACGATGATGGGCCCGACCGCGTAGCCAAGGGACGCAAGCACCAGCGCGAGCACCGCGAGCCAGTCGGAGAATCGCACGTCGAGGCCGACCAGCGCCGCGACGCCCAGGAATCCGACGAAGAGCCCGAGCACGCGGCGGGGACGAAGCTTCTCGTGGCCGAGCCACGCGACGATCGCCGCGGCCATGAGCGGCACCATCGCGACGAGCAATCCGGCGGTCGAGCTGTTGAGCCGCGTCTCGGCGTGCCCGATGAGGAGCCACGGCAAGCTGATCTCGACCAGCGTGAAGGCGACCAGCGCGGGCCAATGGCGGAACGCGGCCGCCAGCACCTTGCGGTGGAGCGCCACGGGAAGCAGCAGCAACGCGCCGACCAGCGTGCGGCCGAACGCCACCACCAGCGGGTCGATCGTCCCCACCGCGATGCGGATGAGGAGATAGGGCATGCCCCAGATGATTCCCAGGGCGACGAAGAGCGCCCATCCGCGTTTCGACATGGGCGGGGAGGTTACCTCAATCCTCGAACCCCGCCTCCCGCTGATGGCGGATCGCACGCACGATGACGCGCTCGAACGCGGGATAGTACTGGTAGAGCGCAATGTAGCCGGTTCGCCCGCGCGAGATCACCAGCTCGCGCAGCTCTCCCGATACGCGCCGCCCGATGAACGGATGCGATGCAAGCACGTCGACCGCCTCCTCGATCAGGTCGAAAGTGGCTTCGGCCGCTGCGGGATCGCTGGTTGCCAGGAAATCGGCGATGCGTTCGGGGTCCTCGAGGGCGCCATGGTCCCAGAGGAGCCGCGCCACGTCCGGTTACCGCTCGGCGGCGCGAATGCGGATCGGTTTCGGCCGGCGGGCCTTCTTACCCTTGGCGCGCCCACGGGCGTAGCGCATCGCCTCCTTGTGCGAATACGCGACGCCGGTCCGCTTGAACTCCGCGGCGGCAGCGTGGCCAGACTCGACGAACTCGCGCCGCTTCTCGTCGCGCGCCACCTTTTCCGCGATCGCTTCGACCATGTAGGCGTGCGGGGTCTGCGCTACGCCATGCGCGAGCTCGCTCACCTTGTCCTTGAGGTGCGGAGGAAGCTTGAGGGAAGTCGTATCGGCCATGGGTGTCACCATGGTAACACCGGAGATGGCGAGCGTCAACGCGACCATCAACGCGCGCGTGGAGGGCGGAGTATCCTTCCGCCGTGATCACCGTCCACCACCTGGAAAACTCCCGTTCCCACCGCATCCTCTGGCTTCTCGAGGAGCTGGGCATCCCCTACGAGATCCGGCACTACAAGCGGGATCGCGAGACCAGCCTCGCGCCGCCGGAGCTGCTGGCCGTCCACCCGCTCGGCAAGTCGCCGGTCATCACCGACGATGGCGCGACGCTCGCCGAGTCGGGCGCGATCATCGAGTACCTGGTCGATCGCTATGGGAAGGGAGCGCTGGTGCCGGCGGAGGGCACGCCCGAGAAGACGCGCTACACGTACTGGATGCACTTCGCCGAGGGAACGGCCATGCCGCCGCTCGTGATGAAGCTCGTCTTCAACCGCATCGAGCGGGCGCCGATGCCGTTCTTCGCGAAGCCGATCGCGCGCGGCATCGCGAGGCGCGTGAAGGGCGCGTTCATCGACCCGAACCTGGAGCGGATCGTGAAGCACATCGACACCGAGCTCGGCCGCAGCGGCTGGTTCGCCGGCGACGACTTCACCGCCGCGGACATCCAGATGAGCTTTCCGGTGGAAGCCGCGGCCGTCCGCGGCGGCGCTGCGTCGATGCCCAACATCCAGCGGTTCATCGAGCGCATCCACGAGCGGCCGGCGTATCGGCGCGCGATCGAGAAGGGCGGGAAGCTGGAAATCCTCGGGTAGCCGGCACCTGCGCGGGCGCTGCCCGCATCGCGATGATGATCGCGGCGAACCCGGCGTTATCGCGCGTGCTCGCCCTTCGCGACCTGATGCGGCAAATCCCACCCGAAGTACACCTCGGTCGCCACGAGCATCCCGTCGCGCACGGCGTTGAGCTCCGTGTTGCGGAATCGGTGGCCCGAGCGGGTGCGCGCCTCGTACGTGACGAAGGCGAGGTCGCCGTTCTCCGCCTCGTGCACGATGTCGAAGGCGACGAAGTCCTGGCTGTGCGGCCAGCAGATCCGCCAGTACGCGTCGCGATCGAGCGCGTCGTCCATCGGGCTCGTGAAGCGGTAGTCGTCCGCGAGCAGCGCCTCGAGCGCGGCCCGGTCCTGCGTTGCATAAGCACGCAGGCAGGCGCGCACCACCTCGACGGGGCGGCGGCTCATGGGATCAACCCGGTCCGGGCTTTTCGCCGGCTTTCCTGGCCGCACTGTGCGCGACCGCGAACGCCCGGCTTTCATCGTGGTGGTACTCCTCGTAGGCGCTATTGAACGCCTCGAGGAATGCCTTCTTCTGGCGAGGGTTGTACTGGTCGGTCTGGGCTTTCGGGAGGTCTTCGATCGAGCGATAGGGCATGGCTGTGTCTCCTCGAGGTCTCTCGAGGATGGGACATTCACCGCAAATCGGCGTTCCGGCCCGGCACCATGAGGCCGAACTACGGTCGCCCGTCGAACCGGAACGGCTCCGGATACTTCCAATGGCACTTCGAGGTGCGCGCTCACACGGGACATGTGCTACACTGAATCCGTGTAACGATCGGCGGAGCAGCCATGGCCAACATCACCCTTTCCATCGAGGACGCGCTCCTCCAGGCCGCGCGCGTGCGCGCGGTCAAGGAAGGCACGAGCGTGAACGAGATCTGCCGCCGGGCGATCGAGCTCTACGCCCGGCGCAAGGACGATCGGCTCGCCCGCTACCTCGAGCTCCAGGCGCGCATCGACGCGGACCCGGGTGTTTCCGGCAAACCCCTTCCCGCGATCAGCCGCGAAGAGCTCTACGACGCGATGCTTTCCGAGCGCCGCCTCCGGAAATGAGGCAGTTGTTCGACACGAACGTCCTGGTCTGTTCGCAGGACCCGCGCGAGCCGAAGAAGCGCGAGATCGCGCGGACGCTGATCGCGGAGGCCATCGGCGCGGACGCGTTCGTCCTGAGCACGCAGGTGCTGGTCGAGTTCTATGCGGCTTGCGTCCGCCGCAAGTTGCTGGGGCCGAGCCAGGCGCTGCACCTCGTGCAGCTCTGGAGCCAGCACGACACGGTCTCCCACACGCCGGAGCTCGTCGCGCGCGGCCTCGTCCTGCACCAGGCGCATTCGATTTCGATGTGGGATGCTTTGGTCGTCCAAGCCGCCCTCGATGCGCGATGCGATGTCCTTCTGACCGAGGACCTCCAGCACGGACGGCGATTCGGCGATCTCGAGGTCCGCAATCCGTTCGCCGCGAGCGGCGCGCACGAGCGGCCGGGTACGCCGTATCGCGCACGGCGCACGCGCGGGAGCGCCGTCCGAACCCGCTGATCGCCGCAGCCCTCAACGCGTATTGGCCGCCTCGTTGCACGTCTCGCTGAACCGCGAGGTATCGGCTACCCCGCGCACGCCGAACTCCGGTCCCGCGAACGGACGCACCTCGCATTCGACGTTCCATTCGTCGCCGTGGACCTCGAGGAAGCGCTTCGTGAGCTCGATCGCCTCGGCCACGGAGGCCGCCTCGAGGATGGCGTAGCCGCCCACCACTTCCTTGGTCTCCGTGAAGGGGCCGTCGGTCCTCGAGATCTTTCCGTGGTTCGAGCGCATGCGCACGCCCTGGGAAGTCGGCGTGAGGCCCGCGGTGCTCACGAGCTTCCCCGAGCGCGTCATCTCCTCCATGAGCTTGCCCATCTCGCGCATCAGCCGCTCGGTGGGCACCTGGCCGCCGTTCTCGTTGATCCGGACCATCGAAAGGAATCGCATGTTCGCCTCCTGGGCATCGGGGTTGGTCGTATCCACCAGTCGAATGGCGCCCGGCGAAATCGACAACGGGCCAGCCGCTCTTCCGGCGGGCCACCCGCACGATCTTCGCACGACTTGGGAGGCCATCGCACAGCGCCTTTGCCCGCCGTCCTGCACCATTTGAGGACATCGACCGACGGACAACTCGGCAATCGCGGACGCCGCGCCGAAAACGCGGCCGATGGCTTGCTGCGCCGCACCGGGCGCATCTTGACGGTATGTGGATGCTCTACGCCTTCCTCACGATGCTGCTCCTGCCGGTCGCTGCGGTGATGGCGATCTACGCCTCGCGCATCCGGTTCTCGAAGCGGATCGTCGCGCGCACCATCCCCGCGCAATCGTCGCCGCCGCGCTGCGGGCGCACCATCGTCATCGCCGGCGACAGCACCGCGTTCGGCGTCGGCGCCCTTCCGGACGAGTCCACGGCGGGAAGGCTCGCCGCCGCGTTTCCCCATGCGCGTGTGATCAACGTGGCGCGCTCGGGGGCGAACATCGGCAAGGTCCTGGGGCAGCTCGCGCACGTGGTCGAGCGGCTCGCCCGTGTCGGCTGCCGGCGGGTCGATTTCGTGCTGATCCACGCCTGCGCCAACGACGTGATCGAGTTCCGCTCGCCCGAGGACGTCGAGGAGGACCTGCGCGCGGTCATCGCGCTCGCGCGCGGGTTGAGCGACAACGTGGTCGTCATGCCCGGCCAGAACTTCAGCGTCGCGCCGTTCTTCCTGCGCCCGCTCAAGGCGATCATCACGTGGCATGCGAGGCGCATCCACGCGGTGGTGGAGCGCGTGACGGCCGAGCTCGGCGTGCCGTTCGTCGACCTCTTCCGCGACCCGTCCGAGGATCCGTTCGTGAAGGAGCCGCAGCGCTACTACTGCGCCGACGGGCTGCATCCCTCCGGCGAAGGCTACGGACTCTGGTTCTCGGCCCTCAAGGGCGCCGTGCCGCTCAAGACCTTCCTCGGCGCGGACTCGTAGCTTTCACGCCGGAGATCGCGTGGCGGGTTGACGATGAACTGTAAGGTCTGTACAGTTCAACCACCATGCCATCGGCCGCGAAGCGAAACGTGAAAGGCGTCGAGGAGGCGCGCAAGACCTTGCCGGCCATCCTCGAGGCGGCGGCGCAGGGCAAGACCACGATCATCACCCGCCACGGCAATGCGATCGCCGCGATCGTGCCCGTGAAAGCGGCGCCGCCCGCGAGCAGGTTGTCGCTCCTTTCCCTCGCTGGGACCGGAAAGGGGATGTGGGGCCGCGACAGCGCTCGCGGCGTCTCGCGCCTGCGCGAGGAATGGAACCGCTAGACGCTGCGTCGCTCGCCCAGGGCGCGCTCGTCCTCGTGGATAGCGCGCCCATCATCTACACGCTGGAATCGCATCCCAGGCTCGCCGGCCGCTTCGCGCCGGTTTTCGCGCGCCACGAACGCGGGGAGATCGTGCTCGCCGTGTCCACCGTGACGATCGCGGATGTGCTGACGGGAGCTTTCGGGGCGGGCGAGGAAGCGCTCGCCCGGCGTTACCGTGCGGTCCTCGATTCCTGGCAGGTGGTCGCGCTCACCAGTGACATCGCGGAAAGCGCCGCCCGCCTTCGCGCGCAGTATCGATTGCGCTTGCCCGATGCGATCCAGCTGGCGGCCGCGCTCGCCATCAACGCGGACGCATTGATCACGCACGATCGGGACTTCGGCAAGGTGCGTGGGCTGCGGATCCTGGGCTGAATCGCAAACCCTGCCGGCAAGACGGCCGCGCGAGGACACTGGCACACTCGCCCGGCACGCGCTAATGTCATGTCCGGCCGAACCCCCCGGAGACCAGCATGCCCAGCCTGCGCCTCGCCCCGCTCGTTCTTGCCGCCGCCGCCGCCGTCGCCTCGCTCCACGCGCTCGCCGGCCAGGTCGTCCTCTACTCCTCCAATGCCGTGGACGCGATCAACGCGGTCACGGAGGAATTCAACAAGAAGCATCCCGAGATCCAGATCAGCGCGGTGCGCGGCAGCACCGGCGCCATGATGCAGCGCATCAAGGCGGAGGCGGGCGCGCCCAAGGCGGACATCTTCTGGTCGGGCGGCTTCTCGCTGCTGCGCCTCTACGAGCCGTATTTCCTCGCCTACCAGTCGCCCGAGTACGCGAGCCTTCCCGCCGGCTACCGCAGCCCCGAGGGGCTCTGGGCCGGCACCAACGCGCACGTGATGGTGATCATGGTCAACAAGCGCGCGCTGAAGGGCGATCCGGCGCCGAAGACCTGGTCGGACCTCGCCAACCCGCGCTGGAAGGACCGGCTCATCATCTCCGATCCCGAGAAGACCAGCTCCTCGCTCGCGACCCTCTGGGGCATCCAGCAGACGCTCGGCAAGCAGCCGCTCGAGGGCATCGCCAGGAACGCCACCGTCACGAGCACCGCCTCGCAGGTCTACGATGGCGTCGCGAAGGGCGAGTTCGCGGTCGGCATGACGATGGAATACGCGGCGCACGAGTACGTGGCGGGCGGCGACAAGGACATCGAAGTGGTCTATCCCAGCGAGGGCACCTTCATCGCGCCGGAAGGCATGGCGCTCGTGAAGGGCGGTCCGAATCCCGTCGAGGCGAAGGAGTTCTACGATTTCCTCGCCTCGAGGCAGGCGCAGGCGATGCTGGTGAAGAAGTTCTTCCGCCGCCCGATCCGCGACGACGTCGACACGACGCAGGTCGGCCTGCCCAGGTCGGGCAGCTTCAAGGCGATGGCGATCGACGACCGCAAGCTCGCCGCCGACCAGCCCGCGTTCATCAAGAGCTGGAAGGAGCTGGTGTCCTCGAAGTAGCCGCATGCGCATCCGCTTCGAGCGCGTCACGCAGCGCTACGACGGGCAGCCGCTCTTCGCCGGCCTCGACCTCGAGATCCCCTCGGGGCGATTCTTCACGCTGCTCGGCCCCTCGGGCTGCGGCAAGACCACGCTGCTGCGCATGCTCGCGGGCTTCGTGCGCCCCGATGCGGGCCGCATCTGGTTCGGCGAGCGCGACGTCACCGCGCTGCCGGTGCACAAGCGCGGCGTCGGCATGGTGTTCCAGGATTACGCGCTCTTCCCGGACCGCTCGGCCGTTGCCAACGTGACGTACGGCCTCGAGGCGCGCGGCGTGGCGGCGGGCGAGGCGAAGAAGCGTGCGATGGCGATGCTCGAGCGTGTCGGGCTCGCGGAGCTCGCCGATCGCTCGCCGGCCCGGCTCTCCGGCGGCCAACGGCAGCGCGTCGCGATGGCCCGCGCGCTGGTGATCGAGCCGCAGCTCCTCCTGCTCGACGAGCCGCTCGCCGCGCTCGACGTGAAGCTGCGCGTGGAGCTGCGCGCCATGGTGCGCGAGCTGCAGCTCGAGTCGAAGGTCACCACCGTCTTCGTGACGCACGACCAGGAGGAGGCGCTCGCGCTCTCCGACCTCGTCGCGGTGATGGACCGCGGCCGCATCGTGCAGGTCGGCGCGCCGGCCGAGGTGTATGCGCGGCCGGCGAACGGATATGCGGCCGATTTCGTCGGAAGCGCGAACCTCCTTCGCGCCGGCACGTCGGTACGCATCGTGCGCCGCGAAGAGATCGAGATCGGAGGCGATCTCCCGGTCGCCGAGGGCTGCGCGCAGGCCGAGGGGGGTGATGGCGTCGCAGGTGTCGTGGAGGGCGTGGAGTTTCGCGGTGCCGTGACCGGATACCGCATCCGCACCGATTCGGGCCTCCTGCACGTCGACGTGTGGAGCGCGCACCAGCCGCGCACCTACCGACGCGGCGAGCAGGTGCTGCTCCGCCTGCCGCGCGACGTGCGCACGGTCGAGGAGCGATGAACGCGATCCTCGGGCGCCGCGATCCGGCCTGGACCGGCGTGCTGCTCTTCGCGCTCGCCGTGTTGGCTCTCTTCCTCGTCTGGCCGCTCCTCACCACGTTCGCCCACAGCTTCACCGACGGGGAGGGCGGCCTGGGCCTCGGCGGCTATGCGGCGTTCTTCAGGAGCCGCTCGTATCGCGACTCGCTCTGGAACACGCTCATTCTCGGCGGTTCCGTGACCGCGACCTCGATGATCGTGGGCGGCGCGCTCGCCGTCCTCGTCGCGCGCTGCACGTTTCCGCTCGCGGGCTGGGCCGCGGCGCTGCCGCTCGTCACGCTCGTGATCCCCGATGTCGTCGTGGCCGCCGCCTGGATGCTCATCCTCGGCCAGCAGGGCATCGTCAACACCTGGCTCGCGCCGACCGGCATCCAGGTGGGCTCGCTCTACTCGTGGTGGGGCCTCGTCTTCGTGATGACGCTCAACAGCTACGTGTACGCCTTCGTGATGATCCTGGTCGGGCTCAAGGCGATGGACCGCAATCTCGAGGAGGCGGCGTCGAGCCTGGGGCGGCCGATGTCGCGCGTGTTCGCGGGCGTGACGCTGCCGCTGATCCTGCCGACGCTCTTCGGCGCGGCGCTGGTGGTCTTCACGCACGTGATCGGCAGCTTCGGCATCCCGGCGATCCTGGGCGCGCGCACGCCGGTGCTGGCGGTCAAGGCGTACAACGAGTTCGTGAGCGAGCTGGGCGGCAATCCCCGCATGCAGAGCGTGATGTCGACGCTGCTCGTGGCGCTCGGCATCGCGATGCTCGGCGTGCAGAAGCTCGTCGTCGAGCGCGGGCAGTACCAGATGGAATCGGGCAGGACGCCGGCCGCGGTTCCCATCCGCGGCGCGCGGGCGACCACCGCGGCGCTCGCGGTGATGGTCGTGGTGGTGCTCTCGCTCGCGCCCGCCATCGTCGCGGTGGTCACCGCGTTCACGCCCTCCAACGGACCGGTGCTCGACTACGGCGGCTTCACGTGGGACCACATGGCATCGGCGCTCTCCCGCGCCTCGAGGCCGCTGTGGAATTCGCTCGCGTTGGCGGCCGTCGCGACGCTCGCCGGCGTGGTGTTCTCCGTCGCGGTGGCCTACCTGGTGGTGAAGCGCCGCACGCCGGCCACCGCGGCGCTCGACGTGCTCGTCATGCTGCCGCTCACCATCGCCGGCACCGTGCTCGGCATCGCGCTCATCAACACGTTCAACACCGGCTGGCTGGTGCTCACCGGCACCTGGATCATCATGGCGCTCGCGTACTTCCTGCGCCGGATTCCCAACAGCGTTCGCGCCGCGGTGGGGCCGCTGCACAACCTGCGCGATTCGATCGAGGAAGCTTCGGTGAGCCTGGGCGTGCCGCCGTTGGCGAGCTTCTTCAAGGTGGTGATGCCGCTCATCGGTCCCGCGGTGGCGGCCGCCGCGGTGCTCATGTGGGTCACGTCGCTCTCGGAGCTCTCGGCGACGATCGTTCTCTACTATGGCGGCATGAGCACCATGCCGATCGAGATCTTCCAGCAGGTCGATAGCGGCCGGCTCGCTCCCGCCAGCGCCTACAGCGTGATCCTCATGCTCGCCATCTTCGTTCCCCTCGCCATCGCGCGCTGGATCTTCCGCGTGAAAGTGGATTCCCTCCAATGACCCGATCGATCCTCGCCCGGCGCGTCGCGAGCGCGCGGCCTCCCATGACCCGCGAAATGACGCGCCTCGGCAACGAGCTCGCGCGTGCCGGACGCTCGATCATGTCGCTCGCGCAGGGCGAGCCGGACTTCGATACGCCGGCGCACGTGCGCGAGGCGGCGAAGCGGGCCATCGACGCGGGCAAGACCCGCTACACCGACGTGCCGGGCACGCGCGAGCTCACCGAAGCGATCCTGCGCAAGTTCCAGCGCGACAACGGGCTCGCGTTCCAGCCGAACGAGATCACCATCGGCGTGGGCTCGAAGCAGGTGCTCTACAACGCGCTGCAGGCGACGGTGGACCCCGGCGACGAGGTGATCGTCGCGGTGCCGGCGTGGGTCTCGTATCCGGAGATGGTGAAGCTCGCCGAGGGCGTGCCGGTGATCCTGCCCGCGCAGGCCGATGCCGGCTTCAAGATCACGCCCGCCGAGCTCGAGGGCGCGATCACGCCGCGAACCAAGTGGCTGATGCTCAATTCTCCGAGCAATCCCAGCGGCGCGATGTATTCCGCGGCGGAGCTCACGGCGCTCGCCGCGGTGCTGCTGCGTCACCCGCACGTCTGGTTCATGTCCGACGACATCTACGAGATGATCCGCTACGTCGAGGGCCCGTTCCCCACGATGGCCGCGGTGGTGCCCCAGATGTCGTCGCGAACCCTCACCATCAACGGCGTCTCCAAGGCCTTCGCGATGACCGGCTGGCGCTGCGGGTACGCGGCGGGGCCGGCGGAGCTCATCCGCGGCATCAACCTCGTGCAGGGGCAGTCCGTCTCGCACACGAGCTCCGTGACCCAGGCCGCGGCGGTCGCGGCCCTCGACGGACCGATGGACTTCCTGCCGCCCTTCGTCGAGGCGTACCGCCGCCGGCGGGATCGCGTGGTCGCCGCCATGAGGAGCATCGAGGGCCTCCGCTGCACGCTGCCCGACGGTGCGTTCTACGCCTTTCCGAATTGCCAAGCGCTGCTCGGCCGCCGCACGCCGAAGGGAAAGACCATCGCGACCGACCTCGACCTGTGCATGTACTTCCTCGAGGAGGCGGGCGTCGCGCTCGTGCCCGGCGGCGCATTCGAGCTGCCCGGGCATTTCCGCATCTCCTACGCCGCCTCGGACGCCTCGCTCGACGAGGGAATGAAGCGCCTCGCCGAGTCTTGCGCGCGGCTCGCGTAGGCGAGCCGCCGCGATGCGACCGGAGCGCGATTACACGACCTCGATCGTCCCGGGATGGGCAGCCAGGCGTTCGTCGGTCGTGATCAACGCCATCGGCTCCACGATCGCCTGCGCGACGAGCATTCGATCGAACGGGTCGGCGTGGATGGGCGGAAGTCCCGGAAGCGCGGCCGCATGCTGCGCCGCGATCGGAAGCTCGTGGAATCCGTTCGCATCGAGGGTGTCGCGGATCGCCGCGGTGTCCGCGACGAAAAGATGCTTCTTGGCTTGATGGATGTTGACGGATTTCATGCCGGACTGGACTAAGTCTAGTCCGAATCCGCCTCCGTATGGCAACCGCTGGAGTCCTTCACGTCCGCGGCGTGCGCCTTGTCCGGATTCGCCTCGGATATGATGGTCGATCGACCTCCTGCATGGAAACGAAGATGCAACTCGCGATGATCGGGCTGGGGCGCATGGGCGCCAACATGGCGGAACGACTGATGCGCGGCGGCCACCGCCTCGCGGTTTTCGATCCGAAGATCGAGGCTCGCCGGAGCCTGCAAGCCAAGGGCGCCGAGCCCGCGGATTCGCTCGAAGCGCTCGTCGCGAAGCTGCCCGCCCCGCGCATCCTGTGGCTGATGGTGCCCGCGGGCGCGATCACCGACGGCACGCTCGATCGCCTGCAGGGCCTCCTCGCGGCCGGCGACACGGTCGTCGACGGCGGCAACTCCAACTACAAGGACACGCTGCGCCGCGCGCAGGCGTTCGCCGCACGCAAGATGAACTACGTCGATTGCGGCACGAGCGGCGGCATCTGGGGCCTGGCCGAGGGCTACAGCATGATGGTGGGCGGCGACGCCGGGGTCGTCGAGCGCCTGCGCCCGATCTTCGAGACGCTGGCACCCGCGCCCGATCGCGGCTGGGGCCGCGTGGGTCCCGTGGGCTCCGGCCACTTCACCAAGATGGTCCACAACGGCATCGAGTACGGCATGATGCAGGCGTACGCCGAAGGCTTCTCCATCCTGAAGCACAAGAAGGAGTTCGCGCTCGACCTGCACCAGGTGGCCGAGATCTGGCGCACGGGAAGCGTCGTGCGCTCGTGGCTGCTGGACCTCACGTCGGATGCGCTCGGCAAGAACCCGGAGATGAGCGGCATCGCCCCGTACGTCGACGATTCCGGGGAAGGCCGCTGGACCGTGGCGGAAGCCATCGACCTCGACGTCCCCGCGCCGGTCATCACGCTCTCGCTCCTCGAGCGCCTGCGCTCGCGCGACCAGGACTCGTTCACCGACAAGCTCCTCGCCGCGATGCGCAACGAGTTCGGCGGCCACGCGATCAAGAAGGAATGACCGCGACGCGCTGGATCGAGGTGGCGGACGTCGAAGAGCTCCGCCGGGCGGCGCGCGAGCGCATCCTCGATGCGGCGGCAACGGCGATCGCGGCGCGCGGCGCGTTCGTCGTCTGCCTCGCCGGCGGCGACACGCCCCGCGACCTCTACGCGATGCTGCGCGAGGCGCCCACCGACTGGACGCGCTGGCAGGTGTACTTCGGCGACGAGCGTTGCGCTCCGCGCGAGGACCCCGAGCGCAACAGCCGCATGGCGCGCGAAGCGTGGCTCGACCATGTTCCGGTTCCCGCAGCCCACGTCCACGAGATCGAAGCCGAGCTCGGTGCGGAAGCGGGGGCGGCCCAGTACGCGCAGGCACTTCGAACCGTCGGCGACTTCGACCTGGTCCTGCTGGGCCTGGGCGAAGATGGCCACACCGCGAGCCTCTTTCCCGGGCATGATTGGGGCGACACACCGGGCGCGCGCGATGCGATCGCCGTGTTCAAGGCCCCGAAGCCGCCGCCGCAGCGCATATCGCTCAGCGCATCACGATTGAGCCGCTCGCGCGCGGTCCTCTTCCTGGTCGCGGGCGAATCGAAGCGCGCCGCGGTCGCGAAGTGGCGCGCCGGCGCGGACATTCCCGCGCGCGCGATCCGCCCGGCTGCAGGCGTCGACGTGCTGGTGGAAGCCGCGCTCCTCGCGTAGCGCGCGGCGCTCAGCGCTTCACGAGCGCCAGGGCACGCGCGCAGACGTTTTCCACCGTGAAGCCGTATTCGCGCAGCATCACGGCCGCCGGCGCCGAGGCGCCGAACTTCTCCACGCCGAGCACGTCGCCCGCGGGTCCGACATAGCGCTCCCATCCCTGCGCGATTCCCGCTTCCACCGCGAGGCGCGCGGGGACCGAACGCGGCAGCACGCTGTCGCGATATTCCCGCGGCATGGCCTCGAACAATTCCCAGCTCGGCATCGAGACGCAGCGCACCGCCACGCCCTGCGCGGCGAGCTTGTCCGCGGCGGCGGCGATGAGGCTCACCTCCGAACCGCTCGCGATGAGGATGAGCCCGGGCCTGGCATCCTTCGGATCGAGCAGCACGTATGCGCCGCGGCGCAGGCCCTCGGCATCCGCGTAGCGCGTGCGTTCGAGCGTGGGCAGGTTCTGCCGGCTGAGGATCAACGCCACCGGTCGATCGCGCGACTCCATCGCCACGCGCCACGCCACCGCCGCCTCGTTGGCATCTCCAGGCCGGATCACCACGAGCTGCGGGATCGCGCGGAGCGCCGCGAGGTGCTCCACCGGCTGGTGCGTGGGCCCGTCCTCGCCGAGCGCGATGCTGTCGTGGGTGAAGACGTGGATCACGTGCAATCCCATCAGCGCCGCGAGCCGGATCGACGGGCGCATGTAGTCGGAGAACACGAGGAACGTCGCGTCGTAGGGAACGATCCCGCCATGCGCCGCCATGCCGTTGCAGATCGCGGCCATGGCATGCTCGCGCACGCCGAAGTGCACGTTGCGCCCGGCGTAGCTCCAGCCGCCGCCGCTCGAGCCCTGCATGTCGGGGCCGTTCACGCCCGGCGGCTCGAAATCGCCCTGGTCCTTGAGGGCGGTGTACGTGGAGGGATCGAGGTCGGCCGATCCGCCCATGAGCTCGGGCACGCGCGGCGCGATGGCGTTCATCACCTTGCCGGCGGCCACGCGCGTCGACAGGCCCTTGGCATCGGCCGGGAAGCTTGGGATTCCGCTGTCCCAGCCGGAAGGAAGCTCGCCTCGCACGATACGCTGGAGCTCGCGCGCTTCGTCGGGGAACGCCTTCGCATACGCGGCCATGCGCTCGTTCCACGCGGCCTCGGCGGCGTTGCCGCGCTCCACGGCCGCGCGGAAATGCTCGAGTGCCTCGGGCGGAACCAGGAATGCCGGCTCCACGGGCCAGCCGAGGTTCTGCTTGGTGAGCCTCACCTCGTCGGCGCCGAGGGGCGAGCCGTGGGCTTCGTATGTATCCTGCTTGTTGGGCGAGCCGTAGCCCAGGTGCGTGCGCACGAGGATGAGCGAGGGACGCGAGCGCTCCGCGCGCGCGGCGGCGATGGCGGCGTCGATCGCGGCGAGGTCGTTGCCGTCCTCGAGCCTCTGCGTGTGCCATCCATAGGCCGCGAAGCGCGCCGCGACGTCCTCGGAGAACGTCATGTCGGTGCCGGCGGAAAGCGTCACGCGGTTGTCGTCGTAGAGGCAGGTGAGCTTGCCGAGGCGCAAGTGGCCGGCGATGGAGGCCGCTTCCGAGGCGACACCTTCCATCATGTCGCCGTCGCTCGCGAGCACGTAGGTCGCATGGTCGATCACCGCATGGCCCGGACGGTTGAAGCGCGCGGCGAGATGCGCCTCCGCCATCGCCATGCCGACCGCGTTGGCGAAGCCCTGGCCGAGCGGTCCGGTGGTGATCTCGACGCCCGCCGTGTGTCCGCGCTCGGGATGGCCCGGCGCCTTGCTGCCCCATTGCCGGAAGCGCTCGATCTCTTGCATCGGCAGGTCATAGCCGGTGAGGTGCAGGAGGCTATAGAGCAGCATCGAGCCGTGCCCCGCGGAGAGCACGAAGCGGTCGCGATCGAACCACCGCGGATCGCGCGGATTGTGCTCGAGGAAACGCGTCCACAGCACGTAGGCCATGGGTGCGGCGTCGAGCGGCAGGCCCGGATGACCGCTGTTCGCCTTCTGCACCGCGTCCACCGAAAGGAAGCGGATGGTGTTGATGCAGAGCGTGTCCAGGTCGGTCGCCATCGGGACGTCCATGCTCAGCCCGCCTTCTTCAGCACTTCGCTTTTCGCGGCGATGCGCTCCAGGAGATCGTTCCAGGACTTGGCGAACGCATCCCCGCCCTCGCGCTGCAGCTGGCTCGACACGGCGTCGACGTCGATGCCCGCCTTCGTGAAGGCCGCGATCTCGGCCTCCGCGTCGCCGCCATCCACCGGCATCACGCCGGCGACCTTGCCGTGGTCGGCGAACGCGTGCAGCGTCTTCTCGGGAAGGGTGTCGATGGTGTCGGGCGCGGCGAGCGCTTCGACGTACAGCACGTCGGAGGCGCTGGGATCCTTGGTGCCGGTGCTCGCCCACAGTACGCGCTGCGGCATCGCGCCGGCCGACGCGAGCTTCTTCCAGCGCGGCGAGGCGAGGAGATCCCGATACGCCTTGTACGTGCGCCGGGCGACGGCGATCCCGAGGCGGTTGCGAAGCTCGGCGGGCACCTTGTCCTTCACCGCGACGTCCAGGCGGCTCACGAAGAGCGAGGCCACCGAGGCCACGCGCACGTCGCGGCCCGCGGCGAGGCGCCGCTCGAGGCCGCGCAGGTAAGCCTCGGCGACTGCGCGGTATTGCTCGCGTGAGAAGAGCAGCGTCACGTTGATCGGGACACCGGCGAAGATCGACTCCTCGATCGCGGGAACGCCGGCGGGCGTGCCGGGAATCTTGATGAAGAGGTTGGGACGCTTGGCGCGTGCGTGCAGCTCGGCGGCGGATTTCACCGAGCGCGCGGTGTCGTTCACGAGCAGCGGGGAGAGCTCGAGCGACACCCAGCCGTCCACGCCTCGGGTCGCTTCGTGCGCGGGGCGGAACAGGTCCGCGGCGCGCACGAGGTCCTCGAGGGCGAGCTCGAGGAAGAGCGCCTCGCCCGACTTGCCCGCGCGCGACTTGGCGATGATCGCCGCATCGTAGGCAACGGAATCCTTGATCGCGAGATCGAAGATCGTCGGGTTCGAGGTGAGCCCGGTGATCCCGTAGTCGCGGATGTAGCGCGCGAGCTCGCCGCTCTCGAGGAGCTTGCGCGTGATGTTGTCGAGCCACAGGCTCTGCCCGAGGTCGCGAAGTTGCCGGGTGGGTTTCATGGAATCTCCTCGAGCTCGAATTGCGCCAGCTCGCCGATGCGCTCGATCGTGACGTCGGCGTGCGCGGACTTCGGGGCCATCACGGGATCGAGCGCGTAGTGGCCCTGCCGCGCGAAGACGGTGGTGAGGCGCGCGCCCCAGACGCGCTTCATCGCCGCGAGGACGGGCAGCTTGTCGTCCACCATCACATAGCGACTCGCGGGATAGCGCTGCGCGACATCGTCCAGCATCGCTTCCTTGTGGACGTAGACCAGCACGCGGCCGTCCACAGCATGCCACAGGCCCGAGCGCTCGATCTTGCGCGGCTGGAAGACCACGTCGCCATCGGAGAGGATCACCGTCGGGCCGATGCGGCCCAGGTGCTCGATCGCCGCGAGGGCGCCGGGATAGAGGCGATCGGCGAACGGATAGTCCAGCAGGAAGCCGGACATCTTCAGCAAACGCGGATCGTGCATGTCGCCCAGTCGATAGCGCTGCAGCGCGCCGAGATAGTCGGCGTAGCCGAGCTCGATGCGCAGGGCCTCGAAGAGGTCCCAATAGCGCTGGCAGCTCGGCGCGCCGAACTCGCGAGTGAGGTGCCGGCGCAGGTCCTCCTGGACGCGATCGTTGTCGAGCAGCGTGTTGTCGCAATCCAGCAGGAAGACGGTGCTATCGGGTTCCACGGACGGGCTTCTCGTCCCACAGGCGCACGCCGCCCTCGAACGCGTAGCTGTTGTCGCCGCGGCGCGCGTTGGGCGGCAGTTGCTTGAGCCGGCGGGCGTTGCCCCCGCCCAGCACGACGTATTCGGGCAGCAGCGCGCGCTGCAGGCTCTCCACGATGTCGTTCACGCGCTTGCGCCAGCGGCGATTGCCCGCGCGCTCGCGTCCGCGTTCGCCGACGAGATCCTCGTAGGTCTTGCGCGGGCCGCAGTGCAGGTGCCCGAGCTCCATCGGCACGACGATCCCGTCCACGATCATCGCGGAGCCCAATCCCGTGCCCAATCCCAGGAACAGCATCTTCCCGCCTTCGTAGCAGCCGAGCGCCTGCATGGCCGCGTCGTTGATGAGCCTCACCGGGCGCTTGAGGGCGGCGCTGAAGTCGAATCCGACCCAGCCGCCTCCGAGGTTGAACGGCTCGCGCACGATCCTGCCGTGGAGCACCACGCCGGGGTACCCGATCGATATCGCGTCGAAGCGCCAGTCGCGCGTGACGGCCAGCAGCTCGCGCGTCATTCGCTTCGGAGTGAGCGCGGGGCCGGACTCGAATTCGCGCACCTCGCCGCCGGAGACCGCGCACTTCACGTGCGTGCCGCCGACATCGACGACCAGGATCCTCTTGCGCTTGGACATTGCCGCCCTCAGCTTGTTCGACCCGGATTGCGCCAGCCCCCGTCGGCCTCGATGAGGGCATCGGCCGCCTTCGGCCCCCAGCTGCCTCGCCGATAGGCAAGCGCGCGATGGTGATGCTCGAGCACCGGGTCGACCACGGCCCAGGCGGCCTCCACCACGTCCTCGCGCGTGAAGAGCGCGTCGTTGCCCGCCATCGCATCGCCCAGCAGGCGTTCATAGGGCGTCTGCTCGTCGTGCCGCTCGTCGACGAGCATCAGCTCGCGCTGGTCGCCGATGAACGCCTTGCCGGCGCGCTTCACGCGGGCGGCGAGCGCGATCGCGGAATTGGGCTGGATGCGGAAGCGGAAATAATCGGCGTCGCGCAGGGCGAGCGACGAATCCTGGAACAGGCGCTCGGGCGGCGCCTTGAGCTGCACCGTGACCTCGGCCGCGGTGTCGGCGAGGCACTTGCCCGAGCGCAGGTAGAACGGCACGCCGGACCAGCGCCACGAGTCGATGAAAAGCCGCAGCGCGCAGAACGTCTCGACGTCTGAGCTCCTCGCCACGCCCGGCTCCTTGCGGTATCCGGCGTACTGGCCGCGGACGAGGTCGTCGGAGACGAGCGGGCGCATCGCCTGCAGGATGTCGGCCGTCTCGCCGTGGACCGCCTCGAAGCCGCGACGCGTGGGCGGCTCCATCGCGAGCAGCGCGAGGATCTGGAACAGGTGGTTCTGGACCACGTCGCGCAGGCATCCCGCGGTCTCGTAGAACGCCCCGCGCCCGTCGACGCCGAACGATTCGGCGAGCGTCACCTGCATGCTCGCGATGTAGTTGCGGTTCCAGATCGGCTCGAGGAACGAGTTCGCGAACCGGAAGTAGAGGATGTTCATGATCGCTTCCTTGGCGAGGAAGTGATCGATGCGGAAGATCGCGTCTTCCGGGAACACGGAGTGGGCGATGCGGTTGAGCACGCGCGCCGACGCGAGGTCGCGCCCGAAGGGCTTCTCGACGATCACGCGCGCGTCCTTCGAGAGGCTCGTCGCGCCGAGGCTCTCGATCACCGTGGGGAAGAGAGCGGGCGGGATGGCGAGGTAGTGCGCCGGGCGGCGCGCCTTGCCGAGCGCGGCCTTGAGCTTCGTGAAGGTGGCGAGGTCGTTGTAGTTGCCCTGCACGTAACGCAGCGCGGAGAGCACGCGCCGCAGCGCCGCGCGATCGTCCACCTTGCCGGCCGCGCCGATCGCCTCGCTCGCCCTCTCGTGCAGCTGCGCGATCGTCCACGCCGAGGAGGCGACCCCGACCACGGGGAAATCGAGCGTGCCGCGCTTCGCCATCGCGTAGAGCGCGGGAAAAATCTTCTTGCGGGCCAGGTCGCCGGTAACACCGAACAGCACCAGCGCATCGGAGCGGGCTTTGCTGCCGTGAGTCTCGTTCATCTGCCGGTTGTTCTTCGCGGATCAAGACCGAGACTAGCACAGGCCCCTTGGGGGGCTCTCCCAAGGGAGAGGGAGCACTCGGCGCCCTCTCCCCACCGAGAGAGAAACCCGCGCTAGTACGATTTTCCGGAGCTGGACGCCTTGGAGTTGCTGCTCGATGCGGTCGAGCCGGTCGCGCCGGCCTTCTCGCGTGCGGCCACGTGCTCGGGCGCGTTGTAGTGCTCTTCACGCGAAAGCTTGCCGTCGCCGTTCTTGTCGAGCTGCGCGAATTCGGCCTCGTGCGGCGTGCCCCTGGCCTCTTCCTTCGAGATGAAGCCGTCGTGGTTCTTGTCCATCGCCTCGAACATGGCCTCCGCGCCGCCATCGTTGGCGCTGTTCGCCGATGCGGACGGGCTGGACGAGCTGTTGTCGTTGGCGGCGTTGGCGGCGTTGGCGGCGAACGGGAACGCGAACGCTGCGGCGAGTAGTGCGGCGTACAGGGGTTTGGCTTGCATGCTGGCTCCTCGTGACGGGTGGACCGGCCCACCCGGCCCGCGCCTTTCCGGCGCGTGGGTTGGGCAGCGCGGCGCGCGCGGCCGTTCACGCCGCCGGCCGTGCGAGGCCGGTCCGGATGCCGAATGGACCTCGACCGGATGAATCAGTCGATTGCACGCGCGATTCTTGGCCGCCACACCTGCGCCAACCAATCCCGCGACCGTCAGGCAGAGGGGACACATGCTTCCTCCGCCTTCGCCGCGTACTCGTCCTTGCGCCGCAGCCAGTAGCCGGTCTCGTTGCGGCCCCTGGGTGCGCGGTCGAGCCACTGGTACATGCCCCACAGCCCGTCGAGGCCGCGTGCGTACGTCGAGTACGTGTGGTAGATCGCGCCGTCCTCGAGCACGAAGGCGCTCATGCCGGGAAGCTCGCGCGTGAAGGTGGGCGCATCGACGCCGGCCGTCGCCGCGATCGAATCGACGATGCTCGTGCCGTCGTTCTTGGACGAAGACGGCTTGGCGCCTGGCAGCCGCTCGTAGTTGTATTCGATGCCCGCGCGCTGCTGCGCCTCGGTGAAGTGCACGGCGAAGTCGGCGTTGAAGTCGCTCGCGCTCGAGGACGCCCACGGGAACGTCCATCCCATCCGGCGCCGGTACGCGTCGAGCTTCGCGAGCGGCGCCCGCGAGACCGCCCACAGCATGACGTCGTGGTTCTCGAGGTGCGGGGCGAATCCGTTGAAGCCGTCCGCGATCGACGTGCACGACGGGCAGCCCGCCGTGTAGTCGGGGCCGAACATGAAGTGGTAGACGAGGAGCTGCGAGCGCCCGCGGAAGAGGTCCGCGAGCGACGCCGCGCCTTCGCCGGTCTCGAAGCGATACGCCTTGTCGATCCGCACCCAGGGGAGCGCCTGCCGCTCGCGGGCGAGCGCGTCGCCGCGCCGCGTGTGCTCCTTCTCCGCCTTCAGGAGCTCGAGGCGCGCCGCGAGCCATTCCTTGCGTGTCCCGACCGTGTGTGACGCCATGGTTTCCTCCGTGTGGTTGGCGCTGCTGGAGACCACGGTAGCGCCGGCCGGCGAAGGTGCGGGAGTGACAAGTTTGGCGGGATTTCGCACGGCGATCGCCATGACCCGGCTATCATGGATCGTCATGCGCGCCCCGCCGATTCCCTACCTGCATCGCACCCGGGACTGGTACCTCGCGCTCGGCTACGACAATCCTTATCGCTGGGCCCATCACGAGGACGTGCCGTTCCAGCCGCTCGGGAAGCCGCTCTCCCGGTGCACCGTCGCGCTGGTGACCACCGCCGCACCCTACGACCCGGAAAAGGGGCCGCAAGGGCCGGGTGCGCCGTACAACGCGAGGGCGAAATTCTTCGCGGTCTATTCCGGCGACACGGCGATCGACCACGATGTGCGCATCGCGCACGTGGCGATCGACCGCAAGCACACGACGATGGAGGATCGCGGCACCTGGTTCCCGCTGCCCAAGCTGCGGGAAGCGGCGCGGCGAGGACGCATCGGCG
>Ga0134128_10001977_pt1 | contig 25807 bp, 26 predicted proteins | sample KB31754_FD_96462 | JGI IMG/M metagenome (GOLD analysis project Ga0134128, IMG submission 96462) | Terrestrial soil microbial communities with excess Nitrogen fertilizer from Kellogg Biological Station, Michigan, USA - KB3-175-4 | ecosystem: Environmental > Terrestrial > Soil > Unclassified ...
CGCCGCCACCTCTTCCGTCGAGCGCGCGAACACCACCGCATCCGGCGGCGCCGGCGCGTGGTAGCTCTCGTCCCGCCCATGCTGCTCCCGCACCGCAACAGAGGTCGACAGCCGGTCGCCGAAGCGCCGGCGCAGCTCGTCGATCAGAGCCTGGCTGGGATGGTTGCGGCGCAGCACTGGCGCGGTCATCGGGCTTACCCTTCGCAGATTGAACGGGTCCGAGGCCGAAACTAGCCACAAGCCGCGCCCGGGTCCAACCGCGATTCCGCCGCGCAGTTCGGCTGCCGGCCTTCGGGCACCAAAAGCGCCCGAGCGATTCATGCGCCGGGCGGCGATGCGGCGACAGAATTGCACTCGGGTCCCTGGACGACGGATTGTTCCTTGCGAAGTCGTGGCGGCTTATTCCGAAGCATTGAGGGGCTTCTTCGGCGGTATTAAGTGTTTGTATCGAGGAAACGTCGACTAGACGGGCTGGAAACGCCATGGCGCTCGCTTCTGTCGCTCTCGACGACAAGTACACGCTCGAGGCGGGGCGTGTTTATCTCACCGGAATTCAGGCGCTGGTGCGGCTGGCGCTGATGCAGCGTCAGCGCGACGCGGCTGCCGGACTCGCCACTGCCGGATTCATCTCCGGATATCGCGGCTCGCCGCTCGGCGGGCTCGACCAGAATCTCTGGCAGGCGAAGCGCCTCCTGACCGAGCACCACATCCGCTTCCAGCCCGGGGTCAATGAGGATCTCGCCGCTACCGCCGTCTGGGGAACCCAGCAGGTCGGGCTGTTTCCCGGCGCCAAGTATGATGGTGTCTTCGCCATGTGGTACGGCAAGGGCCCCGGCGTCGACCGCACCGGAGACGTTTTCAAGCACGCCAATGCCACCGGCACGGCACGGCACGGCGGTGTTCTCGCGGTAGCCGGCGACGATCACGCCGCCAAGTCCTCGACCCTGCCGCACCAATCGGAATATGCCTTCATCGATGCGTCGATACCGGTGCTGAACCCGGCAGGCGTTCAGGACCTGCTCGATCTCGGCCTCTATGGCTGGGCGATGTCGCGCTATGCCGGCGTCTGGGTCGGGCTGAAGGCGATCGCCGAGACCATGGACAATTCGGCTTCGGTGCATGTCGACCCCGACCGGGTGCGCATCGTCCTGCCGGAAGAATTCGCGCTGCCGCCCGCCGGCCTCAATATCCGCTGGCCCGACCACAACGCACTCGAGCTCGAGCGTCGGCTGCGGCTATGGAAGCTGCCGGCGGTCGCTGCTTTTGCCCGTGCCAATCGCCTCGACCGCATCATGCTCGACAGCCCGCGCCCGCGGCTCGGCATCGTCGCCGTCGGCAAATCCTATCTCGATCTGCGCCAGGCGCTCGAAGACCTCGGCATCGACGATGCCACCGCCGCGGCGATCGGGCTTCGCCTCTACAAGGTGGCGCTCTCCTGGCCGCTTGAGCCCGACGGCATCCGCCGCTTCGCCAGCGGGCTGGAGGAGATTTTGGTCATCGAGGAGAAGCGGCCGCTGGTCGAGCAGCAGGTCAAGGATATCCTCTACGACATGAACGCGCGGCCGCGCGTCGTCGGCAAATCCGACGAGAGCGGCGCGCCGCTGCTGGCTGCCGTGGGCGAGCTCGACGCGACGCAGGTGGCGCGCGCGCTAGCCGCCCGCATCGGCCGCTTCCACAGCTCGCCGCGCATCACCGATCGCCTCGCCTATCTCGCCGCGCTCGAGCGGCAATTCAAGAATGCCAAGGCGCCGATCGAACGCGTGCCCTATTTCTGCTCCGGCTGTCCGCACAACACCTCGACGCGTGTCCCGGAAGGCAGTCGCGCGACCGCGGGCATCGGCTGCCACTACATGGCGATCTGGATGGATCGCGACACGGCGACGGTAACGCAAATGGGCGGCGAAGGCGTGCCGTGGATCGGTCAGGCGCCGTTCACCGAGACGCCGCATATCTTCGCCAATCTCGGCGACGGCACTTATTACCATTCCGGCATTCTCGCCATCCGCGCTGCGATCGCAGCCGGCGTCAGCATCACCTACAAGCTCCTTTACAACGACGCGGTGGCGATGACCGGCGGCCAGCCGATCGACGGGCAGCTCACCGTGCCGCAGATCACTCAGCAGCTCGCGGCCGAGGGCGTGAAGCGCATCGTCGTCGTCACCGACGAGCCCGACAAATACCCGAACGATGCCGGCTTCGCCGCCGGCGTCACGGTTTTCCACCGAGAGAAGCTCGACGAGGTGCAGCGGAACCTGCGCGAGACCGAGGGCATCAGCGTGCTGGTCTATGACCAGACCTGCGCCGCCGAGAAGCGCCGCCGCCGCAAGCGCGGGCGCTTCCCGGACCCGCCGAAGCGCGCCTTCATCAACGAGCTCGTCTGCGAGGGCTGCGGCGATTGCTCGCGCGCTTCAAACTGCCTTTCGGTCGTGCCGGTCGAGACCGAGTTCGGGCGCAAACGGGCCATCGACCAGTCGAGCTGCAACAAGGATTTCTCCTGCGTCGAGGGATTCTGCCCGAGCTTCGTGACGGTGCATGGCGGCAGTTTGCGCAAGCACCAGGCGCCGGGCGGTCACGAGGAGATTCCGCCGCTGCCGGAGCCGGCGCTGCCCGATCTTGCACAGCCCTACGACATCCTCGTGGCGGGGATCGGCGGCACCGGGGTCGTCACCATCGGCGCGCTTCTCGGCATGGCGGCGCATCTCGAGCAAAAGGGCTGCTCGGTGCTGGACATGACCGGCCTCGCCCAGAAGGGCGGCGCGGTGCTGAGCCATATCCGCATTGCGGCCGCGCCGGAGGCGATTCACGCGTCCCGCATCCCCGCCGGCGGAGCCCGGCTGCTGCTCGGCTGCGATATCGTCGTAGCCGCATCGCCCGACGGGCTCGCGAAGCTTGCGAGCGGCGTGAGCCGCGCCATCGTCAACCGGCACGAGACGGCGACAGGCGACTTCACCCGCAAGCCCGATCTCGCCTTCCCGTGGCAGTCGCTGGAACGGAGCATCGAGACAGCCTCGGGCCAAGGCCGGGCGGAGTTCATCGACGCGACGGGTCTCGCTACGGCCCTGCTGTGCGATGCCATCGCGACCAATCTCTTCCTGACGGGCTATGCCTATCAGAAGGGGCTGTTGCCGGTGACGGCCGCGGCGATCGAACGCGCGATCGAACTCAACGGCGTCGCCGTCGATGCCAATCGCCATGCCTTTCGCTGGGGCCGCTGGGCGGCGCTCGATCGCGCCGCCGTGGAGCGCATCGCACGCCCGACGGCGCCGGCCGCAGAGCCTCTCTCCCGCACCCTCGACGAGACGATCGCGCGCCGGGTCGAATTCCTGACGCGCTATCAGGACCGCGCCTATGCCCAGCGCTATGAGCGGCTGGCGCGTCGTGCGGAGACGGCCGAGCACCGGCAAGCAGCGGGTGCGGAGGGCTTTGCGCAGGCAGTGGCGCGGAATCTCTTCAAGCTGATGGCCTACAAGGACGAGTACGAAGTGGCGCGGCTCTATACGGAGGGCAGTTTCCTGCGCGCGCTCCGCCGCCAGTTCGAAGGCGACTTTACTCTCGAGTTCCATCTGGCGCCGCCGCTCCTCGCCGAGCGCGATGCGCGAACCGGCCATCTCAAGAAGCGCCGCTACGGGCCCTGGATGCTGCGGGTCTTTGCCGTGCTGGCAAAGCTCAAATTCCTGCGCGGGACGCCCCTCGACCTGTTCGGGCGCAGCGAGGAACGTCGTCTCGAGCGCGCGCTCATCGGCGAGTACGAGGCGCTCATCGACGAGATCATCGCCGGAATGCGCTCCGACAATCATGCGCTCGCTATCGAGCTTGCCCGCATCCCGGAGCAGGTGCGCGGCTTCGGCCATGTCAAGCTGGCGAACCTCGGCACAGCGCGGAGCCAGCAGGAAAAGCTGCTCGCGGCCTTCCGTGAGCCACCGGCGCCGCACGCAATCGCCGCGGAGTGAGCAGCGGCCGCGCGCAGCGGCCGCCGGCCCGACAAAGCGGTACTCAGTGTGAGGACGTAGGTGAGCCGATCGATCCCGGAGGCGTGAACGGGGTGCCGCCCGCGGCGGTGACGGGAGCGACCGGCGCCACGGGCGCTACTCCGCCGCCACCGCCGTCACCGAGGTCCATAGCGCCGAATGCCGGCGTCGCTCCGCCGCCCCGTGGCACGCCCCCGCCTTGGCAAGCCGGCATGTAGGCGTTGGCGCCCGCGCAGTCGGCCACCGCCGGCAGCTCATCGGTAAGCGCCTTGCGCGCGCGGGCGAGATAATTGTCGCATTCCGTCTCGCTGCCAGGCTCGGCCTCCAAGGCCCGCCCCCACCATTTGAGAGCCAGGAAATAGCGCGGCGGGTCCGCCGATTTCAGATGGTCTATGCGCGGCTTCATATCCTGCAGATCGTCCCGGCAGAGCGCATGGGCCGGGACTGTGAACGACAGCAGAAGCGCTGCGCAGAGCGCAGTTTTCACGACCATCATTGAACTCCGCTCGTTGACCGCCCACTCAACGGAGCCTGCCGCGGCGCGTTCCACTTGAACGCGCATTGATCCAATGATGTCACACGCAGCCGCCGGCGATTAGCGCATGGAGAAGTGCTAAACTGTGCGGGTATTGTGACCGGCGCACCGGGCAACGGCGACAACAGGCGTGCCGGCGGAGATCCGGACGCGAGGAGAGGGTTGCGTATGGATCAGAACTGCATCTTCTGCAGGATCGTTGCGGGGACGATTCCGTCGATCAAACTCTGCGAGGATGACGAGACGCTCGCTTTCATGGATATCAATCCCGTCCATGACGGGCATTGCCTGGTGATCCCGAAGGCGCATTTTCCGACGGTGTTCGTGCTGCCGCCCGCGGCCTTCGCGGCGGTCGGGCGCGTGGCGATCCGGCTGGCGAAGGCCGTCGACGCAGCGGTGCGGCCGGACGGGCTCAATCTGGTACAGGCCAATGGCCCGGGCGCGGGACAGTCGGTGCCGCATTTCCATCTGCACATCCTGCCGCGCCGGATGAATGACGGGCTCGCCGCGAGCTGGGCACCGAAGCCCGGCGACCCGGCACGCATCGCCGAGCTCGCCGAGCGTATCCGCTCCTATCTATGAATTAGCCGCGCGGCGCCGCGCTCCATAAGCTAGCCGCGCGCGCCGCTCCGGCGCTTGGGCGCGTTCTCGGCTTCTTCGCTCTCCTCGGCGAAATCGGGCAGCATTCCGAGCGCGCGCTTGTAGGTATCGAGCAGTGCCTCCTGCTCGTCGAGATCGTCCTGATCCATCTTACGGATCTTGATGATCTGTCGCATGATCTTGATGTCGAAGCCGACGCCTTTGGCCTCGGCAAAGACTTCCTTGATGTCCTCGGCCAACGCCCGCTTCTCTTCCTCGAGCCGCTCGATGCGCTCGATGAAGGATTTCAGGCGCTCGCCGGCGATGCCACCGACATCCGGCATGGAACCCCCACGTTCTTGGTATCGATGGACCCTATCGAAGCGGCCGCCCCGGCGCAAGCACGCTCACGCCGCCTGCGACGCTCAGTGCTTATGGCTCTCGCCCTGGGCGGGCTTCTTCTCGCCAGCCTGGTACTTCGCCTTCCACTCCTCGTAAGGCATGCCGTAGACGATCTTGCGCGCCTCCGGATCCGGCAGCGTCAAGCCGCGCGCCTCCGCCGCCTCCCGATACCAGCGCGACAGGCAATTGCGGCAGAACCCCGCCAGATTCATGAGGTCGAGATTCTGCACATCGGTTCGCTCGCGCAGATGCTGCACCAGGCGCCGGAAGGCGGCAGCCTCGAGATCGGTTCGGGTGGCATCGTCCATTTCTCTCTCCCTCGCGGCTATGGCCTTATTGTGGCGATGCGCCGCGGCGATTGCCAGACCCGGTCAGCGCGGCGCGATCCGGTAAATCTCGCGCTGCGCGAGAATGGGCGAGAGCGCGGCGGCCAGCCGGTCCGCCCAGAGGCTCGCGCCCTCGGCGGTGCCGATGAGATCCTGGCGCAGCTCGATCGCAACATGCGGCAAGCCCTGTGCCGCGGCGTGATGGCGGACGGTATAGCCGGCGGGTTCGCGTGCCGAGTAGGGCTGGTTGTCGCCGACCACCAGCGAAGGATCTGCCCTAAGCGCCGCCAGCAGCGGCACGGGAATGCGCGGATCGGCATCCCAGAGGATGCCGACATGCCAGGGGCGCGCGAAGCCGTTCATCACCGGCGTAAAGCTGTGGATGGAGAGCAAAGCCGGCGCGACGCCCGCGGTGAGAAAGCGCTCGAGCCGCGCGGCGATCGCCCGGTGATAGGGGGTGAAGCAGCAAGCACGACGCGCTTCCCGCTCCGCCGCCGAAAGGGCGCGGTTGGCCGGCACCGCGATGCCGTCGCTGGATTCCGGAATCGAGTTCCGGTCCGCGGGATCGCGGTTGCAGTCGATGACGAGGCGCGAATAACCTGAAAGAATGGCCGGCAGGGCAAGCGCCCGCGCCAGACGTCGCGTCACCTCCGCGGCGCCGATGTCCCAGCCGATATGCCGTTCGATGAGACCCGGCTCGAGCCCGAGCCCCGCGAGGCGGCGCGGCACCGCTCGACTCGCGTGATCGCAGGTGAGCAGCGCCGGCGTCTCGTCGACGATCTCGACGAGCTCCACCGGCGCGGGATCGTCGGGCGCAAGCGGCGGCGATTCAGACGGTGGCATGAAGCGATCCGGCGGGGTTGTGGTTGGGCGGCGCGCCATCCTATCTTTTCCCGCCCGGGTCGGCGAGGCTCGGTGTGAAACTGCGACAAGGTTGAGCTTCCCGTGAATTCTCCCGGCGACGATGACCCTCGCACCTTGCTGCGCGCGATTTTCGATGCGGCGCTGCGGGCTGCCGACCCGGCGCTGGTCGTACCGCCTCGCCTGCCCCGGCCGCCGCGCGGGCGCACGGTGGTGGTCGGAGCCGGAAAAGCGGCGGCGGCGATGGCCAAGGCGGTCGACGATCATTGGCCCGCGCCGCTCTCGGGGCTGGTGATCACCCGCTACGGCCATGCCGTGCCGTGCCGGCGCATCGAGGTCGTCGAGGCGAGCCACCCTGTGCCGGACGCCGCCGGCACCGAGGCGGCGCAGCGCATCCTCGACAGCGTGCGCGGACTGGGCGCCGACGATCTCGTGCTCTTTCTCGCCTCGGGCGGCGGCTCGGCGCTGATGGCGCTGCCGGCGCCGGGGATCACGCTTGACGACAAGCGCGCGGTGACGCGGGCCCTGCTCCGCTGCGGCGCTACCATCGGCGAAATCAACTGCGTGCGGAAGCATCTGTCGGCGATCAAAGGCGGACGGCTCGCCGCCGCGGCCTGGCCGGCGCCGGTCGTCACCCTCGCCATCTCGGACGTGCCCGGCGACGATCCGGCGGTGATCGCCTCCGGCGCCACCGTTGCCGATCCCAGCACGTTCGCCGAGGCGCGCGCCATCCTGGCTAAATACGCGATTGCACTGCCACCTTCCGTCGCAGCCCACCTCGCCGCCGCGCGTGAAGAGAGTCCGAAGCCGGGCGATCCCAGGCTTGCCGCCAGCACCTTCGTGCTTGTCGCCACACCCCAACAAGCGCTGCTCGCCGCGGCCGACGCAGCGAGGCGCGCCGGCGTTACGCCGCTGGTGCTCGCCGACGCGATCGAGGGCGAAGCGCGCGAGGTGGCCGTCGTGCATGCCGGCATCGCGCGGCAGGCAGCGGCGCAGCAGCTTGTCGTCGGCGAGCGCGTGCTGCCGCTACCGGCGCTGCTGCTGTCCGGCGGCGAGACAACGGTGACCGTGCGCGGCGGCGGGCGCGGCGGCCGCAATGCCGAATTTCTGCTGGCGCTCGCGGTCGCGCTCGACGGACATCCGGCCATCCACGCGCTGGCCGCCGACACCGACGGGATCGACGGGACCGAGGACAATGCGGGCGCGCTCTGCGGCCCGGATACCAAAGCGCGCGCGGCCGGCGCCGGCATCGACCTCCGCGCGCGTCTTGCCGACAACGACGGCTATAGCGCGTTCCAAGCGCTTGGCGACCTCGTTGTCACCGGACCGACACTGACAAATGTTAACGATTTTCGCGCGATCTTGGTGCTTGTGCACGATCGCCGATCCGATTGAGGAAAGAAGTCATGCGACGTCAACGCAGCGCCAAAATCGTTGCCACGCTCGGCCCCGCCAGCTCGGCACCGGATACCATCGCCGCCCTCTTCCATGCGGGCGTCGACGTCTTCCGGCTCAATTTCAGCCATGGCGAGCGGAGCGACCACCAGTCGCGCATCGCCACCATCCGCGCGCTCGAGCGGGAGAGCGGCCGGCCGATCGGCATTCTCGCCGATCTGCAGGGGCCGAAGCTGCGGCTCGGCACTTTTACCGACGGCAAAGTGCGGCTCAAAGCGGGTGAGCACTTCCGTCTCGACCTCGACCGCAAGCCCGGAGACATGAAGCGGGCGCCGCTGCCGCATCCGGAGATCTTCGCCGCGCTCGAGGCCGGCACCGAGCTGCTGCTCAACGACGGCAACGTCCGGCTCAAGGTCGAGTCCTGCGGCGATCATTTTGCCGAGACGCTGGTGGTCGATGGCGGCGAGCTCTCCAACCGCAAAGGCGTCAACGTGCCGAACGCGATACTGCCGCTCGCGGCGCTGACCGAGAAGGATCGCGGCGATCTCGTCTTCGCCCTCGATGCCGGCGCCGACTGGGTCGCGCTCTCCTTCGTGCAGCGGCCCGAGGACGTCGCCGAGGCGCGCAAGCTGGTAGCGAACCGCGCCGGCATCATGGTGAAGCTGGAGAAGCCGGCGGGGGTGCGCCGGCTCGACGAGATCATCGAACTCTCCGACGCGCTCATGGTGGCGCGCGGCGATCTCGGCGTCGAAATGCCGCCCGAGGATGTCCCACCCATCCAGAAGCAGATCATCCACGCCTGCCGCCGCGCCGGCAAGCCGGTGATCGTCGCGACGCAGATGCTGGAATCGATGGTGCATGCCCCGGTGCCGACGCGCGCCGAGGCCTCGGACGTCGCGACGGCGGTTTACGAGGGGGCCGACGCGGTGATGCTCTCGGCCGAGTCCGCGGCCGGCGAATACCCGGTCGAGGCGGTGACCATCATGGACCGCATCGTGCGCCGAGTGCAGGCCGACCCGCTCTACAATGCGAGACTGCATTCGGGCCAGGATTCCGAACTGGAGCACACCTCCTCCGATGCGATCAGCGCCGCCGCGCGTCAAGTCGCCCACACGGTCGGCGCCGCGGCTATCTGCTCCTACACGACCTCCGGCGCCACCGCCTTGCGTGCCGCACGCGAGCGGCCGGACGCGCCCATCCTGGTGCTGACCTCCAATTTGCAGACCGCGCGCCGGCTGTCACTGGCCTGGGGCCTCCATTGCGTCCACACCAGCGACGTCACCAATTTCAGCGACATGGTGGCGAAGGCATCGCAGATCGCCCATAGCGAGGGCTTCGCCGAACGAGGGCAGCGAATCGTCATCACGGCCGGCGTGCCCTTCGGCACACCCGGCGCGACGAACGTGCTTCGCATTGCCTGGGTGGAGGGCTGAAGAACGGCGATGTCGAGCGACGGCCCGATATCCGCGGCCGCCGACCCGTCGGGCGCCGGTAAGGCACAGGTTTCTCTGCCCACGCTGATCGCCGTCTTCGCCAAGATCGGCCTTATGAGCTTCGGCGGCGCACTCTCGGGATGGATGTATCGCGAGATCGTGCAGCGCCGGCACTGGCTCGCGGAAGACGAGTTCCTGAGCGGGCTGGCGCTCGGCCAGATCATGCCGGGCGCCAATGTGGCGAACTTGTCGCTCTTCATCGGACAGCGGCTGCGCGGCGGCAGCGGCGCGATCGCAGCGCTGGGCGGGATGCTGCTCCCGCCGATGGTGCTCGTGGTGGTGCTGGCCGCGCTTTATCTGCGGCTGGGCGATGTCGTCTGGCTGCATCGGCTGGTCGGCGGCGTCGCCGCTTCGGCCATCGGGCTCACCGCAATGGTCGGCATCCGCGCCACGCGCCGCGTCGAGCGGCGGCGAGCGCCGTTGGCCGTGCTCCTCGTGATTTTCATCGCGGTGGGCGTGCTGCGCTGGCCGATGGTGCCCGTGGTGCTCTGCCTCACGCCCGTAAGCCTGGCGTTCGCCTATCTCGCCCTCAAGCAACGCCATGCGTGATTCGCTTCTCTCGCTCATCCTCGTCTTCGTGCCGCTATCGCTGCTCTCGGTAGGTGGCGGCCCCAGCATCCTCGCCGGCATCGATCATGCCGTCTCGGCGCGCGGCTGGATGAGCCAGCGAGATTTCATCGACCTCTTCGCCATCGCCCGCGCGGCGCCCGGGCCGGGCGTGCTGCTGGCGACCCTGGTCGGCTGGAAGGTCGCCGGCATCCCCGGCGCGGCCGTCGCTTCGCTTGCGCTCTTCCTCCCCTCCTCGCTCCTCTACTATGCCGTCGCCCGGCACTGGAGCGCCCATCGCGGCAAGCTCTGGCACAGCGCGCTCGAGCGCGGCCTCGCGCCGATCGCGGCCGCGCTGATCCTGGCCGGCTCGCTGGTGATCCTGCGCGCAAGCGGGACGGATTACACGCTCTGGGCCATCGCCGCCGCTTCCACCGCTATCCTGCTGTGGCGGCCGAAGCTCAACCCGCTCTGGGTGCTCGCGGCAGGCGGCATCGCGGCGATGCTGACCGGCGGGTGAGAGGCTAAGCTCGAGGGCCGAGGCGGCGGAAGCGCAGCGGCTCGCTGATGCCGCGCAGGCTCACCGCATCGGCGAGCGCATCGCGCCCGGCGAGCGTCGCCGCGGCATCGGCGTCTTCCAACACCGCCTCCGAGATCAACACCTCGCCCCCGGCGCATTGATGCTCGAGCCGCGAGGCCGTGTTGACCGCCGCGCCGAAATAGTCGAGCACATCCGCCGTCGTCACCGCGATGCAGGAGCCGGCATGCAGCCCGATCTTCAATAGGATCCCGCCATCGGCGCGGCCGGCATTGAAGGCTGCGATGCCGTCCTGGATCGCCAGCGCCGCGCGCACGGCATCCGCGGGATCGTGGAACGCAGCCATCACCGCATCGCCGGCCGTCTTGACCACAGCGCCGCCATGCTGCTGCACGCGCTCCGACAGAAAGGCGAAATGGTCGCGCACCAGCCGAAAGGCGCGGGCGTCGCCCAGCTCTTCATAGAGCCTGGTCGAGCCCTGCAGATCGGTGAACATAATGGTCACCCGGCCAATCTCGACATTGTCGCCGGGGCGCAGCAGCTGCTCCGGGCAGAGCCGGCGGAAGGCGGGCATGGCGATCACGCGCTCGCCGGTGAGCGCATCGCGCGCCCAGCGGCGATCCTCGACCACAAAGAAGAGCGAGCGATCGGTGTCGTTGCGGATGAGCAGCTCGCCGACGGTACCGGGGGCAAGCGGCGCGATGCGCGAAGACGTCGCACGCAACTCGGGCATCCGGCCATCGGCACCGAGCTCGAAATCGGCCGAATCGCCGGCTTCGACGGTGCGGAACCGGTAAGGACCCGGCGGCAAGGCGAGCGCGAAGCGTACACTCGATTGCGCCCGGACCTCAGCCTGGAACTTCACATGCGGCGTCGTCCCGGGACCGAGCGCGCAGAGCTCGCCCTCCGGCAAGCGTCGCACCCACGGCTCGGGGCGGAAAGTGAGCTCGACATTCCGCGTGAAATCCCGCTGATAGTCGATGTTGCAGGACGGGCAATGCGCGCCGTCCGGCAGCTCGTGCAAATGCCGGACGCGCAACTTGGCGCCGCGGCAGCGAGGACAAAGGAGGTCCCAGCTCATGGCCAGGACGCCGCGCTTGTGCGCGGCAAGAAAGAGTTCGACCGCGGCCGACGGCACCGCTCCCCACTGTGTCGCGAGCGTCAGCGGCCGCAGGCTGCGCAGCACGACGCCGGGCGCGCGCGCCAGGAGATCGACGAGTTTTACTGCAAGCCTCTGGCTGGCGGCATCGCCGGAGAGCGATGCGAGCAGAGCATCGAGCCGGCGCCGTGCCGGCGGCTCGAGCAGGTCGCGCGTTGCCGGGCCCGGCAAGCCGCCGTTTGCGGCCGCATCGCCGATCATCCGCTCGATAAGGGCGACGCGCTTGTCGGCTTCGCGCTTCAAGATGCCGCTCGCCTTCGCCGCCAATCCGGCCAAGCCCGCGCATTCGATCTCGCCGCTGAAGAGAACGCGGCAGCCACCCGGCTCCGCAAAGAGCTCGCAGCGCGCCTCGAACTGCCGCATCGGCCCCGAAAGAAACCGCCGCCGCTCGACCAGGTAGCGGTTCTCCTCCCATTCGCCCCAGCCTTCCTCCCAGCTCAGCGTCAACGGGCCGAGCTTACCAGTGGCGATGCGGCGCACACGGCCATCCGGCTCGAGCGCCTCCTGAAGCTGATAGGGCGGAAGGCCGGCCAGCTCGTTGACGCGCGCGCTGTCGGCCACGAACGGCCAGACCACGTCCGGCGCATGGGGAAAGCGCCGCTCCTCGCGATAGCGGAAGATCGTTCTCATCTGACGCCGACGAGCCCAGTGCCGCCTTGGCGCGGCATCATATCACGCTCTCTCCGCCAAGGTGACGGGGGCCTCCAGCGCTCGGCCGGGTGCCGTCATCCCAGCGTCAGGGCTGCAAGCGCGGCCGTCGCGACGCACAGACCGGCGATCTTGCGCAGGCTCAGCGTCTCGCCGAAGAAGGCTATGCCGAGCACGGCGGCAATGACGAAGCCCATCTGGGCGATCGGCACGACGACGCTCGCATCGCCGCGCTGCAGTCCGTGCAGGAGGAAGAGCGAGGCGGCGACGAGCACGATGGCGGCCGGGAGCGAATGCCGGAAGAGGCCGCGGGCCGGCCGGATCGTCCCGTTCACCGCAAAGGTCGTGGCGGTCAGCAGCGAGCTGAAGACAACGGCTTGCGCCGCCAGCATGGTTTCCGGCGTCGCCCCGGCGATGAGCCCGAGCTTGTAGCAGAAATTGGCCACGCCCACGGCGAGCGTCGCCAGCGTCACCTGGAGGAGCGGGCGACGCGCGAGAAGCGGATCCGCGCTGCCGAGGGGTGCTGCGCCGCCGAGCAGCAGCCAGGCGGCGAGAAGCGCCAGCAGAAACCCTGCGGCCTTACTTGCGGTCAGCGGCTCGCTGAGCCAGAGAATGGCGAGCGCCGCGGTGATGATGAAGTTGAGGCGGAAGACCGGCGCGACGATGCTGACGGCGCCCACCCGCAGGCTGCGAACGTAGTTGTAGAAGCCGACGAGGACGAAGAGGCCGGCGAGGCAACCCCAAAGCGCGGCGGGCTCGAGGTGCAGATTGCCGGTTCCCCAGGCATAAAAGAGGATCGCCGGGCAGAAGCACCAGGCCTGCACCATCAGGAAATATTCGGGCTTCAGACCGGCGGCGGCGGCGCGCTTGTAGATGAGATCGCCGATGCCGTAACAGACCAGCGCCGCCAGGGCATAGGCGATGCCGCCGCTCATCCGCCCGTCCCGCGAGCGTCAACCCTGGGATTGGTCAGGATCCGAGGGCGAGCGCCATCACCTCCTCGACGCGATCGAAGAGCGGCAGAGCTTGGGCCTTCATCTCCTCGGGCGTGAGCCAGGCGAGAGCGGTCGCATCCTCGATCGGCTCGCCCTCGCCTTCCCGCCATTCGAGAAGCACCACCACCAGTGTGAAATGCACCTTGATGCGGCCGGCCTCGTCGCGGCGCATGGTGTCGAAGACGGTGAGCGTCCGCACCGGCTTGGCGATGATGCCCGTCTCTTCGAGCAGCTCGCGCGCGGCACAGGCCTGAACCGTCTCGCCGAGCTCCTGCATACCGCCGGGGAAGCCCCAGCGCCCGATGCCCGGCGGCACCGAGCGCTGCGCCAGCAGGATGCGCTCGCCGCGGCGTACCACGGCAAGGCAGCCGAGGACCGGCCGCGCGGGATAGAGCCGGTCCCCGCTCTTGCTCACGGCTCGACGGACGCTGCGCGGCCTTCGAGCACCTTGTAGATCTCGCTGCCCTGCTCGCGGAACTCCTGCGACTTCTCTTCCATGCCGGAGCGGGCATACTCGCGCACCTCCTGCGAAATCTTCATCGAGCAGAATTTCGGTCCGCACATCGAGCAGAAATGCGCGAGCTTGGCCCCCTCGGCCGGCAGCGTCTGGTCGTGGAACTTCTCTGCCGTCTCGGGATCGAGCGAGAGGTTGAACTGGTCGCGCCAGCGGAACTCGAAGCGCGCCCGCGACAGCGCGTCGTCGCGCAGCCGCGCTGCCGGATGGCCCTTGGCAAGATCGGCAGCGTGCGCCGCGATCTTGTAGGTGACGACGCCGACCTTGACGTCGTCGCGGTCGGGCAGGCCCAGATGCTCCTTCGGCGTCACGTAGCACAGCATCGCCGTGCCGAACCAGCCGATCATCGCCGCTCCGATGCCGCTGGTGATGTGGTCGTAGCCCGGCGCGATATCGGTGGCGAGCGGACCCAGCGTGTAGAACGGTGCCTCGTGACAGTGCTCGAGCTGAAGATCCATGTTCTCCTTGATCTTGTGCATCGGCACGTGGCCCGGCCCCTCGATCATCACCTGCACATCGTGCTTCCAGGCGATCTCGGTGAGCTCGCCGAGCGTCTTGAGCTCGGCGAATTGCGCCTCGTCATTGGCATCGGCGATCGACCCTGGCCTGAGCCCGTCGCCCAGCGAGAAGCTCACATCATAGGCCCGCATGATCTCGCAGATCTCCTCGAAGCGGGTGTAGAGGAAGCTCTCCTGATGATGGGCGAGGCACCATTTGGCCATGATGCTGCCGCCTCGGCTGACGATGCCGGTGGCACGATGTGCCGTCAACGGAATGAACCGAAGCAACACTCCCGCGTGGATCGTGAAGTAATCCACGCCCTGCTCGGCCTGCTCGATCAGCGTGTCGCGGAAGATTTCCCAGGTGAGCTCCTCGGCCTTTCCGCCCACTTTTTCCAGCGCCTGATAGATCGGCACCGTGCCGATCGGCACCGGCGCGTTGCGCACGATCCATTCGCGAATGGTGTGGATGTTCTTGCCGGTCGAGAGGTCCATCACCGTGTCGCCACCCCAGCGGATCGCCCAGACCAGCTTGTCCACCTCCTCGGCAACCGATGAGGTGACAATGGAATTGCCGATATTGGCATTGATCTTCACCAGGAAATTGCGGCCGATGATCATCGGCTCGCTCTCCGGATGATTGATGTTGGCGGGGATGATGGCGCGCCCGCGCGCCACCTCGTCACGGACGAATTCCGGGGTGACGTGATCGGGGATGGCCGCGCCGAAAGACTGACCGTCCCGGGCTCCGGCCGCCGCCTGCTCGCGGCCGAGATTCTCGCGGATGGCGATGTACTCCATCTCCGGCGTAACGATGCCGGCACGCGCATAGGCGAGCTGCGTCACCGCCCGGCCCGACCTGGCCTTGAGCGGACGCCGCACGCCGCGTTCGAAGACCGGCACCTCGCTCATCTCGTCCGGCCGCAAGCCGTTATCCTCCGGCCGCACCGTCCGCGCGGCCGTTTCCTCGACATCGCCGCGGGCGCGGATCCAAGGCTCGCGCAGCGGCGCCAGGCCGAGCCGGATATCGATCGCCACCGTCGGGTCGGTATAGGGCCCGGAGGGATCATAGACGCGCACGGACGGCTCCTTGGCCGCCGGCGAGAGGTCGATCTCGCGCATCGCCACGCGCAGCTCCGGATGCCGCTTGCCGGCAACGTGGATCTTGCGCGACGCCGGCAGCGGGCCGGTCGAGACGCCGAAATTCTGCTTGATGGTGCCTTCGGGCATGGTGATCTCCTTCTCCCGACGGAGCGGTGTAACAGGAGATCCGGTGCCTGCGGAGTTGAGGGGCGCTCTTCGGCGATAGTGCTCGAGCCGCGCCGTTCCTGTCCCTACGCCGGTACGATCCGGATCAGGTTCAAAGGGTTCCCACGTCGCCAACGGCAGGAGTGGTGTCTCAGCCCCTTAACGGGGCTCCCCTTGGAATCGTCCTAGTATTCCGATGCCGACGGGGCTGCGTCAAGCGGTCGCTGTACCGGCGCTACGCCGCAGGACGTCCAATCGCAGGGGCAGCGGCGGGCCCAGCCAGAGGGCGAAGCGGGCGTGGTCGTCGTAATCATTGCCGGTCAGCGGATGGACGAGCACGGTGAGCTCGCCGCGGTTGAGCATGAGCCAAGGCAGAACAAGCGGCAGCTCGGCCGGCGCGAACGCCACCTGATACATTGCCGTCGGATGCGGTCCGACCGGCTCGTCATGCCAATTGCCGAGGCGTACCTGAAAGCGCGCGCCGAGCTCGGTGCGCAACCGCTCCGCCACCGCCCGCGTCGCCGGCGCATAGTAGATATGCGCGTGATAGCCCTCGATGCTGGCGGCGTCGATCATGCCCTCTGCCATGGCGAGAGACCTCCCCTGCGCAAATCGGCTGACGGCCCAGCATAGAAGGGAGTCGACGCGGAGCGCCATCGCTGCTGGAATGCGCGGCAAACGCCTGGGAGATGTCGCCATGTCCGAGTTTTTCCGCCTGTCCGCCAGCGAAGCCGCCCAGCGTATCGCGGCGGGCACGCTCAGCGCCGTCGCGCTCGCCCAATCCTGCCTCGAGCGCATCGAAGAGCGCGAAGGCGCCATCGGCGCCTGGGCGCATATCGATCCCGATAAGGCGTTGGCCGAAGCGCGGGCGCGAGACCAGGCGGGCCCGCGCGGGTTGCTGCACGGCATCCCGCTCGGCGTCAAGGACATCATGGACACCGCGGACATGCCGACGGGCTACGGCTCGCGCGCCTATCACGACTGGCGGCCTGCCGGCGACGCCGCGTGCGTTGCGCTCGCGCGCGCTGCAGGCGCGGTCATTCTCGGCAAGACGGTGACCACCGAGTTCGCTGCCCTCAGCCCGGGCAAGACGTGCAATCCGCACAACCCGGCGCACACGCCCGGCGGATCGTCGAGCGGCTCGGCCGCAGGCGTCGCCGACTCGATGATGCCTCTCGCCTTCGGCACGCAGACCGCCGGTTCGGTCCTGCGCCCGGCCTCGTTTTGTGGCGTCGTCGGCATGAAGCCGAGCTTCGGCCTCATCGCCACCGCCGGGACCAAGGTGCTGGCGCCGAGTCTCGATACGATCGGCGGCTTTGCGCGCAGCGTCGCCGATATGGCGCTCTTCCTCGCGGCGCTCACCGATCGGCCGGAGCTGCGGCCCAAAGAGCCGGCCGCTCGGCCGCGCATCGGCATCTACCGACCTGCTCCGTGGAAAGAGGCACAGCCCGCGACGCTCGCCGCGATCGATGAGGCGCGCGAGAAGCTCGGCCGGGCCGGCGCCCGCATCAGCGAGCGGGCACCCTTCCCGGCCTTTGACGACCTTGCCGCGGCGCAGATGGTGATCATGAATTACGAGGCAGTGCGCAACCTTGCCTGGGAACGGCTCAACCGGGCCAACGAGATCATGCCTCGCACCGCGGCGCTGCTGGCCGAAGGGCTCGCCATCCCGACCAACGCCTACGACGCGGCGCGCGCCACCGCGGCCGGCGCGCGCGCGCAGCTCGACGCTTTCTTCGACGGGCTCGATGCGGTGCTGGTGCCCGCGGCGCCGGGCGAGGCGCCTCCTCTCGCCACCACCGGCGACCCGGTCTTCAACCGTCCCTGGACGCTGCTGCATCTGCCCTGCATCGCGCTGCCCGGTCATCGCGGGCCGAACGGGCTCCCGGTGGGCGTACAGCTTGTTGCCCGACCAGGGGCGGATGCGCAGCTGCTCGCGATCGCGCTCTTCGCCGAAGCGGCGTTCGGCGCCGGCGCGTGAGCACCGCGCCGCTCGCCGCGGAGCGCCGACCGGCGCAGGCGGCGTTGTTGCTGCTGGCGATGACGAGCCTGTTCTGGGGGCTGAACTGGCCGGTCATGAAGCTGGCGCTCACCGGCATACCAGTGCTGCCCTTTCGCGCAATCTGCCTGCTCGTCGCCGGCCCCACCATGCTGACAATCGCCCGGCTGCGCGGCGACAGCCTGAGGCTTTCCCGGGGCGAGGCGCTGCGCCTCACGCTCGCGGCGTTCTTCAATGTGACGCTCTGGCATCTCTCGACCGCCTATGGCGTATCGAAGATGCCCGCCGGACGGGCGAGCATCATCGCCTACACCATGCCGGCCTGGGCGAGCCTCTTCGGCGCGCTGTTCCTCGGCGAAAAACTCACCTGGTCGCGCGTGGCGGCGCTGGTTCTCGGCATGGGCGGTGTCGCAGCCCTGCTGCTGCCGGAATTGCATGCCATCCGTGCGGCGCCGCTGGGCGCCGCTTCAATGATCCTCGCCGCCCTTTCCTGGGCCGCCGGAACGGTGGTGACGAAGCGCTACCACTGGACGGGGTCGGTCGCGGCGCTGACCGGCTGGCAGATTTGCCTGGGCGGCGCCCCGATCGTCGCGGCGGCACTGATCATCGGGCCCTTTCCCGGTCTCGCCCGTGCCGATGCCGAGACGCTTGCCGCACTCGGCTATGTCATTTTCTGCGGCATGGTGATCGGACAATGGGGCTGGTTCGCCGTCCTGGCGCGGCTTCCCGTGGCGCGCGCGTCCATCGGCACGCTTGCCATTCCGATCATCGGCGTCTTGTCCTCGACGCTGCTGCTCGGCGAGAGGCTCGGGCCGCCGGAGCTCGTGGCGCTCGCCCTGGTGGTGGCGGCGCTGTCCCTGGCGCTGCGGCCGGGGGCGCCTGCACGATCGTGAGCGGAGCGTTGCAAGAAGGCGCGCGATGCGGCAGCTTCAGGGCGATGCGCCTCCACCGGATCGCCGCGATGCTCTTGCTGCTGCCGCTCCTCGCAGAGTGTTCGCTGCCGCCATTCGAGACGGTGCCCCCTCAGCTCACTCCGGCGCAACAGCAGGTCGCCAAATCGGACGGGACCGAGGCGCGTGTCGCGATCTGCTATAACGCCTTCACCACCACCGCGGAACGCGTGCGTGCCATGGCCCAGGCGAGCTGCGGCGAGGGCATGGTGCCGCACGCGACGGGCCGCGATATGCTGCTCAGCAATTGCCCCCTGCTTCTGCCGGAGCGCGCGACCTTCGCTTGCGTCAAATCCTGACGACATTGTGATCGCGGCATCGATGACCGTCACCGGCCGCGCTGTTAGGCTCGGCAGACGATCCAGCCAAGAAAACAAGTTGCCCAGGAGGAACCGTCATGAGCATTCCCGAGACGCTGGCGCCGCGCCTCATCGTCCCAAGCCTTGCCGGGGTCTACCGGTCGCTCGCGCCTTACAGCTATGCGTTCATGCGCTTCTGCGTGGGCGCGATGCTGGTGCCGCATGGCTATGCGAAACTCTTCCACGGCGGAGCGGCAGCGCTCGCCAATGCGGATTTCGCCAGATGGGGTTTTCCAGCGCCGCTTGCCTGGGCGCATTGGATCGCCGTGCTCGAATTCGTCGGCGGAGCCCTGTTGGCGATCGGCTTCCTGACGCGACCGGTTGCCTTTCTCATCGCCGTCGAGATGGCGGTCGCGGTGCTTGCCGTGCATCTGCCCAACGGCTTCTTCTGGACCGTGAAAGGCTACGAGTACCCGCTGCTGTGGGGCTTGCTGGCGTTGGCGATCGTCTTCCGCGGCGGCGACCGGCTATCGGTGGACCGCGCCATCGGCAGCGAGTTCTGAGCTGGGACTGCGCCGGGATTCCGTCCGGCGCCCTGAATCAAAAGGCCCCCGGGAGCGTACCTCCCCGGGGGCCTTTTCGCCGGCAATGCCGATCAGGCTTGATTCGGCTTCTTCATCGGGGCCTTCTTGGCCGCCTTCTTCTTGGTGGTGGCCTTCTTGACGACCTTCTTGTGCGTCGACTTCTTCGCCACCTTCTTCTTGGGGGTCGCCTTCTTGGCGGTCTTGTGAGTAGCCTTCTTCACCGTCGGCTTCTGCGTGTGAGTCTGAGGCTGGGGCTGGGTCTGAGTCTGATTCTGGGTCTGCGCCTGAGCCAGCACCGGGACGGTCGATGCGGCAATGAACGAGAGCAGGGCAAACGCGGAAATAAGCGCCTTCATAACATGCTCCTAGATCTGGGAGGATTTGTTGCTTGCACCGGTTTAGGGGTGGCCGTCGCGTGCCGCGAGCGAACCCGCACGGCAACCGACAGTTTGGACATTACCATGTTTTGCGAAGAGGGGGAAGTTCTGCGCAGGAAAGCCGGGGGCATTTTTCAGGCAGAACCGAGCGATAGCCTTCACCGCTTCTCGCACATACTTCGCCGGCGCTGATAAACACAGAAATAATCGGTTAATGCGCAACATCACGGCAGAAATATGCGTCACTGTGACGCATAAATCGGCCCGCTTCGACAGGCTCAGCGCGACAGCACCCAGCGACCATCCGCGTCGCGGCACACCGTCGCATAGGCGGTCTCAGCCTTCCCGTCGATGACGATCTTGCGGAGATAGACCCGGCAGAGGCGTCCCGACGAGTCGGTGTATTCCCGCAGCGGCTGAGGCGGGCCAGAGGTCTGGGAGGGATCCGTCCCGGCAGCGCACGCCGCCCGCTCTACCCCGCCCGCGGCCAGCATCGACAAGAACAGAACGCGGCAGGCCAGGGCGCGCCGGCGGCGCATGCCTCTCATCGGCATCATTCTCCCATGTCTGCGGTGAGTTCGCCCGGGCAAACCCATTGCGAACCACAAGGTTCCCGACACACTCCCCGCTTCATAAAATTCTTCAGAAATTAATTTCAGAATTCGCCTGTCATATCGCCAATAACGAAGCGTATAGATCACTGTATTCACTGGAAGTTCGATGCATTATTTCTCGGCCATTAATGCCGCATTAAGGGCTGAAGACCAGACTTCCCTGCGTCGTGCTTTGTCCGAGGAGGGATGACTGTGATGTGCCGTTTCACCACAAGCCGGCGGGCCCAAAAGCCGCGCCGAGCCGCCTGAGCAAAGCGCGCAGCGCGGTCATCGCCCGCAAAGCGCCGCCGCTCTCGGCGCCGCTCCAGGGACGCAGGATCCACTCGCCATGCTGATGCACCACACGCTCCCTCTCATCGACGAGATCGCCATCCTCGCGGTAACCGTCGCGCTGGTCGCGGCGGCGCTGACGGACGCGGCGACCTTCCTCATTCCGAATCGCTACCCTGGCGCGGTCGCACTCTCCTTCGCGCTCTATGCGGTGGGAAAGCCAGCGCCGGTATGGCTCTACGGCATCGCCGCGGCGGCGCTCATGCTGGCCGCGGGCGCGCTGCTCTTCGAGCGTGGCATCTTTGGCGGTGGTGACGCCAAGCTGCTCTCCGCGACGGCGCTCTGGGCCGGCTTCGACCAGCTCTCTCTCATGCTGATGGTGACCGCCATCTCCGGCGGCTTGCTGGCGCTCGCCCATCTCTCGCCGCTCGGCCGACTGATGCCGGTACGCCCGGGGACGGTGCCGGCGGTGGATCTGCGCAGCAGACTTCAGCAACCGCTCCCCTTCGGCGTCGCCATCGCCATCGGCGGCGTCGCCGTCGCGCTCGCCCGCTTCGCGTCCTGATCGCAGGAGACCCGCATGTCGCCCCGCCGCATCGTCTTCGTCGTCATCGCGCTGGTGGCCGCGTTTGCGACCATCTTTCTCGGCCGCGCCTGGATTGCCGCGCAACGCAATGCGCATGTCGTGGCGCAGGTGCAGGCGCCGAAGGCCAAGCCTTCGAAATTGGTGCTGGTCGCCCGCGGCGACCTGCATGCCGGGCAGTTCGTGCGGCCCGACAATCTGCGCTGGCAGAACTGGCCGGACAACGGGATCGCGCCCAGCTACATCGTCGCCGGCAGTCACCAGCTCGAGGATTACGTCGGCGCCATCGTGCGCAACGGCATCGGCGACGGCGAGCCGATCACCGATGAACGCGTGGTGCGCCCGGGCGACCGCGGCTTCCTCGCCGCGGTGCTGCGGCCGGGCTATCGCGCGGTGACCGTCGCGCTGACGCCGTCTCAGGCGCTCGCCGGCCTCGTTTTCCCAGGCGACCATATCGACCTGATCGCGACGCTGACGCTGCAGGATGACAACGAGGGCGGCCCGGGCCCGCGCGATCACCACGCGAGCGAGACCGTCCTCCGCAATCTGCGCGTCCTGGCGCTCGACCAGCGCGCCGACGATCAGAAGAAGGACGTGGCGGTGGCGAAGACCGCGACGCTCGAGGTCACGCCCAAACAGGCCGAAGTGATCGCCGTGGTCGGCGATATCGGCAAGCTCTCGCTCAGCCTGCGCAGCCTGGCGCAGGACGACCCAGAAACGGCAAGCGAGGAGACCGCCGGACTCAGCTACACCTTCGACAGCGACGCCACCCATCTCATTCGCCCGCCGATCCGCGCCGGCGCAAAGCAGAAGGTTGTTGTCGTGCGCGGCGCCAAGGTGGACGTGGCCGATTTCACGCACGGCGGCGGCGCCGCGCCGGCAAGCACGGCCGGCCAGCAGGCCAAGGTCGTCAATTGAGGACAATGGGGGTAGTTCGCATGACCCGCTTCGCTTTCCGATTGGCCGTCCTGTTCCTGGCGCTCGCCCCAGCGGCGATGCTGGCGCCGGCGGCAGTCGCCGCGCCTGCCACGGTCGTCAACACCTCCGGCGCGCCGCTGGTAGTCGAGGTCGGCAAGGGGCAACTCATCCATCTCGATCACCCGGTCAATACTGTCTTCGTCGCCGATCCCGACGTCGCCGACATCCAGGTGAAGTCGCCGACGCTCGTCTATGTCTTCGGCAAGGCGGGCGGCGAGACCACGCTCTATGCCGTGGGCGACAATGACCGGGTGGTGCTCAACCTCGCCGTCCAGGTCCGCTACGACGTCGCCCAGATCCAGGAAGCGATCCACAAGATGGCGCCGCGCAGCGCCGTCTCGGTCGCGTCGGTCGACGATTCGCTGGTGCTCCAGGGGACCGTCTACTCCGCCTCCGAGGGTGACGACATCCGCCGCGTCGTCGAGCGCTTTCTGCCCGACAAGAAGCAGCTCCTCAACAAGATGCGCGTGGACGCGCCCAACGAGGTGCAGCTCCGCGTCCGCGTGGCGGAAGTCTCGCGCAACATCATCAAGGAGCTCGGCATCAACTGGGAGAGCATGATCGGCGCCGGCAATTTCGTCTTCGGCCTCGCCACCGGCCATGCCGTGCTGAACGCGGTGCCGATGGCCGGCAGCTCCTCCTTCTTCAACGCGTTCAATACACGCACGGCCGTGCCGCAGGCGACGTCGCTCGACACCGTCAACAATCTCAGCACCGGGTTCAATGCCGGCAAGACGAACGTGAACGCGCTCATCGACGCGCTCGACAAGCAGGGCCTCGTGACCGTGCTTGCCGAGCCCAACCTCAGCGCGGTCTCCGGCGAGCCGGCGAGCTTCCTCGCTGGCGGTGAATTCCCGGTGCCGGTGCCCCAGTCCTCGGCCACCACCGGCATCCCGCAGATCACCATCGAATGGAAGAAGTTCGGCGTCAGCCTCAACTTCGTCGCCACGATCAGCGCCAACAACCGCATCAACATCCATGTGCAGCCCGAGGTGAGCCAGCTCTCCTCGCAGGGCGCGGTGGTCATCAGCGGCATTCAGGTGCCCGCGCTCACCGTCCGGCGCGCCGAGACGACGATCGACGTCGCCAGCGGCCAGAGCTTCGCCATCGCCGGGCTGCTGCAGAACAACATCAATCAGACGATCAACAAGTTCCCCTGGCTCGGCGACGTGCCGGTGCTGGGCGCCCTCTTCCGCTCCGACACCTTCCTCCGCAACGAGTCCGAGCTCGTCATCATCGTGACGCCCTATATCGTACGTCCGGTAGCGACCGCCGGCCGTCTGCAGACCCCGGTCGACGGCTACGTGCCCTCGACCGATCATCAGCTGCTCACCAATGGCCAGGAATATGGACGCCAGCCCGGCGCTCCGCCGGCCGCCGCCCCGGTCACGCAGTCGGGCAACGGCCTAATCGGCCCCGTCGGCTTCGAAGTCGAGTGAGGACAGCCATGACCCAGCATTCCCTGCTTTGCGCCTGCGCCGGTCTCGGCCTGCTCCTCGCGGCCTGCAGCACCAACGACCGCGCCGCTTCGACCCCTCCGCCCAAGGAGCTCAAGGTGACTTACACCGAGCTCAAGCTTCGGACCGACTTCGTGCATGCGGGCGCCGCCTTTGCGCCCGGCGCCGCGGCGAAGCTCGGTGCCTTCCTCGACAACGCCGGGGTCACGTCCGATGACCACGTCTATGTCGAGGCGGCGCGCGGCGATCGCCTGGCGGCGCAACGGATCGGCCGCATCAGCCGCGAGCTGACGCGGCGCGGGATCGGCGCCAGGGTGCTTCCGGCGGTCGATGAGGGTGTCGGCACCGATCAGCTGCTGGTCAAGGTCGAGCGCTATGTCGTGACGCCGCCTAAATGCCCCGACTGGACGAAATCGCCGCTCTATGGGCAGCACGACAACCAGGTCGCGAGCAATTTCGGCTGCGCCACCACGAGCAATCTCGGGCTGATGGTCGCCGATCCCCGCGATCTCACCGTCGGCCGCACGATGGGACCGAAGGAAGGCGACCCCGCGATCGCGGGCATCGCGCGCTACCGCGACGGCAAGCCCAAGCCGTTGCCGGGCAGCAGCTCCGGCGGCAGCGACTATTCGCCGGTGACGATCCAGATGCCGGGCGGCGGCGGCGGCGGCAGCAGCGGGCAGTAAACGATGATGGGCGAGGCAGCTAAAGCCGAGCCGGTCGGCGGCAGCCGACAGCGCTTCGTCGCCTGCGTGGCCGATGACGTCACGCGCGAAGCGGTGAGCCGCGCGGTGGCGCAGCTCGGCTGGGCAAATTCCAAGGTTCGCGCCGGCGGCCTCGACGCGGCGCGAAAGTCGATCGACATCACCGCGCCGCCTGCGCTGGTCCTCGTCGACCTCTCGGACGCCAACGAGCCGCTCGAGGGCATGCACGACCTGCAGCAGCTCTGCGGCCCGTCGACACGCTTCCTCGCCATCGGGTCGATCAACGATGTGAGCCTCTACCGGCAGCTCGTCGGACTGGGCGTGTCGGACTACCTGGTGAAGCCGGTGTCTAGCGAGCTGCTGTGCGAGGCCTTCGTCGCGGCCATGCGCAGCAAGGAGGAATCCCAGGAAGCGCGACAGACGCGGCTCTTCGCTTTCATCGGCGCGCGCGGCGGCGTGGGCACCACGACGATGGCGGTATCGACCGCGTGGCTGCTCGCCCACGAGTTCAAGCTGCGCACCGCGCTCGTCGACCTCGACCTGCATTTCGGCAATCTTGCACTCAGCCTCGACCTGGAGCCGGGCCGCGGCCTGCGCGAGGCGTTGGAGAACCCCGATCGCACCGACAGCATGCTGCTCGCCTCGGCGATGGTGACGGAAGGCGAGAAGCTGCCGATCCTTGCCACCGAGGAGCCGCTCGAGGAGCAGCTCGCCTTCGACGGCGGCGCCGTTGCTCCGCTGCTCGCGGCGCTGTCGCAGGATTATGATTGCCTCGTCGTCGACCTGCCGCGCAGCCTGGACGCGATGGCCCGCCAGGTGATCGCGCTGGCCGATGCGACGATCGTCGTTACCGACCTCTCGCTGTCGGCGCTGCGCGACACGGTGCGGCTCGTCGATCTCGCCAAGGCGCTCGACGCGCGTGGCAAGCCGTTGCTCGTCGGCAACCAGCTGGGCGCCGACCATCGCGGCGAGATCGGCCGACCGGAATTCGAGCGCGGCATCGGCGGCGCCCTCGATCTGGCTGTGCCGTTCGACGTCAAGGCCGTCGTAGCGGCGGCGCATGCCGGCAAGGCCCTTCCCGACGCCGCCGGCGGCAGCAAGGCGGCGATCGAGCTGCGCAAGCTCGCCGCGCGGCTCGCCGGCCGAGAGGACGAGAGGCCGCGCGGCGGATTGCTGTCGAGGTTCAAGAAGTGATGTTCGGCAAACGCGACAACGAAGGCGGTCTCCAGGCACGCATCCACGCGTTGAACGCACGGCGTGAGCGGCCGGCGCTCACCCCGGTGGC
>Ga0134128_10001979_pt1 | contig 25788 bp, 23 predicted proteins | sample KB31754_FD_96462 | JGI IMG/M metagenome (GOLD analysis project Ga0134128, IMG submission 96462) | Terrestrial soil microbial communities with excess Nitrogen fertilizer from Kellogg Biological Station, Michigan, USA - KB3-175-4 | ecosystem: Environmental > Terrestrial > Soil > Unclassified ...
AACTAGCTTACTTCCTCTTCAACATCTCCACCACGCGATCGAAATCCTCGAGCGTGGCGTACTCGATCACGATCTTCCCTTTGCCCTTGCGGTCGCGAATTCGAACTCGCACTCCCAAGGCTCGCTCCATCTCAGTCTGGGCCGCGCGCACATTGGGATCCACCCAGCGCGCCCGCTGCGGAGTTTCTTCTTTCACCAGGGGAATGTTGGTCCGGTCCACCAGTTCTTCCAACTGTGTAACCGACAGATGTTTCCGTACCGCCTCGTCGGCAATCCTCTCTATCAGGCTAGGGTCAAGCAATTGCAAGAGCACGCGGGCCTCGCTGAACCCGAGCCGCCCTTCCTGCAGGTGTTGCAGCACGGCAGCCGGCAGCTTCAACAGCCGCATGTAATTCGAAACCGACTCCCGCGACACTCCCACCCGCAGCCCAATCTGCTCCTGGGTCAGTCCAAAATCGCGGCTCAGCTTGGAAAACGCCGACGCCTGCTCTATGCAGTTCAGGTCCTGCCGTTGCAGGTTTTCGACCACAGTCATCTCCGCCGCCTGTTGGTCGGATACGCGGCGCACCATCGCCGGAATCGTCGTCTTCCCGGCCAACTTCGACGCCCGGCAACGCCGCTCGCCTAAAATCAGCGTGTATCGTCCGTCCGCGCTGGGACGCACCACTACCGGCTGAACCACACCGTTCGCCCGAATAGAATTCGCCAACTCCTCCAAGGCCTGGTCGCCAAAGTGATACCGCGTCTGGTAGGGGTTCTGGTCAATCAGTGCAATCGAAATCTGAACCACCGCATCGGACGGCCCTGCTACGTGTGCCGCGGGCGCCCCGCCCGCGACAGCCGCTGCAGCTCCGACCGGACTCACGGGCACCGGAGCAACCACGCGCGGTCCGCCCGGCAACAACGACTCCAATCCCCTGCCCAAAGCCTTCCTCTTCTCTGGAGCAGCCTTCTCCGCTTCAGTCACAACTTTCTCCGCTGTGGTTGTCATGTTCCCTCGGCGATCCTTCTGTGTGCACGGTCAAGCATACATAGATTACGGTCAATATTAAATATAGATGATCATCGATCTATCACGCCGTCTTATCCATCTCCGTCGCCGGTGCCTGCTCTTCTGCCGGCAAATAGTGCGCGATGATCTCCTTAGCCAGCCGAATGTAACTCTCCGCCCCCTTGGATCGCGGATCGTAGAGGAGGGCAGGCCGTCCATGACTGGGAGCCTCCGCCAACCGTATATTTCGCGGAACGGTCGTGGCACAGAGTTTGTCGCCGAAGTATCTCTTCAACTCCGACATAACCTGCTGGGCCAGGTTAGTGCGGTCGTCCAGCATAGTGAGGACCACGCCCTCGATGGTCAGCTCGGGATTGAAGCTGCTGCGGATCCGTTCCACCGTGTCCATCAATTCGCTGATGCCTTCCAGTGCGGAATACTCCGCCTGCATCGGGATCAGCACGGCATCCGCAGCCACCAACGCATTCAGGGTAAGCAGATCAAGCGCAGGAGGGCAGTCAAGAACGATGAACTGGTAACGCTCTCGAAGGGTTGAAAGCGCATCCCGCAGCCGGTATTCGCGACGTTCTGCTTCCACCAGTTCCAGGTTGGCGCCGATCAGGTTCTTGTGCGCCGGCACCAGGAAAAGCTGTTCGAGCTCAGTCGGCTGTACGGCCTGCTCCGGGCTGACAGCCCCCATGAGCAGATGGTAGGTCGAGATCCGCTCCGGATCCCTTACCAGGCCAAGCCCGCTGGTTGCATTCGACTGCGGATCGCAGTCCACGAGTAGCGTATTGACTTCAGCGGCCGCGAAAGATGCGGCCAGATTGATGGCGGTCGTAGTTTTGCCAACGCCGCCCTTCTGGTTGGCTACCGCAATGATACGTCCCATTTAATTGTAAGGAGAACCCAGAGATGTTCGCAGAATAGGCCGAACCTAAGACCGAATGCAATGACGTTTTTTGGTGCAAGCCACTGATTGAGCTGCTGCGTTGAAATGATAAGAGTTCCGGGGAAGCAAAGCGCAGCTTTCCACAGAGCTCCGATGTTCCACGTGGAACATCAGCGACACTGCCGGCGGGATCGGCAAGATCCGGGGACTTATTCAGCGAAGAGCGAAGACGGGAAATGTCTACCACTGCAAACCGCGTGGAGCATTCGGCCTGTCCAGGCCGATCAACGCTCGGCTCGGTTCCGGCCTGCCATCAACTCATCCTGCTAAAGAGATCCAGATGGATCGCCAGCGCTAGGGCAAAGCCCGGTCTATCCGAACGTCCGTTACCTCGCGAAGAGCTATCGTGTTCCACGTGGAACACTTCTTCTTGCGTTGCCTGCCTTTGAAATCAAAGGAACCCAGCTCCATATTTAACAATTTTCCACTTTTCCAACACGCCGTGAGATTATCAGCAAAAATTTACATCGAAACATCTCTTGTCTCCCACTTATTACTAATTTGATACTTGACCATTCCTAACCCTGTAACCCTGAATTCCAATAGAACTTCACTCATGCTTCTCCCACAATGGCCATAGAATGCGCCATCTCTTGGCATTTACACCACACCCTATTAGCTCTCGAATCCAGCCTCATTCCCACATTTGCAAGAACATTGACGCTTATGGTTCTTTAGTTCCGATGATCAGCACACGATTCACCGACAAGGGCAGCTTCGCCGGTTCGGACCACTGCAGACTCGGCAGCTCCTTGCGAAGGCTTCCAAGCTGGGCCTCCCCGACCAGCAGCGCTAGGCGACCAGGCGACCCCACTAAACCAGCAGCCACCGGCAAGATCGACTCGAAGTGCTCAACCGCTCGAAACGTGACGACCGCTCCCTTGGATCCCGCGAAAGCTCCCGCACGTCCCGCGAACACTTCGGCATCAGTCAACCTTAGGCTGCGGATCACCTCGCGCAGGAATGTGGCCTTTTTCTGGTTCGACTCGATCAGCATCAAGCGCACTTGCGGAGCCCATATCTTGATCGGCAGACCGGGGAAGCCAGCACCGGACCCGATGTCAATCACATGCGGATGGGCCGCCACTGTCGAAGATTTAGACGCTTGGTCGGCCCCCCGCTTGGCTCTAGGAAACAGGTGGCGGGCGGCAAAAATGGATTCTCCAAAGTGGCGAGTGACAATTTCTTCCGGCTGACGAACGGCAGTGAGATTGATGCGGGCGTTCCAATGCAGCAATAGATCGACGTATATCAATATACTTCGAACTTGGTCGGGACCGAGCACAGCAACGTCAGCCGCCTTCGCCGATGTCTCACGACCTCGACGCAGGGAGCGGTCGGTCAGGAAAGGGGTTAACAGCTCCGCGATGCGGGCCTCATTCATGCGAGTGCTGATCGTAGATGCCGGGGAATCCTAAAACGCCGACTGGAACAAGACCAAATCTTGTATCCAGTCAGCAGTTCGCTTCTCAGATCCCGGGTCAACGAATGACTTTTTCGATGGCGGCCCTCAGGTCTTCATAGGGCATCGCGCCGGGATGGTACAAGGCAACGCGGCCTGCTCGATCGAGCAAGACCAGAGTCGGAGTGGTGCTGGCCCCGTAAAGATTGAAATTCTCCTTGCTGATCGGAACCGGAGCACCCTGTAATCCGGGATAGAAGTGTTGCCAGACGCGCTGGATGTAGGGAAGCTCATCCTTCGGCGTAGCGTCCTCTCCCTGGGCCGCGTAGCCGTAGAGCTGCGTGGGGGCGAGCAGCATCAGACCGCGGCTGCCGAACTCAGAACTCAGCTGGGCGATGATCGGGCCCTCTGCTTTGCAATCCGAGCACCAGTGGGCCCAGAAGAAAAGCAGCACCGGGGAGCCGCTGAGCTGGGACAGAGCCACCGGCTTCGGCCCCAGGTACGACGTAATTTTCAGCTGCGGCGCGGGCTGTCCGGCAAGACCGAACATATTCAGGTTCTTCTGCAAGCGGGCGCGAATCGACGTATTCCGGTAGGTTTCGACACTGCGGCGGAGCAGGTCGACAGCCTGGGGAGTCTCTCCCCGCGCCGCCAAGACCTGTGCCTGGACTTCGAGCGCGGCCCCGAGAGCGATCGGCAGATGTGGCTCGCCGTCCAGGGGACGTTTAGCCAGCAACTGGCGCGACAGCGCTTCCGTCTGTTTGGCGTAGGTGTGAGCGCGGTCCAGTTGGTGAGAGGCAAGACTCGTCCGCGCCATCCAGGAGAGAGCTTCGACGTAGTCCGGGGTTACGCCCTGGCGGCTACGATAGCTCTGCAGTTCGGACTCGGCAGCGGAAACATTGTTCCGCGCGAGCGCTTCGCGTACATCATCCGTAATTCCGGCAGAGGAAACTGCGCCGAGGGCTAGAACAAGAGCGAGCAGGCGGGCAACCATGCCATCATGATAAACCCTGACGGCAGCGATCTTCTACGCGTTGATGGCCTGCTCCGCTGCAGTCACTGAATCAACAAAGCGGAAAAACTTCTCCACATGGGTGACCTTGAGAGCGTTCTGGACCCGTTCGTTCACTCCGATCAGGTACAGGCTGCGGCCATCCTTCTGATGACTAACGTAGGCGCCCACCATCACGCCAATCCCGGCCGAATCCACGTAGGGAACGTTGGTGAAGTCCAGCAGCAGAACGCGCGAGGTATTGGTGCGGACTCTCGACTGAAAATCGTACAGCGTGCTCATGGTCAAAGGCCCAGTCAGGCGCAGCATGCGCTGTCCATCTCTGGGCCCGGGGACGTCCTCTATGACTAGCGGCTCCTGGGGCATCGGCAAATATTAGTCTCGAGAGGTGGGGGAAGTGTTAAAGCAATGTTAATTTTGATGAATGCCTGTTCCTGTGTGGCCGCTGACAGACTTGTCCGCACCCCGCGAGCCGGGGCCTTCATCGGGTACCATAACCAATGAGGAGACAGCTATGCCCCTGCAGGTCGGAGACACGGCGCCGGATTTTGAGCTGCCGGCCGTCGAAGGCGAACGCCATCTGAAAATAAAACTGAGTGATTTCCTCGGCAAGAAGAACGTGGTGGTCAGCTTCCATCCCCTGGACTGGACACCGACGTGCGCCGCCCAGCTGCCCGCGTTTGACGCCGACCGGGACAAATTTGCCAGGCTTGACGCACAGGTCGTAGACATCAGCGTCGATTCCATTCCCAGCAAGATTGCGTGGCAGAAGAAGGAAATCGGAGTCATGCACACACCCATGTGCGCGGATTTCTATCCCCACGGCCAAGTCTCCGAACAGTTCGGGATTCTGCGCACCGAACAGCCGTTCCCCGGCATCTCCGAGCGCGCCGTGTTCATCGTAGACAAAAAAGGGAAGATCGCCTTCGCCAAGATCTATCCTCTGGACCAGGCGCCGAATAACGAAGAACTGCTGGCAACGCTAAAAAAGATGAGCGCGCAGGGCTCATGACTTTGTACCGGCTTCATCGTGAACGACTTCGGTCGTGAAGGATCGGGCGCACCATGCGCACACCAGAGTGCATACCTGCTGCGCGCTAGATCCTTCGCAAGCTCAGGATGACGCCTCATGTAGAGGAGCCACCGTCCTAACTGCGAAGGCGGAGAAGAACCGTCCCCAGCACCAGCAGGCTAAAAACAGAAATCACGCCGAGGGATGCAACGCAGTAAATGCACCAAACGCCCAGAAGATGCGCTTCAATGTGCGCGAGGTAAAGAGAGAACGCGAGTCCTGCCAACGCCACCGGCAACAAGATGGCATACCAGCGCTTGAGAGCCAGAATCCCCAGCAGCAAATAGCCTGTGATCCCGATAGTTGCCACCGGCACCCCCCAAAGCACCGCATAGGGACTGTGGTTCACGATCCCGCAATCCCACTTCTCGTTGATACTGCAGGGCGACGTATCCGTCCGGTAGTGCTCGCGCAATGCCAGGACGGAAGCCGCGATACCGATTACAGCCAGCAAAGCCAGAACAAATCTCATCAGTCGTCTCCCCACTCTTCAATCGCGCAGGGTCGGGCCGATGTCCGACGCCTGACGCGCGTTCCTAGAAGTGAAACCGGTATTTCACCTGGACAGAGATCTCACGCGGGTTCACGAAGTGCGTCCCTCCGAAGGTGTTGCTGTTGTCCAACAAATAACGGTGGTTGGACAGGTTGAGCCCCGTCAGCCTCACGTCCCAATTTTCCCCGAACGATTTGCCGAGCGACAGGTCAAATGTTTCATGCGAGGGCAGATGCTCCGGTCCTTCGCCGTCAACAAAACCCGAGCCGTAATTTGCGTTGAAGTCAGCCCATATGCGCCAGGGCAGCGCGAGGTTCACGCCGGCGGAAAGCGTGTTGCGCTGGTCGTGGTCGAGGAAAAAGTACCCTTCGTCCGGCGCTACGAAGTCCGTAAGGCCACCTGTAACGCCACCCGCCCCTTCTGCGTACTGGTGCGAGTAGACAGCGTGGAACTGGGCACGTCCCGCGATGCGTGGCGAGGTCGCCGTACCTTCCCAGCCGCGGATGCGGGCGCGGTCAATGGTGAGAGGGAAGAAAATATTCGAATTACCCAGGATGTCGTGATCGAAAAAGTTCCTGGCGCCGGTGCGGAAGTTTGAGACTTCGAATGTCCAACCCGCCAGGGGAATCGTGAGCCCGAATTCGTGCTGCTCATCGCGTTCACCCCGCAACGGCAGGAAACCAAACCCCTGCTGGGCGGCTTGCTCCAGCAGCGGACCGTTCACCGTGAGCAGGGGAGGCGCCTGATAGTAGCGTCCGTAGAAGCCGCGCAGCACCCAGTTGAGGCGCGGTACTCGGATGGCCGCCCCGATCCTGGGATCAACCGCGTTTTCGCTGACGGTCGACCCGAAATGCGTAAGCCGCACTCCCCCGTTGATCGTCAGCCAACTGGTGAGCTTGAACTGATCTTCCAGAAATAGCGCTTCGACGTTTCCCCAAACGATTTCGCGCTGATTTAGCGGCGGATTGCTGCCATCGCTAGTGACAACTCCGAAGAGCTGATTGTCGCGAGCCCCGAATACCTGGAAACCCGCGCGGGCATTGTGCTTGCCGTGATTGACTGCAAGAGAAACCACGCCGCCAAAGTAGTTGGAACCCCGGTCATCCTTGGGAATGACCACATCGGGGTCGGGTTCGCCAACATAACCGCCGATGTAGTGGGCTCGATTGAAGTGATAAAAGGGCGAGACCGTCAGTACTGCTCCCGGGCTCATGGTATGCAGCCAGGAGAAATTGACCAGGTCATCACGCTCATCTTCCACGTCGCGAATGCCGAGGGTCTGCTGGTCCGGATCGTTCGGGACCTGGTAGTGGTCGCCGCGCGCGGAAGCAACCAGTCGCAGCTGATCATTCGGAGTTTTGTTAAACGTCAGGGACGTGAAGGCACTCAGTCCCGCGCCCAGATCGTGGAGCACTTCGGTACTTCCGGTTTCGAGGCCGAGATCGGTGCGATTGCCGGAAACGCTGCCATAGTAGGCAAAGCGGTCGGTGTGGTCGCCGATACTGAACTGATCTTCGGTCCGGTTAAAGCTGCCGTAACTGGTCACCAGCTCTGCCTGGCGATCGCGTTCGAATCCAGAGCGCGTAACCACGTTAAAGACGCCGTAAGTGCGATCGCCGTATTCGGCCGAATATCCGCCGCGCTGCACTTCGAGGTAGTCAACGTCTTTGGGATCGAACTGGGGTCCGACGTTCGAGGCAATATTCGTATTGGGCACTGGCACCCCGTCAATCAGCCAGGAGACTTGATGCCCGCCGCGAATGTGGAGCTGGTCATGAACCATGTACGAGCCAGGAACATAATTGGTGATCATGCTCAAACTGTTAGTTTGATCGGCGCCCGGAGTCTCCGCAATCTGCCGCCGAGTCACCAGGGAAGTGGTTGCGGAGGATTCCGTGTTGATCTCCGCGGAGGTGTCCTTGACTTCAACCGTTTCCTTGGCTTGAGCCACAGTAAGCGAAAAGTGGGTTCGAGCTTCGCGGCCTGAACTGAGGACAAGCTCCTGTTCTTCCGCAGCGAAGCCGGCCAGTTCGACGGTTATTGTGTATTCGCCGAGAGGAACGGTGTCGAAGCGAAATTCTCCGGCATCGTCACTGCGAACAGTCTTCTCCCAGGCGGAGCTGGCCGCGTGCAGCGTGACCTGCGCCCCCTGCACCGGACGGTGCTGCGGGTCATGGATAAGGCCGGTGACGGTGCCGAAGATGGTGGCAAAAGCGGTCAGGCTGCTCAACATGAGCCCGGCGAAAACCAATAATCTTTTGGGTGTGTAAGTCATATATTCCCCTATCCCGAGGGTCTATTGCCGCCCCGGAGCCGCATCTGTGCCAATTTTGACTTCCGCTGCGCGAAGCGAACTGTCATGGCTGTGGGCGTGGATCACGACCCGGCCTCCTACCTGAACGTCTTTGACGGTGGCTGCGGCATCGCCTTTAACGAACTTGGTTTCGCTGTCAAACTCCACGGTTTTGGTCGCCCCGTCGCGGGTCTTTACGGAAACAGAGTGGTCGGTGATCGCAGTGACCGTTCCCATAACGTGTTCCATGCCGCCGTGAGCGAAGATCAAAGTGCCGAGAAACAGCGTGCAAATTAAGAGTTGAATAGAAATTAAAGAAATCCTTTTCATGTTTTTCTCCATAAATCCGTTCGTCGAACTTGCTCATCAAGGCTTCCGGGCCGGATCTCCAGCCCGCCTGCCGTTCAGGAATTCCTGCTCTTCTTTTTCCTCTTCACGATCGGCATCGCTGCGCGGATTGAAACGCTCCATGTCGTGGATTTCAGCGGCCGTCAAATGGGGAAGGTGGCGTATGAAGAAAACCAGCTTCCAGTTGTCCAGATCGTTCTCATTGCCGGGCTCGCCCCATGCCGGCATGCCGGTCCAGCGCACACCGTTGTGAATGATGTAGTAGAGCTCTCCGTCGCTAAGTTCCTGCGTCGCCGCCAACCGCATGTCAGGCGCCGGCGGATAAAAATTTCGTCCCACCTCGGTGTTGCCGCTCCCGTCATTCCCGTGGCAAGCAGCGCAGTGATCGGCGAAGTGCCGGGCCGATTCCTGCAGCAACTCGGGCGAACCGGTGAGCGGGTTCCGCCTCTGACTCGCGCCCGATGGCAATGACCACGAGCGCAACCGGCGAGCCAAGGCTTCTTCAGTCCGGCTGGGCGCTAGGCGCGCGCCACAGCAATGCGGTAAGAGGCCGGACCGCCAAAGGCCAGCCGCCAGCAGCAGAACGACAATCAAACCGGCCCAGAGCACACGAGACATTGGCATTCACACGACAGAAATCTGCGCCGCACGGCTTTCATGCGGTAAGAACCGAACAGGACACTCACCCCGGAGCTGAGCCAGCAGAGTTTTGTCACAGCGCCCCGTGCTCCAAAACAACGAGACGGAGAACAGCCCGGACGAAACGTGGTGCCACAGAAAGGGGAGAGTCAGAGCAGTTTTGTCAGCTAAGCGGGGGGCCGCGGACGGGCCTCAGAGCATTGGCCTGATGGGTGAGCCGAATCGAATGCAGGTCGGGAGGCAGGCAGGCCAGAAGGAGGTGAACACTCGAGTCGATTCCTGATTCCAGTTCGGCCCAATGAGCGGTGGTAGCTGGTGGACAGCAATTGCCATTTCGACCGTCTACCGCCCGTACCTCAACAGTGCCGGAGCCGTGGTCGTGCATCGGCTTGCGTAGGCAGCAGGTATGCGGCAAGGGAGCAGAGATCGCCATAGCCACCGGGACGAACGTGCCCGCGAGCAGCAGCACAAGCAACAGTCTGGCGGTCAGGCGATACATGACTGGGACGGAACCGAACCTCTCGCCCCCAAAGGATAAGGTACGAGGGCCCCGCGCGCAAGCATTTGCCGGTTACGGTAGTGTTGAGGGGTTAAGCAGCACGTGTTATCCCGTCTCGAATCGCTTGCGCGTTGAGCAAGTCGCGGGATCCCCACCTGACCGCGGACTCGTGCGCTTACAGGGGTGCTTGGACTGCGCGACTGCTTAGCGAAGCGCAGTCGCCACCTCAGTATGACAATGACGTTAACCCGGCAGCGCCCAACGTCCGCCGCTACCGTTTGTCCTTTCGCCCCAGAATCCGGTGTGCCAAACAAAATCCTTCTGTAAATCGCTCCCGGTATAACCACGACCAGGCCCCTAGCCGCCAGTTGCCTGAGCACACCGAACATCACGCCGAGGCTCCCGGCCAATTCGGCAGCGCCCAGGAAAATCGTAAAGCCTTTGCTCAGGCCCATGTTCTTGCCGCGCCACCGGATCGTTGAGATCATTCCCTCCGCTGGTGATGAAGATCACGCCAACCATGGCCGGAGAAGCAGAAGGCCGGCGTCCGAGAATCGAGCGAGTTGAGAAAACACGGCCCCGCCTGACTAAAATAACGCGCCGACGATGTTGCGCCTCTAAGGCTGCCCCGGCCCACCGCTTGGAGTCCCGCACCCGGTTCGTTGCACAACTGGAAATCACCCCGCAATTTGAGGCAGCATAGACAACCATGACTACGATCGTCCTGCTCACCATCTCAAATATTTTCATGACGTTCGCCTGGTACGGACACCTGAAGTACCGGCAGGCGCCTTTGTTCAAAGTCATTCTCGTCAGTTGGGGCATCGCCTTTTTCGAATATTGCTTTCAAGTTCCGGCAAACCGCATCGGGTCTTACGAATTCACTGCCGTCCAGCTCAAGACCATGCAGGAAGTCATAACCCTGACCGTCTTCTCGGTCTTTTCGGTTCTTTACCTTGACCAGCAAATCAAGTGGAACTATATTCTCGGTTTTGTCCTGATCGTCGGGGCGGTGTTCGTAATTTTCAAGAAATGGTAAAGGTCTGGGAAAGCCGACCAAACTCGGCCGCGCATTCTTCGCCATTTCGATGGCGGGGTTTGGCATTCAATATTTAGTCCATGCCCTGTTCTCAGCCGGACCGGGCTCCGGGCCCCCATGGACTCCGGCACATCCTTTTTGGGCATTTTCCACTGCGATTGTTTCCATCGCCGCTGCGGTCTCTATCGCGGCCAATATACAAGTACGTTGTGCGGCCATCGTACTGGCGGTCACAATCCTCGCGCGTGCCCTATTGTTCTACGTGCCGAAGCTTGCCGCGAATCCTCATGATCCGGGCCCCTGGACGAGCGGGTTCGAGTTGCTGGCGCTGTGCGGCGCGGCGTTGGTCCTGGCCGGGGCGCACACCTCGATCAAACTGGGCCGGGTCCTGTTTGCCGTTTCATTGGTGGTGTTCGGTGTGCAGCACTTTCTGTACGCCCACTTTATAGCGACCCTGGTGCCGTCATGGATTTTGGGACACTTATTCTGGGCATATTTTGTCGGCATTGCCTTCGTCGCCGCCGCACTTTCGATTGCTACTCAGATCAAAATTGACCTGGCCGCAACCTGGTTGGGGGTCATGTTCCTTCTATGGGTGGTGGTTCTTCATCTGCCCCGAGTAACTGCAGCTCTACATAACGGAAACGAGTGGACCAGTTTATTCGTAGCCCTGGCGATGAGTGGTGGAGCCTTCATGTTAGCGGGACGCTAAAGCAGGCCGATCGATTTTCATTGCTGGCCGCGCTCTTGTCGAAGGGTGGGGTCGAGCTGTACTGATTCGCGCGGTGCTAGAATCCCATGCAGTCCCGAATAGTTCCCGAACTGCACTTCACCGAACTGTAGACTACCGAATCGAAGAATCTAGGATCACCCATGAAAGAGGACGTGTCCTCCGCGCAATCGACGTTTGCGTGTCCCTCTTGCGGCACCGAAACTGTGGGGCATTTTTGCAGCGATTGCGGCGAGAAGGAAGTCAGCGATCAGGACTATTCCCTTCGACACTACTCGAAGGAAGTATTCGCGGCGGTCACTCTCCTCGAATCGAAGGTCCTGCGAAGTGTGCGGCTTGTCCTGAGCAGACCTGGATATCTGAGCACCGAATATTTCAGTGGACGCAGAGTTCGTTACATGAAGCCGCTTCAGCTTTTCGTGTTCCTGAACGTTCTCTACTACTTCTCGCTCACGCTGTTTTACGCCACCACATTTACCACGCCGCTCGCCACTCAGCTTCAAATGAATGATTATTACCCCCGATACGCGAGTGTGCGGGTAGAGTGGAAACTACAAAAGGAGCAAATCAGTTACGAGACCCTGGAAGCCAGATACAACCGAAGAACCGGCGTTCTCTCCAAGACACTGATTTTCCTCCTGATACCGATCTTTGCTTTGCTGTTCTTCGCGCTGTTCTTCAAGAAGAGAAAGTACCTGGTCGAGCACACCGTGGTGGCCACGCACTTTTGGTCGTTCAACCTGTTGCTGCTCGGTGCAATCCTTCCTTTGGCGACGGTCGCGCTCCTGCGGTTGTTTAAGGCGCTGGATCTCCCGGCTGCGTACATCACCAATGACGCAATCACTTCGAGCGTTCTCCAAGTTTGCCTGGGGATTTATCTCTTCATCATGGTGAGGCGCTGTTACGGGGTCACCAAATGGTACGGTGTGCTTACCGCCTCGGTGATTGCCTGGTCTTTTTTTCATATCGTGTGGCTGTACAGGTTCTTTCTCTTTGAAGTCACGCTCGCGACTGTCTAGCCGGCGCCGCCCCCCGGCAGGTACGAAGCATTCGCCTTAAACGAAATTCAGTATTTTCTTTACTTCTACTTCGACAGGTCGGGCCACGAAGAGTTTCCGGTTGAAATCGGCAGCTGGCATTTCCAAATGTATACTGCGGTGAAATTCTCGGGCCGGCGACACTTCCTGCGATCGGCGAAAAGGGGCACACCAAATGGACGGATCCAACTCGAACGAACCAACGATAGATGCCATCATGCAGGTCGGCCTCGGGTTCTGGGCTTCGAAGACGTTGCTTAGCGCAATCGAAATGGGACTTTTCACTGAGCTTGGCAGCCGTGCCGAAGACCTGAATGCCCTGCAGGGCCGGTTAGGATTGCATCCTAGATCGGCGCGTGACTTCTTGGACGCACTGGTGGCGCTCGGATTCCTGCAGCGAGTCGAGGGAAAGTATTCGAATACTCCCTCCACCGGAAAATTTCTGGATAAGCGGAAGCCATCCTATATTGGCGGAATACTGGAGATGGCGAATCGCCGGCTCTATCCTTTTTGGGGCAACCTCACGGCGGCGCTCCGCACCGGAGAATTACAAAACGAGGCCAAGGGTGGCGGGCCCAATTTTTTCGCGGCGCTTTACGCCGACCCGGAGAACCTTAAGGGGTTTCTGAAAGCCATGACCGGGATCAGCACGGGTGCGAACCGACTCATCGCCAGCAAGTTTCCCTGGAAGAACTACAAAACGGCCGTGGATGTTGGCACCGCTCAGGGAGATCTGATCGTGCAAGTCGCGCTGGCTAACCCGCACATCTCAGGCATCGGGTTCGATTTGCCGGAAGTGGCCCCAAGCTTTGAGGAGTATGTGGCCGCCAACGGTCTCAACTCACGCGTCACATTTCGCGCCGGCAGTTTCTTCGAGCAAGACCTGCCCAAGGCGGATGTCATGATGATGGGACACATCCTTCACGACTGGAATCTGCAGGAAAAGAAAACCCTGATCCGAAAGGCTTTTGACGCAATCCCCACGGGCGGCGCCCTGATCGTCTATGACAGCATCATCGATGACGACCGCTCCAGGAATGCTTTCGGTCTGATGATGAGCCTGAACATGCTGATCGAAACCCCGGGCGGCTTCGACTACAGCGGCGCAGATTGCACAGGCTGGATGAGAGAAGCGGGCTTCCGGGAAACCCGCGTGGAACACTTGCTCGGCCCGGACTCGATGGTCGTTGGGACTAAGTGAATGGAATTAAGCGAAGAACATCAAGTGAAGGCCCAGCCGTGCGCCTCAGAGAAACTTTACCAGCGCCGCGATCATCCCCTGCGGACGTTCTTCCATCAGCCAGCGCCCTCTGTCCTTCAGAACGAGGAAAGTGACGTCGGACGCCACCAGCTTCATTTGATGTGCCAGGAGTTCACCATTGGCTTTTTCGCCTCGCACCGGCAGGGTGAGCTTGGTCTCAGAAAGCTCCGCAAAATCGCTGGCGGCCTGCTGGAACGGAACGAAGTAGGATCAGCCCGCGCGCATGCGTCCCGGCTTGGGGTCGGCTTGCGGGCCTGCACCGGCGCCTCAGGGGTGGGACCGTCCCTGTCCTTATGTGGTTCAAATTTTTTGAGCCCCAACTGCCTTGAGCCCCCAAATTCCGCTGTGGTAGCATCCTAGCGTTTTGACAGGCTACAGGGCTTCAGTCTATAAGTTGCCTCTTCTCTGAGTCTCGAATGAGCCCCCTCTCTCTCAAGGAGCGAACCCGTGAAGGCTTATGAAGGCGCGAACATCCGGAATGTTGCGGTGATTGGGCACGGACACGCAGGCAAAACCTCGCTGGTCTCCGCCATGCTGTACGCGGCCGGTGCGAACCAGCGCCTGGGCCGCGTGGATGACGGCACCGCCCCGACGGACTACGACGAGGAAGAGGTCGCGCGCAAGATGTCCATCTCCGCGAGCCTGGCCCACGTGGAGTGGGGCAAAACGAAGATCAATATCGTGGACACACCCGGCTTCAACATGTTCGTCCACGAAGCCAAACTGGTGCTGCCGGTGGTGGATGCTGCGATCGTCGTCGTCGATGGCGTCGCCGGCGTCGAAGTCGTCACTCAGCGCGCCTGGAACTATTGTGAGGAGTATCAGACGCCGCGCCTGATCGTGGCCAGCCGCATGGACCGCGATCGCGCCGATGCCGAGCGCGTTCTCGAATCTCTGACCAACGCCTTCGGCCGGTCCGTAATCCCACTCGAACTGCCGATCGGAAAAGAGAAAAACTTCCGCGGCGTGGTGGATTTGGTCACGTTGAAGGCCTACACCTACGAACTTGGCGGCAACGGCAAGGGCAAAGAAATCGACATCCCCGCCGACATGAAAGACGAAGCTCAGGCCCAGCACGAAAAACTGGTGGAGTTGGTGGCCGAAGGCAATGATGCCCTGTTGGAAGAGTTTTTCGAAAAGGGAACCATCCCGGAAGAAGACCTGATTCCGGCGCTGCATAACGCCATTCGCGAAGACAAGATCTTTCCCGTAATCTTTGGCTCCGGTTTGGGCAACATCGGCGCCGACCGGGTGATGGATTTCATCGTTGACTACACCCCCGCGCCTTCCGAGCACGAGTGGGTGCAGGGCGATCCGGCGTCGGCCAGCAATGGGGAACCGCCAAAGCGGCACGAGACCGATTCGGAGCCCGTATCCCTTTATGTGTTCAAGACGGTTTCCGATCCCTTCGCGGGACGGATTTCTTACTTCAAAGTCTTCTCCGGCGTCCTGAAAAATGACGCCACGGTCCTGAACTTCAGCCGGGGCTCGCAGGAAAAGCTGGCCCACATCTCCATCATGCAGGGAAAAAACGCCGTGCCGGTGACGGAACTGCACGCCGGCGATATCGGGGCCGTCGCTAAACTGAAGGACACCCTGACCGGCGACACGCTGGGCGACAAGTCAGCTCCGATTCAGTATCCGCGAGTAAAACTGCCCGAGCCCGCGATTACCTTCGCCATCGAACCCAAGAGCCGAGCCGACGAGGACAAGCTGGGCCCCGGCATTCACAAACTCATGGAAGAAGACGCCATGCTGCGCTTCTTCCGCGATCCCCAGACCAAGGAATTCCTGATCGCGGGCACCGGCCAGCAACATATCGAGGTAGTGGTCTCGAAGATGAAGAAGCGATACCACACCGAAGTAGTTCTCAAAGCGCCCAAAGTTCCATACCGCGAGACCATCCGCGCCAAGGCTGACGTCCAGGGCAAACACAAGAAGCAGACCGGCGGACACGGCCAGTACGGCGACTGCAAAATCAAGATGGAACCGCTGCCGCGCGGCGCCGAGTTCGAGTTCGTCAACGACATTTTCGGCGGCGCAATTCCCAAGAACTACATTCCTGCCATCGAAAAGGGAATTAAAGACGCGGCCGCCCGCGGCTACCTGGCCGGATTCCCCATGGTCGATTTCCGGGTCATCCTCTACGACGGGTCATATCACGACGTGGATTCAAACGACATGTCATTCCAGATGGCCGGCCGCATCGCCTTCAAGAAGGCCATGGAACAGGCCAAGCCCACGCTGCTGGAGCCGGTCATGGCGGTCGAGATCACCGTGCCCGACGACTTTGCCGGCAGCATCATGGGCGACCTGAACAGCCGCCGCGGACGCATCCAGGGCATGGACAACAAGGGCGGCAACACGGTCGTGAAAGCCGAGGTCCCGATGGCAGAGATGCTCACCTACGGCGTTGATCTCACTTCAATGACCCAAGGCCGCGGCAGCTTCAACATGGAAATGCATCACTATGACGCCGTGCCCGGCATGCTGCAGGAAAAGATCGTGGAGAAAGCCAAAGCCGCGCGCGGCGATGTGAAAGAAGAGGAAGAGTAGGGACTCGCGTGGGCCGCCCGCCCCACACCTGAAGTGTGATTCTAGCGCCGCTTGAGAGACTCCAGCGCGTCAAGCGTCCGCGGCCAGTCCGATTTCAATAGCCGGGACAAACTGCGATCGGCAAGAAGTTTCCCATCCGTTTGGCATCGGGCACAGTAGTTGGTTTCGTTGTCCGCATAGCGAATGCGCTGTATCTTTTCGCCACACCGCGGACAAGGCTCTCCATAACGCCCATGGACCGCCATGTCTTTGCGGAATGCAGTCACCTTCTCCGGAAAGCCGGCCTCCGCCTCGACGCGCAGCCGATCCATCCAGAGCTGGAGCGTATCGCGGGTCGCAGCAAACAGCCTTTCCCACTGCTGCGGCTGCAGCTTGTGAGTCAGGGTGATTGGAGACAGTTGGGCGGAATGCAAGATTTCATCCGAATAAGCATTGCCGATGCCACTGACGATCCGCGGATCAGTAAGAGCTCGCTTGAGCGTACGATTTTCGACCGTAAGGGCGTCGCGAAACGAGCTGAGGTCGCTGGTGAAGACATCAACGCCTCCCGGGTCGACGGAATGCAAGGCCTCCTCGCCAGAGAGAACCGATAACGATGCCCGGTGCTTTGTGCCGGCCTCGGTAAGCACCAGTGAGCCGGTGGGAAAATCGAAGGCCGCCAGGCTTTTGCGCCCAGCCAGCTTTGCTTGCCGACCTCGCCAGTGCAGCCGGCCGGCAATCATCAAATGCAACACCAACCAGAGATCGCCTTCCACTCCAATCGCGATCCGTTTGCCGATTCGCCGCAACTCTCGCACGAGGCGTCCCTCGACATCCGTAACTGAAGGTTGTACGGTGCGAAGCAGGAAAGGGCTGGCCAGTCGTACCTGTTCAATCCGCTGCCCGACGATGCGTGGTTGAAGCGCGGTCATGTAAGCGGCGATGTCTGGCAGCTCCGGCATTCTGGTTAAGACCCCGAGTGCAGCGACTTCACATTTTAAGAGGCGTGCGGCAGGGTCTTCTCGTGGTGGTGGCTACTTCGCCACAAACGCTTCCCCCACCGGCTCCTGAAACAGATAACAGACAATCATCACCCGCGAGATCGTACCGAAACCCGCCCAAGCCAGCTTGCCGATACGGAAATCCAGCATCGCGCTGGAGACATCGGGCAGCAACAACACAACGCCGATCATTGCCGCTAGAATGGCCAGCCACCGGGCCCATCGGTGCAGGCGCCAGAGCCCGAGTGCAATCACAGCACCCAGGCCACCCACGAGCAGGAACATGTAGGGTCCGGCGAGTTCGAGACCGCCGAGTAATTCCGCCCCCGCCGTCATAGATACCAACCCAGGGCTGGTCAGCATCGTCAGCGCGACAATCACGAGATAAACCCCAGCCAGAAGGAAGGCAGCCGCCACAACCGTCACTCCAGCGGGCCGTTCAACCGTCATTTCTTGTGTTCTTCCGGCTTCTTTTGCGCCGTCGGAGGCAGCAGGCCGTTGAGCCGGAGATACATGGCGGCAGCGCCGTAGTGATCCGCCCAGCTTCCGGCGAGAGCTAAGGCCGCCCAGGCCCGCGGCCGCGTCTTGCCCGAGAAGTCCTGAATAGAGTCGCCGAGCTTGGCATCTTCCGCCTTGGCAAGCGCGGTGCCGCAGAAATCGAATGACGCGGTTACTGCCGCGACCAATTTTTCTTTCGCGGCAGTTTCCGGGAGCTCTTCGAACTTCGGCTGGGGAACGTCCCCAACCTTGGCGCAAAAGAAATAGTTGCCCTCAACGATGTGAGTCGCGAGATGGCCGAATGACATCTGCTCCGGCGTGGGCTTGAAGCCAAATTTGTCCGCCGGCATTTCGTCGATGGCCGCGACGGTATTCTTCTGACGGCCCACCAGAGAGTCGCGCAACACATCAGTCACTGGATTTTTGGATTGCTGTGCGAAAGCGGCTGCGGATAACAGGAGTACGGCGAGAGTCAATTTCATGGTGCCTCCAAAGCGTTTCAAGGATATCCCAAACGGGTAGCGCCGGCGTCTCGCCGGTCCGATGGGCGGGCAGGATGGCCGCCAGACCCCCGGGGACGGATTGCAGCATGCCTCGCCTCAAGCCGTCCCTCAAACCGACATGCTGGGCGACTGGGGTGACGACGGCGCTACACTGCGATTTCCGGCGTGGCTTCAAGCAGGCTGCGCGTATACGGGTGCTGCGGCTGCTCTGTAATCTGACTCGTATCACCCACCTCGACGATTTTTCCGCGATACATGACTGCGATGCGCGTGGCAAGATAGCGCACTACCGGCATGGAATGTGAGATAAAGAGATAGGTCAGGCCAAACTCGCGCTGCAACTGCGTCAGCAGGTTCACGATCTGCGCTCCGACGCTAACGTCGAGCGCGGAGACTGGCTCATCCGCCACAATAAACTTCGGACGCAGCGCCAACGCGCGCGCGATCCCGACGCGCTGCCGCTGTCCGCCGCTGAATTCGTGCGGGAATCTGCGCAACGCGGACTGGTCAAGGCCCACCGCCCGCAGCAGCTCGGACACGCGGACGCGGCGCGCCGTCAGGCTCATCGCTTCGTGAATGGCCAGCGGCTCGCCGATGATGTCCTCTACATTCATGCGGGGATCAAGCGATCCGAACGGATCCTGAAAAATGATCTGCATATCACGGCGCAGCAGCTGCATCTCGCCGTGACTCGCGGCCCGGAGATCGCGCCCGGCAAAACGCACGCTGCCGGAACTCGGCTCGATCAGCCGCAATACCAGCCGGCCCAGCGTGCTCTTCCCCGACCCTGATTCTCCGACCAGGCCAAGCGTTTCGCCCGCCTGAAGGTCCAGCGAAACCTCGTCCACGGCGCGAACTTCCCCCTTGGCGCGGGCGCCGAACATCGACTCGCCCAGCGGAAAAACCTTCGTCAGATTGCGGATCTCAAGGAGGGGCAAATGATTACACGTGTACCGGCGTTGGCTTGCTGGCAATCAGCTGGCGCAACACAAACTGCAGGATGCCGCCATTGGCGTAGTATTGCGCCTCCTGCGGCGTGTCAATGCGCACCAGCGCGCTGAACTGCTTGATCTTGCCACCGCTTGTGGCCCGGACTCTCACCTGCCTGCCGGGGCCGAACTTCCGCACCAAGTCGCCGATGGCAGAAATCTCAAAAATTTCTTCCCCGGTAAGGCCCAGCGATGGCGCACTCTCTCCGGCCACGAATTGAAGCGGCAGAATCCCCATGCCGACCAGATTCGAGCGGTGGATGCGTTCGTAGCTTTCCGCGATTACCACGCGCACGCCCAGTAGCAGCGGGCCCTTGGCCGCCCAGTCGCGGGATGAACCGGAGCCGTATTCTTTCCCGGCCAGGATCACGAGCGGAACGCCCTCAGCGACGTATTTCTCGGAAGCCTCGAAGATCGACATCTCCGCCCCATCGGGCAAATGACGCGTGAAGCCGCCTTCCAGGTTGGGGACCATCTTGTTGCGCAACCGCACGTTGGCGAAAGTGCCACGCACCATGACTTCGTGATTGCCGCGCCGCGATCCGTAGGAGTTGAAGTCCGCAGGTTTTACGCCATGCTCGATCAAATACTTGCCCGCGGGACTGTCTTTTTTGATCGCACCTGCGGGGGAAATATGGTCGGTGGTAACGCTGTCGCCGAGCACGGCCAGCACCCGCGCGCTCGTGATATCTCCGACCGGCGCGGGTTGCAGCGTCATGTCGTCGAAGTAGGGCGCGCGGCGAATGTAGGTAGAATCTTTTTGCCACGCGTAGGTCTCGCCTTTGGGCACCGGCAGTCCGCGCCATTGGGCGTCGCCCTCATAGACCTCGCCGTAGCTCTTGGTGAACATGTCGGAAGAAATAGATTTCCGAATCGTTTCTTCCACTTCGCGTTGCGGCGGCCACAGGTCCGCGAGATAAACCTCCGTACCATCTTTTCCTTTGCCTATGGGATCTCGTCGCAAGTCAAGATCGATGCGTCCGGCCAATGCGAAGGCCACTACCAGCGGCGGCGACATCAGGTAATTTGCGCGGACTTCAGAGTTGATACGTCCTTCGAAATTCCGATTGCCGGACAGCACCGAGGCCACAACCAAATCCTTCTCGTCGATCGCCTCCGACACTTCTTTGGGCAAAGGTCCGGAATTTCCGATGCAGGTTGTGCATCCGTATCCCACGATGTGGAACTTTATTTTCTCAAGATACGGCAGCAACCCCGCTTTCTCCAGATAGTCGCGCACCACTTTCGAGCCGGGCGCGAGCGAAGTCTTCACCCACGGCGGAACCGTCAATCCCTTCTCGACCGCTTTCTTGGCAACCAGTCCGGCGGCCACCATCACCGACGGATTCGAAGTGTTGGTGCAGGAAGTAATCGCGGCGATCACCACGCTGCCGTGGCGCAGCGCCTTCTTCACGCTGGCGGTGACGTGTTCCTCGTGCAACGCGTCCGCGACTCCGACCGCAGCGGGGCTGCCGCCTTCCTGCTCCCAGCGGTCCACCTGTTTGGGGACGCTGCCCGAAGGTGCGCTGCCGGAGGCGATGGTTGCGGGCGCCGCCACCCGCACGGAAGCCTTGGGCTTGATCAGCGAGGGCAGCGCCAGGCGGAACGACTCTCCCGCATCCGAGAGCGTGACGCGGTCTTGCGGACGTTTGGGCCCGGCGAGACTCGACTCGACCGTGTTCAGATCGAGTGTCAGCAGTTCGGAGTACTCCGCCTCGGGCGTTTTCTCGTCGTGGAACATGCCCTGCTCGCGGCAGTAGGCTTCGACCAGCGCAATCTGCTCTTCCGAACGGCCGGTGAGCCGCAGGTAGGTGAGGCTTTCTTTGTCCACCGGGAAAATACCGCAGGTGGCACCGTACTCGGGAGACATATTGCCGATGGTGGCGCGGTCGGCCAAGGAAAGCTCGGGTAGTCCCGGGCCAAAATACTCGACGAACTTTCCGACTACGCCGTGGGTGCGCAGCATCTGGGTGATGGTGAGCACAAGGTCAGTAGCAGTCGCGCCCTCGGACAGGCGACCGGTCAGCTTCACGCCAACTACCTGCGGGATCAGCATGGAGACCGCCTGTCCTAGCATGGCGGCCTCGGCTTCGATTCCGCCCACGCCCCAGCCCAATACGCCTAGGCCGTTGATCATGGTCGTGTGCGAGTCGGTGCCAACCAGCGTATCGGGATACGCCGTGCCTTTGCCGTTCGACTCTTGCACAAAAATAACGCGCGCCAGATATTCCAGGTTGACCTGGTGCACGATGCCGGTATCGGGCGGCACAATCGCGAGGTTGCGAAACGCGGTCTGTCCCCAGCGCAGAAAAGCGTAGCGCTCCTTGTTACGAATAAACTCGAGCTCGGCATTGAGTTGGAACGACTGCGGCGTGCCGAATTCGTCCACCTGCACCGAATGATCAATCACCAGTTCCGCGGGCTGCAGCGGGTTAATCAGTGTGGGATCGCCCGAAAGCCGCTTCATGGCATCGCGCATGGCGGCCAGGTCCACCACCGCCGGCACTCCGGTAAAGTCCTGCAGCAAGACGCGGCTGGGGGTAAATGCAATTTCCTTGTCCGGCTTGGATTTGCTGTTCCACGCGGCCAGCGCCTTGATGTCAGCGGCGGTCACGTTGCGCCCGTCTTCGGTGCGCAGCAGGTTTTCCAGCAGAATGCGGAGAGAATAGGGAAGATGTTTGGTGGAAACTCCCTTTTCGTCCAGCGCCTTGAGACGGTAAATTTCGTACTGCTTGCTGCCCACACGCAGGAGCGAACGACTGTCGAAACTGTTCATGGATAATTGCCTTCCTGATGTCTAGTTTAATCCTTGCGCATGAAATCTGCCGCCCGCGGCCATGACGAACCGCGCCGGCTCGTGGTCACCCCCGTGCCGCCTCCACCGCACGCAACACCGCCTGCGCCTTGTTCATGCACTCCTCAAACTCCCGCGCCGGATCGGAATCCGCCACAATCCCAGCTCCCGCCTGCAGAAACGCTTTCTTTCCCTGCATCAACATGGTGCGAATGGCAATGCAGGAATCCAGATTGCCGTCAAAATCCGCGTAAAGGACCGCGCCGCCATAAACCCCGCGCCACGTCGGTTCCAGTTCTTCAATGATCTGCATGGCGCGAACTTTCGGCGCGCCGCTCAGCGTGCCGGCCGGGAAACACGCCGCGAACGCATCGAGCGCATCCAGATCGCCGCGCAGTTTGCCTTCGAGCGCTGAAACGATGTGCATCACATGCGAATAGCGTTCCACATACATCAGATCTCTTACTTTCACCGAGCCATACTCGCTCACCCGTCCCAGGTCGTTGCGTCCCAGGTCAACCAGCATTACGTGTTCGGCGCGTTCCTTCTCGTCGTGCAGCATCTGCTCTGCCAGCCGCTGATCTTCGGCTTCGTCACGGCCGCGCGGATGCGTTCCCGCAATCGGACGATATTCCAGCTTGCTTCCCGTCACCCGCACCAGCATCTCCGGCGACGAGCCCAGAACATGCGTGTCGCCCATGCGTAGAAAATATAAGTAAGGAGAAGGATTGACCGTGCGCAAAGCGCGATACACATCGAAGGGCGCAACCGACGGAGTAAAATCCAGCCGCTGCGAAAGCACGACCTGGAAGATGTCCCCGGCGGCGATGTATTCCTTGGCCCGCTCCACTGAATTTATGAAGCGTTGCCGCGGCGTCCCCGCGTGCACTATCAGTTTGCCCTTCGCCGGCCGCGGGGATTTGTGCCAGTGCGCCGGCCGCAGTCCCTTTGCCAGTTTCCTTTCCAAGACTGCAATGTCCGCTGCCGCGCGATCATAGGCCCGGCGTGGACTCTCACGCGAGACATCGGCGGTGGCGATAATGTGGATCTGGTGGCGCAAGTGATCGAACGCCAGCAGCCGGTCGAAGAACATCAACACGCAGTCGGGAAGTGAAAAGTCGTCCTTGGCGCGCTCGCCGATATTTTCCAGTTGCCGCACCGCGTCGTAGGCGAAGTAACCCACCGCCCCCGCCGTAAATGGCGGCAATCCGGCCACGGTCGCTGAACGATGCTGCCGCAGCAATTCCTTGATGACCGGGATCGCGCTGCCCTGGCGCTTCTCCTGCCTCTTGCCGCGTTGCACCACAATGTCTCTACCCCGCGCTCGCACTTGCATGTAGGGGCGCGCTCCCAGAAACGTGTAGCGGCCGATCTGCTCTCCGCGCTCCACCGATTCGAGCAGGAAAGCGTCGGGCTCGTTTGCGGCGATGGCGAGAAAGGCGGAGACCGGCGTCAACAAATCGGCGGCAACCGATTTCACCACCGGCACCAGGGTGGCATTTCCGGCGAGCCGGGAAAACTCCTTGTAGTCGGGACGAAGCATGGGCGGCGTCATTCTGAGTTCAGTCATTATAGACAACGCCTCTCGGACACTCAGCCGGAGAGCCTGTAAAATCGAATGAGAGCTTGATGAAGCACGGGTGTCCCGCCCGTCATGCGCGGGCCATTGCCTGACGGGGGACGCCCGTCCTCCATCAAGCTCATTCGGACTTCTTATGCCGGCAGTCTCCCGCCGTCCCCCCGGGCCCCCGCCTCGATTCCTCATCGGCAATCTTCCCTTATTCAATGCCGATCCGCTGGCGATCTATACTCGCTGGGCCCGCGAATTCGGCGACATTTTTTACTACCGCGCTGCCTGGATGGATGTCTATTTCCTGAACCATCCCAGCCTCATCGAGTCGGTCCTGGTATCGCAATCGCAGAATTTCGCCAAAGACAAAGTGATCCGGAACAGCCGCTGGTTTCTGGGCGAGGGCCTGCTGACCAGCGAAGGCTCGGGATGGCTGCGGCAGCGGCGCCTGTGCCAGCCCGCGTTCCATCGCGAACGAATGTCCTCGTACGGCCGCACCATGAGCGGATACACCGAAGAGATGCTCACCACATGGGAGAACGCGGAAGTCCGCGACATCCATCAGGAAATGATGCAGCTGACCATGCGCATCGTGGCCAAAGTGCTTTTCAGCGTGGAAGTAAAAGAAGACACCGAGCGAGTGGCCGGCGCGCTCAACGTGCTGCTGCGCCACACTTCCGGAGGCCGGATGATTCTGCCTCCCATCATGCGCCACGTCCCGGTACCAGCCATGATCCGGGTAAAGCGTGCAGTCCGCGAGCTGGACGAAATTGTGAACCGCATCATCCGCCGACGCCGGGCCAGCAGACAGGACACCGGCGACCTGCTCTCCATGCTGATGGCGGCCCGCGACGAAGATGGCAGTGGCATGACCGACCGCCAGTTGCGTGATGAAGTCCTGACTTTCCTTCTGGCCGGGCACGAGACCACCGCTGTTTCTCTCTCCTGGACCTGGTATCTGCTCAGCCAGCATCCCGAAGTTGATGAGAAACTTCGTCAAGAATTGAGCCAGGTTCTGGGTGGCTGTACGCCGCAACTGGAAGACTTAGCTCGTCTCCCTTACACCGACAAAGTGGTGAAGGAGTCCATGCGCTTATATCCTCCCGCCTGGAGCCTGGCCCGTACCGCGGCCAAAGATATAGAGCTCGGCGGCTACCAGCTCCCAGTCGGATCGAACGTCGTCATGAGCCCGTGGATCCTGCACCGCGATCCCCGCTTCTTCGACCGGCCCGAGGAGTTCAATCCCGAGCGCTGGACTGTCGACGCCGCCCAGCATCTCCCCAAATTCGCCTACTTCCCCTTCGGAGGCGGCCCTCGCCTCTGCATCGGCGCCGCGTTCGCCATGATGGAGGCGAACCTGCTCCTCGCGGCAATTGCCCAGCGTTTCCAGTTGCGCCTGGTTCCCGGGCACGCGGTCGCGGCGTTGCCCAGCATTACCCTGCGCCCCCGGCACGGGATGCGGATGTCTTTAACTAGATGTTCCTGACGAATGTCCGGCCAATGGAGGACGGGCGTCCCGCCCGTCGTGCACAGGCTGGCATCTGCGGCAAAGCCCAATCGGGAGTAACCAGCGAAAGGATTGACGGATGGGCCCAACCGTTGGAAGATGGCGAGTCAGCTCAAGTCTCTCCATGGGAAAGTATGCGAATTAAGTTCTGGGGCGTGCGCGGGTCCACGCCGACTCCCCAGCCCGACAATCTGCGCTACGGGGGCAACACCTCCTGCGTCGAAGTTCGCATCGGCGACAGCCTCTATGTCTTCGACTGCGGCACTGGACTGCGCGCGCTCGGGCAGCAGCTGCAGCGCGACTCGCAGGGCAAATCGGTTCGTGCCCACATCTTCGTCTCTCATTTTCACTGGGACCACATCCAGGGCATCCCTTTCTTCGGTCCGCTCTACGACAACCCGGAAAATTGTTTCTCTTTCCACTCCTCAAGCCGCTTTCGCACTCTGAAGCGGGTCATGGAAGAACAGATGGCAGCCCCGTATTTTCCGGTGGATATGAGTGAGATGAAAGCCCAGCGCGGTTTCTACAACCTTGAGCAAGGCAGAGTGCCTTTGGACGAGGTGATGGTCGAAGCCATGTGGCTCAATCATCCCCAGGGCTGCATGGGCTACCGCCTCGAGACC
>Ga0134128_10001981_pt1 | contig 25772 bp, 33 predicted proteins | sample KB31754_FD_96462 | JGI IMG/M metagenome (GOLD analysis project Ga0134128, IMG submission 96462) | Terrestrial soil microbial communities with excess Nitrogen fertilizer from Kellogg Biological Station, Michigan, USA - KB3-175-4 | ecosystem: Environmental > Terrestrial > Soil > Unclassified ...
AAGCCATGGTGCTGTTTTCCGGCGGGCAGGATTCGACCACCTGCCTCGCCTGGGCGCTCGACCGCTTCGAGGCGGTGGAGACGGTGGGCTTCGACTACGGCCAGCGCCATCGGGTCGAGCTTGCTTGCCGGGAGCGGCTGCGCGGCGAGATCGCCCGCCGCTTTCCGCGCTGGGCGACGCGGCTCGGCGAAGACCATCTGGTCGATCTGGCCGCGCTCGGAACGATCAGCGAGACGGCATTGACCCGCGAGGCGGAGATCGCGCTGGGCGAGAACGGGCTGCCCACCACCTTCGTGCCCGGCCGCAACCTGGTCTTTCTCGTCTTCGCCGCCGCGCTGGCCTATCGCCGCGGCGCGCGCCGTCTGGTCGGCGGCATGTGCGAAACCGACTATTCCGGCTATCCCGATTGCCGCGACGATACGATGAAGGCCATGCAGGTGGCGCTGACGCTCGGCATGGAGCGACGCTTCGTGGTCGAGACGCCGCTCATGTGGCTCGACAAGGCGGCGACCTGGCAACTCGCCGAGCGGCTCGGCGGGGCCGATTTCGTCGAGCTGGTGCGCGTCGAGACGCATAGCTGCTATCGCGGCGAGCGCGGCCGCCTCCACGATTGGGGCCATGGCTGCGGCGCCTGCCCGGCCTGCGATCTCCGCGCCAGGGGCTGGCGGCACTATCGCGAGGCGGCACGCGGATGAGCTACGCGGTGAAGGAGATCTTCTACACACTGCAGGGCGAAGGGGCCAATGCGGGACGACCGGCCGTGTTCTGCCGCTTCGCCGGCTGCAATCTCTGGAGCGGACGCGAGGCCGATCGCGCGAGCGCGCAATGCCGCTTCTGCGACACTGATTTCGTCGGCACCGACGGGCCGGGCGGCGGACGCTTCGCCGATGCCGCGGCTCTCGCCGGCGCGGTGCGCCGCGCCGCGCCGGCGGAAGCGGCAAGCCCGCTCGTCGTCTGCACCGGCGGCGAGCCGCTGCTGCAGCTCGACGCGGCGCTGGTCGCGGCGCTCCATGCCGAGCGCTGCGAAGTCGCCGTCGAGACCAATGGCACCTGCGCGGCGCCGGAGGGGCTCGACTGGATCTGCGTCAGCCCCAAGGCCGGCACCGAGCTGGTGATCCGTGCCGGCGACGAGCTGAAGCTCGTTTTCCCGCAACCGGGCGCCGAGCCCGAGCGCTTCGAGCACCTCGATTTCGTGCATTTCTTCCTGCAGCCGATGGACGGCCCCGAGCGGGCGCGCAACACCGAAGCGGCGGTGCGCTTCTGCCTCGACCGACCGCGCTGGCGGCTCAGCCTGCAGACCCACAAGCTCATCGGCATCCCATGACCACCGAGATCGTCAAGGAGTTCCGCTTCGACGCCGCGCATTTCCTGCCGACGGCGCCCGAAGGCCATCCCTATCGGCGAATGCACGGCCATTCCTTCAAGGTCGAGGTCGAGATCACCGGCACCCCCGATCCGCAACAGGGCTGGATCGTCGATTTCGGCGTCGTCGAGGCGCGGCTCGCAAGCCTGCGCGAGCGGCTCGACCACCGCCTGCTCAACGAGGTCGATGGGCTGGCGCTGCCGACGCTGGAGCGCCTCGCCGAGTGGATCTACGCGGCGCTCGCGCCGGAGCTCCCCGGCCTCGCTCGCATCACCGTGCGCCGCGAAGCCTCCGGCGAGGCCTGCACCTACCGCCCCTGAATGTCGAAGGACATGGGCTCGCTCTGCAGCCTCACTTCTCTTTTCCCGGATCCTTCACGTTCGGGAATTTGTCGAATTCGGCGTTGACGATCTCGCCGTTCACCTTCTCGACCTTGCGGACATAAACCGTCTGCACCACGTCGCGGGTGGCGGGATCGATCGTGATCGGACCGCGCGGACTGTCGATCTTCATGCCCTTGAACGCGGCCATCACCCTGTCGGGATCGCTCACATCGCCCTTCACCGCGGTAAGCGCCTGGTAGATGGCGGCCATGCCGTCATAGCCCTGTACCGCGTTGAAGCCGGGCCGGCTCGAGGCTCCGTAGGCCGCGCGATAGGCTTTGATAAAGGCGGCGTTCTCCGGCGATTTGTGCGCATAGGAGTAGTGATGGGTGGTGATGACGCCGAGCGCGGCATCGCCCATGTCTTGCAGCACCGCATCGTCAGTAACATCGCCGGTGGCCAGGATCTTGAGCTTCGAGCGCGCGAGCCCCTGCTCGGCGAAGGTCTTCATCAGCGCCGTCGGCTGCTGGCCGGAAGGGACGAAGAGGAAGACCGCCTGCGGCTTCGAATCGCTCACCCGCTGTACGAAGGCGGAGAAGTCCGGGCTCTTCAGCGGCATCGATACCTGGCCGACGATCCGGCCGCCATCGGCGGTGAACGCCTTCTGGAACGCCGCCGCTGCATCATGCCCCGGCGCGTAGTCGGCGGTCATCATATAGACCTGCTTGATGTCGTGCTTGGCCGCCCACTGCGCCAGCGGCACGGTCACCTGCGGGAGCGTGAAGGAGACGCGGACGAAGTAGGCCGAGCGCGTGGTGATGATCGAGGTGGCGGCGTTCATGATCACCGTCGGCACCTTGGCCTCGCTGATGACCTCGGCGACGGCGAGCGCGTTGGGCGTGAGCACGAATCCCGCCATCAGGTTCACATGCTCGCGTGTCACAAGCTCCTGCGCCAGCCGCTTCGCCACGTCGGGCGCCATGCCGGTGCTGTCACGCTTCACCAGCACGATCTTCTTGCCTGCGGCGATGTCGCCGTGCTGCTTCATGTAGAGATCGATGCCGTTCTGGATGCGCTGCGCATCGTCGGCGAACGGACCGGAATACGTCAGGATGAGGCCGATCTTGACGTCGTCGGCGCGCGCGGCACCCGGCGCCACAGCGAGCCCGAGCAGCATCGCCGCCGCGGCAATGCCGGTTGCAAAGCGTCTCCTGTGCATGCGTCCCCCCGTCGGTCTTGTGTCGACTGCCCGGCGCGCCTAGGGCGAAGCGGGCGCCAGCGAGCAGACGGCATCCTCGTAGCGGCCAGAGCCCATCCGACCTTCCTCGAAGATGCCGTGCCGCGCGATCCATTCGAAGGATTCCTCGAAGACCTCGCGCGTATAGGGCTCGAACACCAGGCGCTCGCCGGGCCCCCAGCGCCGCGTATCCATCTGCTCGCGAAACCGCTGCGGGAACTCGTTGCGATAATAGTGGGTATAGCGATCGGGCCGCAGGTCGATGTCGCGCTGCGCACGGCGCAGCGCACGGAAATACTTGCTCACATCCTCCGGATCGGGATCGCCGGTCAGCATGGTGGCGATCATGAAGGTGGCATCGATCACCTTGCGGAAACCCAATTGCTCGGCGAAGTAATAGGGGCCGTTGAAGAGATGAACCGCCGGCACCTTACCGTCGATCAGCAGCTCCATGCGCTTGAAGAGCAGCCCGTCGGAAAAGGAGAGCGCGATCTCCTCCGTCTTCAAGTACTGCTCCAGCACCTGGATGGTGGAGTAGTGGCTGCCCGACTGGTAGCCGACCGAGACTGGCACACCCCTGAGGTCAGCCGGGCCGCGGATCGGCGAGTCCGGCGCCACGAAGATCCCGGCCGGCGCGACCGAATAGGCATCGGCATAGAGCTTGCCGTGACCGCTCGACGCAGCAACGCTCACCGTCCAATGGCAGGCGCAGGAAATATCGCTGCTGCGGCCGCGCTCGAAAGTCTGGTAGGCGCCTACCTTGTCGCCGAGATCGTGCCGCTTGCCCTCGCGCGAGACCAGCTCGTCGCGGAACTCGTAATCGAGCCCTTCGGCGGCGAAATAGCCCTTCTCCTCCGCCACCCACTCCTGCAGCCGCATATGCGGCGCGATGACGAATTTCGCCATGATCCCTCCCGCCGGCCGCGGCTTGTGCGCGGCTCCGATCGGAACATGCTGCTCGATAACCGATCGCGCCGCAAGCGGGCGTGCGGCGCAGGGCCGGCCAGCCTCACTCAGCTCTGATGGTGCGACATATCGGCCAGCACCGCCTGGTAGGCGTCAGGCGTGATGCTGACATTGCCGCGGAACGGCCAGTCCAGCGCGACGATCAGCACCATCACCAGCGCCATCGAGGCCGCCAGCACGCCGGTCATGGCGTAATGCATCTTCATGCTCGGCATGCCGAAGAAGAAGGTAAAGGAGACGGTGATGATGCCGCCCAGCACGAGGATCCACCAGATGGTGTTGGGGATGCCGGATTCGGCGGCGAGGAGCCGCGAGCGCCGCGCGGCATAGAGCTCATTGAGCGTCTTCAGCATCTCGGCCTCGACCACCGACTCGCCCAGTGTCTTGGCGTCGAGACTGGTGATCATGTAGTTGAGTCCGCCCAGAGCCTCCCATGTGACGGGGTCGAAATGCCCGGTGCGTTGCGCCGGCCATTCCTTCTTCACGACGGTATCGAGATAAGCCGCAAGCGACTGCCGCACCTGGATGCGCTGCGTATCGGGCAACGAGGCGGCGTCGCGATAGAGGTTGCCGACGAGGTTGGCCTCGGTCTGCACGACGCGGTCGGCGCTGTCGAAGCTTTCCCAGGCGGCGACGGCGATGAAGGCGAGCAAGACGGCGTAAACGACGCCGATGATGGCGATGATGAAGCCCGCCACATCGTTGTGCCGGCTGCGGATGCTGACATGGACGAAGCGGTCGAAGACGTAAAGACCAATCCAGGACGCGATCACCGAGAACGCGGTGATGACCACGCCGACCTCGAGCGTCGGGTGATTGTAGATCCAGTCGCGCAGCATGCTGCCCCCCAATGTGCTATTTGAACGCTAGGCGGCGCCGCGGCGGTTTTCAATCCGCCGCAGCGCCGCACCATACCCGTTTCGCCGCCGTCACACGCGCTCTGCCGTCTTCTCCTTCTGCCAGGCGTCGAGGATGGTGCGCGCCTCGCTCCCGCCAGGCTCGAGCGCCCGCTCATGCCCCGGCTGCTTCGCCGTCAGCTCGATGACATAACCGTTGGGATCGCGGAAATAGATCGAATGGATGAAGCCATGATCGGAGATGCCGCGCACCTCGCGACCCTCCGCCTTGCCCTTCTCGAACATGCGCAGGAGCGCGTCATTCTCGACCTCGACGGCGATGTGGAGGTCGTAATCATGCTGCTCCTTGAAATCAAAGGGGCGGTCCGGCGCCTCGAAGAAGGCGAGGCAGGAGCCATCGTCCATGCGGTAGAAGGTGTGCAGCACGTCGGTGCGCCGCCCGGTTTTCGATTCCCGGATGCGCAGCGCTCCGACCAACGGCAATCCGAGGAAGCCCTCGTAGAAGCGGCGCGTTTCCTCGGAATCGCGACAGCGATAGGCGCTGTGATGGAGGCCTTTGATCACAGTCGATCTCCTGCGCTCGGCCGGCGGCGATGGTGCCGCCGGCATTCCACCATCATATGGCGACGAACTCCTTCGCCTTCATCTGCTCGGCAAACCCCTTAATCACCTCGTAGACCTTGGCGCTGCTCGGCCGGCTGTGCATCGTGTCGAGCCAGCGCGCGACGTTGGGGAATGACTTGAAGTTGCAGCGAATGAGCTCGCCCACCTGAACGATGCCGAAGCCGAAATAGTCGGCAATGGTGATCTCGTTGCCGCAGAGATACTTGTTCTGACCGATGATGTGGTCATTGAGGAGCTGCAGCCAGGCACGCGTCTTCTCCTTGCCCCATTCGATCGTCGCCTGATGCGCCTCCTCGGAGCGCCGCTGATGCCCCGGGAAGGCCTGCGGATAGATCAGACCATAACCGTAGTCTCGATAGAAATTGGAGTTGAGCCAATCCATCACCTCATTGACCCGGGCGCGCTGCTTCAGATCCTTGGGGTAGGCGGGCGAGCCGATCTTCTCGGCGAGATATTTGAGGATGGCCGAGCTTTCGGTGAGACGGAAATCGCCGTCCTCGAGCACCGGGATCATCTTGTTCGGATTGATCCGAACGAAAGGCTCCTTCAGATGCTCGCCGGAGAACAGATCCACCACCTGAAGCTCGCAGGGGATGTTGTTCTCGGTGATGAACTGCACCACGGGACGGCTCGTGGTCGAGGCGGGATGCATATAGAGCTTCATGGAGGCCTCCCTGCGCGGGCTTTTTATCGGGAATGGCTCTATCCATGGCACATTCCCGGGGAAACGCCAAGCGGCGCTGCACCGCCCGGGGGCAGCCCCATGAAAAAGGGCCGCGAGAGGCGCGGCCCAAGTTCAGGGAGGAAGCGCCCCCAGCGGGGGCGCTACTCCGATAACGCAGCTCCGCCGCGGATATCCCGAGCGAAAGGGTTCAAGATTTCGCCGATTTGCGCGGCCGCCCACGCCGCCGCGGTGCCGCCCCGCCTTTGGCCGGGCGGCCACGCCGCCGCGCCACCGCCGGCTTGTCGCCCGCTGTTGCGGGCAGACTGGCTTCGGTCTGCTGCATCGCCCGGCGCGACGCCGGCAGGAAGCTCTCCAGCGCGCGCTGCTGCGCCTCGAGGATGGTTTTGGTAGCGCTCACCCACCCTGCCATCCAGGCCGACCAATAATTCGATTGCCGTTGCATGAGCGCCCCCGTGGTGCCGTTGCTCTCGGGCGCTAACGCTGCGGGAAATTGCGCTGTTCCTGTGGCCGGCGATCAGGCCCAGGCCATGCTGGTCGCCGCCTTCTTCTCGGGCTGCAGGATTTCGCCGAGAAGATGCAGCGTCTGATGCATCACCGGCCAGGGCAGCTTGCCCGACTGATAGCGGCCCGTGAGCACCTGCCAGCAATAGGCGGCGTGGCTGGTCTTGCCGAGACCGCTGCCGAGGCTCCAATAGGCCTTGCTGGAATTGCGCAGGAAGCCAAGGAATTCGCTCGAGCTGGCCTTGTGCTTGAACATTTTGTCGTAGCCATCCGTGTACTCGCGCAGAATCTGATCAACGCCGTGCCATTCGCGACGAAGCTGGTCCTTCACCACCTCCAGCGTGGCGAGCAGCTTGGTGCGCTGATCATTGGGGATGGCGCCGAACGGCACGTCGATGGCCTTGAGCCATTTGGCGAGATCGACCAGCTTGGGCTGCGCGCGGGAATACTGGAAGGAATAGAAATTGATGCCCTTCCATGCCGCGAAGATCTCGAGCGCCTTGTCGGGCGGCAGACGGAAGGCGGTGATCAGCGGCTGCAGCGCCACCGTGTCCCGCGCCTCCCAGATCTTTTCGACCAGCTGGCGCGCCTTCTCGTCGGAATGCATGGCATCGGGAAAGGCCGCCTGCACCAACGGCTCGAACCGCTGGAGGATGAAAATCTCGATCTCTTTCCACTGCTCGGACGTGATCTCGAAATAGGCCTCGTTGACGGCGAGGCCGGCGCGCTGGAAGACGTCCTTCATCAGGAAGGGATCGAGCGAAGGCAGGCTGTCCAGCACTTCAAGAATGCGCAGGTCCTCGGCCATCGCCTCCTTGGTCAGCGACGGGTTCTGGCCGAAATTGTCCACGATGCTTTGCTGCAGATGCGGGTCGTGCAGAAAAATGGTGCGGCCGCCTTCATAGATGTCGGCTTCGTTGAACGGGAAATAGAGCTTGGTGCCGACCGGCGGGCAACGCGGTCCCTTGCGCTCGGCCTCGGGTACCGCGTCCTTGATCAGCACGACGTCATTGAGCGGCCCGTTGCTGAAGAAGCGCTTGGCGTTGGCGTCCTTCCCCAGCACCTTGCGCGTCATCGCGTTGCAGTTGAAGACGCGCGACGAGCCGGGATCGAGCATCGGCTTGAGGTATTTGACCGACATGATGACCCGCTGGGACCTGAAGCCCCGTCCTGTGGACCCGAATAGCGCGCCCAGCATGACGGATCCCTGGTTAAATCTTGCTCAACGCTCAACCGGAGGTCGCGGCCGCCCGAATTCTGAAGCAAAGCTTAATCCGGGGGCTGGAATCACGCCGTCGGGCCGCGCGTGCGCGCCGCATACGCCCGTTCACTGTCGGGCTCGCGGCAAACCGCTCGCCAGCATAGTGGGCGCGAGGATGACGACATCGCTAACGGGCGGCTGCAGAATCCCGGCTGCACCGCCTGGCGCCGATTGGGGAACCATACAGGCCGAAGCGCTTGCATGCTGCGGTAATGACTGCGCCATGCAGATTGCGTTCGCGGCTGACTTCGGCCTTTTGGATGGTGGGCACGACAGGGATTGAACCTGTGACCCCTACCATGTCAAGGTAGTGCTCTCCCGCTGAGCTACGTGCCCCCGAATCCGAGGAGGGGCGGTTTAACCGATTTTACCGGTGCGCGCAAGGCGGCCGGCCCGCACGGTGCGGCTTCCGCGGTTGCTGACGCAACCGCTGACGCCGCCAGCGACGAGCGCTCCGCGCTCGCGCTCAGGCGGCAAGAAACCGATCGACCTCGTCGACGAGCTGGCGCAGATGGAAAGGCTTGGCGAGCACCGCCGCCTGGCGCCGGGTGACACTGCGATGGCGCAGCGCCACCGCGGCAAAGCCGGTGATGAACATCACGCGCAGATCCGGCCAGAGATCGTTGGCGCGTCGCGCCAGCTCGATCCCGTCGATGCCGGGCATGACGACGTCGGCAAGCAGCAGATCGATCGGCCGCTCGCTCACCCAGGCGAAGGCGGCATCACCGTCGCCGACGGCGTGAACCTCATGCCCCGCGCGACGCAGCGCACGCGCCAAGAACACCCTCAGATTATCGTCGTCCTCGGCGAGGAGAATGCGCGCCATGATCGCTCCCGATGGGGGCTCGCAGTCTAGCCGGGAATGCGCGCAAGGACGAGGGTTGCCGGCGCCGCGCCCTTTACCATAAGGGGGGCATGCGACACGAGCGGCGCGCCCGGAATATGGTCGAGGGAAACACGTGACAGAATGGGCGCCTTGCCCCTAAATTCCTCGGTATGGAAGGCCCGTTGGAGCGAAGAGCGGCGATCGAGCCGCCGATCGAGGTGATCGCGCCGGCAGAACAGACGCTGGCGATGGTGTTCGCCTCACCGCATAGCGGCGCCGAATATCCCGCCGCATTCCTGGCCGCCTCGCGACTCGATCCGCTGACTTTGCGGCGCTCGGAAGACAGCTATGTGGACGAGATCTTCACCTCCGCCGCGGGTCTCGGCGCGCCGCTGCTGCGCGCGCGCTTTCCGCGCGCCTATCTCGACCCGAACCGCGAGCCCTTCGAGCTCGATCCCGGCATGTTCGAGGACGAGCTGCCCGCCTTCGTGAACACGCGATCGCCGCGTGTGCGCGTCGGCCTCGGCACGATTGCCCGCGTGGTGGCGACCGGCGAGGACATCTATGGGCGGAAGCTCAGATTCGCCGAGGCGATGGGGCGGGTGGACGCGCTCTATCGCCCCTATCACCGGGCGCTGCACCAGCTGGTCGCCGCGACCCACGAGCGCTTCGGCAGCTATCTTCTCATCGACTGCCATTCGATGCCCTCCGGCATGCCGCTCGGCGAGCGCGGCGGCCGGCGCACGCGCACCGACATCGTGCTCGGCGACTGCCATGGCGCGGCCTGCCATCCGATGGTCATGGAGACCGCGCATCGCACGCTGTCGGGCAAGGGCTATGCCGTGGCGCGCAACACGCCTTATGCCGGCGGCTTCACCACGGCGCATTACGGCAAGCCCGCCGCGGGCGGCCATTGCCTGCAGATCGAGATCTGTCGCGCGCTCTATATGGACGAGCGCACATTCGGCCGCAAACCGTTCCTGCGTCAGCTCGCCAGCGATATGCGCGATCTGGCCGCCGCGCTGGCGGCCATCGATCTGACGCTCATCGCCGCCGCATGACGCAGCCGGAGTCCGCCGAGCCGGCGTGCCGCGTGCGCGCCTCGGCGGAATCGGATCTGCCGGCGATCACCGCGATCTATGCGCATCACGTCCGCTTCGGGCTCGGCTCCTTCGAGGAAATGCCGCCCGATGCCGCCGAGATGGAGCGCCGGCGCGCGGAGGTGCTGCGCCGCGGGCTCCCTTATCTGGTCGCCGAAGGGCCGGCCGGCGCGGTGCAGGGCTATGCCTATGCCGCACCCTATCGGGCACGATCGGCCTATCGCTACAGCCTGGAGGACTCGATCTATGTAGCGCCTGCCGCGGAGCGCCGCGGCATCGGTCGGGCGCTGCTCGGCGAACTCGTCGAGCGCTGCGCTGCCCTGGGCTACCGGCAGCTGATCGCGGTCATTGGCGACAGCGGCAATCTCGGCTCGATCGGGCTGCATGAGCGGATGGGCTTCCGCCGGGTCGGGCTGCTCCCGGCGGCGGGGTTCAAGCATGGCCGGTGGGTGGACAGCGTGCTCATGCAGCGCGAGCTTGGCGACGGCGCAGCCACCCCGCCCTGAGTCCCTTGCCGTGCAACGGCGGCAGGCAGGGCAGATGATTGGGTCAGCAAACAATAATCATCCGGTTTTCCGCTGCGGCGCAAAACTTTGTTGCGGCGCAACCAAAGCGGACGTAACAGACGCAAAAAAATGGGCCGTGCGATGAAGCACGGCCCAAGTTTAGGGAGGAAACGCCTAGAAGACGTACGGCAGGTCGTCGGGCGACGACCGATGCCGCACTGCACAATATGCGTCGCAGACCACCACAAATCAAGCTCTAAAACGCAGTTGCAAAAATATCAGCGGGCTGCGGCTTTTCGCCACCTTTCCCGCTCTCTTCCGCGGCTTAGGTCGCGCATATTTTTGCGTCGCACAACGACGTGGGGCCGAACCTCCCCGCCCGGCCGGCGTTTGCTGCGGCGATGAGTCACTCTCCGCCCCTGCCGGAGGCCGCAGAGCGCTGGGCATTGTTCCTCGATGTCGACGGCACGCTGATCCCGATTGCTGCCACGCCCGAGGCGGTACAACCAGCGCAGAGCCTGCTCCCGCTGCTCGACGCACTGCGCCAAGGCTGTGCCGAGGCGCTGGCGCTGGTCAGCGGCCGCAACCTTGCCAGCATCGACCGGCTGTTCGCGCCCCTGCGCCTGCCTGCGGCCGGGCTGCACGGCTGGGAGCGCCGGCGCGCCGATGGCAGCCTCGCCCCGGGCGGGGAGCCGCATGGCGTTCTGCAGCGCCTGCACCCGCGCCTCGAGGCTTATGTCGCCGCGCGACCGGGATTGCTGCTCGAGGACAAGGGCGCCAGCCTTGCCCTTCATTACCGCCAGGCCCCCGAGCGCGGGCCGGCGCTGCTGCGCTTTGCGCGCCGCCTCGCCCTGGTGGAGCCGGAACTCCATCTGCTCGCCGGCCGGAAGGTAGTGGAGCTCCAGCCGCGCGGCGCGGATAAAGGCAAAGCGATCGAAGCCTTCCTCGCCGAAGCACCCTTCGCCGGTCGCCGGCCGGTTTTCGCAGGCGATGACACCACCGATGAGCATGGCTTCGCCGCGGTGAATGCGCGGGGCGGGATCTCGATACGCGTCACCGATCCGGAGACGCAGGCACGGGCCAGCGCGGCGCAGCATCGCGTGCCGGGAGTGGACGCGCTGCACCGCTGGCTGAGCGAGGTGGCGCAGCGTCTGGCGGCGGGCTACCGCAGCGCGCGCAATGGAACGGACGGCTTCCATCCCGTGTTGAGCGAACGTGTGCCGCAGCGGAGGTCCGGCCGCTCATGACGCGCCTGTCGCCGTCTGCTTCCCTGAGACCCGCCAGCGATGCCTCCGCTCCGCCCATTGCGGCGACGCGGCAGCGGCGCTTGGTGGTGGTTTCCAATCGTGTCGCCATGGCCGATCCCGCCGGCAATGCCGCAGGCGGGCTTGCCATCGGCATCCTGGCCGCGCTGAAGCGCAGCGGCGGCATCTGGTTCGGCTGGAGCGGCGAGGTCGCGGACGAGGCGCCGGCCTCGGCCGAGCTCGTGCATCGCGACGACATCACTTATGCCACGCTCGATCTGGCGCGGCGCGACTATGACGAGTACTACAACGGTCTCGCCAACCGGGCGCTGTGGCCGCTCTTCCACTACCGTGCCGGATTGATCGAGTACCGGCGCGAGGATTTTGCCGGATACCTGCGCGTCAACCGGCAATTCGCGGCTCATCTCGCGCCTTTGCTGCGGCGCGACGACATGATCTGGGTGCATGACTACCACCTGCTACCCCTCGCCGACGAGCTGCGCCGGCTGGGCGTGCGCCAGCCGATCGGCTTCTTCCTCCACACGCCTTTCCCCGCCGCCGAGGTGCTGCGCATCCTGCCGAGCCACGCGCAGCTCATGCGGGCCATGTGCAGCTACGATCTGGTGGGATTCCAGACGGAGAGCGATCTCGAGGGCTTTCGCGACTATCTGGTGCGCTGGGCTGGCGGCACGGATTCCGGCGATGGAGCGATCATCATCCACGGCAGGCGGGTCTCCGTCGCGATCTTCCCCATCGGCATCGATGTCGATGCGATCGCACATCAGGCGGAGCAATCGGTCGGCGCCAGGCATATGCGGCGCCTGCAAGAGAGCCTGCATGAGCGCAGCCTGATCATCGGCGTCGATCGTCTCGACTATTCGAAGGGCCTCCCGCAGCGCTTTCGCGCGTTCGAGCGGCTGCTGGAAATGTTTCCGGAGCTGCGCGGCCACGTGACCTTCATGCAAGTGGCCCCCCCGACGCGCAGCGAGGTGCCGGAATACACGCAGATCCGCCGGAGCCTGGAGACCGCCGCCGGACACATCAACGGCCGCTTCGCCGAGTTCGACTGGATGCCGCTGCGCTATCTCAACAAGAGCTTCAACCATCGCACGCTGTGCGGTTTCCTGCGCGCCGCGCGGATCGGGCTGGTGACGCCGCTGCGCGACGGCATGAACCTCGTGGCCAAGGAATATGTCGCAGCGCAGGATCCGGAAGATCCCGGCGTGCTCGTACTCTCCTGCTTCGCGGGCGCTGCGCGCGAATTGGCGGACGCGCTCCTGGTCAACCCCTATGATGTCGACGGCGTGGCCGAAGCCATCCAGGAGGCGCTGATCATGCGGCGCGAGGAGCGCGTCGAACGCTGGCGGTCGATGATGGAGGTGCTGCGGCGCAACGACATCGCCGCCTGGCGCGACGCCTTCACCGCCGCTCTGGCCGAGGCCGCTGCGGGAGGCTGAGATGGCCGAAGCGGCCGGCCGGCAGCGTCTCGTCGGCGATATCGGCGCGACCAATGCCCGCTTCGCCCGGCTCGACGCTGCAGGCAACGTGGTGAGCGCGCGCGTTTTCGCCTGCGACGACTTTCCTACGGTCGAAAGCGCCATCGCCGCCTATGTGGCCGAGGAGAGTGTCGCCGCGCCGCTGACGGAGGCGGCGCTTGCCGTGGCCTCGCCGGTGACCGCCGACCGGGTGACGCTCACCAACCACCCCTGGTCGTTCAGCATCGCGGCGCTGCGCAAGGCGCTGGGCTTGGCGCGCCTCGTCGTGGTCAACGACTTTGCCGCCGCCGCGCTTGCCGTGCCGCGGCTCAAGCCCGGGGAACGGATCGCGATCGGCGGCGGCGCGCCGGTCGAGGGCGAGCCGATCGCGCTTCTCGGCCCGGGCACCGGGCTCGGCATCAGCGGCCTAGTGCAGACCTCGTCCGGCTGGCTGGCGATCCCCGGCGAGGGCGGGCATGCCACCATGCCGGCCGCCGATGCGCGCGAGAGCGCCGTGCTGGAGCGCATGCGTCGACGCTTCGACCACGTTTCGGCCGAGCGCGTGCTGTCGGGGCCGGGGCTGGTCAATCTCTACAACACGATCGCCGAGCTCGAAGGCGTTCCGGCGGCACCGTTCAGCCCGGCGCAGATCGCCGACCGCAAGATCGGCGAAGGCGATCCACTGGCGCGCGAAGCGCTCGCCATGTTCTGCGCCATGCTGGGCACGGTTGCGGGCAATTTGGCGCTGACCTTCGGCGCGCGTGGCGGCGTCTACATCACCGGCGGCATCGTCCCGCGGCTCGGCGCCGCCTTCGCCGCGAGCCGCTTCCGCTCGCGCTTCGAGGCCAAGGGCCGCTTCGAGGCCTATCTCGCGGCCATCCCGACTTATGTGGTCACTCACCCGGTGCCGGCGTTCCTCGGGCTTGCCGCGCTGCTCGAGCGGCCGTGATCAGCCGGCGAATTCGGCACGGATCGCATCGCTGTGCTCGCCGATTGCCGGAACGCCGCCGGAGGGCGCGGCATTGGCAAAGAGCGCCGGCGGCGCCGGTACGGTGATATCGCCCTCCGGCGTCGGGACGGAGAGCCGCCTGAGATGCGGGTGGCGCGAGAAATCCTCGACCCCGTTCAAGTTGCCGAAGGCGATGTCGGCGGCGGCGAGACGCCTGCCGAGCGCCTCGCGCGTCTCGCGCGCAAAGATGCGCGCGACGATGCCGTCGAGCTCGGCGCGGTTGGCGACGCGCCGTGGATTGTCGCTGAAGCGCGGATCGCGCGCGAGCGCGGCATCGCCCAGGATCTCGGCGCAGAAGCGCGCCCATTCGCGCTCGTTCTGGATGGCGATGACGATCGCCTTGCCGTCGGCGGCGGCAAAGGCGCCGTAAGGCGCGATCGACGGGTGCTTCAGACCCTGCCGCGTCGGCGCCCTGCCGCCGAAATCGTGGTGCAGCAAGGGCACCGCCATCCATTCGGCAGTGGCATCGAAGAGCGAGATCGACAGCACGGCGCCGCGGCCGCCGCGCTCGCGCGCGAAGAGCGCCTCGAGGATGGCAGCGTAGGCGTTGAGCCCGGCGGCGATATCAGAGACCGACACTCCGACGCGGCCCGGCGCCTCGGGTGGACCGGTGAGCTCAGCGAGCCCGGTCTCCGCCTGGATCAGCAGGTCGTACGCCTTCATGTCCCGGCAAGGGCCGCTCTCGCCGTAACCGGTGATCGAGCAGGCGACGAGGCGCGAGTGCCGGCGCTGCAGGTCGCGCGGATCGAAGCCGGCGCGCGCGGCGGCGCCCGGGGCGAGGTTCTGCAGAAAGACATCGGCGCGGGCGATCATGCGGTGCAGCAGCGCACGATCGGCCTCCTGCTTGATGTCGAGCACGATCGACTGCTTGCCGCGGTTGAGCCAGACGAAATAGCTGCTTTGGCCGCGCGCAACCCGATCGTAACCGCGTGCAAAATCGCCTTCCGCGCGTTCGATCTTGATGACCCGGGCACCGGCATCGGCAAGCCGGGCGCTGCAGAGCGGCGCCGCCACCGCCTGTTCCAGGGCCACCACGAGCAAGCCCTCGAGCGGCCGCGCCGTCATGCGGCGAGCGCCGCGTTGAGCAGATCGGTGATCAGCATCGAACCGGGAAAATGCGAGATGAAAAAGGGCGGCTTCGCCTGCTCGATCACCGTCTGTGGCGTGACGCCACAGGCCCAGAAGACCGGCAGCTCATCGGCCGCGACGGGAACGGGATCGCCGAAATCGGGTCGGGCGATGTCGGCGATGCCGATCAGATGCGGCATTCCCAGATGAACCGGCGCCCCATGGACGCCGGGATAGCGCCCGCTGATCTGCACGGCGCGGATGGCATCGGCCGGACGGAACGGGCGCATCGACACCACCATCGGCCCATGCAGCCGCTCGGTCGGCACGGTGGCGATGCTGGTGCGGTACATCGGCACGACGCTGCCCGCCACCATGTGCTTGAGCGAAAGACCGGCTTCGAGCAGCGGCCATTCGAAGGAAAAGGAGCAGCCGAGCACGAAGCTCACGAGGTCATCGCGCCAGTATCCCGCTATGTCGGTCGGCGCCGCGATCTCGCTGCCCTGTTCGAACACGCGGTAGCGCGGCACGTCGTGGCGGATATCGATGCCCGCGCCGAGGCTCGGCAGCTCCGGCCGCCCCGGCCGGCCCACCGCCAGCACCGGGCAGGGTTTTGGATTCTGCAGGCAGAAGCGCAGGAACTCGTCCGCCCAATCGGCCGGCAGGATGGCGAGATTGCCCTGCACCCGGCCGGGCGCGAGCCCGCTGGTCTGCCCGGTGATCTCGCCGCGGCGGATGCGCGCGCGCACGACCTGCGGCGCCTCACCTTCCGCTCTCGCCTGCAGCTCATCCATGCGTCCTGCTTCCTTCGCGAACCGGTTGCCGCCAATCTTAACCGCTGGCTCTCGGCCCGGCACCCTGCTTGTCGCGGCACATCTGGGGTCGCCGCGACACCGCTTCGGACGGGAGCTCGGCCTTGACAGCGCCGAGCGGCCGGCGAGGATCGGGCATGCGCTTGCGTATGCTTTTCGGCGGACTGGCGCTGGTCTTCGGGTTGGCCCTCTATGCGCTGGCGGTCATGGCGGCAGCGGTGCGTTTCGTGCCGGACCAGGCCGCGGCGGAGCTCGTCTTCTACGCGTTGGCCGGGATCGCCTGGATCTATCCGGCGGCGCGCCTTACGCGCTGGATGCAGCAAGCACCGCCCTTTCGCGGGTCGGCCGACTAGCCCGGATTTCTCGCACGGTCATGCGCTGCGACGGCGATCTTTGCCGCCAGGGTAGGAGCCGGGACGCGCGGCGATGCGAGCATCGTGAGCGGCCCGGCGACGCCCTCCTGGCGCCAAAGATCGCCGTCCCTCCGGGTTGCACCTGTTGGCGCGCTGCCGCGTCGCTGCGGGCTTGACGATGCTCACATCGCCTGCGCCCTGGCTCCTAACATCGCGCCAACAGGGTGCAACGCAGCACGTGGCCGTGCGAGAAATCCGGGCTAGCTCAGCCGGTCCAGGGGCCGTCGCGCCAGCGCCGGAAGCTCACCACTTTCTTGCTGGCTTCGATGCGGCGGTTGAGAACGACGAGGCCGAGCACCTCGCGTTCCTCCACCAGATCGTGCAGCGTCGAGGACCAGACGGCCCATTCCGTCTGGGGCTTGGCCTCGATGCGCGCGATCAGCCGGCTGAGCCGTGAAATCTCGATCTTGATCTCATTGGTGCGGCGCGTCATCGAAGTGAAATCCGAAGCCTCCAGCGCCCAACTAACGCCGGAGTCGGCCTTTTGCTCCCGCAACCGCACGGCCGCAGCCGGTGCTTCAGCGGTCGCCGAAGAGGAAGGCGAGAAGGACGTAACGGGTCCCCGCCGTCACATGCATGGCCTCGTGCAGCAGCGATGAGGAAAAGACGATGGCTGCCCCCGTCTCGGGCCGGTAGCGCTGATCGCCGAATTCAAGAAAGCGCAGCTCGCCGCCCTCGAACGCCTCGGTGTTGAGGTTGATCGACATGGCGAAACGGCGATAGGCGACGATCGCTTCGGAATCGTCGCGATGGCCGTGCAGCTCGCCGCCGCGCGCGCCCTCATAGCAACCGATGCGCAGCCGCTCGCGCCGGGTGATCGGGTATTGATAGGCGCGCTGGATCTCGGGAAAGAGCCGACGCCTGAGCCGGCTCTCGACGAGATTGATCATGTCGGTCTCGACCAGCCAATGGTCGATGCGGTCGCCGCGGCCGTATTCCGGAATCCGCGTCTTGTAATCGGTGGTCATGTTGTCGTCCCCGTGCTTGGGCTCGAGGAAGACATTGCCCCGCGTCTTGTAAACGGTGATGAGCCGCTCGCAATCGGCGCGGCTCAGCACATCCGGCACGATCAGCACCGGCGGATGCGGCGCCATGAGCACCGTCCGCCGCTCGGCCGCCAGCCGCTCGACAAGCGCCAGGGCTTCATCCGCCTGCGCCGCCGGCTCCTCCTTCAACAACGCCAGCACGTGGTGGTTGGGGCGGAGCACCACAGTGGTCGGTTCGTCGCGGTTGCCGGCGTTGAACTCGCGGAAGACATCGCCGGTACGGTCGAGCAGCACCGGAAAGGGCAAGGCCTGGGCCGACGCCGCCGCGGCCGGCTCGAGCGTCACCGCGAAGAGCAGCGTATCGGCGGCGGCGAAGCGCGCGAGCCGCGGGCGGAAAGCTTCGAGCGCCAGGCCGACCGCCGGCGTGAATTTCGGGCAGAAGACGATCGTCCTGGCGTGTCCGGCAACGGCATCGCCATTGAGGTCGAGGATCTCGCCCGACGGCGTCTTGAGCGCACAATCCGGCGCGATGTCGCCGGCGGCGAGCGGCGCCTTGAACAGTGGCCGCGGCAGCGCCGGGCTTTGCGCCATGGCAGTCCCCTCAGACCGTTAGCGTGGCGGCCTGCCCGGCGCTGCTGCCGGCACGGCGGCCGAAGACGGCGACCGACAAGAGGCCGGTGCCGCCCGGATCGCTGAAATAGAAGCGTCCGCCGACGAGCTCGCCGGCATCGTTGTCGACGGTGCGGATCGCGCCGGCGGTGAAGCGGCTGTTGCCGCCGTTCTCCGCCTCGGCCGCGCGCTCCAGCACCAGCACCGACACACCGCGCTCGCACGCCGACGGCGCGGCCGACAGCACCGCATCGCCGGCATCGACGACCGCCGCATCGCACCTCATTTCCGCCATGGCTGCCTCTGCATCGCCCGGGCGATAGGAGCGATTGACCGGCGATGTGTCAACGCCAGTTGTCAGATATCGGTTTTCGGTTATCAGTATCGCCGGTCAACCGGTGACCGAGAAAAGAGATCGGGGAGGCAAGCGATGTTCCGGGTAGCGATTCTCGACGACTACCAAGCCGCGGCGCTCGCATTGGCGGATTGGCGAAGCCTCCATCCGCAGGCGACCATCGAGGCCTTCGCCGATCACCTCGACGATCTTCAAGCCGTCGCGCGGCGACTGCACACCTTCGATGGCGTGGTGGCGATGCGCGAACGGACGCCCTTCCCGCGCGCGCTTTTCGAAAAGCTGCCGAACCTCCGCTTGCTGGTCACCGCCGGCATGCGCAACGCCGCGATCGATCTTGCCGCAGCTACCATGCACAAGGTCCAGGTTACGGGTACCGACATGCTGCCCTACCCGACGGCGGAGCTCACCTGGGGCCTCATCCTCGCCCTCTTCCGCAACATTCCGCAGGAGGACCGGGCGACGCGGGCGGGGCGCTGGCAGACGACGCTCGGCCTTGGCCTCAAGGGGAAGACGCTGGGGCTGCTCGGGCTTGGCCGGCTCGGCAGCCAGGTGGCTCGCGTGGGCAACGCCTTCGGCATGGAGGTCATCGCCTGGAGCCAGAACCTGACAGCAGAGCGCGCGCGCGAGGCAGGAGCCCAGCTCGTCAGCAAGGACGAGCTCTTCGCGCGCGCCGACGTGGTCACCATCCATGTCGTGCTGAGCCCGCGATCGCGCGGCCTCGTCGGCGCGGCGGAGCTCAAGCGGATGAAGCCGACTGCCTTCCTGGTCAATACCTCGCGCGGGCCGATCGTCGACGAAGCGGCGCTGCTCGAAAGCCTCCGCGCAAAGCGCATCGCCGGCGCGGGACTCGACGTCTTCGAACCGGAACCGCTGCCCAAGGACCATCCGGTGCTGGGGCTCGACAATGTGGTGATCACGCCGCATCTCGGTTATGTCACCGAGGAAGGCTATCGCCTCGCCTATGGTCAGGCGGTCGAGAGCATACGCGCCTTTCTCGACGGCACTGTGGTCAGGGGATTGAACGAGGTCTGAGAAACGGAGACTGCCGGACGCGACGATGCGCGAGCCGCGCCGCCTTTGCCTCAGCCACCGCGGAGCAACAGAACCGAGGCGGTGGCGATCTGCGGCCAATTCCCCGCGATGACCGCGTGGCTCGCGTAAACGGCGACAAGCGTGAGGATGCCGACGAGCACGCCGAGTTCGCGGATGCGCCGCCGATCGCCGCCCCGGATCTCGGCGGCCAGCACGGCCGAAAAGAACAACAGGCTCAGCACCGAGCCCAACAGCGCGGCAATCATCCCTCGACGGTCTCCCACCCCCACGGCCACGGAGTTGCAGCCAAGCGCAGTCTAGCAGAGGCGCACGCGAATGTAGAGGCGCGATCGACCGCCGCGCTTGCATCGCCGATTGTTCGTGATCGCCGCAGGGTCCATTTGGCGGCGCACGGCTTAGCCGAACGCACGCCGCTCCCATGTCTTCAAAGCAAGACGGGGGCGACCGCTACGGCGATGCCCTCGCCCAATCCAAGGAGACCGAAACCATGCCTCGCAAACTTTCCGTCCTGGCGCTCGCCGCGACGCTGGCCGCGCCTGCCGCCGCCCTCGCCGCTTCGCCGCAGGGCTATCTCGCGACGCCGGACGCGCCGCTGGTCGCGCCGACGCTCTATGACACCGGTACCGCCCGGGTGACGGCGGCGCGCCAGCAAGCGAGCGGCTATTTCGCCACCGCCGACGCGCCCTTGGTGGCGCCGAACCGCTTCGACACCGGCAGCGCCGTGGACACTGCCGCGCGCCAGCGCAGCAGCGGCTATTTCGCCGAGGTGGGAGCCCCGCTGGTTGCTCCGACCACCACGGCGCATTGAAGCCGCACGTCTCCCGCCCGGCCGACGCGCGCGGCCGGGCGGGAACGGCGTGACCTACCAATGAGCGGAGAATAGGCAACTCGACGATCAATAGGGTGCCGCCAAACGCTTGGTCGCGCGTCACGCGTGCCGACGGGCGCGGGCCCTCCCTCCTTCGGAGGGGGCGGGCTTTACCGATTGTGCCGCTGCTTTGGAAGTGCCAACATTAAGGGCCAGTTTCAGCTTCGGCGGCCTTGCCGACCGCCCGCCGGGCGTTGCTCCAAGATGCTAGAGGCCGAGAACTGCGCGGTGCCGCACACGTAGAACGGCGCCGAATTACTCAACTTTCAAGGGAGGCCAGCTTGGCTACCGGCACTGTCAAATGGTTCAACGCGCAAAAGGGCTATGGCTTCATCCAGCCCGATGGCGGCGGCAAGGACGTTTTCGTCCACATCTCGGCCGTCGAACGCGCCGGCATGAACTCGCTGCGCGAGGGTCAGAAGATCCGTTACGACGTCGTGGTCGATCGCGGCAAGGAAGCTGCCGGCAATCTGCAAGCGGCGGACTGAACGCCGATCAAAGCCCGGCCCCGGGCAAGGCTACGCCATCAGCGGCGGGCGATTGCATCGCCCGCCGCTTTGTCGTCGCGAGACCGCTTTCGCCTAGCCTGCGAGCGAGATCGAGACCGCTTCGCGCCCCTTGGGCGTTTCGACGACGCGCATCGACACCTGCTGACCTTCAGCGAGACCGGTGATGCCGGATCGCCCAAGGACGGAGATGTGGATGAATACGTCCTTCCCGCCGCCTTCCGGAGCGATGAAGCCGAAGCCCTTGTCCGTATTGAACCATTTCACCGTGCCGCTCATGTCCACGGCGTTCGAGAGATCGCGCGGGCCGCGAGCGAAACCGCCGCCGCCGGCGCCCTCACGGGGCGCGCGCCGAGGCTGTTCGGTGGCGGTGCTCTCGTCGACCTCTATGACACGGGCGACCTGGCGGCCCTTCGGCCCCTGGGCTGTAGCGACGCGCATCTTCGACCCCGGCAATACCGACTGGCGTCCCGATTGCTGGAGCACGGCGATGTGCAGGAAGGCGTCGCCCGAGCCATCACCCAGCTCGACGAAGCCAAACCCTTTCTGGCCGTTGAACCACTTGACCACCGCGTCGACCTCCGGCCCTTCCGCCATCGCTGGTGGCGAGAAGGAGCCAAAGGGTCGCCGCGATGCAAAATCAGGCATGTCTGGCGGCGGAAAGTCGTCGTCGTTAAATCCGCGTCGTCTCGGGCCGCGGAAATCCCTTCCTCTACCCATACGCTGGCTCTGCCTTCGTTCCTCGTGATCAATGCCGCACCCCCTTAGGGCCCGGACTTAGCAGCCTAGCACATCACCGTGAAATTTCCGCGGCGATAATAAAGGGGGGCAGAAATGCAGATTCCGGGACCGCCGCGGCGAATTTCGGGTCCGCCGCGGCGAAATGCCGGCCTAACCCATCTAGACAGCGTGAAATCTCCGGGTCTAGCCTTGATCCGCAGAGTGGGACCCGCGGAGTGAGGCCGTATCGTGACGCCGACGCGAGCCCTGATCGACACGCTGAAACAACGCGCCAGCGACATGGCGCGGCCCTTTATCGACGCGGCCGAGCAACCCAATGCCACCGAGTTGGAGCGCGCCTTTGGCGAGGCGGCGCGACTGATCCTGCGGGACGCCGAGACGCGGGCGCAGCTCCTGCCGCGCGATGAGTTCGAAAAGCGGGTCGAGGCCTTCAAGGCCTGGCACCACCGCCGCGAGGCCAGAATGCGGCGGGAGATCGGCCGGCTGTTCGAGCGCGGCTTTCGCAACCAGCCCAAGAGCCCGGTTTCCGAGGCACGCCAGCGCGCGACCGCCGATCTCGACCATCGTGAGGCCGAATTCCACCAATGGGTCGAGAGCTATGCGCTCACCGCCTGGATCCGGGCAACCGAGGATCTACTGACCTTGGACCGCCCGTCGGCTTTCATTTCCTCGCAGGAAAGCCCGTCGCGCCACTGAGCGCGCGCTTTTACTCGGGCGAGGATTGGCGGTAGTCTGGCACTCGCCGCCAAGGGGCGGCAGCGGCGGTGAATGGACGGGCGGCGATGCGTGGGCAAGGCAGCGAGCCGGTGGAGTTGCGACCCGGCATCAGCGCGCGCGAAGCGGCGCATCTGGCTGAGATCGAGCAATGGGCCTGGCGGCGCGTGCGCGCCATGCGCGGCTTCTACAGCCATCTCACCGCCTATGTGATCATCAACTTCGTGCTGTTCATGATCGATTCGACCACGCCGGGTCCCGCCTGGTTCTATGCGCCGCTGATCGGTTGGGGGATGGTGGTCTGCCTGCACGGGCTCCATGCCTATGAGATGCTGCCCTGGACCACGGCCGACTGGGAAGCGCGCAAGGTACGCGAACTGATCGACAGCCGGACACGGCGGTAAGTCGTCGCTGTCAGCCCTCGGCTCGGTTGTCCGGGCATGGAAATGGCTGACCGAGTACAAGCATCATTCGCAACACGCTGTACGCGCAGAGGAAAATGATCGACCTCTTGGCGCAGCCTGATGCCCTGCAACACCGCGCGCGTGTCGCGCGCCGCCAGCTGCGGTAAAACTCCGCCCATCGCGCAAGCCGCGGAAGACTTGGTTAATCAGGCTCAACTTGCTGCGGCTGCGCGCCGGCGCTCTCGCCGATTTGATGACCGGTACCCCGATATGGGGAGACGAAAACTCGCGCCGGGTGTTTTTGATTCTGCCAGAAGAGAGCTCGGAAAGGGCTAAAGCGTGGCATACGGCTCGGCTTTGATTACCGGCGCGAGCAGCGGCATCGGAACCGCGTTCGCGAAAATGTTGCCGCCGGCGACGGATCTGCTGCTCACTGGAACCAGCGAGGATCGGCTGAGGCGCGTCGCGGCACCGCTGGCATCGCCAACCCGGCACGTCGACTGGCTTGCGGCCGATCTCGCCACCGCCGCCGGTCGCGCCGCGGTCATCGAGCGGGCGCGATCGGAGCGTATCGACCTCTTCATCTGCAATGCCGGCATGGGACAAGCCGGCAAGTTCCTCGAGACGACGCTTGCCGCCCAACGTCAGATGCTGGCGGTGAATGTGCTGGCCGTGGTCGAGCTGCTGCATGGCCTGGTCCCTGACATGCTCGCCCGTGCACGCCAGCGCCGGCAACGCGCGGGGGTCGTCGTCGTCTCCAGCATGGCCGCGTTCGGCACCGCCCCGGGCTTCGCCTCCTACGGCGCGAGCAAGGCGCTGGAACTGCGCCTCGCCCAGTCGCTGGCGGCAGAGCTCGAGGAGGAGCCGATCGACGTGCTTGCGCTCTGCCCCACCTACACGGACACGGCCTTCTTCGCTCGCGCCGGGCTTGCAACGCCGAGCCGGGCAATGCCGGCTGAGGCGGTAGCAAGGGAAGCGCTCGATGCGCTCGGGCGCCGCACGATGCATCTCTGCAGCCTGCACCGGTATCCGCAAGCGATCCGGCAGTTTGCCGCGTTCAACCCGGCGCTCGCTGCCTGGCGTTGGCCGGCGCAGATTGCGGCACGGCTCGGGCTGGGCGCGGTCTGGCACCACACCGCGCCGCGCGCGGCGACAAAGCTGCGCTAAGCAACGGCGGCGCGGCCGTTGTGAAGCAGCCCGGCCACCGATAGGCTGAGCCGTGCCAGCCGCCGCCGTCATCTGGAAAAGGCGTTGCGGCTGCGCCGGAGGCGGCATGGTATCGCCTTTCACTGCCGTGATCGATCCCGACCTCAGCGACCATGCGAGCTTTCAGCGCCTGCATGCCTACTGGCAGGCCAAACGCGGCGACCGCCGCTTGCCGCTCAGGCGGGACATCGATCCGCTGGAGCTGCGCGAGCATCTCGGCTCGCTCAACATCATTGAATGCCTCCCCGGCGGCGCCGATTTCCGGTACCGCCTCATCGGTACCAACATCGCCGCCGCCTATGGCCGCGACAGCACGGGCAAGACGGTGCGCGAGCTCTATGCCAGCGACGATCCCGAGTACTGCGAGTTCCTGCTCGGTATCTACCGCGATGTGGCGACGCGCGGCGTCATCGCCCGGCTCCAGGTAAATCTGCGTCCGGTCGACAAGACATTTCGGATGGCGGATTCGCTGCTGCTGCCGCTCGACGGCGGCGTCGGGACCGTGTCGTCGATCCTCAACGAGGTGCGCTTCAGCTAGCGGCCCGTCAGCCGGCCGACGCCGGCGGCAGCCGCACGCGCCGCGCGCATGTCCGGCGCGACAGGAACGCAAGCGTAAATTGACACGTTTGGGTAGTGACGGTTCACTTGGGTGCCGCGCTGGCGCAAGCCGAGAGGGTCGCCGTTGGCAAAACCGTGTGCCGTTCTGGTCGTCGAAGACGAACCCCTCATCCGCGAGGTCTTCGAGAGCGTGCTCACCGGCGAGGGCTGCGCCGTATCGATGGCAAGCGACGGCGCGTCGATGCGCAGAGCCTGCGCATCCGGGCGGTTCGACGTGGTGGTGCTGGACATCGCCCTGCCCGGCAAGGAGAGCGGATTGGAGCTTGCCCATGAAGCCGCCGCCGCCGGTTGCGGGGTCATCTTGATCACCGGGCATCACGGCCATTACGACGCCGTCGCGAGAAGCGGCTATCGCTATCTCTTCAAGCCGTTTCGCGTCGAAGCCCTGGTTCAGACCTTGCACGAGCTGCTCGAGGCCGCCAATGCGAGCTGCACGATGAAAGGCCGCCGCGCGCCGTGACGGCGCACGGACAGGTAGCGGGGGCAGGAGCGTCGGTGAAGGAAAAGGAGACCATTCTTCTGGTCGATGACGAGCCCACCGTCCGATCGGTGCTGGCCGAGCAGCTCACGGGACTGGGTTATCGATGCATCGTCGCTGCGAACGCAGTCGATGCGATGCAGATCATCGAGGCAAATCTGTTCACGCTCGATCTCATGGTGACCGATATCCGCATGCCGGGGCAGCTCGACGGGCTCGACCTCGCCAACAAGGTGCGTGAACGGCAACCCGAAGTGGCCATCCTGCTGATTACCGGCTATGCCGAATCACCGAGGATGCGCCAGGCGGCGCAATGCGGCTATCGCATCCTCGAAAAACCGTTCCGGCAGAGCCAGCTAAACGCCGCCATCGGCGAGGAGCTGAAGCGGCGTAAGGCTCCGGGCGCCATCGGCGACGATAGTCCCTCGGTGGTGTCGATCGTGTGGGCCCGCGACCGGCATCGCGGCTGAAACGAGCCGCCCCCGACCCGACAAGCACGCCCCCGCGCGAGCCGGAAGGGCGCACAAGGCGGCCACACTGAAACCGCGGCGCGCCGATGCACCCGAAAATGGCACGGCCTCGTTCGACAACTATGGAAGAGGAGTTGACCCATCTGAAGCGCAGCATCGAACGCTATCGGCGCCTGATGCGAGGCGTCGCCGACGAGCGCGTGCTGCGCGAATTGGAACGCCTCCTCACCGAGACCGAACGCCGCATCGAGGAGCTCGAAGGACGCTGCTGAGCGGGCAGCCGATCTTCCGATACGAGCAAATCTTGAGCTGGCTGGGGCGCCAGGAGTCCCAGCCGCGGCGACCCGGATGCCTCGGAAATCCGCGGATTCCGGCGGGTTCTCGTTGCGTCCGGACATGACGGTGGCACAGCGCCGCGCCCCAGGTCAAGCGCGGCGCCGGGGGCGGTCTCTTTCGAGCTGATAGGCCAATCTCGCGAACGCCGCGTCGCCGTC
>Ga0134128_10001982_pt1 | contig 25725 bp, 19 predicted proteins | sample KB31754_FD_96462 | JGI IMG/M metagenome (GOLD analysis project Ga0134128, IMG submission 96462) | Terrestrial soil microbial communities with excess Nitrogen fertilizer from Kellogg Biological Station, Michigan, USA - KB3-175-4 | ecosystem: Environmental > Terrestrial > Soil > Unclassified ...
ATACCCCGTCGCGTGAACAAAAGCCGCAAATTCCGCGTTCGTCACCTCCGTTCGGTCCATCCAGAAACCCGAGACGGTCACCGCGTGTTTAGGATATTCATCCGCCGAAGCCTGATCGTTGTCGGCACCCATGCGAAATTTGCCGCCCGGGACCCATACCATTCCCGGATGCGTCGCCCATGCCGCAGCATCGGGATAACCGGTAGCGCGCCCACCAGCCGAAGAAGAAGCCCCAGCCATCGCGACGACCCGCCCATTCGCATCCGGAACCGGCAAAACGGTCGCAACCACCCCAAACCGCGACGGAATATTCTTCTCACAGCAAATCGCACCTTTCTTCACCGCTGTATCACGGCGGACTGCCGCCACGGTTTGAGCCTTGTCCCCATGTCCTCCACAACCGCACAACAAGGCGGCAGCCAGAAGATTTATCAAAAACCCACACTTTTGTATATACAAATGTCTCATTGCACAAATATATAATTATCGCGCTTCGGCAAACAACTGCTAGACAATCATCTACAAAAACGCCTCAACTGTCATGAATTGAAAAACCATTAAGAAAAGCATTTGTATATACAAATATCCGATTTTCCAAAATCATACCCCACCCTTCACATCTATCGACGCGCGCCCGGCAACCACCGTCCCCCGGACACCGCCAACCGGTATCTGACCACCAGGCGCCACACCCGTCGAACCAGCAACACCCGCCGCCACCTCGAACCGCGCAATAGCAGGACTTACCGGCACCCGCGTCGGGCCAAACCGGCCAGGCCCGGCGGCCATCCGACCCCGCTCCAACTGCCTAATGACCCGCACCCCCAACTCCCGCACTCGCCGCCGCATTCATCTGCCCCGCAGCCCCCGCCGTAGTCGTCGCCGCCGTCACAGGCGTCCCATGATTATGGATCCGCCGGTTAAACACATCACTCCAATCGATAAACGGATAGATATGATAAGCCACCGCATCCGCATCAAACTGCGCCTTCAACGCCGCCAGCTTCTCCGGATACTTCGCAGCAAGATTCACCCGCTCATTGAAATCCGTATTCAAATCATACAGCTCCCATACATCATGATCGAACCCAAAATCCGAAGTATCGCGAGAACCATAAAGAGACAAATCCAACACATCCGGATGATGATACGTCTCCGCCTTCCAGCCATCCTTATAAACGCTACGCGCCCCAAAGATGTAATAATACTGCTCATGATGCCGCGAAGCCGCCGTCGCGTCCCGGAAAGAATATGCCAGCGAAACCCCCTGAATGGTGTCCTGCACCACCCCCCGGATCGTAGCAGGAGCCTGAAGACCCACCACCTCGAGCGTCGTAGGCAACAGGTCGATCACATGCCCATACTGATTCCGCACCGATCCATCATGCGGCAAAACGCGAGGATAGAACACGATGAGCGGATTCCGTGTCCCACCCTCCGAATTCGCATCCTGCTTCCAGTATTTAAAAGGCGTATTACACGCCTGCGCCCAGCCGAGCGGATAGTTCGTCTGATGCCCATCCGCCGTCCCGATCTCCCCAATGCTATCCAGATTCGCCTTCACGGCCTCGATATCCGGCGTGGTGCGGGCAAACAGCGACTTATTGATCACCCCATGCAACGAGCCTTCCTTGGAAGCCCCATTGTCACCCAAAACCACAAACACAATCGTATTGTCGAGCAACCCAGCCTCTTTCAAGTAATTCACCAGTCGACCCACCTCAAAATCAGTGTAAGTCAAATACCCCGCATACACCTCCATAAAGCGAGCATACAAGCGACGCTCATCGGCGGGAAGCGAGCTCCAGGAAGGAATATTCGGATTCCGCTCCGGCAACACCGCATTAGCCGGAATGATGCCCCGCCGCTTCTCGGAAGCAAACACGCGTTCCCTGAAAGTATCCCAGCCATCATCGAACGCGCCTTTATACTGATCGCTCCAATACCTATCGACCTGGTGCGGCGCATGCGTCGCCCCCGGCGCATAATAGAGGAAGAAAGGTTTCCCCGGCGCCGCCTTCTGCTGCCGCGCGATATAGTGGATAGCCTTATCCGTGATCTGATCATTCAGATGCCGCCCATCCGGCGTAACATGCGCGTTGTCCTCGATAAGATCGGGCTGATACTGATCGGTCTGTGAACCCAAAAATCCAAACCAATGCTCAAAGCCTTTGCCGGAAGGCCAGTGATCGAACGGACCGGCATCGGTCGCCTCCTCATCCGGCGTGATCCCATACTTGCCCACCCCAAAGGTGCTATAGCCATTGTCCCGCAAGATCTCGGCAATGGTCCCGTCGTTTGCCGGCACACGTCCATCCCACCCGGGGAATCCAGCCGACAAGGCAATATGAGAGAACCCGCCTTCGTGCACATAATGATGGTTGCGACCCGTGAGCAACGCGCTCCGCGTCGGCGCACAGATCCCCGCCGTGTGGAAATTGGTATAACGCAGTCCATTATCCGCCAACGAATCGAAAGTAGGCGTCCGGATCACCCCGCCAAACGCACTCGACGCTCCAAAGCCCACGTCGTCGAGCAGGATCCATACCACATTCGGCGCCCCCGCCGGCGCATGGACCGGCGTAGCCCACCATTCCTTGGAATCTTTCAGTGTCTTGCCGATCACGCCGTGAAAAGCAGGAGGATCACTCTGCGCATGCGCCGCGCCACCTAAAACCGCCACCGCCGCAATAAAAAACAATCTCTTATTCATAAGTGCTAAAATTTACCAACCTGCATTTTGTGTAAGTAAAGGATCAAGCTGTATCTCTGTTAAAGGAATTGGGAACAACGTATCCTTCGCCGACGCCGCCGCATGCGCCGCAATCTTATGCTGCGCCGCGAGATACACATCCACCCCCTGCCGCACCAGATCAAACCACTGCTGCCCCTCCTGTACAAACTCTTTCCGCCGTTCCAAAAACACCGAGTCCCGAAAATCGCTCTGACTCAAACCCAAAGTCAAATCAGCCACATGCGCCCGCTCCCTAACGAGATCAATCGCCTTATAAGCATCAGCCGCCGGCCCCCCATTGAGCTCATTGAGCACCTCCGCATACGACAACAACACATCCGCATACCGGATCACCGGATAATCGATCCCGCTGGTGGTCTGATTGTTCAACGGAGAAACAGTATAATCCACGAACTTATTCAGATAAGGTGTATAAGGATTGTCAAAAACCACCGTCCTCCCGGTAGCGGCATTATACACCGATGTGTAAAATGTCACCGCCTTCCGCGTATCGCTACCAGAAAAGATCTGCGACACCGAACTATCGGAAGGAATATCTATCGGATAGGTCCCGGTATTGAAAGAAGTAAAACTATAGCTCAACCATTGCGTCGCGCCGGTCTCCCCGCCGCTAGTCACAAACTGAACACTAAAAACATGTTCTATCCCATTTTTAGAAGCCTTCGCAAACGCATCTCCATAGTTCGGAAACAAGCCGTATCCATACGTCCCGGTGGCGCCTGCAAACGTCCCCGCCGTCAGCACCTTAAGCAGTTCCGACGAGGCGTCAGCCCAGTCCCGCCGATAGATATATACCTTCGCCAGCAAGGCATGCGCCGCCCCGGAAGTCGCCCGGCCCACATCAGTCCCCGAATAAGAACCCGGCAAGACGCCCACCGCGAAAGAAAGGTCAGCGATGATCTGCGCATACACACTATCCCGCGATGCCCGCGCCACCTGCAACGTGGTAATATCCACCGAAGAAGGGTTGTGCAAGATCAGCGGCACCGGCCCAAATAATCGAACCAAATTAAAATAAAGCAACGCCCGGATAAACCGCGCCTCACCAACCAGCCGGCCCTGCAAACCCGTGGAAGAAAAAGCCGAAGCCGCCATCGCCGAAACCCCATCGATCGCAATATTCGCCCGGTTGATCCCATAATAATGCTGCTGCCAGTTCTTCAGGATACGCCCATTCGAAGACACATAAGTGATCGTCGACATCGCCCGCACATCGGGGTTCGTATTGGACGGGCTGAAATTCTGATTGTCAGAAGCATTATCGGTCATAAGATTCAGCTCCCGGCCATAGATCGGGAAATCGCTCGCCGGATCGCTGTTGAGCGTAGTGTACACCGCATCCACCGCCGCCACCGCATCGCTTTGCGTCTTATAGAATTGAGTAGCCGTAATGGTCGAAACAGGATTCTCCACCAGCTTGTTGCACGCCACCATCGCCACGACCGCCCCAAAAGCTATATAGTTCACGAACAGATCTCTCATAAGTAATAATTTAAAAAGTGATAGTCAAGCCACCCAGGATGGTCCGCGCCGCGGGATAGATACCGTAATCGATCCCCGCCCTGGTGTTGTCATTGTCAAAGAAATTGGCCTCCGGATTATACCCCTTATAAGAAGTCACCGTCACCCAGTTCTGCGCACTCACATAGACGCGCAGCTGCTTGGCCCGAATGCGCCCCGCCGAACCGCGAGAAAAAGTATACCCCAACGTCAGATTCTTCAACCGCGCATAAGAAGCATTCTGTATCCACCGGTCGATGACCTGCGGCACCGGCGAATTCGTCGCCCGAGGCACCACACCAAAAGGGTTCGAAACACTCCACCGGTTCACGAGCGCCCCCGAAGCATTCAACGACAAGGTCGGCTTCTCCAACTGCTGCTCCAGCTGGTTAAAGAGCTTATTCCCATACGACCCCTGGATCACCGCGCTAAGGTCAAAACCGCGCCATGAAAAATTATTCGTCCACCCCCAGGTGAATTTTGGCTGCGAGCTCCCCAGATAATGTTTATCCGCCGTCGTCACACTGGTATGTCCGGCCAGCGCCACATACCGCTGATCCCCCACCTGCTGCGGCACCCCCGTGAGCAAGGGCACTCCCTTGGCAAGATCGGCAGTCGTCAACAGCCCATCCGTACTATAGCCATAAAAGGCACCCACCGGCAGACCCACCTGCACGATCACCGGACTCTGCTGCCCTATAGGCGCCGAAGGATAATAATACGACACCCCCGGCCCCAGGTTCAGGATCTTATTGCGATTCGCCGCCCACACCGCCGCCGTCTTCCAGCTAAACGAACGCGCCCGAACGATATCTACATTCAACCCCGCCTCGATCCCCGCATTCCGTACACTGCCCACATTCTCCAACGCACTGGTATAGCCGCTAAAGGCAGGCAACGGCACATTCAACAACAAGTCGGTCGTCTTCTTATAATAAGCATCGAATGTAAAGCTCACCCTGTTCTTGAACACCCCCACATCGACACCCGCATCGTACTGCGTCGTCGTCTCCCATTTGAGATTCGGATTGGCGATCTGTGTCGGCGCAATCCCCGTGACCAGCGTCCCCCCGAAATAATAGTTCGTCGGCGCGAGCGTGGCCAGCGAGCTATAGGGCGGGACTCCCGAGTTCCCCGTCTGCCCCGCGGACACCCGCAGCTTCAAATTGCTCACAAGCGGAAACCGGTCCCTGAAAAAATCTTCTTGTGACGCATTCCACGACAGGCCTATCGAAGGGAAATAACCCCATTTGTGATTCGCCCCCAGCACACTGGAGCCATCCGCCCTGCCGCTGATCGTCACATTGTATTTATGCTGAAAAGAATAGCTCACCCGGCCCAAAAAGCTATTGATCACACTATGATGCGCCCCGCTCGACGGCAAAAGCGGCGTCGATGCAACGCTCAGGTCATTGAACGATGTGAGATCATTCGGAAATTTCTCCGCCGAAGCAACCGCCTCCTGGTCATCCGAAACCTGCGTAGTATAACCCGCCAGTACATTAAAGAAGTTGTCGCCAAAAGTCGGCGTCCACGTGACCGTATTCTCGTTCAGCCAGGACGTCGCATTCACCGACCCCACGCTGCCATAGCCCGACACCGCATAGCCGGAAGCCGTCGTCGAAGGTTCATACAGGTTCTGTTTTGTCCCCAGTTGGTCCACGCCCAGGCTCACCTTCAAGGCAAGAGCAGGCTGCAACTTATACTCCGCCGAAAAATTCCCCAGCAGCCGGTTGATATTCGAAGCATTCGTCGTCTGCACGATATCCTGCAGGGGATTCGTCGGTGTAGTCAAATACTGGTTGACGTCATTGAACGCACCCGAAGCGGTCTTGATGGGTACCAGGGGCACACTTCCCAAAAGCGTCGACCAGGCATTCGACTGCTGCACCGACCCATAGGCGCTGCCGATGAGCGAATTCTCCACGCTATGGCTGCCGAATATGTTCAAATTGATCCTAAAGGCGTCGCTGACGTTCCGTTCGTAGTTGACGCGTCCGCTGTATCGTTTGTAGCCGCTATTGAACAAAAGCCCATGCTGATCAAAATAATTCCCCGACACCAGGTACTTGCTCTTCTCATCGCCGCCCGAAACACTAAGCTCGTGGTTCTGCACGCCGGCATGCCGGATACCCGCGCTCTGCCAGTCCGACCCGGCGCCAAATGCGTTGATGGCTGAATCCCTATAGGTCTTCGCCACGCCGTCGCTCACATTGATGTCGTTGACCAGCGAAGCCCACTGCGAGGCATTCAGCAGCGAAAGCTTCCGGATGGCGCTCTGATCGCCATAATAGCCGGAGTAGTTGACCTCGTCGGTGCCCTTTTTGCCCCGGCGCGTGGTGATGATCACGACCCCGTTCGCGCCATGGGACCCATAGATCGCGGTGGCCGAAGCGTCTTTGAGTATCTCTATCGACTCGATATCGCTGGGGTTGATGGTCGCCAGCGCATTGACGCCCGCGCCCGTGGTGGCCCCCGAATTCACCAGCGTATTGTTATTGTATACGATGAACCCGTCGATCACATAGAGCGGATCGTTGCTAAAGGAGATCGAATTCCCCCCGCGTATGCGTATTCCCGCGGTGCTCCCCGGCTGGCTGCTGCTCTGCGTCACCGACACCCCCGACACCGCGCCCTGCAGCAAGTTGTCGAAGGAAGCAGCGGGCTGGCTGAGGGCGGTTTTGCTCACTCCAGCTACGGCACCCGTCACATCGCTGCGACGTTGGGTACCATAACCGACGACCACCACGTCGTTGAGTTGCGCATTGCCGCCCGTCAGCTTCAGTTCCGCAGGCTCATAATTGTCGACTTGAATTTCCCGCGTTTTATACCCTACGTAAGAGACAACATAGACCACGGGCGGCCGTTGTCCCGTCAAAAACCGGTACGCACCGTTATTATCAGCCGCCACCTCATGTGTAGTTCCTTTGATATGGACCACGGCCCCGGGAAGGGGGTCACCCGTTTTTTCGTCTACGACCCTACCGGTCAATTCCACGTTTTTTGTTTGCGCCTGCCCATGGCCCGCCCACAAGACGGCCAAAAGCAGTGTTAAGACAGTTAGTCGAACACGCCGCTGCTCAAATTTCATTATCCGAAATTTTTGGTTAAATATGACGAAAACGCTACCGCGTTTTCATGATCCGGCTGTAAATGGTTAGAAGATCGCACGCAGAGGTGGTGGATGCGTGCAGGAGAGACAAAGATGCAAACAATTTATTAGTCTACCAAATTAGTAGGGAAATAATTTTGTAACTTCGTTGCATGCCGCAGCAAACGACCACCTCCAATGAATCGAAGATCCGCCTCACCGCCTTCTTTGCCCTCGTCCTCATCGTCGCCTATCTCATCACCGGCTTCGGCGTCTTCCCGCTAATATTACTGGCCGACTTCGCCCTCCGCGCATTCAATAAAGCCCCCTACAGCCCGCTCGCCTTCCTGGCCGGCAAAACCGCCACAGCATTAAAGCTGCCGGCAAAACCCGTCTATATGCCGCCCAAGCGTTTTGCCGCCCGCGTCGGCTTCGTCTTCTGCCTGGCCATCACGATCCTGCATTTTATCGATATGGAGATCTCCGCCACCCTGCTCGGCTTCGTCATCGGTAGCTTCGCCGCCCTCGAATCCCTCGCCGGCTTCTGCGCCGGCTGCTATGTCTACAACGCCTGGGCGCGCCTGCGGGCCCATATGAAGCAGAGCTGATAGGGAGCGTCGATAATTTTACAATTTTCCTGTAACCTTTGCCCAATTTGGAAGTTTCCAAATATTCGGAAACAACTTTTTGACACACACGGCAAACCACAGATGAGGCATTTCAGCATTTCGGTAAGCTGCATAATCGCAATAGCCTTCCTATTCTATGGCAGGCAAATCTTTAATAAACCGCTGCAGCCAGGACCAGCCGGTCGGATAGACTCGTTAATGAACGCTGTTTACCAGCATGGCCAGTTCACCGGCGCCGTCCTTGTCGCTTCGCATGACAAGATCATCTATGAAAAAGCCTTTGGCTTTGCCGACCGCGAACGACAGCGTCCGTTCACACTGGATACACGGGAATACATCGGGTCGATATCCAAGCAGATGACGGCCATGGGGATCATGATCCTCCATGACCGCGGAGAATTGCGGTACGATCAGCCTGTAAGGGATTTCTTCCCCGAATTACCCGTCTGCATGCAGCCGGTGACGATCAGAAATCTACTTTACCATACCTCCGGCCTCGCAGTGTTCGACGACTTTCCAAATATGACCGAGCAGGATGTCTTCAAGATCCTGCTTGCTCAGAAAGAATTGCATTTCCCTCCCGGTGAGAAATTCGAATACTGCAATGCCGGCTATTCCCTGTTAGGTATGCTCATCGAAAAGATTTCCGGCCAGACCCTCAATGGCTTCCTACAAGCTAACCTCTTTGCGCCCCTGGGTATGCGCCATACCCTCGTCACTGAGAACGGTCACCCGGATACGGCCCGTGCCATCGGGTATACGCTATTTGGCGCTATCAACAACTACGATACCTATATGGGCGGAAATGCATCGGTCGTTTCGACGGTCGGTGATCTCTATTTGTGGGATGAGGCTATGGCAAAGCATCGGCTGGTCAGCCGGAAGACGCAAGCCGAAGCGCTTACGCCCTCGTCGAAGGTTACGGGTAACAGGGCATTGGTGCTAAAAGATCCGATGTTCGGGGACAAAAGTTATGGCTTTGGGCTCTGGCTGGCCAGTCGGGATGGTGGTCAGGATACCTGGCACGATGGCGCCTTTAGCGGGTACACTGCGTATAATGAGCGGATAACCCCCGGTGAGACCGTTATCGCGGAGGTCTCCAATCTCCGAGGGGCACCTCTTTATGAGATCCGTCAGGCGATCATCAATATTCTCAAGGGCCGGCCTTATGTGCTGCCAAAACTTTCCGGCGCGATGTGGCTGGATAAAACCATCAAAACCTCAGGTGTTGATTCCGCGGTAAGCGCATATCTGCGGCTGTACCAGTCAGGCGATCCGGACTACGAATTCTCGGAGGCGGCGCTTAACAGTTATGCGTATATTCTCCTGCGCGCGGGCCGCGTCCAGGAAGCGATAAAAGTATTCCAACTAAATGCCAGCCTTTATCCCAACTCTTTCAACGTTTATGACAGTCTAGCCGATGGCTATGAAAAAGCCGGCGATAAAGCCGCTGCGCTTGCGACCTGCAAAAAAGCCCTGGCCATTGATCCAAAAAGTACTTACATGCAACAAAGAATTGCCTCACTCGAAAAACACTTCCAACACCAATAACCCGCCGTACGCCCGCCAATGATCGGAAAAATAATGTAGCTTTATCGCCTATGCGGAAGCTCCACTACGTTATGCACATCTCCCTCGACGGCTACTACGCCGACGCAGCCAACAATATGCACTGGGTCTATATGGACGATTTGATAGGCGACTGGGTCGACAAAGTCATCTCAACCTGCGACACCGCCCTCTATGGCCGCGTAACGTATGAGATGATGGCCGAATTCTGGCCCAGCGTCGCGCAACACCCGGGCTATGCGGCCAGCCGCCACCTTCGGCAACACGCCGAATGGGTCAACGCCGCGAAAAAGATCGTGGTCACTAGGACGCTCCACAACCCCGGTTGGAACAATACCCAGGTGATCAAAGGGGACGTGGTAAACGCCATCAAAACTCTCAAAGAAGAACCCGGCAAGAACATCGTCATGCTCGGCAGTGCAAGCCTGGCGCAGCTGCTGATGAGTCACAACCTCATCGACGATTATTGGCTGACGATCAACCCCACGACCCTCGGTGCCGGCCAATCGCTTTTCCGCCAGCCTCTCAAGCTAAAGCTGCTGGACCCCGACACCCGGATTTTCCCCAACGGCTCCATCGGCGTCCATTACCAACCGGCCTGACCCGGCTTCCGCGGCTGACCCGGCCCCGTCAAGCCCCGGCCCAAAAAAGTCGCGCCCCCTCCTGACATAAGGTTGTCACCAGCCCCCCTGATCTTTGAAAAAAAGAAAAATCATGACAACTCAAGAGCTCGCAACCCACTATCGCAAATTAATGATGGAAAGGAAATTCCTCGAGATCCAGGACACCTACTATGCCGAAGACGTCGTCAGCCAGGAAATGGAAAAAGCGACCGCCATGGGTCTGGCCGTCATCACGCAGGGTCGCGAAGCGATCAAGGCGAAGGGGATAGCCCGCCGCGCCACCATCGAGGAGATGCACAGCTACTACTGCAGCGAACCGCTCGTCGCAGGCGAATTCTTCAGCGTCATCCTGAAACAAGACCTCACGTTCAAAGGGCGGCCGCGGACGACAATCGAAGAAATAGCCATCTTCCAGGTAAAAGACGGCAAAGTCGTAAAAGAACAGTTCTTTTATTAAACGGCATGAACCGCTTTCCGGAGGAGGCCCATCGCCTCCTCCATCTCCTTCTCATTGAGCGAAGCAAACCCCAGCCGCGCCGCATTGATGCGGTTCGCCGGCAAGTGCCAGTAGTCATGCCCCGTGGTGAGCCCCAACCCCAGCTTCGCCGCGGCAGCAGAGATCGAACCCAACTGCCGGTCCCCAAACCGCGCCCAAACGGCAAACCCACCCGCCGGCACCTCGAACTCGACCAGCCCCCCGAGCTCCGACCGCAGCAGCGAGCAAAGATGATCCCGCCGTTCATGATAGATCTTATTCGCCTTCTTCAGATGCCGGTCGATATCCCCGTTCCGCAAAAGGTTCGCCATCGCCTCCTCCATCAGCTGCTCGCCCTGCCGGTCCACCATCTTCCGCAGCCAGGTAGCCTGCTCGACGAGATTAACCGGCGCCACGAGAAACCCGATGCGGATCGCCGGCGCCATCGTCTTGGCAAAGGAGCCCACATAGATCACATTCCCGCAAAAATCCACACTTGCAAGTGGCAAAATGGGACTGGAAGCATAGTGAAAGTCGAAGTCATAGTCATCCTCCAGGATCGCAAACTCATATCTCCGCGCCAGCTCGAGCAGCTGCGCCCGCCGTTCGGCGCACAACGTGACCGTCGTGGGCTGATGATGATGCGGGATCACGAACAAAAGCCGGATCTTTTTCTTCTTACAGATCTTCTCTACGGCGCCCGTGTCCATCCCATCCGCGTCTACCGGCACAAAGTTGATGTTGGCGCCCGCATACTTGAAGAGCTCCGTGCCACCGGTATAACCCGGCTCAGCCACGATGACCTCGTCGCCTTTTTTCAGCAACAATTGGCTCACCAGGTAAATGGCGAGCTGCGACCCCTTCGTGATCAGCACGTTGGCCGGAGTGATATTCATCCCACGGGTCGTGTTCAGAAAACGTGCCAGCTCATTGCGCAAATTCTCCGATCCCTGCGCCGGTCCATAAGAAAGGAATTTCGAAGTAAACCGGTAGTTGGAGAACCGCCGATACTCGCGTATCAGCAAATCCACCGGCGCAAGCCGTGTATCCGGGAAACCATCGTTGATGACTATGCGCTCCCGCCGCGGCGAGAACGGCCGGTCGAATGCATACTGATGCGTGTCGACAGCGTAAGCCGTCGTCTCGGGGTACGCACCGGAAATCTTCACCGGCGCAACAGCACGCGCCTTCGCCACCGGCAATGTCGAAGCGACGAACAAGCCTTTTCGCGGCTGCGCCTCGGCCCAACCCATCGCCTGCAGTTCGTCGAACGCGGCGATCACCGTCTTGCGGTGGATATCGAAGAACTCCGCGAGTTTCCTGCTGCTCGGCAATGCCGTCCCCGGCTTCAAATGACCCTGCTGGATCACGTTGGCGATCCCGTTACTCAACTGCAGATACACCGGCTCCGCCAACCGCTTGTCGATACGAACCATATTTTGAATGACGATCATCGTGGACTATCCTGTTTTAAAATTCTGGACTATAAATATAGATACAAGCGTAAGTAATTTTGTTGGCGGAAACCGGGCTTCACGAAAAAATAGCCCGGTTTCCGTAACCGCAAATATCGGTCCTTCGGACGAGCCGCCACCGGCGGCTTGGAACCGCTTACCGATTATTCACCGACATAAAGCAGCGCACATGAACCCGTCAATGCCGCGCCCGTCGCGCGTTCTCATATTTTTCGCCTTTCTGGCTGTCTATATCATCTGGGGAACAACCTACCTCGCGATCCGCTATGGACTGCTGGGTATGAAGCCCTTTGTGCTGACCACGTTGCGCTATGGTCTGGCCGCGATCATCCTATTCAGCTGGTGCGGCGTGAGAAAGCTCAAGCTGCCAAACAAGCGGAATGCAAAAGTCCTGATCATCAGTGGACTATTGATGTTGGTCGGCGGCACGGGTCTCGTCGTCATGGGTGAACAATACATCAACTCCGGCGCCGCTGCAACCATCATCGCCACCGAGCCGCTGATGTTCCTTCTCCTCGACAAAAAGAATTACAGGTCCTATAGCCCCGCCATCTTCATCGGCATGGTGCTCGGCTTCACGGGCATCTATATTTTTACACACTTCGCCTCACAAGGTTCCGACGCACTAAGCATCGGCGCTGCCAACATTGTCAAAGGAACAGCGCTGCTCCTCGTCAGCGCGTTGTTCTGGGTTCTAGGAACCCTCTATCTCTCGAATCTCAAAGATAACGACGCAGCCCCGCTCGCGGGCGCAGCCTGGCAACAAACCGCCGGCGCCGCAGGCTGTCTGATCATCGGTCTTGTAAGAGGCGACTGGGCGAGCTTCCATCCTTCGCAGGTCCCCGCCGCCGCCTGGGCCGGTCTAGCCTGGCTGCTGTTCATGGGCACCCTCGTGGGCTTCCTCGCGTTTATGTTCCTCGTCCGCGTCCAGCCCCCGGCCATCGTCAGCACCCATACGTACGTAAACCCCATCGTCGCGGTGATCGTCGGCTGGCTCTTTGCCGGCGAGTCCATCGGCGGGCCTCAACTCCTCGCCCTCGGCATGGTCCTCCTCGGTGTCCTGCTCGTCCAGACCCCGAAAATGAAGCGGCTGCGGCTAAATCTGTTCACCCGCACCCCGCGCTCGGCCATCTCCAATAAATGATGTAGTTTCGCCCGCAAATCCTCTTTATGGTCGTCAATCTTAGCGAGCAGTACTCCCTTCTGTCCGATTGGATCGGTGAGATCCGTGACGAAGAGATCCAAAAGGATCGCCTGCGTTTCCGCCGCAACCTGGAACGCATCGGCGAAGTGGCCGCTTACGAGATCAGCAAGACCCTAAAGCACAACCCCAAGGACGTGCAGACACCCCTCGGCGTCGCCAACGTAAAGGTCCTGAGCGAGCAACCCGTCCTCTGCACCATCCTCCGCGCCGGCCTGCCCCTCCACCAGGGACTGCTCAATTTCTTTGATAAAGCGGACAACGGCTTCATCTCCGCCTACCGAAAACACAACCGCGACGGCAGCTTCGAAATCAGCCTGGAATATGTCTCCTGCCCCGACCTCGAAGGCCGCGTCGTGATTATCTCCGACCCCATGCTCGCCACCGGCGCCTCACTCGTCAAAACGATCCGGTACCTTAGGGAAGAAGGCCACCCCGCCGAGATCCATGTGGTCGTCGCCATCGCCTGCACCGTGGGCATCGAGTACGTCCTCCGCGGCGAACCCCAGTGCAAGATCTGGTGCGGCGCCATCGACGACGAGCTCACGGCTAAGGGCTATATCGTTCCCGGCCTAGGCGACGCCGGCGATCTCGCCTTCGGCTCCAAAGCCCAGATGTAAGCGGCAGCAAGCGCGCAAGGCTCACGGCCCCTGCGAACCCAGAGCCCCCCGCCCGGCGAATCCCGGCCCCGGCAAGCCCCCGCGAGCGCATCCCGGTCCCACCCGCCCGCGAGCCCCAAGCCCCGGGCCGCCCCAACTTTAACTTCGTAATCTCCCCTTTTTTACCTATTTTTTCGGCCTGATATCCTACGCGAACCAACCGTTTAACCCATTTACCCGTCTATTCTAAGAACAAAACTGTTTATGAAGCAGAAAGCCTCAAAAAACATCCACCCGAACCTACGCATTCACCGGACCTTATTCCTCAGTTTGGCCCTGCTTCCCTGTTTTTTCCTGTGCACAAAGAACGTAAACGCCCAGGACCCTGGCTTCTCCCAGTTCTTCGCCTCCCCGCTGACCCTCAACCCCGCCCTCACCGGCAAATTCAACGGCGTCCTCCGCGTTGCCGGCAACTACCGCAACCAATGGCCCGCCATCAGCAATGCCTTCATCACGTCCACGGCCTCCGTCGACTTCCCCATATTAACTAACCGGCTGCCCGTCAACGATACCTGGGGCGTCGGCTTTCTCGGCATGACGGACAAAACGGCAAATGGGATCCTGAACGATAACTATTTCGGCGTCTCGACGGCCTATCATCTCGCGCTCGACGAAGACGGCTATCACTCGATAGGCGTCGGCTTCCAGGGCACCTATGGCTCGCAAAGTCTCGACGGGACGCGGCTCACGTTCGAGGATGGCCTCCAGCTCGATGGCACCTTCCTGAGGTCGCCCACCGAAGCGATCAACTCCGAATTCGTCAGCGTCCACTATTTCGACGCCGGCATCGGTGCGCTGTACAACGCCAGTACTAACGGGAATAATAATTACTATTTCGGGCTGAGCGCCTATCATCTCAATCATCCCAAGGTCTCCTTCCTGGGTGTCGACACGATCAATATTCCGACCCGCATCACGCTGCATGGCGGCGGCTTCTTCCCTGTCGCCGGTTCGCCCAGCACAATCTATGTGAGCGGACTGGTCAACAACCAGGCCGGCTCGCGCGAGTATGTGTTAGGTGGTGCATGGGAGGTCGCGGCCAGCCAGGACGAGAACTACCCGGTGAACTTCTACGCCGGTCTCTGGGGCCGCTTCACGAACAATACCACAGACGCCATCATCCCCTATGTCGGGCTCGATTATAGCGACTTCAGCCTGGGGATCACCTATGACGTCAATGTCTCGTCCCTCCAAACGGCGTCGCAAAGCCGCGGCGGCATCGAGATCTCGCTGATCTATATCAAGAAAAGAAGCAGCGGCCAGCACGGCATCCCCTGTCCAAGGTTCTAGAGTGAGGGGGCCAGCACCAGCCACTCCGATTTAGCATCCTTGCGTCGCACTCTTCAACAGTAGTGGTCCTATTGTGCAACCCCCAGCCACCCGATTGGCCAGTTGCACTCCCCGCATCGACCGCCTTCGGCAGTCTCCGCAGGGCTAATGATTGCGCCGCTCCGCGGCGCGACGGCCCCTCCGGGAGCCGTCCGTCGGCTTCACCGTTTTCAAGCCGCTCACATACGGGCTCCCCTCAACAAAAAACCGATAAGGCAGCTCCGCATCCGGCCCCGCATAGTCCACACCGATACGCGGCGTCACGACGATCCGCGACCGCGGCACCCGCGTCCCATCATCACCGATCCAGATCTCCCCACCGGAAAGGGTGACGCCGGTATGTGTCGTCAACAAGCCAAGCGCCCGCGAAAGATTCCCCGGTCCCCGGGTAAGCGTATGATCGAGCCGCGGCTTCCCCACTCGTTCCAGCATCACCGGTATACCCTCCAATGGCTCCAGGGCGCGCACCAGCACGGCATGCGGCACCCCGGAACGGTTAGTGACGACATTGAAAAGATGATGAATGCCATAGATGAGATAGACATAGGCCCTTCCCCCCGCGCCAAACATCACCTCCGTCCGTTTCGTCCGCCGCCCGTTCCACGCGTGCGACGCACGGTCGACAACCCCGTTATAGGCCTCGACCTCGACGATCCGCCCCGAAGTCCGCCGCCCGCCAAATTCGGTCACGAGCACCTTACCCAGCAGCTCACGCGCAATCGTAACCACATTCGCCCGGTCATAAAAGGTGTCCGGAAGGGGTTGCAATGGCCCTTCCTTTTGTCGCTTATCTCGTGTCATTACGTCTTTTCAATTGTCTCGATGAACTGCCGTGGGCAGTTTCGTCATAATTACGTAGGTTTGAGCCGTTCATGCTCAAAGAAATCATCATAGCGTTCCAAAGTTACGTCAAAGCTCACCATTTCATCACGAAACACAAGCTCTGGAAGTGGATCCTGATCCCGGGAATACTCTATGCGGTGCTTTTCTGCGTGGGGATGTATTTCTTCTGGAGCTCCGCCGTGATAGCTGTCGGCGACCTCAGTCATTTTCTGCATATCGACAGGTTCCTGCAACATCGTCAAAGCGCTACCCTTAGCTTCTTCTTCGTCATGGGCGGCATGATGGTGCATCTGACGCTCGTCTTTTTCTATTTCTCGCTCTTCAAATATCTATTCCTGATCATCGGCTCCCCCCTATTCGCCTACCTGAGCCAACTCACGGAAGGGTTGATCCACGGCGCCACCGACGATTTCAATTTCGACCGGGGCCAAATGATGCGGGACATGCGTCGTGGCATCCGCGTGGCGCTGCGCAACATAACGTGGCAAACGGTCTACACGATCTGTATCCTCATCCTATCGTTCATTCCGCTCATCGGCTGGATCACGCCCGTGATCTCCACCTTCGTCGAATGCTACTATTACGGCTTCTCCATGCTCGACTATAGCTGCCAGCGGCACAAGCTGTCCCAGTCCGAGGCGCATGCTTATATCGGTCAGCACAAAGGCCTCGCCATCGGTAATGGCATCATCTTTTACGGGATGCATTTTGTACCCATCCTCGGCTGGGTCCTGGCCCCCGCCTATGCCGTCATCGCCGCAACGATCAGTCTCTATCATCAGAATCTCGAATAAGCATGGCCGACAAGCAACCATCCCAGCCGCCCCACGGCTCGACGCTCTATCTCATCCCCACCTTCCTCGACGAGCACGCGCTGGCGCCGCTCCCCGCCTACATCCTCGATGCCGTCAAAGAGTGCCAGGTCTTCTTCGTCGAAAACCCAAGGTCTGCCCGTCGTTATCTAAAAATGCTGTGGAAAGAAATGGTGATCGACAACTACGAATGGCACACCATCCATAAAGCCGAAGAAGAAGTACGATCGGTCTTCCGCCAAAAGCTCAAAGAAGGCAAGACCATCGGCATTATCAGCGAGGCAGGCTGCCCCGGCGTCGCCGACCCCGGTCAGCTCCTCACCGCGGCCGCGCACGAAGCCGGCGCCATCGTCAAGCCGCTCGTGGGGCCCAGCTCCATCCTCCTCGCCCTTATGGCCAGCGGCCTCAACGGCCAGCAATTCCGGTTCTCCGGCTATCTCCCCGTCGACAACGCCGCCCGCACCAAGGCCCTGCGCGACCTCGAAACCGAATCCCAGCGTCTCGACTGCACCCAGATCTTCATCGAGACTCCATACCGCAACAACGCCCTCCTCACCGCGCTCCTCGCCGCCTGCAAGCCTACGACCCGTCTCTGCATCGCCACGGGCCTCACCGGCCCGACCCAGTACATCCGCACCCGGACGATAGCCCAATGGCGCACCACGCCGCCCCCCGACATCCAAAAGCAACCCACCATCTTCCTCCTCCTGGCCTAGCCGCGCGCTCAAACAACCCTAACTTTGTGCAAAATTTCACACAAAACAACCCTAACTTTGTGCAAAAAAACAAACAAAACAACCCTAACTTTGTGCAAAGTAAATTACAATTTTATTATTATCAATGTTTTATAGAAAAATTATAAACGATCTTAAAACCTGGTCTAATTCGCCCGACCGCAAACCCCTAATCCTACGTGGCGCTCGCCAGGTAGGAAAGACAACCGTCGTTGATGCATTTGGCAAGACCTTTAACCATTATATCAAATTAAATCTCGAAACTCCTGCCGACAAAAACCTATTTACGACTTCCCCGGATGTTCATAAGCTCATACAAGCGATATTTTTCGCAAAAGAAAAAGAATTAGCCCATAGGGCCGACACTCTTTTATTTATAGATGAGATCCAGCAGGTAGATGGCGCCCTGAACATGCTAAGATATTTTTACGAAGAATATCCCGACCTCAGGGTGATCGCAGCAGGCTCATTGTTGGAAACTATCCTGCATAGAAAAACCAATGTACCGGTAGGCAGAGTCGAATATAGAGTAATGCGGCCGGTAAGCTTTCCGGAGTTTCTAAAGGCGCTTCGTAAAGATCAGGCGTCTGAGCAATTGGAGCACCTTCCCCTAAACGACTTTGCTCATCAAACGCTATTAAGCCTATTTCATACTTATGCCCTCGTCGGGGGAATGCCGGAGATCGTCGCGAACTACGCAGAAAAAGAAGACCTTACTGCATTACCCACTATTTATAACCGACTGATCAATGCCTATCTCGACGACGTTGAAAAATATGGCAAAACAGATTCACATGTGCGAGTGATCAGGCATTGTATCCGCGTCAGTTTTACAGAAGCGGGAAAAAGGATCAAATTCCAACATTTTGGCCGATCCGATTATGGCTCTAAGGAAGTCGGCGAAGCGTTGAGGACCCTTGAAAGAGTCTTTTTGCTTTCGTTATTGTACCCAACGATCAGCCCCACTCTGCCGCTCATACCCGACTTTCGTAAATCCCCGAGACTGCAGGTGCTCGACACCGGAATGATGAACCATTTTCTGGGAATTCAAACAGAAATTTTAGGCACAGAAGATCTAAACGAAGTCTATCAGGGAACGATCATAGAACACCTGGTGGGACAAGAGTTAATTGCACTTAATTACAGCCCATTGAGCAGCCTGAATTTTTGGGTTAGAGAAAAAAAGACGTCCCTCGCGGAGGTCGACTATATCTATCCTTATGAAGGCCAGTTGATCCCAATTGAAGTCAAAGCTGGTAAGACAGGTTCTCTAAAGTCCCTACACATATTTATGGACGAAGCGCCTCACGACCTGGCCATCCGTTTTTGGTCGGAACCACTAAATTTATCTGCGGTTACCACCCCTTCCGGCAAGACTTTCCGTCTCTTAAGTCTCCCTTACTACCTCGCCTCGCAAACGGAGAAATACATCGCCTGGTTCAAAACCCAACCCCCTACTTCTTCTCGATAGAAACAATGCTATCCACGATAAACTTACTATACCCCCGCCAGGGGATCGCCCCATTGTATTCCTTATAATGCAGCTGCACCAGCGATCCACTCGCCAGCTCCAGCTTCCTGGCCACGTCGTCATTGTCCACCGAAAAAAGAAATTCATTCGACTGCATCGAATTGGGCACCTTCGACTGGATGCCCGTGAGGATCACCTCCCCCTCATAGGTCTTGAAGATATATCCCTTGCGGACGACATAGTTCAGCGTCCCGGCCTTGACCCCGTCGCCAAAGACGAGATAGTAACGCGCATAGACAAAGATCAGGAGCCCGATGATCAGGACGGCCACGATAATTCCAAGAACTTTCTTCATAAAAGACAGTTTAGTGTTAGTTATTCTCCGAACCCATATTTATCGACCAGGTAGATCAACGCCGCCATATTGATCGTCCCCAGCTCCAGCTCCCGCTTGTTCACATTCTCCAGGACATCCGCCCGGCTATGATGCAGATCGAAATACCGCTGCGAATCCGGCAACAGCTCCCCGACCACAGCACCCAGCACCGGCTTCATCGGCGAAACGTCCGACCCGCCGCCACCCTTCTGAAATTGATAAACACCGTACGGTTCCAGCAGCGGAATCCAGGCCCGCACCCTCGCCAGCTGGTCGTCGCTAAGCCCCAGCGAGAACGCCCGCGGCGTAAACCCGCCGGCATCGCTCTCCAGGCCAAGGATATGCTTCTCCCCCGCCTCCTTCGCCGCAGCGGCATATTTCTGTCCGCCGCGCCCGCCATTCTCTTCATTGGCAAAAAGCACCACCCGGATCGTATGCCGCGGTTTATAACCGATCGCCTGCAAGGCCCGGAGCACCTCGATCGACTGTACACATCCCGCCCCGTCATCCTGCGCACCCTCCGCCGGGTCCCAGGAGTCGAGATGGCCGCCTACGGTGATATATTGGTCCGGGAACTCGGAACCGCGAATCTCGCCGATCACATTGTGCGCGATGGTATCCGGCAGCATATGCGCCATGGTGCGCATGAAAACGGTAACCTGTGCGCCCCGCTCCAGCGAAGCCGCGAGCAAGTCTGCATTACGCAGCCCTACCGCCGCCGCCGGGATCTTGGGAAAGCTGTCATTATAGACCATCGCCCCCGTATGTGGATTGTTGTCAACGCCCTCCCCCATGGTCCGCACCAACACCGCAACTGCGCCATACTTAGCGGCCCGGCTCGGCCCGAGAACGCGATACCGCACCGCATCTCCATAAGCCTTGAAGGTCTCGATAAGGAAAGGATTGAATTTATAGTTGTAGAAAACGATCTTGCCCCTGATCTCCTCTTTGCGCCGTTCCAGCTCGTCGAAGTCATGGATCAGCACCACCGGCGCCTGCACTCCGGCAGCACCCGTACCCACCGAATTGCCCAGGGACAGTATATCGAGCGGTCCCTCAATTTTTGCCGATCTGCTCCCGGCGACGTCCTTGTACCGCGCATCGCCGGAATGGGTTTTGCCGGCCATTTTCCCCTCCAGTTTCGAAACCATCCATGCCGTATCGCGGCCACCCCGCACCCAATGCGGCACCATACACTCCTGCAACCGAACGTCCGATGCCCCCGCGTCGTTCAGCGCCGCCATCCCCCATTTCTCGGCCTTATAGTAGCCCGGACTCCCCGACAACCGCGCCCCGACACGTTTGGTCAAAACCCCAAGGTTCCCATAAGCCTTCCCATCGGTCAGGATGGTATCCGCAAGCCGACGGATCAACGCCGAATCGTCGCCCGTTTGGGCCGAAACAGATCCAAAAACGACCAATAAAAGAAATAGTAAACTGCCTTTCAACAATTTAAGGCCCATGTATGTTATTTTGCACTAAAGATAGTGCAAAACTCTAACCATTAACCATGCGTATAGGCATCGTCTGTTATCCCACATTTGGCGGCAGTGGCGTACTGGCCACCGAGCTCGGTAAGGCCCTGGCGGACAAGGGTCACCAGGTACATTTTATCACCTACCAGCAGCCGGTGCGGCTCAACGAGTTCAATGCGAACATCTTCTACCACGAAGTGCGCGTGACCACCTATCCGCTTTTCGACTATCCGCCGTACGAAACGGCCCTGTCGAGCGCCATGGTCGACGTGATCAACAATCACCAGCTCGATCTGCTGCATGTCCACTACGCCATCCCCCATGCCTCCGCCGCCTATATAGCGAAAAAGATCGTAGAGGCCCAGGGTCGCTATATCCCCGTGATCACGACCCTGCACGGTACAGACATTACCCTCGTGGGCCGCGACAAGACCTTTGCACCCGTGGTCGCGTTCTCCATCAACCAAAGCGACGCCATCACCGCCGTCTCGCAAAACCTCCGCGACGAGACCTTCCGCACCTTTCAGATCGAAAAAGAGATCCGCGTCATCCATAATTTCGTCGACACGCGCCGCTTCCACAAAAAGCCTATCGACGCCTTCCGCCGCGTCATCGCCCCCAATGGCGAGCGCATCCTGCTCCACGCCTCCAATTTCCGCAAGGTCAAACGCGTCAAGGACATCGTCCGCATCTTCGAAATTGTAAGGAAAAAGATACCCAGCAAATTGCTCTTCGTAGGCGACGGCCCCGAACGCTCCGACGCGGAAAGCCTCTGCCGGGAATTAGACATCTGCGACGATACCCGGTTTGTCGGAAAACAGGAGCAAATGGAAGACATCCTGGCGATCGCCGACCTCTTTCTGCTCACGAGCGAATACGAAAGCTTCGGTCTCGCCGCCCTCGAAGCCATGGCCGCGGGCGTCCCCGTGATCTCCACCAATGCCGGCGGTCTTCCCGAAATTGCCATCCAGGGTGAGACCGGCTATCTCGACGATATCGGCGACATCCACAGCATGAGCGAACACGCCATCAAGATCCTCAGCGACGACGAAACCCTCAAACGCTTCAAGGCTAACGCCGTAGCCCAGGCGAAGAATTTCGACATCCACCGCATCGTGCCCCAATACGAGGCCCTCTACAACCGCTTTCTCGCCATGGAGCCGGCGCGCTAACCGGCCCCCTTCTCGGCTCACCGCCTGCACCATCTTATGATTGGACCTTCGTCGGATCTGCTTCGCCACGATCCTCCTCGGTCGGAGCCTTCGCTACGCTCGGCTCTGGCCGACAGCCTCCGGCTGCCCCTGCGCTTTCTCGCCATGGAACCTGCCCGCTAACCCGTCCACCACCACCCACCCCGCGTATCAAAAACGAACACTTTCGTAGATCGAAAAAGCGCAACCGCCTGCGCCCCAGCGGCTTACCCGTCTGGCACCCGCTTTGACGCAAAACACCAAAACCAAGACACATGATCAGGAACTACTGGCTCGTCGCCATCCGCAAGCTCCTCCGCCAAAAGATCCATAGCGTCATCAATATCCTCGGCCTCACCATCGGCATCGCCTCCTGCCTGATCATCTTCCTCCTCACCCGCTACGAGCTCAGCTGCGACACCTTCCATCCCGGCGGCAGCCGCATCTATCGCGTCGTCGCCCTCCGCGGCAGCCACGTAGAGGATGCGCGCAAACTGGGCTTTCTGCCCTCCAGTGTTCCCCCCACACTGCAATCCGAGCTCACGGGCTGCGAAGCCGTCGCGGGTTTCTATCTCTTCTACACCCAGGTCACGATCCCCGCCGGCGAAGGCCGCCAACCCGGTCGCGAAGACCGCCGCCCCGGCGAACCTAGCGCCCCCAGCCAAGGCAGCGCCCCCCGCGCCACCCGCCATTTCGACGCTCCCCAAAGGGGGGCGACACCAGATATCGTCATCGCCCAGCCCGAATACTTCAAGCTATTCCATTACCAATGGCTCGCCGGCAACCCCACCACCAGTCTCACCGAGCCGTACCGTGTAGTCCTCACCAGCGACCAGCTCCAAAGATACTTCGGTGACATCACCCCCGCCGCCGCCATCGGCCGCCAGATCATCTACCGCGACAGCCTTCCCGTATACGTCTCCGGCGTCGTAAAAAGCTGGGACCGCAATACCGATTTCGCGTTCAACGACTTTATTTCTTTCGCCACCGTAGAGCATACTTTTCTCAAAGACTATCTCTCTATAGGCCAATGGTACAACTGGGGCAGCAGCGTACAAGGATTTGTCAAATTAGCCCCCGGCGTCACCCCCGCGCAGGTAAACGCCCAGTTCCCCGCGTTCGTAAAAAAATACATGAACCCCGGTCCCGGCGGCATTGTGCAATTGCACCTCCAGCCGCTAAGGGATATCCATTTCAATGCGGAATATATGGACGCACTGGGGCACAAGGCGCATCTGCCTACGCTCTATGGGCTCATGGCCATCGCCGTCTTTATCCTCCTGCTCGCCGCCATCAATTTCATCAATCTGAGCACCGCCCAAAGCCTCCAGCGAACCAAAGAGATAGGTATCCGCAAAGTCCTGGGCAGCCGCCGAAAAGACATCGCCGTCCAGTTCCTCGGCGAGACGTTCCTGACAACCTTACTCGCAACCACACTCTCCGTGCTCATCACCCCCATCGCCCTCCACCTCCTGCACACCTATCTCCCGGCCGGCCTAACGTTCACCCTCACGCCCATCAACATCCTTTTCCTCATAGGTATCACCGTGATCACTGGTCTGCTCGCCGGCTCCTACCCCGCCAAAGTCATCTCGGCGCTCCTGCCCGTGATAAGTCTCAAGGGGCAGGCTACCCGCAGTCTTCAGCCTAATCGGTATCTGCACCGGGCCCTCATCGTCTTTCAGTTCACGATCTCGCTCGCGTTCATCATGTGTACGGTGATCGTCACCCGTCAGTTACATTATGTCTTGAACACCGATCTCGGTTTCGATAAAGATGCTATCGTCACTTTCCGCACCCGCGGCGAATATCCCGCGAGCGACCGTGAAGTCCTCGCGCAGAAACTCCGGGCTCTCCCGGGCATCGCGATGGTGACGCGGCATGCGGAGACTCCCGAAGCCGCGCGGCATAGTGGCACGAGCATCGAATACAAAGGCGCCAGGGACGAACAGATAGAAGCCTCCTTCGAGCAGTGCGACACCAACTATCTAAAGCTCTTCGGTATCCCCCTCGTCGCCGGCCGAAATATCTTCCCCAACGACAGCGTGCACGAATTCGTGATCAACGAGACCTGCGCAAAACAGCTGGGTTTCAAAAGACCCAGCGACGCGCTCGGCCAAAGAGTGATCACGGGCGCTAATGGGTGGCAGGGCCCCGTCGTCGGCGTCATCCGCGATTTTCATTCCCAGTCGCTGCATGAGGCCATCGCGCCATTCTTTCTCCTGGACAACGCGAGAGGAGAGCGCACCATTAGCATCAAGCTCGCCCCCACCGCCCGCACCCCCGAAGCCGTCGCCGCCATCCTGCGTAAAGTCCAGACCCTCTGGAAGGCGACCTACCCCAATGAGAAGTTCGCCTATAGTTTCCTCGACGAAAGCATTGCCAATCTCTATGAGCAAGAGCAAAAGACCTCCGACCTCCTACGCCTCGCCATGGTGATTGCCATCCTGATCTCGTGCATGGGTCTCCTCGGTCTTGCCACCTTTGCCGCACAGCAGCGCAGCAAGGAGATCAGTATTAGGAAGGTTCTCGGAGCAAGCGTCGCCCGCATCGTCGCGCTCCTCACCGGCAATTTCCTGTGGCCCGTCGCGCTCGCCATCGTCATCGCCACACCCGTCGCCTGGTATTTCATGCAGCGCTGGCTGCAGGGCTTCGTCTATCGCACGACCGTGCCCTGGTGGCTCTTCGTCTGCTGCGGTCTCGCCGCTATAGCCATCGCCCTGCTGACGGTGGGCTTCCAGGCGGTGCGCACCGCCACCGCCAACCCCGTCGACAAGTTGCGCTCCGAGTAAGCAAGGCCGCCACCGCCCGTCGCACCCCGCCACCGCCCCTCCGGGAGCCGTCACCGTCACCAACAAGTCGTATCTTGCACCGACAAAATACCCTCATGATGCGACGCGTGCTCTTCCTCGGTGTGTTCATCGCCCTCGGCCTGGCCTCCCGCGCCCAGTCGAGCCCCGACCCTACCGACTATGAATCGATGAAAAACTACCTGAGTCTCCGCATCTATCCCGCGGATGTCATCGACACCCATGGCGGCATCGACTCGCTGGTCACCCGTGAAGACCTCGAGCACACCTACACCGTGCTGATGCTGGATTTCCCCGGCGGGTTCGCACCGGTCAAAAGAAGCATGTTCGAAACGTGGAAAAAGAATGTCGCCGAAGTCTTTCAGGTTGCCCAGACCCATGTCGACAGCGCCAAGGTCCAGCGCGTCAGCAAAAGCTTTTCGCTCCAGGATTCCGCGGTAGAGGTCAATATGCTCGTGGAACCGGACTATGCGGCGAGTTACGCGTTGGACCTCGAACACAACATGCCCGATCTCGTCGGCGAATGGGGCGCCGTCGTGGCGATGCCCTTCAAGGGCCTGGTAGCGATTAACAAGATTGCCAAGGGTGACCGCCTCGATTGGACAAGATTCATCCGGCTCACCCAGCCTTTTATAGAGAAGTCATACCGGGAGCAGCCGCAGCCGATCTCCGATCAATACTTCTGGTATTATAAAGGAAAATTCACCC
>Ga0134128_10001983_pt1 | contig 25712 bp, 23 predicted proteins | sample KB31754_FD_96462 | JGI IMG/M metagenome (GOLD analysis project Ga0134128, IMG submission 96462) | Terrestrial soil microbial communities with excess Nitrogen fertilizer from Kellogg Biological Station, Michigan, USA - KB3-175-4 | ecosystem: Environmental > Terrestrial > Soil > Unclassified ...
CCAGGTCCTCGTCCACGACGGCGACCAGAACCAGTCGGGCGGCGACTCGGGCGAGGCCTGCGTCCTCTTCTGCGCGGGCAGCGACGACTGCGAGACGACCGGGACCTGCGAGACCGGCGGCGCAGGCGGCTCCGGCGGCGGGCCGAGCTGTCCGTCGGGCACCTCCGCCTGCGGCGGCGGCGGGCCCGACGGCGTCACCTGCCCGTCCGGCCTCGTCTGCGCCAACGGCTGCTGTCTCCCCGCCATCCCGATCAGCTGACCGCGGCGGCCGCCTCGACCGGCCGGGCTCCCGGGGCGATCCCGCCCTGCCCGGCCGCTTGAACGGGCGCGCGCCGTGAGCTATATTTTGATTGTCTTCAAAATATCAAACCACGATGCGCGTCCAAGAGGTCTTCAAGGCGATTTCCGATCCGTCGCGCCGCAGGGTGCTCAAGCTCCTGCAGCGCGGGTCGCAGACGGCCGGCCAGTTGGCCGAGGCGTTCGACATCACCAAGGGGTCGCTGTCCCATCACTTCAACGTCCTCAAGGCGGCCGACCTGATCCGTTGTGAGCGGCGCGGGCAGCAGCTCGTCTACTCGCTCAACACCACGGTCTTCCAGGACGCCGCCGCCCTGCTGCTCGACCTGTTCGCGATCGACAATCGAAATCGAAAGGAGACGGCTGATGGAGCCAGAGCGCACCCCGAGTCGCCAGTCGAATCGCGCCCACCTGCTCAGCCTGGCGCTGGTCGCCGGCTCGTTCGCCGCCGCCGCCGTGCTCTACCGCAGACTGCCTGATCCGGTCCCCGTCCACTGGGACGCGCACGGGCAGGTCAACGGGTTCATGCCCAAGCCCTGGGGCGTCCTGGTGCTGCCGCTCGTGACGCTGGGGACCTACGCGCTGTTGTCGATCCTGCCGCGCATCTCGCCGCAAGGTTTTCGTTTCGACCGGTTCCGGGGGACCTACGACCTCATCCGGACGGCCATCCTGGGCTTTCTCTTCTTCGCCACGCTGCTGGCGCTGCTGGCGGGCGCAGGGTTCGACGTCTCCGTGGCGCGCGCCGTGCCGTTCGGGGTGGGGGTGCTGTTCGTCGTCCTCGGGAACGTGCTCGGCAAGGTGACGAAGAACTTCTTCGTCGGCATCCGCACCCCCTGGACGCTGGCCAGCGACGAGGTCTGGCTGCGCACGCACCGCCTGGGCGGGCGGGTCTTCGTGGTGGCCGGTCTGGTCCTGGCGATCGCGGGGCTCCTCGGGAGCGGCGGCGCGGCGCCGATCGTCGCGGTGTCGCTGGCCGCCCCGCTGATCCCCATCGTCTACTCGTACGTCATCTACCGGCGCCTGCAAGGACCGACCGGCCACGCTCGATGAGGTGTAAGAACAGAACGGGTCGTCCGTCAGCAGGGAGAGGGCCGAATGAAACGGCCCCAAGGAGGACCCCATGCGCAACGAAGGAACCGATCAGGACTCAGAGTGCCCGTGCGATCCGTGCCCGCCCGGCTGCCCGTGCCCGTGCGGCGGATGAACCGCGCGCGATGAGCGGCTCACCGCGAGACGACGGCTCGGCTGCAGCCCGACCGCCAGGGGTCGAGCTGTCGCTCGCGGTGCGCCGCGCGCTGGCCGAGAACCGGGCTCGCTTCCTGCGCTTCGTCCGGCGCCGGGTCGGACGAGCGGACGTCGCCGAGGAGATCCTCCACGACGCCATCGTGCGCGCCATCGTTCGCGGCGACGGGGTGCGGGATCAGGACGCCATCGTGCCCTGGTTCTACCGGCTTCTGCGCAACGCCACGGTCGACCATCTGCGGGGAGAATCGGCCGAGCGCCGCGGCCTGTCCTCTTTCGCCCGCGAAAGCGCCGCCGAGCTCGGCGGCGACGCCGGCGTCTCTTTGGTCGACACGATCTGCAGCTGCGTCAGCGGCCTGGTCGCGGTGCTGAAAACGGAATACGCGACGGCCCTGAATCGCGTCGATCTCGGCGGCGAATCCATCGGCGGCTACGCGCGTGCCGCCGGCATTTCGGCGGGCAACGCCTCCGTCCGCCTTCACCGCGCGCGGCGCGCCCTCCGCCGGGCGGTCGACGCACATTGCGGCGCTTGCGCCGAGCGCGGCGGTTACCTCTGCGAATGCCAGGCGGAGCCGCACCGACCGCCTGTCGCGTCGGGCGCTGCCTGACGATCCGTGTGACCGCGATGACCGCGGTCGCCGAACGCCCCTGGTCTCGCCGTTCCGGGTCCCTAGCTTTCGTGCATCAGGGAACGGGGAGGTGGGGCGATGGCGTGGTGGAAGCTGGTGGTCGGGATGGCTGTTGCTGGCGCAGCCTGTGGCGGGTCCACCGCTTCGGACCCGTTGGACGCGGCGGTTCATACGGCTCCGGCGCTGGTGGACGCTCACCCGAGCGAGGTCGGCTCACCCGGCGATGGCGCGACGGCGGCCGACGGGCCAGGCGCCGAGGCATCCGCAGGCGCGCCGACCTGGACGGCGATCTACGGCCAGCTGCTGGTGAACGCCGGCTATCCCTCGAACTGCCTGGGGTCGGGGTGCCACGACCCGGGCGTCGAGAAGGGGATCGACCTCTCCACCCGCGAGAAAGGCTGGAGCACGATCATGAAGCGGGTGACGGCGGGAAAGCCGGAGAGCTCCGATCTCGTCACGGTGCTGAAATCGGGATACATGCCGCAGGGACGCCCCCAGATGCCGGCCGCGGACGTCGCACAGATCAGCGCCTGGATTTCTGCCGGGGCGCAAGACGACTGAAAACGCGCCCCGACGCGAGCTGAAATTACGGCGCGACCATCGCCGACAGCGCGCGGGCTACTGCGCGGTCACGTTGGCCACGGGGAATTGAATGCTCCCCGTGCCGCCGCCCGCCTCGACGAGGACCGAGGCCTCGAGCATGTTTCCCAGCGTCATTCCTGCCGCTTTCCAGGCGGCGAAGTGCTGGGAGATGGAGATCGTCCCGCACGTGCGCGCTGTCTGCCGCATGCTGTAGAACTGGTTCCAGCTGGTCACCGTGTTACCGCAGCGGTTGCCGCCGGTTCCAGTCGTGGCGCGCAGGTACAGGGTGTACGTCCCGCCATCCACGGTCAATGTCCCCTTGTTGGTGGTGTTTCCCGGGTTGAAGGGGAGGCCGTTGTACGCGTCGTCGACGATGTACCACTCGATGCACGGGTTCTGCGACCAGCCGTAGATGCCGATGTACGAGTAGCCGCCCGCGGTCCCCGATTTCACCTCGGAGAAATCCGCGGTAATGGTCCCGAGCTGGTCGTAGGTCTTGTTGCCCGGCCATTGCAGGCCGGTGCGGGCCAGAAAATCCCCGGAGCTCGGCCCCCAGCTGGCGCTGAACGCAGGGGTGCTGAAGGTGGTCATCGAGCCCCCGCTCTGGTTCATCCACAAAGACCAGCTGAGACCGGCCGCCGTGCCCTGAGAATCGCCGCTGTGCATCGTGCCGCCGCTGGCCGGGAGCGTGGCGCTGCAGTTCACGGTCGAACCGCTGCCGCCGGTCCCCGTCGCGCCCCCCGTCCCGGTCGCGCCGGACGATCCACCTTTGGCACCGCCCGTTCCCGTCGCTCCGCCCTTGGCCCCGCCGGTGCCCACGGCGCCACCGGTCGCGCCGCCCGTGCCGGGCCCCGCGCCGCCGGTTTGTCCGGTCGAACCGCCCGTGGCGCTGCTGCCGCCCGTGGCGGTCGATCCGCCGTCGCCCCCCGTGCCGCCGTCATCGGCACCCGCGCAGCCGGCGAACGCCAGCGCGGCCAGGCCACAAGCAACCAAACCGATGGACTTCGAAAAGGTAGGAAAGGGGCGAAATTTCATGTTCGATAATTTTCCGGTTTGTAGAAGGTAGACACCACCGAAGCCGGCGACGTGCGGGCTTTACTGCGCGGTCACGTTGGCCACCGGGAACTGAATACTTCCCGTTCCGCCACCTACCTCGACGAGAACCGAGGCCTCCAGCATGTTCCCCAGCGTCATGCTCGCGGCCTTCCAGGCGGCGAAGTGCTGGGAGATGGAGATCGTCCCGCAGGTGCGAGCCGACTGCCGGATGCTGTAGAACTGATTCCAGCTCGTGACGCTGCTGCCGCATTTGTTGCCACCGGTCCCGGTCGTGGAGCGCGTGTAGAGGGTGTACGTGCCACCGTCGATCGTCACCGTCCCCTTGTTGGTGGTGTTCCCGGGATTGACCGGCAACTTGTTGTACGAATCGTCGACGATGTAAAACTCGATGCACGGGTTCGTCGACCAGCCGTAGATCCCGATGTACGAGTAGCCGCCGCCGCCCCCCGATTTCGTCTCCGAGAAATCCGCGGTGATGGTTCCGAGCTGATCGTAGGTCTTGTTGCCCGGCCACTCGAGTCCGGTGCGGGCCAGGAAGTCGCCCGAGCTCGGCCCCCAGCTGGCGCCGAAAGCAGGGGTGCTGAAGGTGGTGATGGTCCCGCCGCTCTGGTTCATCCAGATCGACCAGCTGAGACCAGCCGCCGTGCCCTGGGTCTTGCCCGAATGGTCCGTGCCGCCGCTCGTCGGATACGTGGCGCCGCAGTCGGCCGTCGAGTTGTTGCCGCCGGCGCCGCTGCCGCCGGTGCCCGTCGCGCCGCCCGTGCCCGTCGCGCCGCCCGTGCCCGTCGTGCCCCCCTTGGCGCCACCGGTGCCGGTCGCGCCGCCCGTCCCGGTGGTTCCACCCTTGGCGCCGCCCGTGCCGGTCGCGCCGCCCGTCCCGGTGGTTCCGCCCTTCGCGCCGCCGGTGCCCGTCGTGCCGCCCGTCCCCGTGACGCCGCCCGTGCCGACGACGCCGCCCGTGCCGGTGGTTCCACCCTTGGCGCCGCCTGTGCCCGTCGTACCTCCCGTGTCGATGACGCCACCCGTGCCGGGGGAGCCGCCCGTGCCGACCTTGCCGCCCGTGGCGGGCGATCCGCCGTCGCCTTGTAGGCCGCCGCTGCCGGTCGACCCGCCGGTTCCGGTCGTCGCCCCGTTGCCCCCCTGGCCGTCACCTCCACCCGGTTCCGATGACTGCGCGCAGGCCACGAACATCATCGCGGCCAGACAAGAGGTGAGGCCAAACCCAGGCAAGCGACGGATACGGAGGGAGCTATTCATGATCGATAGAATTCCCGGGCCTCCGGAGGCGGATCAGGCCCGGTCGCGCTTTTTCGTCGAGAAGAGCCGCGGTGGTGCGCGGACATGCGACCTCCTGCGACAGCTCGCACCTTGTGGGCGCGACCGTCGGGGAACAGCGCGAGGAGCGACGTTCTAGCGCGACCGCGAACGGCGTCGGATCCCGAGCAGGCCGAGGCCGACGAGCAGCACGAGCGGCGCGCCGGGCCGAGAGCCCTCGACGGCGCACGAGCATCCACCCCCGCCGCTCTGTCCGGGCCCGGTTCCGCCCGTGGTCCCGCCGCCGCCGCCGCCCCCACCGGTGCCGGTCTGCGATCCGGGCAGGTGGCACGCGGTGTCGCACGCGGCGCCGGTCGCGTTCGCCGAGCCGTCGTCGCACTGCTCGCCCGGATCGAGCACGCCGTCGCCACAGCTCGCCTTCACGCAGGTGGTGCGGCAGGCGGCAGGCGTGGCGTCACTGTTGTTGGGGCCGTCATCGCACGCTTCGCCCGGATCGACGACGCCGTCGCCGCAGCTCGCGTTGACGCAGGTGGTGCGGCAGGCGCCGGGCGCCGTGTCGCTGTTGTTCGCGCCGTTGTCGCACTGTTCGCCGGTATCGACCTTGCCGTCGCCGCAATGCGACCGCGTGCAGTTCGTCTTGCAGGCGCCCGGCACGATGTCGCTGTTGTTGGCGCCGTCGTCGCAGTCCTCGCCCGGATCGAGCGTTCCGTTGCCGCAGAACGGGGCCCAGCCGATGTCCTTCATCAGCGCCGCCTCCATCCGGAGATCGTGGCTGATGATGTACGAGTCGGTCGGCTCCTCGATCAGGTTGGGCCGCGCCAGCGGATCCCAGTGCGACACCGTCGAGAGCGGGAGGATCGGGTTGCTCGCGTACATGTACACGTGCCCTTGCGCATCGGCGCCGACCAGGCGCGTGCTGTCGGCGTCGAGCGAGACGCTGTCCCCCTGGGCGAGCAGAGCGGCGTCGTCGTCGCTCACGCCGACGACCGGGATGTTGACCGGGAACATGGCGGCCTGGGTGCGAGGGTCCTCGAGGCTCGACGGCGGCGCCTCGCCGACCGCATCCGAGAAGATGATCCCGATGGCGCCGCCGTAGACTTGGGCGAAGTTCGCCAGCGCCGAATAGGTGCAGACGCCCCCCTGAAACAGGACGATCTGTCCGGCGTAGCTGCTCGGGAAACCGCTGTTGCAGAGGTACGACGCGTCTCCCAGGGCGATCGGCCCCTGCACTCTCCCCGCGGAGAGCAACGGGCCGAAGGTCGCCTCGGCGAGCGCGCCCGAAAAGCCGCTCGGGCTCGGGGTGACGGCGATGCGCGGCGCGCCCTTGGCCAGCACCGTCGGGGCCAGCTTGTCGACGTTGTCGCCGTGCCAGACCAGGTGGCGGACGTTCTGCATCGAGGCGAACCGCTGGTCGTCGGTCATGTCGGACCAGAGCATGTTGGCCTGGTTGTCGTAGAGGTGCGTCACGAAGACGTCCGGGTAGATGACGCCGGCCAGCGCACCCGTGGTGACGTCGATTTCGGCGACGAAGCCGAGGCCGTGCCCGAACTCGTGCAGCAGCACCTTGATGAGATCGAGATCGTCCCCCGGCGGCTTGCCGTCGAACCCGTAGTACCAGTCCTCCGTGCCGCCGGAGCAAGTGGAGAGCGCGCCGTTGAACGTGGCGTCGATGTCCTCCACCCCCGGATTGAGATCGAACCCTGCCAGACGATCGGCCAGCGCTTCCACGAGGTAGAGATCCTGAGGCCCGCCCGGCTGGTCGATCTCCAGGCCGGAGGTGCGCGCCTGGCCGAGGGTGATGCCCGTGCTGCTGCAGGAGAGCGCGCTGAAATTGGAGGCGATGACGATGGGGACGGCGCTGTCGATCATCGTCCCCCAGATCCGGGCCGCCTCTTTGAAGGCGTTGAGTCGCTGCTGCCCGACGGTGGTGCCCGAGTTGCCGCCCACCGGCGCCGCCGGCGTGGGGTCGTTCAATCCTTCGCCGGGGGCGTCCATGTTTTGAATGACGAACGTCGCCGTGGCGTGGGCGACGGCCGGCCAGAGCATCGCCGCGGCGGCCAGCGCGCTGATCGCCGCACCGGACAGCGGTCTCGCCCGCCGGGTCATCGGCCGCTCCCGGTCGGGACCTGCCGCGGGTCGCGGCAGAAGGAACGCCAGGTCCCGTCGGGTTGACGTTCGAGGGTGTGGATGTGATCGGGGACCCCGCGCAAGTCGATGCGCTTCCCGCCGGTGGCGGTCGACACGGGCGCAGGCCACACGACCGGCGGCGCCTCCGCCAGGCGGGTCGCCGCCTGCCGGTGCGCCTGATCGCGCGTGGCCAGGACGCGCGCCGCGAACGCCTCGCGCGCCGCGGGCGACGGCGCCGCTGCCGGCTCGGGCCGCTCGGCGCAACCGAGGAGGAGCATCGAGAGAAGGACGAACGTACTTTGTCGCCTAAGGAAGGTTAGTTGCATGCGGGAGAGTTTCGCACAATTTGCGAAAATCAGAGCGCAATCAGCAATGCGCTCGGCCGCCCCCAGAATTCTCCAACGTTATCGCCGCCTCTTCCCCGGCGTGCGGACGCCCCGCTCACTCGACGGGAGCCGGATCGGCCGGGTATCGGTGGAGCGGCGTGGTCCCCCGGATGACGATCCCCAGTCTATCCCAGACCACCCGGCGACCGCCGTCCAGATCGTAGTCGTGCCAGCGCGCCAGGAACGCCTCCCGGCTCAGGAAGGCGTACCCGGTCCGCACCGAGGGGTCCATGACGAACACCCGGTCGCGCGTGAGCCCCACGACGACGACGTAGTGTCCGTCCTCCCAGCTGGCGCGCCAGTCGCTGACCTTCCCGGCGGGCCAAGCCTGGATGGCGGCGATGACCACCGCCCCCTGCGCGAGCTGGCGCCCGAGATCCTCGAGCGTGAGCCCGGTGAGCGCCTCCGCGGCGAGGCCGAACCGGCGCGCCGTGGCGACGATGCTCGTCACGCGCGTCCCTTGCTCGGGATCGACCCCCAGCTCGGCGTCGAGCCGAGACTCGGCGTCGTCGAACACCCCGAAGTAGACCAGCGTCGCCATCAACGCGGCGGCACCGCAGCTCCACGGACGGGCCTGCGAGATGATCGGCACCGGGACCAGCCGCGGCGGCGCCGAGGCGCGGAGCGCCTGGCCGGTGACCGCCGTTCCCAACAGCAAAGACCCGGCGAGCAGCGACGCGGCCAGCGCCAGGCGTCTTCTCTTGGCCCGCCGCCCGACCCGCGGGTCCGGGACAAGCGGTGCACCTCCTTCGCCGCCTCGCGCCTCCACCCTCGCCTTCCCGTCCAGAGCCACGCCCCTCGACAAAGTGGCGACCTCGGGAGGGGTCGTCAATGCGTAATCGCCGCCTGATGCACCGGGCCCCGGTGGTAGAGCGCGAACTGCCCGCTGGCGTCGACCTCGACCCACCCGGCGTCCTTGGGCTCGCCTGCGAGCTTCAGCCCGGCCCTCACGTTGCCCGGCCAGTCGACGAGCCAATCGATCCTTTGCTCGCGCAAATAAGCGCCCAGGCCGTCCTGGCGACCGAGCACGTCGGGGTTGACCTTGCCGTCGAGGTTCAGGACACGGTGGCGAAAATAACCGAGGGTGCCGGACTGCCAGCTCGCGACGCGGTCGTCGGCGGGAACGTGGGCCCGGACGAGCGGGAGCTGGTAGGTCCAAAAAGAGCTGCGGTTCCAGGCCCGCGAACCGTAGAGGTCCGCCAGACCCACGGCGAGCAGGGCCGGGAGCAGCACGACGGCCGCCAGCTGGGCACGGGGCGGGCGGCCGGCGAGCCAGGCGGCGAGGCCCACCACGCCAGGTAGCGCCAGGGGGGCGAAGTAGCGAACGTAATGCCAGATCGCGTGGCTGCCGGCGATGTAGTAGGCGTAAAGGCAGAGCAGGAAAAGGCCCCAGCCGGCCGCCAGGCGGGCGACGCGGGCGCGGACGACCTCGTCCCGGACGAATTCACCGCGATCGATGGCCCGTAAGAAGACGAGGAGCAGCACCCCCACCAGGGCGACACGCAAGATCCTGACCGGCAGGGACTCCAGCACCGACATGCTGGCGGGGAAGGCGGTCATCGGCGCCAGCGCCATCATCGTGGCACCGCCGGCCGCCTTGAGACGGTCGGGGAAAATGCCCCAGAGCTGCTGGGCGCGGCCGCTGGTGGGCATGAAGCTGCCGAAGCCCACGCGGTTGTAGATCCACCAGGGCGACGAGACGAGGAGGGCGACGGCGCCCAGGCCGGCGGCGCGGGCCAGCCGGGTCGGGAGGGGGACGGCGCGGTCGACCGCCAGCACGACGCAGAGGCCACCGACCAGCAAGGCGCCGTCGATCCGCGCCAGGATCAGCAGGCCGAGGAGGAGGCCGAGGCCGAGCGTCCCGGCCGTCGACTCGGCGGCGCCGCGCAGCCAGGCGCGCGCGACCACGGCGTAGAGCAGCAGCGCCAGCCCGGTCTCGAGGCCGTTGAAGTGCTGGAAGAAGGTGTACCCGCAGCCGACCCAGGCGAGCGTCGCCAGCACGCGGGCCGCTCGCGCTCGCCCCGGCGGCGCCAGCGTCGCCGCGAGATCGCCGACCGTGAGCGCCGCGGCCACGCTCACCAGCCAGGAGAGCAGCAGCACGAGGCGGAGCGAAGTGACCAGGTCGCCGCCGGTCGGCAGGTAGGCCAGCGCGCAGAGCAGGGTGAAGAGGGGCTGGAACCCGTTGGTCGCGTGCACGCCGTCGATCGTGAGCCCGTTTCCGAGCGCGAGATTGCGGGAGACGGTCAGCGCGTAGTAGGCGTCCTCGGTCAGCGGGCGTTCGGGGAGGACGCCGGCGCCCCGGACCGTGGTCAGCAGCGTGGCCAGCAAGACGAGCGCGGTCAACAGTCGCGCGAGGCGCTCGACGGTCCGCGACACCAAGGGGTTTCTATCACGGATTGGCGCCCAGCCTCGGGGCTGGCGGCGCGCGCGAAGCTCGGCCGACCGAGCCGCGACTACTGGCTGGTGAGCGGCGGCGACGACCAGCTCAGATCATTGGTCAAGCTGGGCGCGGTCGAGGACCAGGGGACCCACTTGGCGAGATCCGCCGTTCCCGCCGGCTGCGGCTCCATCCGCCCGTCCGGCGCGGCGGTCTTGGTCAGGTGGCCGCGGATCGCCCGTTGCAGCGGAGGACCCTGGGTGTCCATGTAGAACGAGCAATGGTTCTGGGGATCCGTCGGGTTGCCGCCGTTGTAGCCGACGTTCGCCCCGACGCCGAGCGCCTGGTACACGACCTCGGCCGCGGCGGTCGCCGCGTGCTGGCAAGGCGCGCACAGCTCGCCGATGCGCGAGTTGTCGAGGACCAGCAATCCGCGCGGCGCGTGCATGGCGGCCAGCGAGTGCGTGTCGCCGGGGATGGTGTCCACCTTGTTGATGTACGTGCTCTCGAACGTGCTGCCGAACCAGCCCACCTCCGTGCTCACGGCGTTGGAGAGTGACTGCGCGGGATTGCCGTTCGGACCTTTGGGCTGGGTGTTCACGATGCGCATGGCCGAGACGCCGGCGGTGCCGGACTCCTGGGGAATCCCCAGCGCGATCCGCTCGTCGAACGCGCCGACGGTGAAGGCGCCCTTGCCGTCCCGGGAGCAGCCGGTGACGCCGATGGCCGTGGGATCGATGATGTTGTTTCGACCCGCCGCCTTCTCGCTGACGATCACGTCGATGACCCGGCTGAAACCCCAGGCCCAGCCGATCTGCGAGCTGACGCCGGTGCTGGTGCCGTAGATGGTGGTGAAGAGACCCGTCCGGCTCGACTCGCTCATCATGCCCTGGATGTCGTAGGTCCCGGTGGCGACACCCTCTGCGTTGGTGATCGAGGCGGGGAGGCTCGATCCGGTCAGACCGATGATGATCGGGACCGGGCCGTTGGCCCCCGGGGGAAGCGTGATCGGCACGGTGAAATCGATGCTCTTGCCGCCGTTCTCGACGTGCACCTTGATCTGCGTGCTGCTGACCGAGCCGGTGACCGTCGTCGGGGGACCGGGCTTCGCCCCGAAGATGTATTTCTCGACGACCGCCTTCATCTCGGCTCGGCGGCAGCGCCAGTCCGACCGCCTGGACATCGTCGTCCCGTCGAGCTTCGTGAAGAGGTTGGGCAGCTGGCCGCTGATGCTCACGTCCTTGGGCGTGGCCACGTTGCAGTCCGAGCCCGAGAACTCGACGAAGTCCGGATTGTAGACCGCCGCGCTGTTGGTTCCCCCGCCGCCGCCGGTCCCGGTTCCGGCCCCACCGGCCGCGCTGCCACCAAGGCCGCTTCCACCGGCGCCGCTGCCACCGGCGCCGCTGCCGCCCGTGCCGGCCGCGCCACCCGCGCCGCTGCCGCCGGTGGCCGTCACGGAGCCTCCCGAACCACCCGATCCCTTGCTGGCGCCCCCGGCGCCGCCGCTGGCCGTTCCCGTGCCGCCGGTGGCGCTGCCACCGGTGCCGGTGCCGGCGCCGCCCGTGCCGGTCGTCCCGCCAGCGCCGCTCCCGCCGGTGCCCGAGCCGGTCCCGCCCCCGGTCGCCGAGCCTCCGGTCCCGCCCCCGCCCTGTGAGCTGGAACAGGCCAGGAAGAAGATACAGGCGGGCACCAGGGCCGAGCCGAGCGCCGAGCTGAAGATCCGTTGCGGTTTCATCGAGGTTCTCCCCCGACGAAATGGCCTCCGAAGAAGCGGACCTTCTAAGTCCGCCCGGGTTGACACCGGGCGAACGCCTCTCATTTGTGGCGCAGCCGTGGCTTGTTACGAGATGCCGATCAGAACTCGTAACCGACCATGCCGCCCAGATCCCAGTTCGTGAGCGCGGTGTTGACCTGGTTGACCAGGATCGACTGGTTATACGTCGGCCGGTACGTGTAGCGGAGATCCGCCAGGAACCCGCGATAGCCGATGGTGAACCCGATGCCGAGCGGGATGGAGAGCGTGTTGTCGGTCCCCGAGTTGAGGCTGGCCAGCGCCGCCGAGTTGTAGTCGACGATGTGGTAGTCGTTCCAGCCGAGCCCGCCCATGACATACGGCTCGAACAGCGTGTCCTGCGCGTAGATCGGGAGATTGAGCCGCAGCGAGCCCTCGAGGCCGCTGCGGAGCAGCGTCGCGTTGGTGTTGCCGAAGCCGGCGATCGAGTTCGCGCCTCCGATGTACGACCCCTCGAAGCCGACGATGCTTCGCGTCCCGAACGTCATCCGCGCCGTCCACGAGCCACCCGTGTTGGTCACGCTGCGCGCCGAGCTGTCGAAGAAGTCGGTCACGCCGCCGCCCACGAACAACCCGAGGCCGATACCGCTCGAGGGCATCCAGGTCACGCGGCGAGGCAGCGGCGCGACGTCGGGGCGCCCATAGGAGTACGCGGGCGGCGCGACCGGCCCCGGCTGCATCACCGGCGGCGGGGGCGGCGGCGGCGGGACCGCCACCGGCGCTGGCTGCATCGGGGGCGGCGGCATCACCTGGGCTTCGGGCGGCGCCGACGGTGGATTCTCCGTGTCCGTCTGCCCAAACGCGGTTCCCGTGCCGGCCGCCGCGGTGATGGTCGCCGCGAACAGGATGGATCGGTTGAGTCGCATGGCCTTGCCCTCCCCTTCTGTCCGTTCCCCGAACTTCAACCTGCGCGGGAGGCGCCGATCCCGGAGGGCTTGACGATGACTTTCGATTGCGGCGGAGCTCGGATTTTCTTCGCGCCGGCGCGGATAGGGCCGGGGATGAAACCGAGATCCAGCCCCTGTTCGAGGGGACGCGGCGACCTCGCTTGGACCGATCGCCTCCGGTGCCCTGGTCGCCGCCTGGGCCTAGGCGTGAACGAGCGGCGTGTCGACCAGGTGCTCGGCCAGGAACCAGGCCTCGAGCTCGCCGGTGCGGATGACGTCCGAGACGATGAGGTCGTTGGTCCCGTCGTCGCCCAGCGCTTCCACGCGGGCAGCGGCGTCGTGGGCGTCGATCAGGATCGTCTCGTGCGCCTCGAGCAGCCGCGACAGCATGGCCGGGACCTCCTCGCACCCATTGGGCGGTCGCGGGATGCGGGTCACCTCCGCGACGTGGCGCGGGTCGCCGATCGCCACCCCGCCCAGCGTCTGCACCCGCTCGGCGATGGTGTCGACGAGCTCCAGTTGCTCGCCGGCGTGCTTATCGAGCAGCAGGTGCAGCTGATAGAACGTCGCCCCGCGCATCAGCCAGTGGTGCTTCTTGTAGAGCGCGAACAGGATCTGGGTGTCGGCCAGAATCTGGTTCAGGCGCTGGCAGGCGTACTCCCGCGCGTCGTGGCCGAGGCCGATCGGGAGCTGCCGGATGGCGTCGAACTTCTGGATCTCTTTTCCCTGTTGATGCAGCCAGGGCTGGCTGCTCCGCGCCAGGCTCCCGCCGTTCGACGTCCTCTCCGTCGTCTTGTTCATCGCGAACGTCCTTTCCGCACCCCGACCGGATGCGGACGGAAACTTAGGGTCGCCCGCGACGAACGCCAGACGGTCGCGACGTCGGTCGTTACTTGTTGGCCCAGGCGTCGAGCTCGGTGAGCTGGATCCGGTTCCCGCAGGTGTCGTCCAGCATGGCGATCGTCGAACCGGTCGTCTTGGTGGGCGGCTGGGTGAAGGTCACCCCCTGACCTTGCAAGCGCTCGTGCTCCTTCTTGAGGTCGTCCACGAAGAACATCACCGCCGGCATCCCCTGCTGGTACAGCGCCTGCTGGTAGGTCTGGCCTGCCGGGAGGAACGCGCTCGCCTGCAGCACCAGCTCGACGCCGGCCGGCTCCTCGGCCGACACGACCGTCAACCAGCGGTAGTTGCCCTGGCTGAAGTCCGCCTTCTTCTGGAAGCCCAACTTCTCCGTGTAGAAACGGAGGGCCTTCTCCTGATCGGTCACATAGAGGGTCATCGTCTTGATCTTCATGTCGATCTCCTTGTCTTCTGCGCCGGCTTCGTCTTCTGCACCGGCTTCGATTTGCTCGTACGCTTCCCGCCGACGTTGAGGGCCACGGCGGCGCGCACCAGATCCTTGAAGGCCGCTTGGTCGAGCGCCTCGCCTTCCCGGATGTCGATGGCGCGCCGGAGGTTCCCTCCCAGGCTCGAGTTGAAGAGGCGCGCCGGGTCCTCCAAGAAGGCGCCCTTGGCGAACGTCAGCTTGACGACGCTCTTGTAGGTCTCGCCCGTGCAGACGATGCCGTGGTGGGAAAAGATCGGCGTCCCCATCCACTTCCACTCTTCGACGACCTTGGGAGCCGCCTGGTGGATGAGCTTGCGCATCCGCGCCAGGGTTTTGCCGCGCCAGTCGCCCAGGTCCTTGATCCGCGCGTCGATCCGGGCGGACGCCGATTCCACCGCGGGCTTCCTTTTCATGACGACCTCCACGCCCGCACCTATCTCGCGGCGCCGGCCGGGAGCCGCGCCGCCTCGAGGCGGCGCCAAAAGAGGTAGGCAAGCCCCCAAAGCACGAGCGTGCCGGCTGCCCAGCCCCAGGCCTGCGGGCCGTCGCCCACCGAGAGGTGCGCGATGAGCGCCGAGGCGAGGTCGATGGCGAACCCGGCGTACGCCCACTCCTTGAGCCGCGCCGGCACGGGCGCCAGCAGCAGCGCCACGCCGATGAGCTTGGCCCACGACAGCTCCACCCGGAAGTAGTCGGGGAAGCCGAGGTGGGCGAACGCCGCCGAGACCTGCGGCAGCCGGAGCTGCGCGTAGGCGGTGAACCCCACCTGCAGGCAGAAGACGGCGGTGACGAGCCAGTAGATGATGACCTTCGCCTTGCCCGGGGCCTTGAAGGCCGCCGCGAAGGCCGGATTTTGCAGGGTCGATTCCATGACGGTCTCTCCTTTCACTCTCTCCATGGCTTTGCGCCCGACGCCCACCCCGGGGTCTCGACGCGGAACTGTTTCTCGTACTCGCCCGTCAGCCGTTTCCAGCCTTCGAGCTTCATGACCGGAGGACCGACCAGGCGTCCGATCGGATCCTTCGCCAGGAGCCGCTCGAGGACGTCGAAGCAGATGTGCCAGCCCGCCGCGCCCCAGACGATGAAGCGGTTGTCGATGGCGTGCCAGAGCCGGAGCCGCGTGCCGCCGCCCGCCAGCGGCTCGAGCTCCCAGCGGAGGTCGCCGCCCCAGGTGTACTCCAGGAGGCGCGGCGGCTCGGCGCGCTTCACCACGATCTCGGCGACCTGCGGGGTCGGCGCCCCGACCGTCGAGAGCTTGGCCGGCCCCGCCGCGCCGAGGTTCCGATCGGCGTCGAACGGCGCCCATTCGGCGAGCTGCGCCGGATCGGTCAGCGCCTCCCACACCATCGCCGGCGGATGGCGGAGCTCGCGGATGACGACCAGCGTCCACTTGTCGCCTTCCTTTTGGACCTCGGCCCCGGCCGCCGGGCCGGGCTCGTAACTTTCGCGGCTGCTCATCGGTTTCTTCCTTTCTTGGAGGTCTTCGCGTCCTTGTTGTCCTTGCTGTCCTTGCTGTCTTGGGCGGAGGTCTTGGCGGCCTGGGCCATCCGATCGAGGTGACGTTCCAGCGCGTCGACGCGGGCCTCCCAGAAGCGGCGGAAGGGAGCCAGCCAGGCGTCGACCTCCCGGAGCGGCTCGGGCCGGATCTGATAGACGCGCCGCTGGGCCTCCACCCGCGGCTCGACGAAGCCGGCCTCGCGCAGCACGCGCAGGTGCTTGGAGACCGACGTCTGAGGCATCCCCAGCTCCCGCTCGAGCTCCCCGACCGATCGTTCCGAAGCCGCCAGGAGGCTGAGGATGGCCCGGCGATTCGGCTCGGCGATGATCGCGAACGATGATTCCACACCACGTATATACTCATTGGTTCATATACCTGTCAAGGCACTTTTAATCCACCCGGGGCGCTCGAGCGGCGGCGCCCTCCAGGCCCGCTTTGGGCCCCCGCCGTCCATGTCACACTGAAGCGATGCTCCGGCAGCAGCTGCTCGTCCTCTACGCGGCGACCTCCAGCCCCGAGAGCGAGGTCGGCGCCTGGTCGATGTTCGACGGGGCCGGCCGGCAGAGCGCCATGGCGGGCGACGCCGACAAACCGCCCTACGCGTCGGTCCTGGCGGCGATGCGCGATGGCTGGCGGGTGATCCAGCTCCCCCCGCTCGCCGCAGCGGCGCCCGGCGCCGAGCACGACACCGCCTTCCTGAAGTACGAGTTCGTCCTGGAGAAGCTGGTGGATGTCTAGCGTGGCGGCGAGGCAGTTGCTGGACAGCAAACAGGTCGCGGCCTTCGTGGCGGACGGCTACCTCCGCTTCGACGGCCTCGTCCCGGGCCCGCTCTCCGCCGCGGTGCTGAGCGAGCTCGGCGCGGGCGGTCCCGCCTCCTCGTTCGGCGCCGCGCCGAATGACCCGGCGCGCGCCTGGCCAGGACGCCCGCTCGCCGGCCTGTTCCGCGACTGGCCCGCGCTCTCTTCATTGCTCGAGCTGCCGGCGGTCGCGGCGATCATCGAGAGTCTCCTCGGCCCGACCCCCCTTTACGACCACCACTACGCGCACGTGATCGCGCCCGAGCAGCGCTTTAGTCAGCCCTGGCACGCCGACGCCATCATCGACCCCCGCCGGACCGCCTTCGACATCCAGCTCTTCTTCTTTCCGCACGAGACGCCGCGCGAGATGGGCGGGACGATGGTCCTGCCCGGCAGCCACCTGCGCCGAATCAACGAGGCGGCCATCGCCCGCTATCAGAACTTCCTGGGCCAGGCGCCGATGGTCTGTCCCGCGGGCTCGCTGCTCGTTTGCCATCACGGGATCTGGCACTGCGGGCAGCCCAATCTGACCAAGCGGCCGCGCACCATGTTCAAGCTGCGGCTCGGCCCAGGGACGCGGCAACAGCGGAGGTGGAACCTGGCCGATCTCGACGATCCCGCCGTCGGCGCGATCTTGAGCCGCGATCACCGCTGGTACGGACACGAGGTTCGCCTGGAGATCGCCAACCGGATTCGTCTCTGGCGCGCGCTGACCGGCCAACCGCGCTTCGACGTCGATTACTGGCTCACCCGCCTGGAAAACGAGGCGCCGGTCACCTGACGTTCTGCCGAGGCGCGTTGGCCGGTGCGGAACTTCCGCTTGAAACGCGAGAGCGGCGAAACTAGGCTTCCGCCTGTGCTGGTGAGGGACACACGGCTCGCGGGTCCGAGAAGCTCCCGCGCCCGACGCGCGCCGGCGGTGAAGGCGACTGCTCTGGCGTTCGCCGGTCTGCTGGCCGGCAGTGGAGCTGCGACGCGTGCGGCGCAACCCGCGCCCGCGGCCAAACCAGCGCCGGCGCCTGCCGCGACGCCCGGTGCCCCGATCCCGGTCCTCGAGGGTGGACGCATCGTCGGTCAGACGACCGCCGAGAACGCGCGCCGCGACGGCCTGACCGTGGTCGATCTCTCGGACGACTGGCTGCCGTACGTCTTCTCGGAGGAGCCCGGCAAGCCGCAACCGCTGCGCCCCTATCTGATCGATCTGGCCAACGGGCGGTTCAACCACTCGGGCAGCGCGTACGCGCGCGCGCGCGAGGACCGGTTCTTCGAGGCGTTCGGGGTCTTTCCCAGCCTGAACTACTTGCGGCGGCGGCTGGCAGACAAGAAGCGCCACGCCTGCCACCAGAAGGTCAAGGACGGGGTGCTCGAGGAGCTGTCGGCGAGGAACGTCATCCCCGCCGAGGAGGCGGAGAAGGTCCCCAACCCGGACAAGGACGCGGTCGCCCGCGGCGACGCGCCGGCCATGATCCCCACCGGGAAGACGGTCTCGCCGCGGCCGCTGACGGCGCAAGAAAAGCGGGCCGTGATCGCCATGCAGGCCCACCTGCGCTGCGAGGACCTGCTGTCCGGCAAGGCGACCTCCGGCCGCATGGATCGGCGCACGGTCGCGGGCCTCCAGATCTACCAGCGTCTGCAGATGCTGGCGGACAACGGGAACATAGACTTCGAGACCCGCGGCGCGCTGCTCGGGGACAGCCGCGAGCAGGACTTCCGGGCCATGCTGCGCGTGTTGCGCGCGCGGGTCGTCGACGCGACCGGCCTCATCGAGGACGGCTCGGCGGCGGGCGCGCAGGGCGAGGTCGAGGGGCGGGTGATCGACCCCAGCGAGTTCCGGCCGCTCACCTCGCCGACGGCCCCCGCCAAATCCGAGGCGTCGGCCGCCGAGAAGGTCCTGGCCGCCAGTCCCCCGACCCCGTCTCAAAATTCAGCGGCCAGCGAAGCGTCCAGCAAGGACCCAACGGCCAAGATCGTCCCCGCGGCGGATCTGATCTCCCCGGCCACGCAGGCCGCCAGCGAGGCGCTGGGCTGGAAGTCGGCGGACGCGGTCCTGGCCAGCACGCTGGTCGTCGAGCCGGCGCCGCCGGCCGGCTCGCGAAAGAAGAAGGTGGCGCACAAGGGGCCGCTCCCCCTGCCGACGGCCGTGGCGATCCGCCTGCCGCCGCTGCCCTCCTACTACAGCGCCAACATGGAGCTGCGCGCGGAGATCGACCGCGGCGAGGTCAACCTGGTGCGTCCCAAGTTCGACAAGGACGGGCACAAGAAGTGGAAGCCCCCGGTCGCCGACCGCCCGACCATCACGCTCTTCGCGCACGTGGGCGATCACGACGTGGCGCTGTGCCGGTGGCCGACCACCATCGGCGGCTGGAAGATGTTCCAGAAGTCCGACGGCACGATGGCGCTCAAGTACAAGGAGTCGATCACCGGCGACGCGCTCTGGACCGAGGTGCTGGCCACGCCGACCTGGCACCCGGCGCCCGGCATGCCCACCAGCCACCTGCTCATCAAGGTGGGGGACACCTACGTGCCGAAGACGCAGATCATCGGCCCGGGTTACCGCGCCGCCTACGGCCTGGTCGCCATGTTGCACAAGCAGATCATGGGGACGTTGCCGAACGGCGAGCCGGATCTCATGGACCTGCGCATCCGGACGCACGGCACGCCCGGCTACCGCTCGGTCAAGCGGGGCGAGAGCAACGGCTGCCACCGGCTGCACAACTACGAGGCGCTGCGCCTGGCGGCCTTCCTCATCAAGCACCACGCCAACACGCGCGACGGCCTGGTCCCCGAGGACTACGAGCGCCACCTGCAGTACAAGGGACAGGACATCGCTCTCCAGAGCGACAGCAAGGGCTACCGCTTCAAGCTGACGCCGCCCGTGCCGGTGAAGGTCCTCTCGGGAGACGTGAAGGGCAACGCCAAGAACGTCAAGCACCTGGTCCCGGTGGCCGCAGTCCCGTAGGCGCCATCGCGGCGACAGCAGGACCGCTCAGCCGAGGCGCACCGACTCGAGCACCAGATCCTTGACCAACGTCTGGTACTCCGCGTGCGTCGGGTGCTCGGTGGTGCGCCAGGACCGCCCTTCGTTCTCCTTCAGGTAAGCGCGGTACGCCGGCGCCCCGGGGAACTTGACGTTGTCGGCGACGACGACCGAGCCCGGGTGCAGCCAGCCCTCGGCTTCGATCCGGCGGAGGTCGGGCAGATAGGCGTCCTTGGCGTGGTCGACGAACACGAAGTCGACCGTGCCCGCCCCGAACCGGTGGGTCTCGCGCAGCGCCCGGAGCGTGGCGCCGCCGTCGCCCAGCGTGCCGACGACGACCGTGACGCGCGCGCCGGCGCCCGCGTGCGCGAAGATCCGTCGCGCGACGTCGGCGTTCGCGGCGTTGAATTCGATCGAGACGATCTGCGCCTCGGGGGCGGCCGCGGCCATCCGCAGCGCGCTGTAACCGCAGTAGGTCCCAAGCTCCAGGATCCGCTTCGGACGCGCGCGGCGGACGGCGGCGTCGAGGATCTGCCCCTTCTCGTCGCCGACGTTGATGAGGAACGCCTTGTCGTACGCGAACCGATCGATCGCGCGGATCGCCTCACCGAGATCGCCCGGCCGCGCGTTGGCCAGCACGTAGCGAGCGAGCTTCTCCTCGCGGCCGTCACCCGCCTGCCAGTGAACGAGCAGCTGCCGCTTGGCTGTGAGGAACATCCTGAGGATGGACCAGCGCAGAAACGGCAGCTTCTTCTTCCAGCCTGGGCTGGCCCCGGCCTCTCGTGCCATCTACCTCTCTATGCGTCTCCTCCGGCTTGGCTTCAAGCGGGAGTGAGCCCGGCCCTTACGGCGCGCCCCAGGCCGTGGCCAGCGCCGAGACGTCCCAGGTGGTGGCGGCCGCCGCGTAGCCGGTCGGGGCACCCGCGGTGACGACCACCACGTCGTTCAGGATCTCGCCGCGGTTCGCGTACTCGGTGCTCTGGCTGGCGATCACCGCTGAGGTCCCCGTTGCGGTCGCGTCGGTGGCCACGTTCAGGCCCGTGCAGCCCGCCGACTTCCAGCCGACGAAGCTCGAGTCGCCCAGCGCCAGCGGCGCGGTGGTGGTGGTCCAGAGGCCCGTGCCGATGGTGCCCGCGCCCGTGAACGTCACGTTGACCAGCGCCGCCTGATCGTAGAACCCGCTGCCGCCCGCGTCGCGCCCGAAGAAGGCGGTGACGTTGGCGTCGACGGCGACCGAGGAGTTGAGCGCCACGTAACCCTTGCCGACCGTGCCGTTGGCGGTGGCGGCGATGGTGGTGCCGGTGCGCGCCACGAACATGTTGTAGGTGGCCGCCCCGCCCCCGGAGACGTCGTTGATGAAGTGCAGGTTGCTCCCCTCGATCAGCGTCACGTCCGAGGTTCCCCAGACGAAGTCGACGTTCCCCTCGATGAAGCAGTTGTAGAACCAGCCACGACCGGAGGTCTGGATGGTGTCCTGGTTGCTGAAGAACGAGCTGTTGCCGGCGGCGACCGTGAAGCCCGAGCCGCTCGCGAAGTAGAGCGCCTCCGCCTGGCTGACCGCCGAACGGAGGGCCGTGTTCTTGAGGGTGATGTTCTCCAGCACCAGGTTCGCGCCGGAGAAGTAGAAGCTCGGCCGCGTCGAGGTGCTGCCGTTCATGCCGTTGCCGTTGGCCCACTGCTGGGTGCAGTTGTCGCCGCGCGTGTTGCCGGCCGGACCGGCGATGGTCACCGTCTGCGTGACGCCCGGACCGGTGTAGTGCACGAGCTCGTTGTAGGTGCCGGCGGCGACGTTGATGGTCACGTTGGTGGCGCCGGAGAGGCCCGCCAGCGCGCCCAGCGCCCCCTGGATGGTTCGGAAGTTCGCGGTGCTCGCCTGCGACCCGTCGACGGTGACGTTCGCCGCGGTCAGCGTCGGCGCCGCGCGCGTGGTGAAGCTCCAGGTCGCGACCGTGGAGACGTTCGAGAGCCCGTTGGCGAACGAGACGCCGTTCAGCGTGCCGGTGATGGCCCCCTTGGGGATCGCCACGTAGTAGGCCGTCCCGTAGGCGAGCTTGCCCAGGTGGGGCGCGAAGAACACCGTGTTTCCACTGACCCGCGCCAACTGCGAGCCGACGTTGATCGTCGTCGTGCCGTAGGTGTTGGTCTCGCCGGCGAAGGCGATCATGTCGACCTGCGAGCCGTCCGACACCTTGTTGATGCGGATCGTACCGCCGGCGTTGAGCGTGGGCGCCGCGTCGAAGGTCAGCGCCAGCTCGCCGTCGGTGTAGGCGTTGGTGGCGCCCGGCGCCGGGTAGGCGGTGGTGAGCGGGCCGTAGCCGTCGGTGGTGGTGAAGTCGGCGACCGAGACGTGGAGGGTCTGGGTGTTCGTCGCGGCGTTCGAGTCGCTCAGGTTGGTGACCGTCACGTCGCTGGTGCCGCTGGCCACCCCGTTCAGCGTGATCGTCGAATTGGTGGCGCCGTTGGCCACGCTGACGCCCACGACGGTCGCGTCGGCCGCCACCGCCGACACGCCGGCGACCGCGCCGCCGACGGCGATGGCCGTGGCGGTGACCGTGGTGGACGAGCCCTTGTTGACGTAGACGGTGGAGGCCGACAGCGTCAGCGAGGCGGGGACGTAGGGGACCAGCGCGCCGGTCGACGAGTCGAACAGCGTCGCGCCCGTCGCGTCCTTGATCACCAGGCCGGTGATGGTGGCGTTCACGTTGTTGAAGGAGAGCGCGGGGTAGACCGCGCCCGTCCCATACGCGGTCGTGCCGTCGGTCAGCGCGGTCGCCGCCAGCGTCTGCGTGGTCGGCGTGCCACCCACCGTGCCCGCGCTCAGCGTCACGTTGCTCCCGGTGCGGCTCATCGTCAGCTGCAGCGGCGTGCCGGTGCCGGTGGCCCCGGGCGTGAAGGCGACGGTCGGCATCCCGGCGCTGGTCGTGCCCGCGCCGTTCACGTAGTAGCCGTTCGTGGAATTGTTCGCGTTGCGCATGAGAACGTAGGCGTACTTGTCCGTGCCGAGAAAGCCCGTGGTCATCCCCAGGCCGATGCCGCAGGCGTTGTTGCCCTTGTTCACCGCGGTGATGGTGACCTGCGCCGTGATGCTGAAGTCCCCGCTCACCTGGGTGGGCAAGGAGATGAAGCCATTGCTGACCGTCCCGTAGTAGTTCGGCGCGACGTACTTGAAGGCGTTCCCCGAGGAGCTGAAGGTGCTCGACACGGAGATCGTGCCGCTGGCCAGGCTGGCGGTCGTCGTGCCGTTGGCCTGCTTGACGAAGTAGACGAACGGCGTGGCGCCGCCGGCTCCGCCGTTGCCCGCGCCCCCGGCCCCGCCGGTCGCGGAAGCCCCCGCCGCGCCGCCGGTGCCGGGCGCCCCCGCCGCGCCGCCGGCCCCGCCCGTGGCGGACGCCCCGGCTGCGCCGCCGGTGCCGATGCTGCCCGCGGCGCCTCCCGTTCCGCTCTTGCCCGCGGCGCCGCCCGTACCCGTGCTACCGCCTGTTCCGCTCTTGCCCGCCGCGCCACCCGTGCCTGTGCTGCCGCCGGACGAGCCACCCGTGCCGGACGGCGACCCGCCGGAGGAGCAGCCGTTGCCGACGAACGCGACGGCCACCAAAAAGCAGAACGTCCTCAGGCAAGTCTGGGCGGTGTTCATGAGGTTCCCTTCTTCGAAAAGAAATGATGGTCGGGACGTCCGCGCGGCGTCCCGGCGATGGCACGGGCGACCGCGGTCGGAGTCGAGGGCAGACGTCACGCAGGCAAAGTTGCCTAGGACGCTCGGATTGGCTCACGCCGCCCGCGGGCCGCGCAGCGCCGGGAAGCTCAGCCGTGGCCCCGGTCTCGACCCGATGGTGACCAGCCCCGGCCGCTAGCGCTGCGCCGCGCGGATCGCCGACAGCTTGGCGCCAAGCCCGGCCCGCCAGGCGCGCGCAGATTGCGCCGCGGCCGCCAGTGCCGAGCCGACCCCGGCGGGCGGCGATGCCACCGTCGGACTCGCGAAGATGATGTACGGGCGGACGCTGACGCCGCAGTTGGTAGGCGTGGCCGTCGCCGTCCCCGACTGGCCCACGTCCAGCAGCCCGGAGGGCATCTCGTCCAGAAAACTCCACGCCGTGGGCAGCCCGCCGGAGTCGAGCAAGACGTAGGGCCCGCTCCTGTTGATCTCGGCCTGCCCGGTTCCGACGTTCTTGAAGGCGACGGTCAGCATTCCGTTCGCGTCCGAGTAGCTTTGAGGCACCAGCGCGGCCGGCGGCGCCGTCCCGTCGAACGAGGTATTGAGCGCCATCGCGATCTGCACCGTCGGCGTGAAGAGATCACTCTGGTCGGTGCTCATCTCGATGTCGAAGAGGATGCCCGTCTCGCCCGGCGCGAGGCAGGTCTCGGTGTAGAGGCCGGTCGGGCTGACCTCCCCGACCGACCCCGTCACGTACGAATTCATGAGCGCGACCGGTGCGCTCCCGGAGGCGGTGCTCCACTGGTAACTGCCGTCGGTGATGCCGACGAAGCAGTGCCTCGTCGAGCCGAGGTTCCTCACCGGAACCACGAAGTAGACGTAATAGGGATCGAACGTATCGGCGAGCAGGTACCCGTCGCCCAGCGCGAACTGGTCGGCGCCGGCGCTCAACGTGACGGGAACCTGCTTGCGCTCCGCCGTGGAGCTGCAGGTCCCGGTCATGCCGCCGCTGATCGTGGTGGCGTCGTTCGTCGTCGCGGTGGGGGCCCAACCCGCAGGCGGGCTGGCACCGCCGCCGCCACCATCACCACACCCCACGGCCGTCATCACCGCCAAGATCCCGCACGATTTCAGACGACGTCGCTCCACGCGGCTCCTCCCTCAGGCAAGGTCCGGGCCGACGTTACCCGAATTCCGCGCCGATCGCGCGTTGGACGCTCCGAGCCCGATGTAGGTCGAAGGCCCGCATTGCCGCCACGATTCTGGCGGCGGGACTCAAAGACTCCGCGGGATCGGCCGATTTCGTTGGGCCTGCTCAAGGAGCGACAACGAATGAGTGCCACCAGCGTCCGGGTCGAGTTCCCAGGGTCCGGTCCACTCCCGGTCGACGCGTTCGACAAAGCGCTGTTCGACGAAGCGCTGCGCGAGGCGATCGGCCAGCCGGCCGACGACGCGCCCTGGCGCCGCCTCGAGGAGACCGTGGCCGCCGACGAGGCGCAGGCGCGCGGCCTGCTCGACGCCTACCGCGCGCAGCTCCCCGCCGAGCTGCCGCGGCCGTTGCATGAGGTCATCGCCCACCGGGCGGCGCGCTTCGCCGCCGACTGCTTCGGTGAGAACGCGCCCGAATCGATCGACGTCCTGCGCGCCGTGCTGGCCGCGGCGCCCGACGCCGACTGGGCGTTCCGCCCGCTGGTCGTCGCGCTCACCATGGCCGAGCGCTGGAACGAGGTGCTCGAAGCCTACGACGCCCGCCTGGCGGGGGGCCGGGGCGACGAGCGCCGCGCCGAGCTCCTGACCGAGGCCGCGCGGATCGCCAAGGACTTCACGCGCGACGGCGCGCGGGCCATCGGGTACCTCGATCGGCTGTTTCGCCTGCGCCCCCTGGACGCTCAGGTGGCCTCCTCGCTCGAGCGCCTCCTCGAGCGCGACCGCCGCTGGGGCGAGCTCTGCGCCGTATGGCGCCTGCGTCTCGAGGGGCTCACCGGCGACGAGGCGCGCGAGCTGCGCCTGCGCTTGGCGACCACCTTGCACGCCGAGCTCGGTCAGCCCGGGCCGGCCCTCGAGGTCTTGCGGCCGCTGCTGGCGGCCGGCGAGGCCGTGCCCGCGCTGGCCGAACGCCTGGAGCGGATCTTCGTCGACGAGCGCGCGCCGAACGAGATGCGCCTCGAGGCGCTGGACGCGCTGCGCGGCCGCCTGGAGGCGGCGGGCCGCGCCGCGCGCGTCGCCGAGCTGCTCGCGGTGGCCATCGGGTTCTCGACGGGCGAGCGCCTCCAGGCGCTGCGCCGCGAGTGCGGCGAGCGCCTGCGTGCGCTGGGCGACGTGCCGGGCGCCCTCGAGCAGTACGTCGCGCTCGTCGCGCTCGCTCCCCAGGATGGCGAGATCGAGGACCGCCTGCGGCAGCTGGCGGAGCTGGGGGGCGATCCCGCCGCCCTGGCGCGCGGCCTCGGCGCGGCGGCGCGCGCGGCGACCACCGATGACCGGCGCATCGAGCTGACCCTGCGGGCCGCGCGCGTCGAGGATCGCCAGACGGGCCGCAAGCGGGAGGCCGTGGCCCTCTACGCGGCGGCCGCCGGCGAGGCCGCCGCCCCGCCGGAGGTCAAGCTGGAGGCGCTGCGCCGGCTGGAGACGCTGCACGCCGAGCTCGGCGACGGGGGCCGTCGACTCGACGTTCTCGAGCAGCTGGCGGTGGCCGAGCCCGACGCCGCGGACAAGCGCGTCGTCTGGGCGCTGGTCGCGGAGCTCGCCGGCGCGGTCGGCGACGTCGATCGGGCGCTCGCGGCCTGGCAGGGTCGGCTGGCCGTCGATCCGGC